>Ga0224555_1001381_pt1 | contig 33775 bp, 27 predicted proteins | sample 714S23034metaG_FD_180687 | JGI IMG/M metagenome (GOLD analysis project Ga0224555, IMG submission 180687) | Peat soil microbial communities from Stordalen Mire, Sweden - 717 S2 30-34 | ecosystem: Environmental > Terrestrial > Soil > Wetlands > Peat | place: Sweden: Norrbotten County, Stordalen... | reverse complement strand
GCGGAGTGGAGAGCATGCGGTGATTCAACTCGATCTGGAGCCTTACGCGACACGCGTGATCGTGGTTCGCTGATTGGCGGAGAAGCGGGCGGGGATCGAAGGGCGGATGGGAGCCGGGATGCGGGAGACCGGGGGACGGTTCGCTGTCCCGGCCTGCGTGGCCAGCGAAAAATGCGCAACTGCGATAGAATCAATGAGGAGTTGCGAATGCGGAGGGGGCCGTGTGGACCGCCTTGCGTTCGACGCCGCACCGCAAGGAGTGGCGGATGGCCCTGAAACCTTCAGAGCCTTGCACTCCGGCTTGCAGCGTGTTTCAGATCCCGAGGCTGCATGTGAAAATTGAGCGTCGGGGAGTGGCTCAGCCTGGTAGAGCACCTGGTTCGGGACCAGGGGGTCGGAGGTTCAAATCCTCTCTCCCCGACCATCAAGTCTCATAGAATCATTGGATTAGTGAACTGCCAGTTCCGGGCTGAATCGGAACTTGGGTCCATTTGGGTCCAAATAGCTTCTCCACGTCCCCAACTGCTCGACGTGCGTCCGCCGGGACCGAGTGAATGTACGTCTCTCGGGTGATTTCCGAGGACGAGTGTCCAAGCAGCGCCTGGACGGTGCCGAGAGGTGTTCCCACCGCATCGAGCAACGTCGCGTGCGCGTGCCTGAGCCAATGCCAGTTCGCTCCGGTCAATCCGAGCGCCTTGCAAGCTGGCTTGAGTTGGCGATTGAGCAGATTTCGCCGGCTGAGCGGGGAACCGTTCCGGGCTGAGAACACCAAAGCTGAGGGAGTTGCTTCGGTGTGCTTCAAAGACGCAAGGATCTCGACACATCTTGGGCCGAGAGGAATGCATCGTTTGCTTCGCTTGCTTTTCGGTTCATCGAAATGGCCTTCGTAGACCGTTTGTCTGACCGACAAAAACCCTTCCTGCAAATCAACGTCCTGCCAGCGAAGGGCCAGCAGTTCGCCGATTCGCAAACCCGTCATCGCCAGCAAAGACGTGATTGAGCTGGAGGGTTCAGCGAGCTTCTCAATTAAAGCCAAGAGCGATTCTGGAGCAATTGGAGCCTTCTCTTCAACCGGACCACGTCGCGGCAATCGAGTCTTCCGGACGGGGTTGTCGGTCAAGAGTTCCTGCATAACAGCTGCTTCGATGATCGTTCCGAAGACGGTGCGAATGTGCTTCACCGTCTTCCACGAAAGGCCGTCCCGAGTCTTCGCCATCAGAAAACCCTGAACAGCATCCCGCGTGACCAGCCGAAGCTGCGTCTCTCCAAATGCCGGGATTAGGTGGGCGTCAATCATGTTTCCGTAGAACTTCTTGCTTGAGAATTTCAGTGCGGGGAACACTTCCGGCTTCCAGCGGTCTTCGACAAAACTGCGAAGTGTCCAAACCGCCTGAGGCCGGTGATCGCCATTGTTGACAAGCCGCAGCCGAGTAGAAAGCACCTGCTTGGCCTCACGGCGTGTTGGAATATCCGAAACGGCTCCGAGAACTTCTGAGCGCCGAATCCGCTCAAGCACATTACCGGGACCGATCACATCTTCCCACCAGCGCGCGACCCACACTTTCTTGCGCGTACCTCGTTTGAAAAGTGAGCCTTCTTGAAAACGCCTATTACGGTTCATTCGTCCTCCGAATGTTGTCCGTTTAGGCGGTAGTGCGTCTGATGGAAGAGTATTCCCCATGGCCGGATTCATCAAGAGCACCTTAGATTGTTCAGCCACTTCCGAACCGTAGCAATTTCGAACCGCAGATATTTCCCAAGTTTGATGTGCGGAATCCGTTCCGCCCCACGTCGCCTTGTCCGTTCGTAGACCCATGACACAGGAACGTGCAACGTACGCGCAATCTCCGACACCGTCATCAACTCACAATTCCAATCATTCGACGACATACCAGCCCCGATGTTGTCTTCAAACCTGGCACGTGTGTTCATAGCCTTTTCTCGGGCACCGCCCGTCCACGGTTTTGACCCTTAACGTCCGTCACAAAGAACATTCGCGCCACACATCGCCTTCTTCTTAAAGCGTTACGTCCGGCTTCATTGCGAAACGTCCACGCATCTGCGAGGCACTTGTTGCGGTTTGTGTCCTCTCTCTGCGTGCCCCCCTTACCGGCACATCCTCAACCGGCCTAGCAAACTTCGCCAGGTACCCCGAAAGAGCTGTAGAACTGATCCTTACCCCCTTCTCTTCCAGCACATGAGCCAGCATGTTCAATGAATAGCCTTTTCTCCGCAACTCCACGAGAACGGGCAACAGCGCCTGTATCACTGCCCCGATCATGAACGAATCGGGTTGTGGTACGGGTTCTGTCGTTTTTTGAGTCAGTAACGTACGAAGCTCCTCCACAACATCCGAAGGAAAGACCTGCACTTTACGACGCCCCGCTGTTCCCATTGCGCTTCTTCCTCAATGCACTCTATAGAGGCATGAGCAAATATTATCACAGTCACATACAACAATGACAGAAAATATGTATTAACTTAATTATGGAATACGAACCCTGAATGGCGAAGACTGGATGGCTAAATAGTGAGAGCTGGATGTCTGATCGGCGAATGGCAAGAAATGCGCTGTGCGCACGAAACCCCTTCGGGGTTCCGCGCACCCACCACCATTTCTCCAATCCGCCTGCGGCTACTCGGAGAAATGGTTGCGCATCTTGCTCAGGGCTACGCCCCGAGACCCCACAGATCAGGAGAGAACAATGGCAAGACCCAAGCGAATTGAAGGCGCCACACGACGGCTCTTCATCAGAACAACGGATCGAGAGAAAGCCATCATCAAAACGCAGGCCAAGAAAGCCGGCCTGACCATGAGCGAGTACATGCGAAGGACCTCACTCAACAAGCGAATCGTTTCGAAGGTGGACCAGAAGGCTTTAGGAGAACTTGCAAGGCTCGGTGGATTTCAGAAGTATCTGCTCATGAAGATCAAGGGTCTTCCGGATGAAGAAGGCCTGCGCAGGGAACTAAATTCGACGTTGTCCGCTGTTCTTAGCGCAGTGAGAACGCTCAACACCTTCGCTGTAAAGTAAACATGATCGTCAAGGTTCAACCATCTCGAAAGCACTCCAGCAGCTTCAAGCGCCTTCGTGAATACCTTACACAAGAGCGCGACGTCGAGACCGGAGAGCTTATTTTGCGGGGCGATGTGGTCCTGTCGTGGAATCTTCTAAGCTTCGACACAGCAGCAGGAGAAATGCAAGGAGTTGCTTCTCTCAACGATCGCTGCAAGGATGCTGTCTGCCATTATGAACTATCGTGGCCTCCTGGAGAGCGTCCGACTCGACCACAGTGGACAGACTCAGCGGTGCAGACATTGAAGGCACTTGGATATGAAGACCATCAATATATGGTCGTCGCGCACAACGACAAAAAGCACTTCCATATTCACATTATGGTGAACAAAGTTCATCCTGAAACGCTCAGAGCGCCCACACCATATAACAACTGGCTTGCTCTCGATGCCGCAGCACGCCGCCTCGAAGCGAAGTATGGCTGGGCTCATACACCGGGCATGACTCGATGGGATGAGGGATCGAAACAGGCTGTACCCATCTCAAGATCCGAACGCATTGCGCTGCGGTCCGCCCGAGAACAGCCGACCGGAGCCGCCGCACAATTTGAACATTATCAGGATCAGGAATCATTCCAATCCTACGTACGGCGGAAGGTTGCTCCAGCCGTGCGTTCCCTCCTCTCAAGACGGAATGTCACGTGGGACCACCTGCATCGTCTTCTCTCCAGGGCTCATCTCAGGCTTGAGAAAGGTGAGTCGGGCGGATATACAGTCCTTGCCATCGACGACAACATCCGGGTGAAGGCGTCCGATGTATTCCGGAACAACTTTGCGGGAAAGATCAACCGTCAGAACACTGAGGCGGCTCTTGGGATTTGGACACCCGCCTCAACATCCGGCTATGAGGTCGATCAACATGGCGCACAACACGCGGCGCAACATAACCCTCGTAATAGCGCACTGGGGGAAGAACGGAAAGCGCAACGACACGCCGAACGTAGCGCCCTGATGGCGGATTATAACCAGTATCGCAATCGGCGGCGGGAAGTGTGCAAAACCCTCACTACAGATGGCAGGGAAGGCCGGCAATATCTTCTTGAAGTCTTGCGGCAACAAAAGCGGGAGATTCGCGCCTCCGCGCTACCGTGGCCGGACAAGAAAGTCTTGCTCTCCCAGGCTGTGGCCCTATCGGTACTCGAAGTACGATCTCTGAAGCTATCTATTCAACAGAGACGTCAGGAAGCATTTCCGCAGGATCTCCGCTCATGGGTCGCGAACAGAGCCGAGGAAGGAGACGCGCGGGCGGCCGCACAACTTCGAGGATGGCGCTATGCCGACCAACGCAATCAGCGGCGGCTCAACGCGACTCTGGATCCAAATGCACTGCATATCGGGCCACCGCCGGAGGACAATCAGAAGTCTGACTGGGCAGACTTTGTCCAGCAAAGACTGTTGGCTCAACAGAAGCAACGGGCTCTTGCCAATCAGATCGCTGCGACACGTATCTGGACAATCAACCGCAAGACCGGCGATGTGTCCTATGTTCTCAACGGCAGGGTCTCCGTCATCGACCGCGGGCGCATTGTGACCGTACTCAACCAGGACGAAGCGGCTATCGTCTTTGGGTTGGAGATGGCCGTCCAGAAATACGGATCGCGGATTGCATGTACTGGAAGCGAAGAGTGGAAGCGGATGGTTACCATGTGTGCGATCAAGCACGGTATCTTCGCCCAGTTCACGGACCCGGAGATGCAAGGCGCCTTCCACCAGGAACAACTCCTGGCGAATCCGCTCCAACTCCGAGCTGTGCGACTGCATTCCATCGAAACCAGGCTCAGAACTAAGGAAACCGAGGATTTGATCTTCGCCGACGAATCGGATGCGCGCCTGCTCCTCTCAAGTTTCCAGCCTGCCGTCCAGTCCCGACAACTTCTTGAAATCCTGCAAGTATCGCAACAACCAGAGCCGAGGGCGAATGTCGGCGGCAACCTGACAATCACCCTTGTCAGGTCATCCACGGGCCAGCAGGCTTTCAGAGTATCGATTCACGAGGGGAAGCGGCAAGAGATCATCGAGAGAGTCGCTCAACTCCGGCAGACTGCATATCGGGCATCGCGCAACAACTTCAGAATGCTCAGCAACGAACGCGGCGGCAGATAGCTCATAACTGAGGAAATCCGCCATCAACTGCGAAGTGCGTGAACAATGCGCCATGGCCCATTGGTGGGAAGCCGTCCCGATCATCACTTAAATACGGCCGACTCTTGCCAAATGCCCCGTAGAGACTATGCGAGCGCGGGTTGTATCTGATTCTTTAGCTTGTAAATAGAAGCGAAGTAGGCCACCATCACGCGAAATGCCTTGGACTTATTCACGCCGCCGAGAATCTCTCCACCGACTCTTTCCAACTCGTCGGCGATCTCGTGGGTCAAAGGAAAGACGAACGAGGTGTCGATACTTTGGAACGGAATGTTCAGCCACGGGCCGTTATAGAAAGCCAGAATCTGCGCCTGAGCGGCCTTGGTCTTGAAATTCATGATGATGTGCTCAGCGAGCGCATTCTGTTTCCGGATTTTCAGCACGGCAAATAGTTGGTTGAAATGTGTTTTGGTGAATCTGGAATCGACGGTGAGCCGTACCTGAGTGCGTTTCTCTGCCGGAGCAACGACTCTGCGCTTCGGTCGGGTTATGGTCTTCGTCTCAGGGGCCATGTCAGTATTGTTTCATGATATAGTATACATCAGAACTGTATGTCGCAAATTGGAAATGCGCTAATCGGTGGAAATTAAAAGAGTTCTCGTGAAAGAAATGTTGGGAGCGCGGTGGATTCATAGCATGGGAAATGGGCCGAATAAATCCCGATAAATCGAACCGTGGGGCGCAGCGAGAAAAGGAAACTGGCCAGATGCCGGGTAGCCATCTAATGCAAATGTGTCTCACGTCTTGGCCCCAGCCACCTGTGCTTTCGATTCGGACGGCGGCCAGCACTTGCGGAGGAACGCCCGTGCAAATTCATTCACCATCCGTGAGAATTCGTCGGAGCGTAGCGCCAGATAGGTCTTGATCTGCAATCGTTCCCCTCCTAGTGATTTCATCACCACGCCGGGTTGTTGGTTCCTCATGGCAACAGCCTTTGCTTTTCCCTTTCAGAAGTGCCTACCAACTGACCACCGTTACTGCGAATGGCTTCAGTTTGATTATGCCCGCAGTGAGCTTCACGCCGCGCGCCGGATTGTCACCGGTTTCCGGATCGACGGCAAGCGCGGTGGCCTTGTCTGCGTCAGGCAGCTTAACCTCCAGCTCGCGATTTCGCTTATTCACGAGCAAAAGCTCGCGGCCAGCGGGCGTCACAAACGCTTGTACAGCCAGGTCTCTCGTGCTCCCGGATGTCTCCGCCAGCTTGTCGCCTGGATGGAACGAATCTTTGATGAGCTTGAGCACCCAATAACGCGCATCGGGTTGATTGTTGGTCCAGTCCATCATGCTCACGCTGGGATATTGCGTGGGATAGCCGACAATCTGCGACTCGCCGACGATGTCGATCTGCAGCCGCGAAGTTTCAATAAAAAGATCGGCGTAGAGCGCGCCCGCGAGATTCCAATAGGCAGCGGGCGGCGGCACATTGTCCCCAGGCGTGTTGTCCGTTGGCAGAATGACGCCCAATTCGTCCAGATCCGTCTTAGTCTCGGGAGAAAGCCGCTTGCGAATCGTCTCCACATACCTCACTTTGCCCAGGAAGCCGTCGGCCTGGTCGAAGAATGTGTACTGTCAGCTATCCAGCGTCTGTTCCTTCGCCGGCGTCGCGTAAAAGTGGTACGAGATGTAGTCCAGCGGAATGCCGGGCTTGTGGTTAGCGTGATTCAGGAAATACTCGAAATAGTGGGGATCGCTGGGAGAACCCAGCGCCATGCCCATGAACTTCGTCTCAGGCGAGACCGCGTGAATCGCGCTTACGATCGCGTCGTAGTGCGCCGTATACCGCTCGGGCGTCATCCCGTGTTCTCCCTCGTTCAGAACCTCCCACACGGGAAATTTGTAGTGGTAGCCGGACTCATGCTTCACGCCGTTCTCGTCGGTGAATCCGCCATTCCCATACCAGCTCACCAGCCGCCCGTAGTAGTCGCCCAGTTCCTTGCCGGAAGGATCGCGCAACTCGGTGCCCTGGGTGTAGTTCCAGACCACCTGGTTTGGATCGTCGGGATACGTCACGGGCTTATCGGTCTTCCACAGCCACGCAGGGGTTGTGCTGAAATTCATCACCGTCGGATGCCCATCGGTAGCGGCCAGAAAATCCTTTGTCATGGGATCGATGAGAGTGAAGTCCCACGAGGTCTTTTGCGGCGTCGGCGGCTCAAGCTCGGCGACAGCCAGCTTTGGATACGGCAGCCACGGAACGTAGCGGACGTAATCGGCGCCCAGTTCCTTCACAGCCTTGTAGGCAGCCTTGCCCAGCGGCTCGCCAGGACGCAGCGGCGGATTCACGACTACCTGAAGCGTTGGTGTGTTGTTGGAAACGACCGTCACCTTGTCCCAATGGATGGTGAGTTGCAGCGGCTGCTGGCTGTGCAGAGCAGCAACGGCAATGATGCTTACTGAAACGGTGATCAGCTTGAGAAAAAGAGAAGATATTTTCCCGAATCGAACAGGCTTGCTCATGAATGTTGCCTCCTATGCATTGTGCACAAATCTATTAGCCACCTTACTACTCGGATTCTCCTCGATACGCAGGAGCCGGTCACGCCCTCTCCGATTTGGCAGAGCCGAACAATGGAGTCCGGTGTCGTCCTCGGCACATTTTGCATTCTTGACGCCTAAGCACAGCTCAGCTTTGGACAGGATGGAATTCTGGCGAGAGACGGGTTCAATCGCGCCAATTGTTAGGCAATCGCATCGACATTGACCGGGTTCTCTCGAGTCGATGCAGCCGGCTCGCTCTGTGCGAACGCGATTGCGGAAAGACTAAGGAAACATAAGACATACTGCAGACCGGACTTCATTTGGGTACTCCAAGAGGCGGTTCGCTTTGCGAGACGCCAAATCTGTAGTGCGTTCCTTCACGAAACGCAAACTCCTTTTCCATCTCGGGCGTCAACTGCACGCCGAGCCCCGCGGACTGCGGCAAAGCGAGCGATCCACCCTGCAGCTTCCACGGCTCTACCAGCACTGCATCTCGCAGCGGGTTGTAGACACTGCTCATCTCCAGGTAGCGGCAGCTAGGTGTGGCAAACGCAGCATGATAATTCGCCATGTGCCCGACTCCGCCGCACCAGGCATGGACGGCCAATTCCATCCCCGCAGCATCTGCCAGCATTCCTGTACGAACAAAATTCCTCATGCCACCAATCACTGAGGCATCCGGCTGCAAGATATCCAAAGCCTCCGCGCGGATATAGCGGTTCGCTTCCATCACGGTTGTCGCTGTCTCTGCGCCGGCAATGGGGATCGAGGTCGAGCGCCGCAGCTCACGCAGCCCATCCAGATCGTCCGGAGGCAGCGGCTCTTCCAGCCACAGCAGGTTGAACGGCTCCAACATCTCCGCATATCGTTTGGCCTCCTTCAGCGTCCAGGGCCGCAGCACGTTGCTTTGCACCGCATCCACAGCCAGCCCGAGTTTGCCATCCAGTGCTTCACGGCACAGCGTCACCTTGCTCAGCACCTGCTGCTCAGTAAGGTTGATCACCCTGATCTTGACTGCGGAGTAGCCCGCTGCCACATAGGACTTCATTTCGCGCCGCAGTTCGGCATCGGGCTTGTCGTTGCCGCCGCTGGCATACACCGGCAGGGCAGCCGCGGTCGGCCCTCCCAGCAGCTCATAGACTGGCAGCCCTGCGGCTTTTCCTTTGATATCGAACAGCGCCATCTCCATCGCGCCGATAACGCCTTGCACCAATCCCGTCCGTCCCCAGTAGCGAATCGCATGCTGCACACGCCGCATGCAGCTCGCGATATCCAGCGGCGAAGCTCCAACCAGCAGTTCCGCGGTCTGCATCACAATCTCGCGCACCACCAGCGGGGCAAACGATCCCGCAAAAGGCTCTCCGAACCCATAGATACCTTCATCTGTCTCAATCTTCACCAGCGCCGCAGCACGAAACCCCGATGCGAGGCTTTGTACACGTTCGGCATCACCCTCTGTCGCATATGGAGCGCTCAACAAAATGCATCGCACAGCACTGATTTTCATGGATACTCATTCCCGATAATCTTCCAGGCCACCGCACGGGCCGGGTGGTTTCCCGGTCGGTCCGTGCAGCCTGCGACCATCATCGTTCCGCGCCACAAGTAAGTACCGATTGTCTCCAGTCCCAGTGGCATCGTGTCTTTCACTGTGCGCACTCCGGCCAGCGCAAGCCCCACTTGAACCCTTATCCGAATTTGCTGAGCCGGCTCAGTGAGGCTGGTTCTAAAAACAATCGCGGTGATTATTTCGCAGTTGCACAGGCGCGGATAAAGTCCTCAGCGGTTGTGGATCGGCCGATGTAAATCTCGCTCCAAATCACGATGCGCTCAGTAAAACCGTAGGTGCCTTGTTTTTCGCCCGCAAGCGCTTCGACACCCGATAGCGTGCAATCCCTAAGCAGGATCACCTCATAATTCAGGTTCAGCGCGTCAATCATCGTGCAGTGGAGGCATACGTCTGCGGCGTATCCCACGAACACCAGCGTCTTGACATTCAAGTCGCGGAGCAGCGTATCGAAGCGCGTATCTTTGAAGCCGCTGTAATAGAGTTTGCGGATGAAGTAATCACTGGGTTGCGGCTCAAAAAGCTTCGAATATTTGAGAAACTTCGACGGGCCGTGGTGGTATTCGAGCGGATCAACGGTGTCTTCCGCGCAATTCACTTCCCAGTCGAAATCGATGGAACGTTTGAGCTGCTTGATGAATTCGTTGTTGTGGAGAGCAATGCGCGGCGCGCTGTTTGAGACATAGATGATCGGCAGCCCAAGCGACCGTGCGGCGTCGAGGGCCGGCTTGATCCGCTCCTCGTTGACCTGTCGCTCCTGGTCCACGGTCCAAAAGTCCGATGCGGATCGCTCGTGCGGAACGTCGTCCTCTTCGGAGTATCCGAGACCGTAGACATCGACAACCACAAATGCCATGTTGCTGCTGTCAAACTCGGCCGGCTCAGTCACGTGGCCGAGGAAGTCGCGCTGGGGATAGGCCCTGTAATGGCGAAGGTTCAAGCGGATGTGCGGCATAAATTTTCTCTCCAGAGAATATCGGTTTAAACCACCTGCGGCAGCCAGTCCTCAAGGACCGTGTGAATCGCAGCGTACATAGGAAAGCGCCAAATTCATTCCGGAGGGGTCGTCGGAAAGCCCTTGGCCGCATAGGGAAATCCCTCGAGTTCGTTCAATTTGCGCTCCTTGTCGCGCGGTGACGCGTAGTATGCACGAATGACGGTCATCAGGCCGTTTTCGTCAAACTCGTACCATTCAGCGCCACGAAGCCACTCGCCGATCTTCGGTTTAAAGTGTGTCCACTCAATCACGACTCCGGAATCGTCGGCCACAAGCTGATCGATCGTCCAACGGGATCCGTTGACGCGGTGGGTGTTTATCCACAAGTCGGCGATGGCCTGCTTGCCGACGTATGGGCCGCCGACTCCGGGCGGGAAGTAATGAACCACGTCGTCGGTGAAACACGAGTACAGTTTTTCGCGGTTGGCCTCATTGCATCCGTCAAAGTACCTGCGGACGCAGGCAACCAAAGTTTCGCGGCGATTTACGGGTTCCATCGACATATTTACCTCAAACATAGTCGCCGTGTTCTGAATACATGGCGCTGTCGGCTCTCATGCGGCTACACGGATTGTGGGGTGTTCCTTAATGCGCTGCATTCTACTCCGAGTCCGCCGCCAGACAGGAGATTCAGGCATCCGTTTTTCAACTCGAATGAAGCATTCATCATCTCGCTCCATGACTTCGTCACGGGATATGGGAGGTCGGCCACGAGGAAGTTCGGCGCCGCGGCGGCGATCTGCGCATTTGCGGCCCATGCAACAGGCCCGCCCGAGTGATGCAATGTCACGTCCATGAACCAGGATTCCGCCAGCAGCGCAAACTCGCGCGCGCGCGAAATTCCACCCAGGCGCACACAGTCGAGATGGATAAAATCGGCGAGTTGCCGTTCGATTACTTCGCGAAGAGTGGCGAAACTGCTTCCGTAGTCTCTTACGGCCATGGGAATGGGGGACACGCGTCTTACTTTTTCTAAAGCATTCAGATCGCCGCCGGGAACGGGATCTTGCAAATAGAGGAGACGAAATGGTAAAACCTCCTCCGCGAATGCGATCGCTTCCGGCGCGGTGAATCGGCCTTTTGCATCGAGGATCAAGTCGATTCTATCGCCAACTGCTACGCGGATCCGATGGATGATTTTGACCGCCCGTTCCCAGTCAGTAAAGCGCATATACCTGATCTCCGGCGGACAGGGATCGAATTCGAGCGCCGTGAACCCGGCGGTCGCAACCTCTGCGGCTTTCCGCGCGAGTTCTTGGGCGGATTCCTCGCCAGTGAGCCAGCCGGTCGCGCATACGCGAACCTCGTTGCGAACGGCGCCGCCGAAGAACTGACAAGCTGGAACATCGAGTTGCTTGCCTGTCAGGTCGAGACAGGCTGCCTCGATGCCATTCATTACCGCAGGCAGCATCTCGCCCAGGCCGCTACCACCGGTCTTGGCAAGCCGCATGAGAATGCTATTGCGGTCAAAGGGATCTTGGCCAAGCAGATATTGCCCGGCCGTCTCAAGTGCAGCGGATAGGGCTCTAGGAATCAGCGTGCTCGCAGCCTCGCCTACCCCAGAAGCCCCATTGTCCGCATGCAAAACTACCAGAACTTGCGTTTCCTCGCCTGCGCGGACCTGCTCAATGTGAATCTGTGCAATTTTCATAACCGGCGGGCTCCTGCCTTCACAAAGTCGGTATAACCCAGCTTGTCCATCAAGCAGCGAAGTTCATGCATGTCTTCCGGAGCGATCTCGGAGAGCGGCGGACGCACAGCACCGCCGCACAGCCCGGCAAGATCCATGCTTGCCTTGGTCAACGAAATCAGGTACGTCCGATTCTTCTCGCGGAGCCGGTACCAGGGACGCGCTTTGGGCAGCAACAGCTTCTTGACCTCTTCATACTTACCTTCCCTCGCCGCACTTGCCGCGGTCAGCGCCAGCTGAGGGTCGAAGTTCCCTATCGCGGTCGCATTGCACGTTGCGCCGGCAAGAAAAAAATAAATCATCATCATCTCGGCTTTGCCATTCACGTAGACCAGGCGATCGCCCACACGGCTGACAATCTCGTCAAACACTCTCAGGTCGCCAACCTCATCCTTATAGGCGACCACGTTCGGTATGTCCGCGGCCTTCTCTATCAGCTCCGGCGAGAACGCAACTCCGGGCATGGAATGGATCATGACGCCAATGCGAACCGATTGCGATATTGCGCGGAAATGTTCGATTAGGCCCGTCGGCGTCGGTTGCACCAGATATGGAGGGAGAATCATGGCGCAGTCAGCGCCGCTTCCCTGGGCAACGCGCGCCGCCTCAATAGCAACGCTTGTTCCCCCGCCGACGCCTGCGACGATGTTCGATTTCCCATTGACTGCATCGACAGCGGTTCGCACGAGCAAGGCGTATTCTTGCGGCGTAAGGGCCGAATACTCGCCGACAAACCCGGCTACGGCAATCCAGGGAACGCCGTTTTGCGCGAGGTAGTCCATGTTGTCGCGAAAACCCTGGAGATCGATTCCAAGGTCCTGTGCACGAAATGGCGTCGGCGCGAACGCTACCACCCCCTGCAGCTTTTGTTTCACTTCCGCCGGATTGATCATCTAGGGCTCCTTCCAGCGATCCGACTGGATTTGCTGAGACCAGCTCCGCAGAGCAGTGTCATGACTGCGCCGCCGGAATTGTGAAGGTTCGTTCGTAGTAATTCGGAATCTCCAGAACCTTCTGCTTCGCTTTGTGTTTCACGAGGGCCTTTACATTCAACTCAACGCCAAGACCAGGTTTATCCGGCAGCGGCATCCTTCCATTCACAATCTGCTCGGGCTCCATTATCAGATCTTGCCGCCAGGGAATGCCGCCCATGTCCGTCGGATACTCGAGGATGAGAAAGTTGCGAGTGCAGGCGCCCAGTTGAACTCCGGCAGCGACCGCCACTGGGCCGCGGGGGCAATGCGGAGCTACCAACACGCCGTACATCTCGGCCAGAGCTGCGATCTTCCCTACCTCCGAGAGTCCGCCTGCCTGCGTCATGTCGGGCTGGATGATGTCCATCGCCCCATTGCTGAGGAACGGCAGCGTTCCCCAGCGGCCTGCGGTACGCTCACCGCCCGCGATTGGGATCCGCACCTGCTCTTTCACGCGCCGCAACACGGCTGGGTTGTTGGGCAGCACTGGCTCTTCGTACCAAAAGGGCCGGAACTCCTCCAGCGCGCGACCGGCACGAACCGCGCTCTCGACATTCAGACGGCCATGGGTTTCGATCAGCAGATCGATGTCTGGTCCAACTGCATCGCGCACCGCACGCACATTCTCAACCGCTGCGTCCACCTCACTCGACGATAACGTCATGTACGATCCGGGAAACGGATCCCACTTGATCGCGTCCCAGCCGGCAGCGACCACCGTTGCGGCGCGCTGCGCATATTCCTCGGGCGTGCAAGCTCCAAGGAACCACGTGTTGGCGTAAAGCCGGATCGAGTCGCGAACCGCGCCACCCATCAGGCGGTAGCAGGGAGTCTCGAGCCATTTGCCCACGATGTCCCACATCGCATGGTCGATGGCGGCCATCGCCGAATAAAGAACCATATGGGCGTAATACCAATAAAGCGACTTCGTCATCCGCGCCCAGAACGCCTCGATATTTCTCGGGTCGGTTCCAATTACGATTTCGCGCAGATCCTCCAGCGCTGCCAAAGTAAGAGACTCATTGTAGACAGTAGTGGCCTCACCAGCGCCCACGTAGCCGTTGTCCGTAGACAAGACAACAAATATCCAGTTTCGCCAGCCGGCGTCTACTGTGTATACGTCCATCCGCGTAATCTTCATCCCCTCGGCCCTTCGCCTGATGCTGTCCGCCGATTTCGATTCATCCTGTGACTCCCATTGGATTCGGCGGCTAAACAGGCTGCGGAAAAACTGCGGCTTTCCTTTCCTGTTTTCCCGCAACGCGGTTTTTTCGCGCCGCAAGCAGGTCTTGCCTGCAGGTTCCTGTTGCTTTTTCGCCCCTGGAAGCCATTTTTTCAGCTTCCAGGCACACTTCGGCCCTAACCGCCCAGCGCTTCAATCGGTATCAGTCTCCGCATGCGCACCAGATTATGCGCCACGATGGTCAGCCGATAAAACCAATCCACCCGATCCAGTCCGCGCAGCTTCACTTGGCGCAACGGCCGGTCCAGCTTCGACCAGCCGAAGACCCGCTCGATCAGCTTGCGCTTGCGCTGACTGATCGTCCGCCGTGCGTCTTGCCGCTCCTCGTCTGTCAAGCTGTTCTTGCCCATATTGCTTCCGCCTTGCGTGTACTCGCTGATGTGCGGCGCCACCTCGCGATCACGAAGATCCTGAACAAACTTTTCGTCCTGATACTGCGTGTCAGCTCCCAGCGTGATCTTCTCCTCAGGGCTGCGTTTATCCTTCCCCGCCACTGTCTGGTCCAGCATCCTGAGCGCCGCCTCACGCTCGGCTACCGTCGCCGCCAGCGTGGCCTCAGCCGCCACCGCCAGCCCGTTGCGGTTCTCGATCAGCGCGTGGCCCTGATAACTCGGAACCGCCTTGTCTGCCGACGCCTTCTTGTACAAACGCGCATCCCGGTCGGTGGTCGATTCCACCTTGTCGCGCAACAGCAACGCGCCTTTGCTGCCGGAGCCGGAGCCGGGCGCCGGCGCATGGGACTTCTCCTTGAAGCTGCGCGCCGCGGCCCAGGCCTGAATCAGCGTGCCGTCCACCGTGAAGTGTTCCTCGCTCAACAAGTCATGCTCCCGCGCCTCAACCAAAACCGACTCCAGCAACCGCTGGCTCACCGCGCCGGCAATCAGCCGCTCCCGGTTCTTGGTGAACACCGTCACGTCCCACACCGGATCGTCCATCTCCAGGCCCACAAACCAGCGAAACAGCAGGTCGTAATGCATCCGCTCCATCAATTGCCGCTCGCTGCGGACTGAAAACAAAATCATCAAAAGCGTGGCCCGCAAAAGCCGCTCCGGTGCAATCGAGGGCCGGCCAGTGTCCGAGTAAAGCTTCTCCAACTCGCCATCCATCCGCTCCAGCGCCCGGTCCACCAGCACCCGAATCTGCCGCGCCGGGTGGTCGGCTGGAATCCGCTGCTCCAAGGTTATATAGCTGAACATCGCCGCCTGCTTCCCATCGTCTCCACGCATACTTCCTTCTTAAGTCATCTCCCTGTGGAGAAACAGTGATCAACTTGAGACTTTTTCCGCAGCCTGTTTAGCCGTGCCGATAAGGTCAGCAGAATGACTCGGGCTTCAGCCCCTGCCAATCCATCATTTCCAATACTCGCTTTTCGTTCGGACTTTTTCCGCAGCCTGTAAAGCCGTGCGCCTAAGCCATTAAGCACAGAACGCGTGCCCAGACAGGCACCCGGCCCGGGCTTACGAACTCAGTGCCGACTCTGCCGGCGGTGACCTAGCGGTCAGCGCGCAGCCTCGCGTATCATTGAAATATCAATGAAACTTCCACCTGTCAAGACAATTCTAAGCCAGGCCCTTAATTTCGCCCACGGCTCAACGGAATCTCTCATTCAAAGTGCAGTCTACTCTTCGACTTCGATGATCCTTCTTGACAGCGGTCCTTGGGTTTTTCTATTGTATGACTTTAATTGGAATATCAATCTCTCGATCTGAAGGCGCGGCCAACCACTGAACCCGGAAACGATTGCCTTCCGGCAAACAACAGGAGGTTCGTAATTCGTGCCCACCCACCCGCTACAACCACTGAACGCCGGCGAGGTCCAAACAGCTGTTAGCCTGCTGAAGACGAATTCACTTGTAACGGCGACTACCAGGATCATCCGCATCATGCTGAAGGAACCTCCCAAGGCATTCGTCTACGCGTGGTCAGGCAGCGAAGCCGTGGACCGCGAAGCAATTGCCGTGCTCTTCGACAACGCTTCCAACTCCGCGTCCAGCGTGACACTGAATCTCACGGCGGGCTCGATTGTGAAGGTTGTTCCCGGACCCACGGGCGCTCAGCCCACGCTTTCCGCCGATGAGCAGGTGGAGTGCGAACAGGCCGTGCTGGCAAGCGAGGAGTTCAAGACTGCTCTGGAGAGACACTACGGCGTGAAGGACACGTTCCTCGTCATGGTCGATATCTGGAGCGCTGGAAACTACGGCTCCGAGGAGGAGCGCACCCGACGCCTGACCCGGCCGCTGTGTTTTCTCCGCAGCGATCCCACCGACAATGGCTACGCGCGGCCCATCGAAGGAATCCGTCCCGTAGTCGACCTGAACCTAATGAAGGTAATTCGAGTGGAGGAATACGGCAACTGGCCGCTGCCTCCCCAACCGGGAAATTATTCTGCCAGCCGTGTGCATCCGCGCAGGACCGGCATAAAGCCCCTGGTGATCACGCAGCCCGAAGGCCCGAGCTTTCATCTGGAAGGGAACAGAATCTTCTGGCAGAACTGGAACTTTGTGATCGGCTTTAACGCTCGCGAGGGCCTCACGATCCATCATGTGCAGTATGACGACAAGGGCCGGTTGCGCCCCATCTTATACCGCGGCTCGCTGACGGAGATGGTGGTGCCTTACGGCGATCCGGGCCCCACGCAGGCACGCAAAAACGCATTCGATGTGGGCGAGTATGGGATGGGAATGTGCGCCAATAGCCTGCGCCTGGGCTGCGACTGTCTCGGGCATATCGAGTATCTCGATGCTCATCTTTGCGACAGCCGCGGCCACGAACTGACGATCGGCAACGCCATCTGCATTCACGAGGAAGATTACGGCATCCTGTGGAAGCACACTGATCGCACGCTTCCCGAAGCCCCCGAAGTACGCCGATCGCGCCGGCTCGTAGTTTCATCTATCTCGACAGTCGAGAATTACGAGTATGGCTTCTTCTGGTATTTCTACCAGGATGGCAACATACAGCTTGAGGTCAAGCTCACCGGCATACTCTCGCTTGGCGCGGTACGGGATAATGAGAACCCTATCCATGGCACGATGATCGCACCGCTGCTTTACGCGCCGAACCATCAGCATTTTTTCAATGTTCGCCTGAACTTTGGCATCGACGGAACCGGCAACACGGTGCAGCGGCTGGATGTGGTTGCAGATCCTCTGGGAGAAGCGAACCCATTCGAAAATGCGTTCCACATTGAGGCCACAAGCCTGCTGTCCGAGAAGCAGGCTATGTCTAACCTGAACCTGGAGACGGGCAGGACCTGGAAGATCGTCAACCCGTTGGTCAAAAATGCCGTCGGCGATCCGGTCGGCTACAAGTTTCTACCCGGCGACAACGCATTCCCATTCGGCTCGCCCAACGCGTGGTGGCGCAAGCGTGCGGGCTTTGTAAACCATCACGTCTGGGTAACTCCGTACCAGGAAGATGAGAGATACGCGGCTGGAGAATTCCCCAACCAAAGCCAGGGCGGCGACGGCCTGCCGAAGTGGACGGCCGCCGACCGCGCCATCGCCAATACCGACGTCGTCCTTTGGTATACATTCGGCCACACCCACATTGCACGGCCGGAGGAGTATCCGGTAATGCCAACGGCATACATCGGTTTCCTGCTCAAGCCCAACGGGTTTTTCGACCAGAATCCGGCCAACGACGTGCCGCCGACGGCCGCACAACACCAGTGCTGCGGGCACTCTTAATGACCTTGCGGTCAGGATGGAGAGCTTAGTATGGCAAGAATGTGCAGCTCAGACCAAGAGGCGAATTACTGAAGGCTTTGGAAGGCGAACAGTCTCGTGCTCATCATAGATGCTCATGCTCATGTTTACTCCGGCGACGATATTCAGTACCCAACAATCAGTTCGCCGATCCGGCCACCCGGAAAGTCGGGATTGCTATCTACATTCGAAGCTATCGCAGGAGAAAACCGAGTCGCCGGCGCATGTATTGTGCAAACTTTGAGTGTCTATGGATGGGATAATCATTTACTTTGCGATGTTTCGAAGGCGTACCCGAAACACATAGCAGGTGTGTGCTCATTGGATCCAGAAAACTCAAAATCGCCCGCATTGCTGCGTGAGTATGTAGAAAACTGGGGAGTGCGCGGTCTTCGCAGCTACCCAGCCTCAAATGGCCGTCTGGATCATCCTGGAGTAGAGGGGCTGTGGAGGCATGCAGAAGCGCTTAAAATTGTGGTGAATGTTTCTGTCACTCGGGACAGCACGGACGATCTTGCCCGGATGCTGGAGAGATTCCCCAACCAGCCGGTTGTGATTGACCATTGTCTTATTCCCAGGCCAGGTCCGGATCCGGCTGGCGCCGTGAACGATATGACGCGGCTGGCAAAATACCCGAACGCCTACGCAAAGCTAAACTTTTTGCCGGTGGGAAGCGCAGAGGAGTATCCATTCCGCGACATGCATGAACCGTGCAATCGGATCATTGCCGCATACGGCCCGAACCGGTGCATCTGGGGAAATTGCTACCCTTGTGAACTATGGAGTCCGAAGTCAACCTATACGCAGAATTTGCGTCTTTTCACTGATGAACTCGGACTCAGTGAGGGGGTCAAGACCTGCATTCTTGGCGAAACTGCGAACCGCCTTTGGTTTGGAAACAGGTTGCTGCTCGATTGACTACGTGATCGGAGAACGGACATGAACGTACTCGTGACCGGTGGAACGGGCTTTATAGGAGCTTACGTGGTACGTGAGCTGCTGCAGGCAGGTCACGCGGTCGTGGCATATGACATTCAAATTGCGCAGAACTCTCTCGACGACGTTTTGGAGGAGCCCGAACGCTCGCGGGCCATCCTGGTAGAGGGCGACGTGACGAACTCCGCGGCGCTCGCCTTGGCTATTCAAAAGTATGAGATCGAAGTGATCGCTCACCTCGCGTCGCCGCTCTCCTTACAAACCGAGGAGGATTCGGGATTCGCAATCCAGAATATGATCGGTGCTCACCGCATCGTCTTGGAGGCGTCTCGTTCCGCCAATTTGCGAAAGGTGGTCTGGGCAAGTTCGGTCGGCGTGTATGGCCCTCCCGACCGATACGAAACGCTCCCGTTGCCGAACGATGCGCCACACTATCCGACGTCGCTGTATGGCGCGTGCAAGTCGTTCAACGAGTATCTCTCGGCATATTACACTGAGAAATATGGACTGGATACCCTGGGATTGCGTTTTCCACTCGTGTATGGCATCGGGCGTATGCGCGGACCCGGAATGCGCTTTGTGGATCTGATTGAGAAACCAGCTCTCGGTCTGCCCTGCCGTGTGCCGCTCGCAGACGCGGTCTACGATTGGCTGTATGTCGTCGATGCCGCTCGCCTTGTGGTGCAATCACTCTCCGCGGGCCGGACAAAGACTCGGAACTTCAACGTGAGCGGCGAATTTGCGAGCATGCGCAAAGCGATAGCCATCGTTCAGCAATGGCTGCCTGACGCGGTTTTCGATCTCGAGCCAGGCGAGTACCCGATTGCGGAGGAGTATGACGCCAGCACCCTTAAGAGCGAAGTGGGCTTCACGCCGCGCTGGTCTCTTGAGCAGGGCCTGCACGAATGTCTGAACATCGCCCTTAAAGGCGCAGGGCGACCTTTGCTTGCGGAACTTCCTGCGATGCGGTGAACCCAGGATGCGAAGATTCATCAAGCCGGAGGTTCAGCATTATCTGGGCTCGTTCCTGCTCCAGACATCGATGATGGTCGCGATGACCATGATTCCCTTCTTCACATTCCAGCACCTGGGAGGGAAGGAACGGGCCGCGGCGCTGGTCTATGGAGTGCAAACCTTAAGCCTCGGCGCCACCTGCTTTCTGAGCGCGCCTTTCGTTACGAAGCTGCGGAATGGTTTGATCTGTTGCCTGATTGGCGCTGTAGGATTCGGTATTTTCTATTGCGCGGCAATGTTTGCGACGAGTGTCGCGGTCTTTTGCGTTCTCACCGGCATTGCAATGGTTTTCTTCGCACTCGCATGGCCCGCATTGCAATCGTGGCTTGGCGCGCAACCCGACGGAAAGCTCCGGACCAAAAGTTTCTCGTATTTCAACCTGTCGATTGGGTTGGGGTTGACGTTAGGCCCTCTGGTTGCCGGAGCGTTTTACGGAATCAATTTCAGGTTCGCGTTTCTTGCGGTCCTGGTGTTGAGTTGGCTGGCGGCCATTTTGCTCTTCACGCTGCCGCGGGAAAAGGAGTATTTCAGGAAATCCGGGCAGCCACACGATCCGGGCCGCAATGAAACGGCCAGTGCTCCGGCGGACATCCGGAACGAGATTTTTCTTTACTGCGGCTGGCTCACAAATATGCTGGGCTGGGGACTGACGGGCGCAGTGCGCACCGTGTATGCCGGTCAGATCAATCATCTGGTTCAGGCAGGCCAGTTGGTGCTCTTTTCGCGGAGCGCTCCGATCCATATCTTTACTTCTCAACAAGGACCTGGTGCGGAGACTATTTACACGTGGATGCAGGCGGTACTTTCTCTGGGATACTTTGCCGCCATTTTGGTAATGGGCCGCACCGTGCGTTGGCAACACCGATTCTGGTTGACGGCCGCCCTCGAATGCATCCTGGGAATGGGGATTTGGATATTAGCCGGAAGCCACAGCCTCGTTGTAATCCTGATGTGTCACGTAACGTTGGGCGCTTTCACGGCATTCGGCTATATGGGGAGCCAGTGCTACAGCGCGGCGAATCCAAAGTACAAGCACCGGAGGATTGCGATCAACGAAGGGCTTGGACAAACGGGCGGTTTTGCCTTCCCGCAGATCTTTGCACAGCTTGGTACATTGCACGGTCTTGCGTGGCCTTTCAACTACACCCCCGTGCTGCTCGCGGGTTTTGCAAGCCTGCAGTTGTTTTCGTTACAGGCCGCAAAGTGGAGGGTTGCCGGCGGGAGACGGCACACGCCACTAAACAGCTAGCTTACTGACCCTGCCGAACGAGATGGTGATTTGACCATCCTCGCCGTTGGGCTGTTTGAAGTGCAGAATCTGGGCGCCGTGTTTCTCTTCGAGTGAAGAGGATTTCGCCAGGCGTGAGGTTTCCTGCGGCGTTACTTCGACGAAAAAGATTGCGATCCGACGCGCAATTACCTGGCCCTGCTTGAACTGCCTCGGACGATCGGAATAGGAACCATAAAGAATGTCGGCACACACGGAAATCCCCGGCAGATAGCCTGAACCCTGCACATAAGAGAGCCCTGAGCCGGCAACCGAGACAACGCCCAATCTGGCGTCAGTATTGGCCCAGGAGCCGGTGAGAGGCAAAGCTGGTTTCAGTTCTTGCCAGTTTGCAATGAACTGACCGTCCCGGGAAGAAACATACCGTGTTCCTCCCGTGATTTCGTCGTTTTCAATACCGACTGGAATTCCCAGCTCCTTCTGCACCGTGAGATCTGCGAGCGCAGTGACCTCGTCTTCATAAACCACCGTCTGGCTCCCGAGCGAGGTCATCTTCAGCGTTTGTTTGAGCCGGCCGCCGTTCAGCAGTAGTGTTCCTATGGTTTTGAAACCATCCGCGGTCTTGAGTCTTTGATGATCAACAACATTTATCTTGCCATTTGTCTTGGCATCACCAGCGGGATCGAGCACGAAGGAGCCGAAAAATCCATTCGGGATGGGAACGGTGAAATCGGGATTGCCCTCGTGCCCGCTTCCAATCGGCATCAGCAAACCCATGATCCGGTTCTTCCATGAGAATGAGACGAACTTAGCCTGCGTGCGATGCGCAATGAAATCCACATAGGGATAATCGTGCACGCCTTGTTCCTGGGCCGCTGCAGCTCGGGCAGTCAGCGGCGAGGTCGCAGATCCGAATACTTTGTGGGCCAGGAATCCGTAAGCAGCCTGCTCGGCGTTGATGGCATGACGCGTGATGCCGAAGCGCGAGCCGGGAATGGAGAGACTTCCATGGCCCATCTGCTGCCATGCGCGGAGATACTGCAGGCTGCATTGCTCCATGCGCGCCGCGAACGGATCGCGCCAATGCGTTGCCTGCGAGGCATAAAGATTGATGTATGGCAGGCCGTGCAATTCCCAGTCCATTCCCTGGGGATAGGCAGCTTCGCCCCAAGGCAGAATGATGGATCGGAACATGCGCCAAGTATCGATCAGGTGATGCGTAGCAGCCTGGGGAATGGGACAAGCGCCATATGTGTAATACATCACCGCCTGGGTGAGGAAGTAGCAACTGCACCCGACATAAGAGGGATGAAAGATGTTGTGATTTTCGAGCGTAAAGTCAGGCTGCAGATTCGCGCCGCTAACCCATTGATCCACCGGCCGTCCGTCAACCAGAGTGGCATCGTGCGTGTCTGCTTCGGTGCAAAGGGTGTTCATCATGTACTTCAATGCCGCCTCATGCCAGAGCGATGCGTGCGGATGAGAAGGGAATATCAATTCGCCCAGAACTAAACATGGGACTTCCCAGCCGTTTTCTTCGGCCTTGGTGTCGAGCCAAAGCCCGTTGGGCGGCGGCCTGTGCGAAAGGATGTCGCACTCCCAAGCAACGACTTGCTGAAAACGCTGCTGGAGCGTGGGTTCAAGTTGATCCCAGATCAGCCACGCGCCCCACGCGAGAGTTCCTGTCCACATGCCCGACTGCCAGCTTCCAGGGCCGAAATTTTCGGTGGCGCCCCATGGTTTTCCATCGGTGCACTTTTGCGTGCCGGTGCGATGTGTTGCGGTAGCGAAGTGAAGAGCCGCGATACTTTTGTCGAGCAAGCCGCGGTGTTCAGCGGCGCCAAGACCATCATCGTATTTGATGAGGGCTGCGCATGCGAGCAACATGCTGGCGACGGTCCGAATCCCTCCGTTACCGTCGCCGACGCCATCGCCCCAGTAGCCGGCTTGGGAATCGAATGCCGACACCTTCCAGCTGCCGTCCGCGTAAACGCAGGCATCTTTTAGAAGGGCTGCATAGGCTTGTCGCAGTTCCCGCTCAGAGAGTTCGCGAATCCGATAAAGGTCCCCATGCAGCGAATTAATTGATTCGTGCTGAAGCTGAAAAGACGCGCGTAATGCGAGGGGGGCAGGTGCGGCCCCGAGCGCGCAACGGTCCAGCGTCAGCATCCCGGCTACCCCTGAAAGAGCGGAAAGAAAATTCCTGCGGTTGAAATCACAAATATCCGGTTTCATATCTCCTCTTGGAGCGGTTTGGCAGCCGCGTGCAATGAACGATTATCGTGTAATTTCAATTGAATTCGATCCGGGCGCCCCCGACACAACCGCGGTGTACCCGCCCTTGCCGTCACTGAGCACGACCAAGTCGGCCGGCGTTTTGAGTAACAGCGCTTGCCGGCCATCGCGCAACAAGGTTCCACATTCGCCGCAGGCCAGCTTTTCTATGGTGCCGTGGCTGTTCGCTTTGATTGCGAAGACGCCTTCGTAAGTGCCGGTGAACTCGTGTCCATTTACGTTCACCGCGAATGCCTTGGGTGATTTCTGCTGCAATGACGGAAGGTCGGTGAGAATCACGCTGCCATCCTCGAGGGACCCGCCGACCGCTTGTAGCGGATCCTTTGTGATGCCGAGTTTTTCTACCTCATCAATGTTGAAACCAACGACGCGTGCTTTGGCCTGAATCGACGCGAAGAGATCGGCTATGGGCCTTCCATCAAAGTCGCGGGTTGCCGCGCCCTCCAGCATGAGCGAGCCGCCATGCCGCACGTAGGAATCGAGAAATGCCAATGTGGGGCGCTTGGAATACTCGGGATAGAGATAGATGATGGCGCGGAATGTGTGTCCGTGAAGCACGGGGCGGCCCTGCGCATCAAGATGCAACATTCCGTTGTCAATCAGGTCGCTCGGCACGACGGCGCAGCGGTAGCCCGCGTCCCATAGCGCTTTGACTTTTTCTTCAATATGCAGCGAACCATTGACGTCCATATTGTTGCGGTCGGCCTCATCGGGATACCAGTTCAGCTGCCGTGGCATCCCGAAGACGACGAGCAATGGCAACTCGGGAACGGCCGGATCGAAGTGATTCAGCAGCCGTATCTTCTCTTCAACCGGATTGATGGTGTCGAGGAACTTCTGCGACGAAATATCCGCTCCCCAGGCCCCTGTGTCGTTGTAGCCGTGGTAGTGAATTCGTGCGTCGAATCGCGCATCATTGAACGCCTTTTCAGCGAATCGCTGGATATTCCACCCATAAAACTGGTCGTACATGATGTTGCCGGGATGGGACACGAGTAGTCCCATGCGTAGCGGCAGCGAGAGATCCTCGTCGCTCATGCCGTACTGGCGCGGCTCTGTCCACCAATCAAGCCCGGAGGCCCAGGGCTCATCGTTCGTCAGGTGATTATGGATCGTGCTGTGAATGCCGGCGAATGTCTTGTCTCCATAGACCTTGCGGCTGTAGCGATAGAACTCATTTTCGATACGCAATGGACCGGAGCGCAGGAAATCCCAATAGACATCGACTGCTTTAATGCGAACCTCAGGATGACCACTGGGGCAATAGCTCATGGCGAAAAGCGTCTCGGGCAGTTTCATTCCTGTTGCCGCTTCGAAGTGCGCCTGAAAGGCTTTGCCGGCAAATAGGCCCCGCCAGGGCGGATTGCCGAGCAGCCGTGTGTAGCCAAATTCGTCCAGTGCCGCACCGTCCAGGGGCACGTCTTTATATTCATCGAGAGCCGATTGTACCCACTGCATGTAGGCGTCGCTGAACAAATCCATCGCATTCAACCACGTCTGCTGCATGGCAAAGATGGTTTCCCCGGCGTACTTCGGGCCGAGGTCGACTGTTATATCCATGAGACCGGTGGTTGGATCGCTCACTCGCGCGACTCCCCGGGCTTTTGCCGTAACGTCTTCGAGCGTTGCGGGATCGTACTCACCCTCAGCAGTTTTGCGAAAGACGTAGACGCGTAGCAGTTCGCTCTTTTCCGGCGGCGCGAAACGCATCTTGGAGCCGGCAGTGACCGTTGCCCGGCCCTGCGCATCAAGAGGAGCCTCAGTGGAACTTATGACCGTTTGGTCCACATTGAGCGGAAGAAGCTGCCGGGTATCGACTACGAGCCAGTCAAATGCCAGGCCGATCTTTAATCCGTTGCGATGTGCGTCCTTGACGATTTCAGCCACCAATGCATGAGGTCCGATATCCCCGGAGAAGGGGGTGCACCAAGGAGGCCACTTTGGGCAGGAGGGAGGGATGAATCCGTTTGGTTGAGGGTTCTTCAGCAGTAGAACGCCATTACGCTCGGTGAGGAATGCAAATGTAAAAGGGGTGTCACTGGCGATGTGATGAATATCCTGCGCAACGCGGCCCGACGCAAAAGCTTCCGGGGTGATAAACCAGTAGACGAGTTCCGGGTAGTTGGCATCGGGTATCGGCTGTTCGAATGAGACGGAAACATGAGCCGGGGTTGCCGCGGATGCATGGAGCGCGGCGGCCAGAATGAGGACGAAAACCACTGCTCTCGCCGGCCAGTTCGCAGAATAGGCGGCCTGCGCGTACCTGCTTGGGTGGCGATTCATGCGGACTTGTTCGGCAATTGCAGTGCCTCCATCAACGCCGTGCGCGCCATCTGCCATTGCTCTCCGGAGAAACCGCGCGCAATGCGTTCGCAGCCCCGTACCGGACATGAGCACGCATTGCCGCCTCGGCGACATCGGGGTCACCGGATACGATCACTTCAATCAACTGCTGGTGAAAGCCCTCGGGCAGCACCACCACGCCGATCGCGGTGTTAAACAGCCAGTTGAAGACAAGAACATGCGTATTCTCAATTGCTGCGCGCAGCGCTTCCGACCGCGCATAGACCGCGATCTTCATGTGCAGCTCCGTGTGATACGTCTGCTCCGCAAACCTGAGCTCTTTGTCCAGCCCGTTGGCGGCCGTGCGCGCAGACAGGACGTCCATCTGTTCGGCAGACCTCTTCAGATCCAGGCGTTCCTGCAAGCTGCTGCGCTCGGCACAGAGACGCGCAGACTGACATTCCAACGCCTCACGCATTTCGAACCGGCTCTGCGTTTCTTCGACAGATGGGATCTTTACTCTTGTGCCCGCGCGGGGGCGGCTTTCCAGTAGACCGTCCCTCTCCAAACGCTGCAGCGCCCCTGTGACAGGAATAAAACTCATGCCAAACTTTTCGGCCAGACTCCGCCGCGAAATAACTGCGCCGAGAGGCAGCTCACCGCGAAGGATCTGATCCAGAGTGAGGTGATATGCCCGTTCGACGAGGTTTCCCGGCATTGCAGACTTTTTGCGGATCTTTTTCAAGGTGGTACCTGTATTCAGCATAAAGGCCGATCCGACGAAGGCACAGGGTACCCCCATAGTGCGCCATCCTCTTGTTAACACGTTGATATTTCTGTCCAACTAGCCGAAACTCTACCTTTGCTGCACATTTATGTCAAGATCAACGGTCGAACTGCTGCGCCGAGCTTCAGCGTAGGCTGTCGAACTAGCCTCAGCAGCCGCAGACTAGCCTGAGCGCCTAATTCGTTTTTAATGCTATGGTAAGTATATGTAAATAAACACTATAATTGTTCTTGTTTGGACAGAAATTCTACGAACAATCTGCCGTTTAAGGCCGTGAAAGAAGTAGTAGCGGGCTTCGGAAAGGTCCGGGTAGCCCTGTGCGGGCAGCAAATACAAAAAAACCTGCTTGACAATTCTTCCAGAAAGCTGATAGATACATGGTTCGTATTGATATTTCAATCTGGACGGAGCCGATTCCATGGAGCCCCGGGGCGAAATGCCCATGATCGCGGCGGTACCATACGCTTCGCGCTACGTGCGCGCCGGTTCTTCCCATCCAAGTCTGAACCTTCGATTCACAAGTTGCAGACGCATTTTCAACAGACCAATTCAGAATGGGCCGTGCGTTCAAGACACAGGCCTCAATGATCACGCAGCTTCAAGACAACTCGATTAGGAGGCAGTATGAAGATGAATTCGACAGGCAGCGCTCTGAGGACGGTAGCTCGCAAGTGGAATCTGCCGATCCTCGCCTTCGTGGCCGCACTGGGACTAGCTATTTGCTGCACGAACGCTTTCGCACAGACCGGAGCAAGCTCCATCGAGGGCACGGTCACGGATTCAACCGGCTCGGTCATAGTAGGGGCTTCAGTCCACGTGGTAAATCAAGCCACCGGCGTGGCCTCCGATACGAAATCCAATGGCGTTGGGTTTTACCAGGTGCCTGGGCTTTTCACAGGCACCTATGTCATCACGTACACTGCGCCAAACATGAAGACCTACGTGCAGACGGTCGACTTGCTGGTTGACCGGAATTTGGTGATCGATCCCGTCATGGTCCCTGGAGCGGTCACAGAGCGGGTTGAAGTCACAGCTGATACCGTTCAGCTCGCCGATAAGGACAATGGCACTCTCGGGAACACTCTTGAAAACGGCAGAATCAACGAGCTCCCGATGAATGCGCGCTCGCTGGTGACGCTAACCACCGAGACGACTCCGGGTATGGAGGGTCTTGGCGGCAACAACAGCACCGCTCAACGCGTGAACGGCATCATGTATGAGGGTTTAGAATATGTCGCCGACGGCGCGCCCCTGAACAACCTCCAGTTTGGCGGCCAGGACGACGCGTACCAAGCCATCCTGCCCGACCCGGACTCGATTCAGGAAGCGCAGGTGCAAACCAGCAATGCCGGCGCCAGGTACGAAACGCCGGCTACGGCTGTTATCACTACCAAATCGGGGACCAACCAGTTGCACGGCTCGTTCTTTGAAACCAACCGCGATAGCGCCATTGGCATCGCGAGGTCCAGGTCGGTTCCCTACAACTACGCCCAGCCCGAATATATTCGCAACGAATTTGGCGCTTCCGCCGGCGGTCCTATCATCCTGCCCCATGTCTACCACGGCAAAAACAAGAGCTTCTGGTTCTTTGCCTATGAGCGTTTTTCACTCGCCCAGATTTCCTTCCAGGCGTTGAGTGTGCCTACGCCCGCGGAAAGGGGAGGCGACTTCAGCGGTGATATCAACTCGGGGGGCGTGCTTCAGTCCATCTACGATCCGTCGACCACGGCGTCGTCGGCCACTTGCGTCAACAATCTCGGCGTCTCCTCCAACAACACATGGTGCCGTACGCAGTTCGCTTACAACGGCAAGCCGAACACGATGAACCCCGCCCTCATGAGCCCGTTTGCGAAGATCTTCTACGCCATGGCGCCTCCAGAGACCAGCACCAACAATCCTCTCGTTGCAAGCAACCTTAATGCCCTCAACCCCAATTTCCAGGTCATCCCGACGATCACTCTCCGTCTGGATCACGAATTCAATGAAAAGAACAAGGTCTTCCTGCGCTATGGGCAGAATTTCCAGAAAACTACGAACCTTTACGGGTCAACCAACTACGTGACGCAGGCAACAGGGAGTTTCCCCGCCGGCGCGAGCGGCTTGGCTTACAATACCGACACGAACTTTGCCACAGCCCTCGGCTATACCCACGTCTTTTCACCCAATTTCTATGCCGAAACGACCTTAGCCCAACAGTGGTTTGTGCAGTATTCGGGCGCCACGCCAAATATTACCAATTTCACTTCTATGCTCGGGCTGCCCAATAACTTTGGGGCGGGCGGCTTCCCCGGGATCAGCGTCCCGAACATCTCGGGCTTAACCGGCAACCAGAACCAGTACCAGCAAAACTCGATCGATTCGAGAATCCAAGAGGATCTCACCAAGAACGTGGGTAAGCACCAGTTCACATTCGGCGGGCTCTACCGGCATGAGAGGATCTTCTATCTTCCCAGCCAGCAGTCGGAAGGCGTGACCTTTGCCAACGGCCAAACAACTGGCCTGGAAAATCCCAACACAGGGACCTCGCCCGCGGCGTTTGCGAGTACCGGAATTGGGGGCGCCGACTTATTTCTCGGCGGTGGAGTCACGTACAAGGTGCAACTGGAGCCGATCGGGCAGTCGTACCGCATCCAGATGCTCGCTGGCTACTTTCAGGACAACTGGCGCGCGAACCGGAAGTTCACTGCCAACATCGGCCTCCGCTATGAAGCTCATCCGGGCCAGAAGGCAGCGAATAACATCGTTGAGGCCCCGGATCTGAAGAATCAGGCGATCGTGCTGGGCGATCCAATCTCCGACCTCATCGCCAGGGGCCGCACCACCCAGGCCATCATCACCAACATGGAGAACATCGGCGTAGTGTTCGAAACCCCCGCACAGGCGGGGTTCCCAAGCAACTTGTTTGTGAACACGGATCTCCTGTTCCTGCCGCGCGTGGGTTTTGCGTATCAGCCGTTCGGCGATAAACGCGGCTTGGTCGTTCGCGGCGGTTACGGTAGATATGCCTATCAAATGGCTGACCGCTCCGAAAATCCAACTCCCACCTCGCTTCCGTTCGCGTACAGTTACACGCAGGACTACACCAGCGCCGCACAGACCCCGGACAGCTTGTCAAATTACGCTCTGCGGTCGATGCAGAATGCTACAAATCCGTATTCGCAAAACAATCCCACCGGCACGGGCATGCCTATTTTGGGCGTGAACGCCTCCGGCGTGGTGAACACCAACATTACCAGCACCACGCAGAAGGGCGCCATTCTTCCCGGCAGCTTCGGTCCCGGCGGCGTGGTTCCGGATTATAAGCCCGATCTGGTTACCGAAGCTAACTTTACCCTGGAGCAGGCGCTCAAGGGCCAATCGTTGGTGCGTATCGGCTGGGTATTCACTCATGGCACCAATCTCGACCAGGTCTTCTACCCCAACTACACCCAAACTGTTTTTGCCTGGGAGATGAATACCGGCACCCCACCGCCGGCCGGCGCGATCGGGACCAGTCAGTATGCGGGTACTTACGCTGGCGTCTGGAACAACGTAACCTACGGCAACGTCGGCATAGGAACGAAGACCGGCTTTTCAAACGACAACTCTCTGCAGGCCACCTACCAGCGGCTGATGCATCACGGCATCGCCTATCAGGTCATGTATGTCTGGTCCAGGCCGTTCCGCATGGGCGGGAACTCAAGCCGCGACGCACAGACCGTTCCCGTGGCAAGTGCTGCCTACGGTACGGCTGCTACCATACTTCCGACCTGGGGAACGCCAACCCCGTTCTCTATTCCTCCGCCCCGGCCGGCAAACATACCCACCTGGGGGCAATGGCATGCGCTGGAACGGTACGAGCAATACATATTGGACAGCTCAATTCCGTTGCAGCACATCCAATTCAACGGAATCGTCGATGTCCCCGTGGGGACCGGCAAACGGTTCCTGGGCAACTCCAACCGCTTTGTGAATGAAGTGGTCGGCGGCTTCCAGATTGCCGGCGATGGGCAGGTCATCTCCCAGGACTTTAATCCCACAAACACCAACTGGGGAGCGATCAGTCCGATCACTAGATACAAACACGCTGTCCCAATCACCGACTGCAGCAGCGGCGTATGCCATCCGGAATTCTTGTGGTTCAACGGATACATCTCGCCGAAGCTTCTTCCCCCCGGCAACGGCGGCACGTGCACAACCAATTGCATCACAGGCGTGCCAACCAACTACGTTCCGTATGAAGCCCCGGTCGACAACAATCCCGCCCTTCCCAACTTCGGGACGAACGACGTGCAGCTCTCTTCGCCTGCGCTGCTCGCTTCGAATGGCGGAAACCCTGTAACGCAAGCTTACGCAGCCGATGCATTCTCGCAATTCGGGGCGAATTATTACCAACATAAGTTCATCAATGGACCGATGAACTATAACGTGGACCTTTCTGTCTACAAGGTCTTTCCGATCACGGAAAGGATTAATCTCAGAGCGAACGTGGATGCGTTCAACGTCCTGAACATTCAGGGGTACACCAACCCGAACGGAACCAGCGGCGAGGAGGCGGTCCAACCCGGCGGCAATGGCGCCAGTTCCTACTGGGCGGCTCGTCAACTACAGTTCACTATGCGGCTCACGTTCTAAGCAACCGCTTGATTGCAGCCCTTCCGGAATCCAGTTTCTCCGGGAGGGCTGCAATTCATCTCTCCCCAGCCGCACCATTCAACGACAAAGGAAATCAAGCCTAACCAAAGAAATCATGTTCACCTGGCGCGAAGCCCTCGGAATCACTGCACTCACAGACGCCCCCGGGTTCCCTGTCGAGGTGCAGAAAGCCCCCAAATCAAGCCTCGCAAGCTCGGCGGCAAAGAAATCTATAAAATGAGGCGGGCATCGAGACCAACGGCTCGGACGAGATCCTGTCGTTATCCATTGGATTTGGAAAGCTGCATGGAGATTTTTAAGGCGGTCAATGGTCCCTGTGAAGCAATTGAAAATCGCTGAGGCGACTGCCTTCCATGGGCCGCTGATCTCCGGGCCGATGTACATCGTCCTTATCTCTGGCGTGGCGGCCTTGGGGGGACTGCTCTTCGGCTATGATACAGCGGTCATCTCCGGCGCCATTGGTTTGCTGCAAAGTCACTTTTCGCTCAGTCCGGCGGCTACCGGCTGGGCTGCCAGTTCGGCGCTGGCAGGATGCGTGCTGGGCGCTGCCGTCGCTGGGCTTTGTGGTGACATTCTAGGCAGGCGCAAGATACTTCTGGTCTCGGCAGTTTGTTTCTTGCTTTCGGCCTTGGGCACTGCGTTCGCGCCATCCTTTGCACTCTTCATATCGTTTCGCATCGTGGCAGGCATTGGCATAGGCGCCGCATCCATCGCGAGCCCCCTTTACATTTCTGAGATTGCACCGACCAGATGGAGAGGTTGCCTGGTTGGCCTGAATCAGATTGCCATCATTTCCGGGATGTTGCTCATCTACGGCGTCAACTATGGCATCTTCTCGCACGGTACTTCGCAATGGAATGAAACGGTGGGGTGGCGCTGGATGTTTGCGTCTGGCATCGCTCCATCCCTGGTTCTACTTGTGCTTTTGTTCTTTCTTCCAGAGACAGCGCGCTTCCTGCTGCTGCATGGCCGTAGTGCCGAGGCGGAAAAAGTGGCGCTTCGCATTGGCGGGGGAGTTCCAGAAGACATACTTAATTTGTCCAAAACGAAAAATGCCACTCATGAACACTTATGGAGAGTTCTCTGGCTCGGCATCGTTCTTGCCGTGCTGCAGCAGGTGACCGGTATCAATGTCTTCCTATATTACGCGCCTGAGATTTTCAGTCATGTGAGTCATTCTGGAAACGTGCCGCTGCTTGAGACAGTTTTCGTCGGCGTGGTCAATTTGATATTCACGATACTCGCGATGACTTTGGTGGATAAGGCTGGGCGTAAGCCACTGCTCATCATTGGATCGCTCGGCATGGCACTCTGCCTGATTGTCATGGGACTGGCGTCGATGCGCTCCCTGGTCGGTGCATGGCTGCTAGCTCCTGTGCTGGGCTATATCGCGTGTTTCGCACTCTCGGTGGGCCCTGTGACCTGGATCGTATTGGCAGAGATATTCCCTTCGCATTATCGGGCAAGAGCAATGGCAGTCGCTGCGGCCGCGCTATGGCTTGCCAATTTTGCTGTCTCCCAGACCTTTCCCATGCTCGACCAAAGCCGCTTTCTCATACGGCAATTTGGTCACGGTTTTCCTTTTCTTCTTTATGCCGGATTTTGTGTGCTGGAAGCGTGGTTTGTCTGGAGCAAGCTGCCCGAAACCAGGAATTGTTCTCTCGAAGACATTTCAGCATGGTGGAGCAGTGGTTAGAGGCTGATAGCTCTACGCATCAATAGTTAATCTTGGGTAATGACAAATAGGCTAAGACAAATCGCTCTATCCACTCAAGCAGCCGACAGCCATCTACGTGGGAATATATGACGAATCGCTCCAATCAATCACGACGCAGTTTTCTCAAGCGTGCTGCTTTAGCCACTCCAATTATGTTGGGCGGGGCGATCGCCGAGCCGCAAACAAAAGAGATCCTGAATTCCGCCGATTCGGCAGGCTCCGGCCGGGCTTCTTCGCGGAACTATCTCGGCAAGAACACGCGTTTGAGTGTAGCGATGTGGGACTTCTCATGGCTGATGGCTCATTATCCCGGCGGCGTTTACGAAGATCTGGAACAGCGGGTTGCTGAGGCCGCCGAGCGCGGCTATAACACCTTGCGCGTGGATTGCTTTCCTTCACGGATCTTAGAGCGCGAGTCCACGTTTCCCAAGAAGAACTGGATTCCCGGCGTCAACTTGCCCATGTGGGGCGAGATTGCCGTGGATTACACGTGCAATGTACGAAAGGAAGTTGCGCGCCTCGCCGACCTCTGCCGTAAGCATGGGATCTGGCTGGGTTTGGATTCCTGGGACAAAGCACATATGTTTCGCAGTGCCAAGTTGCCTTTCCTCCAGGCCTCGGGCGCTCCAAGCGATCTATTTGTTTCCGTCAGCGTTACCAAAATTCCTGAAGGCGCCGAAGAGCAAGCCTTTACCGCCTATGGTGAAATCTGGGTGAAGGCGTTGAAGCAGATGCGGGAGGATGGGGTGCTGGAGCGGGCTGCCTGGATCGCCCCCATGAATGAGGTTCCCCATTTCGGCGGCCGTAGCGTCGATTCGGTGATCGCACTACAGAAAAAGCCAAAGAACGAAGGCGAGACGAAACTGGAAGCCGCCTCGGAGTTGGATGCGATCTATCGCCACCTGAATGACTATATGGGTACGCCTATCAAGGCCGAGGTCGCCAAGGACGGCATTCCTTTGTCTTATTCCTCCCTTGGCGCCGAAAACTACGCAGCGCGCATGTC
>Ga0224555_1001379_pt1 | contig 33833 bp, 21 predicted proteins | sample 714S23034metaG_FD_180687 | JGI IMG/M metagenome (GOLD analysis project Ga0224555, IMG submission 180687) | Peat soil microbial communities from Stordalen Mire, Sweden - 717 S2 30-34 | ecosystem: Environmental > Terrestrial > Soil > Wetlands > Peat | place: Sweden: Norrbotten County, Stordalen... | reverse complement strand
CGGGGGAGTAGGGCCTCTTGAGCGTAGCGAAAGAGGCCCTACTCCCCCGCAAATCCCCGCTTATCGTTCCCTCTGCTGGTAACCTTTTGCTCCGCCCCAGTGGTCTACTTTTGCTCCGCCCTTGACAGCCAACGAACCGCCGAGGCATTTGCTGAAAGAAAACTCAGTTCTTTAACTCCCATTTCTGGTAGCAAACTTTCTGGATGGACTTTGTTCAAATGAACGAGAGCGATGGTGATTGCGATGAAGTTGTCTTGTTAGACTTCTGCTTTCTTCCTAAAATTAGGGTTCGATTAGGGTGCTGAAGCCTTATTTTGGGTGCTTTTGTGCGCTTTCTGAGCCATCAGTGCGCTTTAGAATCAATGGGTTACCATTCTTCATAGTTCTGTCACGGCAGAGGTCGCGGGTTCGAGCCCCGTCGTCCCCGCCAGATTCTAAAGGACTTAAGTCCGATCTGGCATGTGACATCAAGGTACAAAAAGGTACAATAACGAATTTCGATCTCTCATTGGGCGGGCTGGAAAACGAGTTTCGGATCAAGTAGAGGCTCCCGATTGGCGGGGGTCTCTTCTGCTTTTGGAGCCATCACTGGTCCGATGTCGTGCCAATTTCAAATGGCAAACGGAAGGCCGTTTTCGGGCGCCGATCCGAGGCGTCGCGACTGCGGCAGCCAACTGACTTGGGGATTTCTGCGCCCCTTGATTTGATACTCGGCGATTTGGCAACAACTGAGATACCCGGCTCAATGTCCAGATTACCGAACACACATCCATAAACCTCTCAGTTGCTTTACCGAGCCCGGTCTCCGTGTAAAGGATAGGTTTCTTTAGACAGTAGTTCGCCGTTTTTTGTTAGGCTGCAATCAGTTCTGCAAATCCTGAGAGAGGCATTTTGAGGGCGGAATAGATCCTGGTATGGTTATACTCCCAAAGCGTCCGGTAGATCTCCGCCGCGAGATCCCCGGCCTTCGATGGAGGCCTTCACCTGTACGAGGCATTTACCCACATGTGACGGGAGGGCAACGATGGACATGCGATCAAATACTCCTCCTGATTTTACGGTGAAGACGGACAGTGACGACCTCGACCTTTCTGCCGAGCAAGTCGTGGTAGCTTACCACGAGAGAACAAAGCACCACTACCACCGCTATGCCGCCTCGCTTGGATACCTGGATTGGGCTAAGCAGCCAGATCCGTTCCGCCGTTACGACGGAGCCCCGCTGGTTCGCCTTCCTCTCCCCGACGCGGGGCAAGCGCCTCCGTACTGGCAGCTCTACGTTGCGGACTACATGGCGCCGGCTCCGCTTTCGGTCGACTCGATCTCGCTCTTCTTGCGCTATGCACTCTCATTGACGGCCTGGAAGCGGTTCGAGGGAACCACATGGTCTCTGCGTGCCAATCCGTCGAGCGGGAACCTCCACCCGACGGAGGGATACTTGCTCTTGCCGTCTTTGGACGCTATCCACGACCGTCCCGGCGTATACCACTATGCATCGAAGGCGCACGGTCTCGAGCTTCGAGCGGACTTTGATCCCTCGGTCTGGGGGGCCTTGACAGCAGGGTTTCCGGAGGGCTCATTCTTCGTGGGGCTGTCGTCCATTCTTTGGCGGGAGGCGTGGAAGTATGGCGAGCGTGCGTTCCGGTACTGCCAACACGATGTCGGCCATGCGCTGGGGACGATGCGATTCGCGGCCGCTGCCCTCGGGTGGAAATTCCGCCTCCTCGACCGTGTGGGTAACGCCGCCGTGTCGCAACTTCTCGGACTCGATCGCGAGACCGACTACACCGGCGCGGAGCGGGAGCAGCCCGAACTCGTGGCGCTTGTGGTCAGGGAGAAATGGGCTAGCGACCGGGGCCTCTGCCTGTCCAAAGAGTTGGTATCCCAGGTGTCCACTTCTCAATGGTACGGCACGGCTAACGTACTGAGTCCCGTGCACGGCGTCGATTGGCCAGTGATCGACCAGGTGGCTGTCGCCACTACAAATTCGAGGATTGCGGCCGACGAAGAGTTCTCCAGGTTCCCTTCGGAGGAAGAGCTCTTCGGGGCGCCAGTTCGGTCCGGAGCTTTCTCTGCGGAAAAAGTTATCCTGGGGCGTAGAAGCGCGGTGAGCATGGACGGGTCCACAGCGATTCCTGCGGCGACCTTCTTCCGGATGTTGGCTCGTCTCGTACCCACCCGAGACGGACAATCTGTGCCGTGGGACGCCCTACCTTGGCGCCCACGCATCCACCTGGGCCTCTTCGTGCACCGCGTGAACGACTTGCATCCTGGTCTCTACGTGCTCGCTCGGGATCCGGAGAAGGTCGAGACACTCCGGCAAGCGATGCGGCCTGAGTTCCTGTGGCTACGCCCTCCGTCGTGTCCGCATGGCCTTCCCCTATTCCTACTGAAAGTGGGGGACTGCCGTACTCTGGCCGCGAATGTCTCCTGCGGTCAAGACATCGCGGGGGACGGGGCCTTCAGCCTTGGGATGATCGCCGAATACATGGACAGTTTGGTTGTCTATGGCGCCAGCTTCTACCGAAATCTCTTCTGGGAGGCCGGACTCGTGGGCCAGGTGCTGTACCTCGAGGCGGAGGAGGCGGGCATTCGTGCAACCGGGATCGGCTGCTACTTCGATGATCCGGTTCACGAGGTGTTCGGCATCTCTTCGCGCGATTGGCAGAGCTTCTACCATTTCACTGTGGGTGGCCCAGTCGAGGACGGACGCCTGACCACGTTGCCTCCGTACAGCTTGGGGGAAGCAGGATGAGCACCCCGACATTCGAATTAGATCGGTCGCCGGCGGCGTTCATTGCGACGTTGGAGGTGGATAGCCCGATGATGCAGGCACCGGAACGGCGATGGCTTTGGTCTTGCCTCCGCCGTCGGCGAGCGCATTGGCGATTTAGCGTAAATCGAGAGAACCTCCCGTCGCCATCGGCGTTTATCGGTCCCGATCCATCCTGTCGGATTGAAAAAGGTTGATTTTGGGTGTCGGGAGAATGACAATCTCACCCATGCTGGTCCGTCGGTCTCCCGGTTCACGGCAAGTGTTAACCAAAAAGTAATTTCCGAGTTGACGACATATCAGGACTAACCCGCTTTGTGCAGCTGTGCTGGTCACTTCCAAATCGCAGACAATTGGGCTGGAACAAGTGAAGAATTCAGAGAATCTGCTCGCCTTCCATTGAGCCCCGTGGAACCACCCATTGAGAATTCAATGTCCTGAAGGTGTAGCGGGTTTCCCAACGCACAAAGTCAACGCTACGCAGCGCGAACTCAAAGCGTCGCTGAGAGTCTTGGTGTCGCTCGACGAGGCGTATCCCCGGAATCACTTCGGTTGAGCCTGCCACAAGCGCTTTCTCTATATTAAGGTTCGTTGAATTCGCTGGCGATTGCTCTCAATTGCTCAGATCGAGATGGTCTGAGCCGGTACTCTTGCGTTCATAGACGGCCAGTTATTCAGTGGACTTCACGGCGGTATTTCTGCTGAAAGAACGATGGAACTCGCATGAAGACAGTCGGTTAGGGCATGCGGAAATAGGCAGCCGGACGGGCTACCTGGTGGAGTTCGGCGACTCCAACCAGATCTTCAACGACCCCAAGCAGAAAGAAGCGCAGCAATACATCAAGGGCGAGTTCAGCTAACTCGGGAGCGCGGAAGACTGACTCATGCTTCCCACGGTTTGGCTGACAAAAAGCCCGAGGAGAGACTTTATGAGCGATCCAGCGCGGGCCGGCCAACCGGCCTTCGGTCGCCTGCCCACGGAAATCGAGGGCTTCGAATCCCTGGCTGAGCTTGCCCTGAATCTGCGCTGGTCGTGGAACCATCGCGCCGACCAAGTGTGGAGGCAGATCGATCCTGTCCAGTGGAAGCTCACCCAGAACGCCTGGGTTGTTCTGCAAACAACTTCACGGGAGCAACTCGGGCGCCTGATGGCCGATTCTGCATTCCGCAAGAATGTCGATGACCTGTTGAGCGACGAACGGCGAGCGGCGGAGGCGCCGGCCTGGTTTCAGCAACATATTGTGCAGTCACCCTTGAGCTGCGTCGCGTATTTCAGCCTCGAATTCATGTTGAGCGAAGCGCTCCCGATTTACTCAGGCGGGCTCGGCAACGTGGCTGGGGATCAGCTCAAGGCCGCAAGCGACCTGGGTGTGCCGGTAGCCGCAGTGGGGCTGCTCTACCAGCAAGGTTACTTTCGCCAGGTGATCGACAAGGAGGGAGCACAACAGGCTCTCTTCCCCTATAACGATCCTGGACAGTTGCCGATCACTCCGGTGCGCCGAGCGAACGGTGAGTGGTTGCGATTGGAGACCGCCTTGCACGGTTACTCGGTCTGGCTGCGGGCCTGGCAGGTCCAGGTGGGCCGAGTAACTCTCTACTTGCTGGACAGCAACGACCCGGCTAACTCCCCTGAGGATCGGGCGATCACCAGCGAACTGTATGGAGGCGATCAGGAGTTGCGCCTCAGGCAGGAGATGGTCCTCGGAATCGGCGGTTGGAGGCTGCTTGCCGGCCTTGGCATCCAACCGGAAGTCTGTCACCTGAATGAGGGTCATGCGGCCTTCGCGGTGTTGGAGCGCGCCCGCAGTTTCATGCTAGAGGCAGCTCAGCCCTTTGACGTGGCGCTGGCCGTTACGCGGGCGGGGAACCTGTTCACCACCCACACGGCCGTTGCCGCTGGCTTCGATCGCTTCCCACCGGCTCTGATCGAGCAATACCTCGGCCGCTATGCCGAGCACGAACTAGGCATCAATCTCCACAGTTTGCTGGCTTTGGGCCGCCAGAATCCGAGCGATTGGTCAGAGAGTTTCAACATGGCCTATCTGGCCATTCGCGGCAGCGGCGCGGTGAATGGCGTGAGCCAATTGCATGGGCAAGTCAGCCGGGATCTATTTGCGCCCCTGTTTCCCCGGTGGCCAATGGACGAAGTGCCCATCGGCCATGTGACCAATGGGGTCCATGTGTCCACCTGGGATTCTCATCCGGCCAACGATCTCTGGACCAAGGCATGTGGAGAACATCGCTGGCTGGGGGCGACGGAAGCCCTGGAGCAGAACATCCGCGGTGTCTCAGACGAGAGCCTCTGGCAAGTCCGCACAGCCGCCAGGGAGTCCCTGGTTGCATACGCTCGCGAACGATTGTCCAGGCAACTGGCCGTCTCCGGCGCATCACCCGAAGAGGTTGACGGCGCGAAACAGCTCTTCGATCCCAAGGTATTGACGCTGGGGTTTGCGCGGCGGTTCGCGACCTACAAACGGCCAAACCTGCTTTTGCACGACCGGGAGCGGCTGCTTCGCCTGCTAACCAATCCCGAGCGGCCAGTGCAACTCATGCTTGCCGGCAAGGCCCATCCGGCGGATCAGGGTGGGCAGGCCTTGATTCAGGAGTGGATACGCTTCATCCGGGAGACTGAGGCTCGGAACCATGTAATCTTTCTCAGCGACTACGACATGCGCATGTCCGAACACCTTGTACACGGGATAGATGTCTGGCTGAATACTCCGCGGCGGCCGTGGGAGGCCTGTGGAACTAGCGGCATGAAGGTGCTTGTCAACGGCGGGCTCAATTATTCGGAGTTGGACGGCTGGTGGTCCGAAGCCTATGCCCCGGATCTAGGCTGGGCGCTCGGCGACGGCCTGGAACATGGCACTGATCCAGGACTGGACCACATCGAAGCGGAGATGCTTTATGACACGCTCGAACGGCAAGTTGTCCCAGAATTCTATACCCGAGGCGAAAGCGGCATTCCCACAGCCTGGGTTGCGCGGATCCGCGAGAGCATGGCGCGATTGACTCCGCAATTCTCCGCCAACCGCGCGGTGCGCGAATACACTGAGCGACATTACCTGCCGGCTGCCGCAGCCTACCGTTTGCGCGCCTTGGACAAAGGCGCCACCGGCAGGCTGATTGTCGACTGGCGGCACAGCCTGGACGAGAAGTGGGCCTCGCTGCACTTTGGCGAAGTGAAAGTGGAAACTCGTGGTGAAAAGCACGAATTCGAAGTTCAGATTTGGCTCAACGATCTTGATCCCAACGCGGTACGGGTAGAGCTTTATGCCGACGGCGTCAAGGGCGGCGCCCCCATGGTGCAGGAGATGAAGCGCAGGGACGAGCTGGGGAGCGCGCCGGGGGGCCACATATACACCGCAGCTGTTTCTGCGGCCCTGCCCGCGGAGGAATACACTGCGCGAGTGATACCTCACTTCGAAGGCGTTCACCTCCCCTTGGAAGAAGCACGAATCCTTTGGCAGCGATGATCCGCAGATGGGGCACCGACACTGGTAGTGCCGGCCACTCCATACTGACTAGATCCATTTCCTCCACAGCAACCAGACCTTGATCGCTTGCGTAGGGCACGAGTACCCTTAGCATCGGAGGACACCGTGTCGGACACTACAGCGCACAAGGAAAGCTCTTGACGCCGCTCACCAAAAAACAAGTCAAGGCCGTGGAAAAGGCGCGTGGTGGAAAAGTCAAAGAGACGACTTTCCCACCACACTTGCAAATCCCGCAAGGAACGCGGAATTCGCACTTTCCCACCGCCTCTACGGCTACTGGATGATTTATCAAGCCGGACACTTCACTTGCTTGGAAAAGCGGACATCTGCACTTGCTATCGACACTGACGGCTAACGGCTTGGCGACTGGCGGGTAGGCGACGATCTGTCCGGAAGCCATACCGCGCGTCGGTCTCGCACCTGTTTCACAACAACCACAATGGGACGTTCACCGACGTACCTCGCGCGGACGGGCTGGACCGGGCGATTACCACGATGGCGGCGAACTTCGGCGATCTTGACAACGACGGCTGGTTGGACGTGTACCTGGGGCTGGGCGATTCCTCATATGAGTCGCTGCTGCCCAAGCGCATGTTCCGCAACGACCAGGGGCGGTACTTCCAGAACGTGACCACTTCCGGGAGCTTTGGCAACCTGCAAAAGGGGCATGGAATCGCCTTTGCGGACATTGAGAACAACGGCAACGAAGATGTGTTCGAGGAACTGGGCAGGGCGTTTCCGGGAGACATTTTCATACCCACGCTCTATCACAATCCGGGTCACGGCAACCACTGGGTGACCCTGGTTCTGGAGGGCGTGAAGACCAACCGGGCGGCCTATGTCGCGCGCATCAAGGTGACCATTGAAGAGAGGGGGCGGCAGCGGTCGATCTACCGCGCCGTGGGCGCGGTTTCCAGCTTTGGCGGCAACCCGATGCGCCAGCACATCGGGGTGGGGCAGGCGGCCAGCATCCGGGAGATCGAGATATGGTGGCCAGTTTCGGGCCTGCGCCAGAGTTTCCGCAATGTACAGGTGGACCGGGCCTATCGTATTGTGGAGGGCCGGAACGTGATCGAGCCGGTCATGTGGAAATCCTTTGAAATTGGCAAGTCGAAGATTGCCCACCCCATGGAGGAACTCTAGCACGGGCACTGATTCCGCGATAGGGTCCTCCGGTTTACCTGGGCGGCGCGACAGATGCACCCCGGTCGCGCATAGTTTCCCCTGCGCTGCTCAGTGCATCAATCTGTTGGAGCGCCTGGCGCACCTCCGGGTTCTCCGGAAAAATCTTGCGGTATTCCTGGATCAGGCTCTGCGCCCGCCATCTTTGACCGTCCGCCGCGTACTGCAACGCCAGCCTAGCCACCAGCGGTCCCGAGTAGGGGTAGGCTGCAACCCCGCGCTCCAGAATCACTTGGGCTTCCTCGGTCCGGCCCATATTTCCGAGAGCTGTGGCCAGGTTCAGAAACGTTATCGGCTCCTCCGACCCCTGCTTGAGCGCACGGGAAAAATAATCGGCAGCCTTGGCATTGTCTTTTTTCTCGGCTAGCGCGACAGCTCCCAGGGAGCTGAGCACCGCCGGATCGTCGGGCGCGGATTTGCTCAACTTGTCCAGCTTCCGGAACCAGTAAGGCCAGAGGCTGGGATCCTTGCGGGCAACCGTGAAGTAGGCTTCCAGTTGCGCCGGATCGGGGATGCGCGCGTTCGGCTGGCCATCGGGGCGATTGAGCCACAGCAGGCCGGGCAGATCAGGTTTAGGTTGTTCAAACGCAACTTCGGGTAACGGCTGGCCGGGATAGCGCACGATGCGGTGCTTGGTGTCGTTGGAGTGCACAATGCCAGCCACGGGCCGCTTCTCCATGTGGCATTCGATGCAGTCGTCCTTGACCGCGAGCCGCCTGCTGTCGTCCAGCTTCAGCTTGCAACTGGACTGCTTATGACAAGTGAGACACGCGGCGCGATAGGCGGCCTCTTTGTTCTCCGGTAGGGGAGCGTGATGGATCGAGTGGCAGGTGCTGCAAGTGAGCCTCCCGTGGCTTGCCTGGTAGCACTCGCTCAACTCGAGCGTGGAGTTCTTCCACCAAAGCGGCTGCTCCAGGCTGCCGCGAATGGGTGGATTGGTCTCCAGCCGGTTGGCCTCTTCACGCTGCTCGGGCTTGATGGGCCGCTTGACGATGGCCATGGTTTCGGTCAGTGGGGTTCCCGGCCGATAGTCCATCACCGTTTTGCCTGGATATATCACCTCTGCGTCGCCGGCTTGGTGACACTCGCGGCACAGGTCGTCGGCCAGCCGCGGCGAGAGCTTGGCGGGGTTCACGATGGAAGTGTCCACTTCATTGGGCCTCAGGACGCGCCCCCTTTTTGTCTGCATTTCCTTCACGTGCAGCGCACCAGGGCCGTGGCAGGTTTCGCAACTCACCCCCAACTCGCCGAAGCGGAAGGGATGTTCCTTGAACATGCCGTCGCGTTTGGCCACCGGATCGGGCTGGCCGTTGTGGCAGAGCAGGCAGCCGGTGGTCATCACGCGGTTGAAGCCCACGTCGTCGGCCGCATAACCGGGCGAAAGCTCCCAGCTTTTTGTTCGGACATAGTAGGAAAACGGTGCCTGGAAGATCCATGCGCCGACGCGGTAGAGATATGTGTATCCGACGCTTTCGCCGCCCGTTACGTAGTCGATTTTGTGAGCGATCGAATAGATCTTGCGCCCGTTCTTATCCTGTTCATAGGCGCTCTGGTACATGTTCCCGTCCTGTTGGTAGACGGTGTAGGTGCGGTTGTTTTTCGCGTTGAAGACGGTAATCGGCTGGGGCACGCGCGCCAACTCCGTGGGCGAGTTGGCCGGCGCCATCGATTGCCCGTGCGGCGTGGGGAAATAGGTGCGATTGATCTCTTCGTGGCAGCCGGGTGCGCCGCAGCTCTTCGATCCCACATAGGCCACGGATGGGTCCACGTTGCGGAAGACGGTGGCGCCGGTCTGCGCTCGAAGGCTGGCGCCCGGCAAGAATACAGTCAATGGAGCAAGGCATAGAACAAAAACGGAAGACGGAAGAAGAACGGAAATACGGAGAGGACGCGGCATGAAATATTCAACCTTGCGCCAGAATGGGTTGCTCTCTCTCGGGAACGTAGGACGTGTTCTGGATAGCAACCGGCCGCCCCAGTGTAGAGCACGCAAATACCGGCAGGCAACAAACACCACAATGCTCGAAAGGCTGATGATTTACAAGAGGGCGCTTCAGAAAAGGGGATTTAAAGCACGATAACGAGAAGCTGAATCAATTGATCCGATGATTTGTATGTAACAACTTCGGAGGTGTCGTTTTAACCTTCTGCAGCTCGTCCAAGTCTTTTATTTTCAATGGGATAATCTTCCAAGCGGACGATTTATCCTGTTTTCTGAAGCGACCCCAGATTGAGAATGCGTCATCAGCAATGACCGCGTGCAGCTGCGGGCGAACAGAACCTGAACTTAAATCCCGGACCGCATTTGCGGAATCGGCTCCCTGGACGGAGCGGCGTTGCCTTAGCGCATTTTGTGGACCATTTGTTATTGCATTCATGAGCCAGGTACTGCGTCATGTTCCAATGGGTAGCGCTCGTTCATTCGCCGTTAAGCACAGTGGTTTATTGGACTTATCCATGGCGAACAATTATTTCGACCGGAACGTATGATACCTTGTATAATAGATTTCCTTCGATGCGATTGCGTTTTTTGCCGCACATGGATGCAGTTCGAGTTCATTTGGCCAAGCCGAATGCTTGAGATGCGGAATGTGTGAGGAGTGCTGAAAATGCCTTTAGTTGCAATTGCCAAGCCGGAGACCGCACAGACGGTTTCCGCCTTGGAAGCTAGTGCGGTTCGGGAACAACTGGAGCGATTGCTCGCGCATTCGCTTTTTGCCAATAGCAAGCGTTATCCAGTCTTCCTGGCCCATGTGGTTGAGCAGACGCTTCGGGGTAACATGGCCGAGTTGAAGGAACGGATCATCGGCTTCGAGATCTTCGGCCGTTCCCCCACCTTCGATCCGAATATCCATCCCGTGGTCCGCGTTACCGCCGGTGAGGTGCGCAAGCGGCTTTCCCATTACTACCATGACTCCGCCCATGATGGGGAATGGGTGATCGAGCTTCCCCTCGGCTCCTATGTCCCCGTCTTCCGCGCCCCGGAGCCTGCTTTCACTCCGTTGGACACGACCCCAGAATCACCTGCACGAGACTCCGTATCAACGTTGCAAGCGGTCGCGCGGCGACGGCGGTGGCTGATGCCAGCGCTGGTGGTGACGGCTGCCGCGGCAGGTCTGGGCATTGGATTGTGGTTGCACCATTTTCAGCCGCCCACGGCCATGGATCGCTTTTGGGCCCCCATGACCGACGGCCCCGCTACGGTCACCTACTGCCTCGGAGAACCGGCCAAAATGCTCGACGAGGAATCGATCCACACCCTCGACGCTCCTAAGGACAGTTCCAAACCGGTGCCGCTGTACTTCAATCTGCACTTTTCCGGTCACTTGGCCTTGGCAGATGTCATCACTCTCACCCGCACAGTCGCTGCTCTCGAAACCCGGCACAAGGCTTTCCGCGTCGCACCGGCCTCGGAGGTTAGCTTCGCCCAGCTTCGCGAGGGCCCTGCTGTGCTGATTGCCGGCTTCGATAACATCTGGACACTTCGCATCACGCAGGGCTTGCGCTTCGGCTTCGAAACGAAAAATGGAGTGGCCCGGATCGTCGACCGGAAGAGTTCCAACAAGGTGAGCTGGGCTGAGGACTGGAGCGTGCCTTATGAGAAGCGCTCACGTGATTACGCCATTGTGGCTCGCATCCACGACAGCATCACAGGGCAGCCGGTCATTATTGCAGCTGGTATCTCCGAGGAGGGTACGGAATCCGCCGGCGAGATACTTTACAACCCTGTTTATCTTGACTCGCTGCTGCAGAAAGCTCCGCCTAACTGGGAGCATATGAACATGGAAGCAGTGATCGAGACGCAGGTGATCGACGGGCATCAAGGTCCACCGCACGTACTCACCGTCGAGAGTTGGTAAGTGCCGGATGGAATTAGGCACATCCACTCTCCAATGTTTATGGCGGTTGTGAGCCGTTAAGGTCTTCTGTAGTTACATTTTTTGAGTGCTCACTCCAGAACTGCGATGGATCGTGGGCACAGCTAATCTAATCCGGCGCCATGCAAGACGCGGCTGACCGCAGCCCGGATCAGCTTGAAGTCGCAGACGAAACGAATATGTTTACTTGTTTGGAGTCTATCGTTGCCGAAGCCACGAGGAGTGGAAGAAATACGAGGAGAACGAAATGCATCGGACCAAATCCATCACAATTTGCGCCATAGCCCTGATTCTCGGAGCCATGGCCCTGCCTGCGGGAGGCCAATACACGCCCGCCAAACATGCTCCTCAAGCCACCACAGCCGCCGCCAGGGACTGGTGGAAAAACGCCGTCATCTATGAGATCTACCCGCGCAGTTTTCAGGACTCGAACGGCGACGGCATCGGCGACCTGAATGGCATCACCCAGCGCATGGACTACCTGAAAGAACTGGGCGTGGACGCCATTTGGTTGACGCCTGTCTACCCATCACCGCAGGCCGACTTCGGCTATGACATCTCCGACTACAAGAACATCGATCCGCAATATGGCACGCTGGCCGACTTTGACCGGCTGGTGGCCGAGGCCGGGAAGCGGCATATTCGTATCGTGATGGACATGGTGATGAACCACACGTCGGATCAGCACAAATGGTTTATAGAGTCGCGCTCGTCGCGCACCAATCCCTATCGCGACTGGTATATGTGGCGCGACGGCAAGGGCGAGACAGCGACGAGCAAAGGCGCGCCACCTAATAACTGGCAGTCGGAGTTTGGTCACTCGGCGTGGCAGTGGGACGAAAAGACGCGCCAGTACTACTATCACAAGTTTTATCTCCAGCAGGCGGACCTTAACTGGAACAATCCAAAAGTCCATCAAGCCTTCAAAGACATTATCGGATTCTGGTTGCAGCGCGGCGTGGGAGGCCTCCGCTTCGACGCCATCACTACTCTCTTCGAGGACCCGAGTGACACCGACGAAAACGTCCTCCTAGACAAGAGCGGCAATCCCATCCTCGACGCCTTCGGCGAACCCACGGTTGACGGCCTGAAGACCGAATTCCTCCCCGGTGTACACGCGGTCATGCAGGAGATGCGCGCCACAATGGACACATTCAACGCCGCCAGCTTTCCCGGCACGCGGGTGGTGATCGGCGAAACCTACGTGGCGAACATCGCCGCGCTGGCCGAGGAGTATGGGAGCGCGCAGAGGCCAGAGTTTCACCTGCCCATGGACACACAACTGGGCATGCTCGACACCCTGAATGTGGCCCAATTCCGCGCCCGGCTCCTCGACGCCGAGACGGGCCTCAACGGCAACACACCGCTTTTCGTCTTCGACAATCACGACAGGCCGCGTCTGGACATGCGCTACGGCGATGGCGTGCACAACTCGGATATTCAGCGCGTCATCTCCACGGTTCTGTTCGCCAGTCGCGGGGCCGCGCTGTTCTATTACGGCGACGAGATCGGCATGAAGACAACCCCGCCCACCCGCAAGGAAGACGTGAAGGATCCAGTGGGCGTGACCGGCTGGCCCAAGGAAAAGGGCCGCGACGGTGAGCGTACGCCCATGCAGTGGAATGCGAGCGCAAACGCGGGCTTCACCCCTGCCGGCGTCAAGCCCTGGCTGCCCGTTCCGCCCACCTCCGCCACAGTCAACGTGCAGGCTGAGGAGGCCGATCCTAACTCGCTTCTGGCTTGGTACAAAGCCCTGATTCACTTGAAGAAGACCAATCCAGCATTCGCTGATGGAACTGACATCATGCTGGACCCTGAGAATACCAAGGTGCTGAGCTGGATGCGGCAACGTGACGGCGCGCCTCAGGTGGTGGTGGCAGTGAATTTCACCGCCGATCCGCAAACCGTGAATCTATCGGCAAGAGAGGCGGGCCTCAAGGCAGCCCACCTTAAAACACTGCTGAAAAGCCCTGGCGGCGCCGACCCGGCATCGACCGAGGCCATCGAATTGGCTCCGTTCGGAGTTTATATCGGAGAAGTGCAGTAACGGCTGAATTGTAGGTGATCATTAATCGCGCGGCGGCGATCCCACTTTCCGGGATTGCCGCGAGCGTTCGAATGCCGTGCGGTGCGAGTTTACTTTGGTCGCTGGAAGGCCGCCTGCATTTTCATCGGGCTAGAGGATATACTCGCCTTTCGGAGCGCGGATCAAGGCAAACCATGCCCCAAGGAGCGTCTGCATTGCCGTCTACACGTCGCGGATTCCTGAAATCGTTGTCGAGGACGGCGCTGGTCTTGCCGCTTGAAGAGGTATTGAAACTCGCGAGGCCAGCCTTTGGACTTGAGGGACGCTCCCCGCAGGAAGGGCAGTCGCACAATACGATGGGCAGCGAGCGGCAAGGATATGAAGCGCAGGCCCGCCCCGCACCGAAGGGTCTGCCTTCGCCAGTGACCGGGACACCGCTGGGAGTGCAGTTTGTCGATGTGGCCAGGCAAGCCGGACTCAACGTAAAGACCATCTACGGTGGTGAACACCGCAACAAGTACCTGCTCGAAACCACTGGTTGCGGCGCAGCCTTCTTCGACTACGACCAGGATGATTGGGTAGACATTTTCCTCGTCAACGGCTGGCGGCTCGAAGGCTTTCCTAAGAATCAGGAGCCAGTGTGCCACTTGTTCAAGAACAACCGCGACGGAACCTTTACCGACGTGACTGAAAAGGCAGGACTGGCTCGCTCCGGCTGGGGTCAGGCCTGCTGCGTGGGCGACTATAACAACGACGGCTGGAACGACCTCTTCGTCAGCTATTACGGCCAGAACGCGCTCTTCCGCAATAATGGCAACGGGACATTTACCGACGTGACCAAAGAGGCAGGCCTTTTGCAATCCCGGCTCCGCTGGAACTCTGGCTGCTCCTTTCTGGACTACGACAAGGACGGCCATCTCGACCTCTTTGTAGGCAATTACATCGACTTCGACGTGAAGACGGCGCCCACGCCGGAGGACGCCAATTGCACGTACAAAGGGATTCAGGTAGCCTGCGGGCCGCCGGGGTTGGAGGGCGGCAAGAACCTGCTCTACCACAACAACGGCGACGGCACCTTTACCGACGTAAGTGAAAAATCCGGGATGTGGAGCGCGGTGGGAAGCTATGCGTTGAGCGCAGCCGTGGCCGACCTGGACAACAATGGCTGGTCTGACATCTATGTGGCGAACGACTCGACCACCGCTACCTATTACCAGAACCAGAAGGACGGCACCTTCAAGGACGGGGCGATCGAGGCGGGTGTGGCTTATTCGCCCGACGGCAAGCCGCAGGCCGGGATGGGCGTCTCGGTCGGGGACTACAACCGGGATGGATTGCTGGATATTGTGAAGACGAATTTTGCCGGCGATACCGATTCCTTGTTCATGAATCTGGGAGACGGCTCGTTCGATGACCGCACCTACCAGGCGGGACTGGGAATGAATACGCGGCTGATGGGCTGGGGCGTGAGCTTCGTCGATATCGACAACGATGGCTGGCTCGATATCCTGATCGCCAACGGGCACGTCTATCCCGAGGTGGACGGAACACAAGTCGATGCCGCCTACGCCGAGCGCAAGTACCTCTACCGCAATCTGCGCAATGGCCAGTTTGAAGACGTAAGCCTGATTGGCGGCAGCGGCATCATGGCCGCGGTTCCAGCCAGGGGCTTCGCGGTGGGCGATTACGACAACGATGGCTGCCTCGATATGGTGGTGAACTGCGTAAATGCCCCACCTCAGTTGCTCCATTGCGAATCGGCACTGAAGCGCAGTTGGATCAAGATTCGCGTCGTGGGGACCAAGAGCAACCGCACCGGAATCGGCGCGCGGCTGAAGGTAGTGGCCCGGACCGGCACTCCTGCCCTCAGCGCCAAGCCCGATGCCACGTTGGTTCAGATCGACGAGGTCCACTCCTGCAACGGCTACTACTCGGCCAGCGACCTCCGCACCCACTTCGGCCTGGGCGATGCAACCAAAGTCGACTTGGTGGAGATTCGCTGGCCCTCCGGTGCCGTGGACACACTGAAAGACCTGGATGTGAACAGGCTTTATGTGATCGAGGAGGGTGGCAAAATCCTCAAAGTTGACACTTTTACCGCAACGAAAGTGAAGGCCTGAGCTGCCCTCCACGGAGCAGGAGTGAGATGCGAAGCTGATGGGCAGTTCAATACGTTTCAGCTGAACTTTTCAATGGGTAAAACGGGGTTGTTTCTCATGAAGTATTTGAGTAAGTTGCTGATATTAAAAGGTTACTATTACTAAATGACGGCGGGAAGAAGCTGCGTCCGAGAGATTGAATGATCAAATACATACAGGAATCGATACATTGTATTTAACACTGAAGGCCTTCCTTTTTTTCTGTTGACAATGCCTCATGCTTGGAATATTGTCTTGAGCTGTTCCGGTTTATGCAATTTTATGTGCTCCTGGTTTTTCCACTCAGGGAGCGGCGACTTCGGATTTTAGCGACCCTGCCATTGCGGCGGGTGAGTCTTTCGTGCCGACCGAGAGTAGCGAGCTTTCTTGTCGGCAGATACATCACAAGTGAAAAGTGAAAAAACTAAGCATTTTCATGAGACCAGGAGACCAAATGAACAAGACTCTACGTACAGCACTCGTGCTGGCGCTTTTTGTCTGCGTGGGTTTGCTGCTCTATATGCCGGCCAGTGCGCAGTCGGTCTACGGATCGATTTTCGGCACTGTGACCGATTCGACCGGGGCGGCCGTCGCAGGCGCCACGATCACGGTAACGGACGAGGCCAAGGGCACCGTCGTTACTGCCACCTCCAACGGCTCGGGCGACTATAGCGTTCCCCACCTTATCCCCGACGTTTACGACCTCAAGGTCACGCTCAAGGGCTTCAAGGCCTTCGAGACCAAGGGCATTCAGGTCGAGGCCGACACGGCGCCCCGCATTGACCCCATCATGCAGGTCGGCGGCGGCAATGAATCCGTCGAAGTAAACGCCGAATCGCAGCCGGAGTTGAAGACCGACCGCGCCGACGTCTCCACCGTTTTCGACCAGCAGCAAGTTTCCAGCCTCCCGGTTGGCGACCAGAACTTTACCAACCTGCAACTGTTGCTGCCGGGCGCCCAGATTCTGGGCTGGTCCCACGCGGCCGATGAAAATCCCCAAGGTTCCAAACAGATTCAGGTTGACGGCCAGGCCTTCGGCGGAACCGCCTTCGAGCTGGACGGCACCGACAACCAGGATCCGATTCTGGGCATCATCGTCATCAATCCTGCAATGGATGCGGTGACTGAGACCAAGATCACCACGCAGAACTTCGACGCCGAGTTGGGCAAGGCCGTCTCCGCGGTGGTTACCGCCCAGACCCGTTCGGGCACCAACCAGTTCCACGGAAGCGCTTATGACTTCCGCACCGGCAATGCGAACCAGGCACGCGATCCCTACTCCTCGGAGACGCGGGGCAAGTACGACCCCGTTGCAAACCCCAACGGTCTTCCGGCCGGCTTGAAGAACCGCTTGGGCGGGTCCATCGGCGGACCGATTCTGAAGAACAAGGCGTTCTTCTTCGGCAACTATGAGGCGCAGCGCCAGAAGGTCGGAACATCGGCCTCCGACACTCTGCCCACCAACCTGCTGACTCAGACCGCCCTAGGCAAAGAAGTAGGCCCAAGCGGAATCGCCGGCGCTGACTTCAGCGAGTATGCGACACAGCTCGGCGCTGCAGGCATCATTTACCAGGCCAATGGCACGGCGTACCCACACAACGTGATTCCGACGGCCCAGCTTTCAACACCGGCGCTGAACCTGCTATCGGCTCTCGCGCCGTACACCACGAACATCAAGCCTGGCGGCACTGGCAATTTGAACGGCCTGGACAAGAACTTCAACGAGACCGGCACGGGCCTGTTCAACAGCAACCAGTGGACAGAGCGCGTGGATTACTCCCTCAGCGAAAAGATGCACGCCTTTGAGCGCTTCTCGCGCTTCTGGGACACATTGTCAGGCACGGTGATGTTCGGCGCAGCCGGCGGTCCGGGCTTCGGCATCGGCGGCTACGGCGGCACCTCGCAGGGCTCCGACGACAGTCTGGCCTCGGGCATGGATATTGCCATCAGCCCCAAGCTGCTTACCGACTTCCGCCTCGGCTATCTGCGCTACAACATCATCGACTCCAAGTATGACGGGACCACCGCTTACGCGACTACCCTGGGCATGCCGGGACTCAACGTTTCCACCTATCCCGGCTCCGGCGGCGCGCCTGGGTTCTTCATGCAGACTTTGCCCGGCGGGACCCAACAACCCCAATATGGCGGCGCTCTGAACATCAACCGCTGCAACTGCCCTCTGGATGAGCGCGAAGACCAGGGCCAGATCGTCAATAACTGGACGATGGTCTGGGGCAACCACACCTTCAAGGCCGGCGCCGATCTGCGCTATGGCCGCAACCTCCGCGTTCCCTCCGATACGGATCGCGCCGGAGATTTGAACTTTGGCAACGGCCCGACTTCGGCCCTCGCGGGAACCACGGGCGGCCTGGGTTTCGCCTCATTCCTTCTGGGCGATGTCTCTAATGCCCCCGGCACCGGAGCTGAAACCGGCACCTTCGGCCGCTACGTCGGCAACGTCACTGAGGGCAACGCCAAGGAATTCCAAAAGCGGACCTTCTTTTACGCAGAAGACGCCTGGCGCGTCACCCACAACCTGACCGTCAACCTGGGCCTGCGCTGGGAGTTGTACTTCCCGGAGACCGTCAATGGGCCGGGCAATGGCGCATTGATGAACATGAACGACGGCTATCTGCATGTGGCCGGCATCGGCGGCATCCCCAGCGACATGGGCTGGTCCGCGAAGTTGTCGAAGCAGTTTGCGCCTCGCATCAGCGCCACCTACCAGCTTGGCCCGAAGACCGTCATTCGCGCCGGCTACGGACGCAGCTTTGACATCGGCGTCTTTGGCTCCGTCTTCGGCCACACCGTTACCCAGAACCTGCCGGTTCTGGCCAACCAGGAAGTCAACGCGACCCAGACTTACGGAACCGCCTTCAATCTGGCGGTGGGACCTCCACCGAACGTCTTCCCAGTGGTTCCCAAGGATGGCCTGTTGCCTAATCCGGGACATCTCGTCACAAGCAAGGTACGTCCCAACCCGATGAATTTCCCGACGATCGATGCCTGGAACCTGAGCGTGCAGCGCGCCCTCACTCCAACACTCACACTGACCGTGGCCTATGTCGGCAACAAGGGAACGCATACGCTGGGCGACGGCGACAGCCGCAACACCAATCCCAACGAAGCGGCCATCAACCTGCCGGCATCCTATAATGGCTACAACGGCCAGGCGCTGCACTATGATCCCAGCGTGGCCGCTCCCGGCAGCACGACTAACCCTACTGGTATCGCGGCCAACGGCGGCACCTCCACGCAGAACTTCCTGCAGCGCTACTACTTCGGCTCTCTACCAGCCTGCACGGACAGCAATTACGTCACCCCCGTCGGCGAGTCTAATATATCGTCCGGCATGTGCGGTTGGGACCAAGCCATCTTCTACCAGGGCGACAACCAGAACACCGAATACGACGCCCTGCAAGTCACGCTAGCCCAGACTTTCTCCAAGGGGCTTGCGGTCACCGTCAACTATAACTGGGCCGCCGCGTTCGACGAGAACACGACCTACTGGACCTGGAACCACGCCGTAACCCGCGAGCCCGACAGCAACGTCCGCAGGCAGGCACTGACCATGTACGGCAGCTACGACTTGCCCTTCGGCAAGGGCAAGCAGTATCTGACCGCAGCGAACCGGTTGGAAGACCTGATTATTGGCGGTTACCAGGTGAGCACGGTGCTGAACTGGTCGGGCGGCTTGCCGTTCGGGGTCTCCTACAACAACACCAGCAAAAACGTTCCTGGCAGCGCGCCGAACTACCCGAGCGCTTCCGGAAAAATGAAAACCAGCCTCGGCGGCTTCAATGCTGCAGCTAAAAAGCGCAAGTTCTACGATCAGCAGATTCCTTGCGCGGACACTGCCGTTTGCACATCTCCCACGGCAACGGGTGACCTCACCGACCCGATCGATGCTGCAGCCGGAACCGGAATCTTCGTGAACCCCGGTCTGGACAACATCGGCAACGTAGGCTACAACACCTACCGCGGCCCTGGGTTCTTCAACGACGACTTCGGGATCACCAAAGCGTTCACCGTCTGGGACCACGTCGTCACCAAGTTCCGCATGGATGCGTTCAACGTATTCAACCACATCAATCCAGGCAACCCCGGCAGCGACATCGAGTCGGAAGGCGACATCACCGGCCAGGGACCTGGCGGCAATTCTCGCTACCTGGAATTCTCACTTCGCGTTCAGTTCTAACTCGCGAAGGAACTGCAACCTCAACACGAGGGGAGCTTCGGCTCCCCTCGTTCTTTCACCCCCAACATCTATCGTCGAAGCCTGGAAAAGATTGCGCTTCACGAACTAAACTAAAAGCCAGGATTCTAAAATGCAGCGCACATTCACTACCGCATTTCTTGCCGTACTCTTAGCACTGGCCGCCCCTGCTCAGGCTCCGCAAAATGACACCACGCCGGCCGGCGAAGCGGCGGCGCCCGCGCCCACGCCATTTGAAGTTGCCAAGGATCTGGCTGCCAAGGGACGCCTGGACAAGGCGCTGGCGCAGCTTGATCTACTGGCAGCCAAGACCCCCGAGGAGGCTGGTGTGGAACGGCTGCGCGGCATCATACTTTACCAACAAGAGCAGCTCCCGGAGGCTATTGCAGCCTTCACTAAAGCTGCTGATCAAGATCCGAACGATCGCGAGTCGATCGAGATGCGCGGTGTGAGTCTCTTTCGCCTGGGCCGGGCTCCCGAGGCCCTTCCCTTTCTTGAAAAGGCCCACACCGCCGTGGAACGGGCCAACATCGACCCGCAGTATGTACTTGGCCTCTGCTATGAAAACGTGGGGCGCTTCGACGACGCGCGCCACGCCTTTGCCGCGCAATACGGCTTCGCCCCCGACTCTGCTGAAGCGTATCTCCTCGCCGGCCGGCTTTTTCTCCGCGGTGAGTTCGCGGACGAGGCTACTGTCCAGGCCCGCAAGGCCCTCGAGATGAACCCTACGTTGCCGCTGGCTCACCAACTCCTGGGTGAAGTGGCGCTGGCCAAGGGTGACGTGGCCGGCGCTATCCTCGAACTCGAGGCCGAACGCAAGCTCAACCCACTCGACGGAATCCTTTATGACCGGCTGGGGGACGCCTATCTGCGCAGCGGGCAGTATGCTGACGCCCAGCAGGCTTTGAATCGCGCGATCCTGCTGGAACCCAGCTCGACCGCACCTTACATCCTGCTGGGACAAACCTTACTCAAGCTCCAGCAGCCCATCCAGGCACTGCATTACCTTGACCGGGCCGCGAAGATGGACCCATCCAACTACATCACGTATAACCTGCTCGGCCAGGCCTACAGAGCGACCGGACAGATGGCAGAGGCCAACCGCGCATTCAAGATGTGTGTGGACCTGCAACACAGCGACACACACCGGCCGGCGGGAAGGTAGACCATGCGCAAGCACCACCGTCTTCTAATCGCCGTCCTCGTCAGCCTCCTGGCCTCTTGGTCGCTCTCGGTCACGGCACAGGCGCCGAGGCTGCGGAAGACTGGCAAACTGAAGCGCGCCGATGCGGCTTTCCGCGCTGGTCATGACGCCCTGCAGTCGGGAAACCTGGAGTTGGCGCGCGCGAAATTCGCTGAGGCTTCCCATCTTGCTCCGCAAATTCCCGAAGCTCATGAGGCTTTGGGTGCGGTTCTGGTCGAGTTGGGCAATCCGGCGGAGGCCGTGCAAGAACTCGAAGCCGCTGGCAAGTTGAAGCCCGGCGACCAGGAGATTGAAGCCAATCTGGCTCTGGCATATGCGAATGCCGATTTACCCGAAAAGGCGATTCCGCATTTCAGCGCAGCGTTCAATCTTTCCCAGCAGTCCGGCCAGCCGCCGACCGGGGCAGCCTTCTGCGAGGCGTACGCCCGGGCACTGGCGGCCACAGGTAAGTTGACTGAGGCCATCGAGATGTTTCAGGCCGCAAACAAACAAGGTGGAGCGAGGGCGGACACCTTGGATGCCATTGGTTCGCTCTACGCGCAGTTACGTAACTGGGATGAGGCGCGGCCCCAGTTCGAGCTTGCCCTGACGACTGACAGTTCATACGTACTGGCGCGCATCCACCTCGGCATTGTGCTCCTCCAGCAGCGCGATTACCCGGCTGCTCTCTCGTCTCTGGAGAAAGCGGTCAAGCAGGAGCCGGCGAATGCGCTGGCCCAGTTCGAGTATGGACGGACGCTGGAGGCTGTGGACCAGGATGGTGCCGCCGTACCTTACTTGCAAGAGGCGGTCAGGCTCAATCCCGAGTTAGACGGCGCGCCAAATGAGCTAGCCATGGTGTTGCAACGGCTAGGCCGCCAGCAGGAGGCGGTTCCGTGGTTTCAGAAAGTCATTGAGCGCGAGCCGCACAACGTCAGCGCCTTGACCAACCTGGGTTTGGCTCTCACCATGACCGGTAAGGCGAAGGAGTCGCTCGCGATTTTCCACCAGGCGCTGGCGGAGACGACCAAAGATGCGTTCATCTACAAGGACATGGGCGTGGCGCATGTGCAGCTTTCCGCCTTCGACGAGGCCATTGCCGACTTTCAAGCGGCGATGGTGATCGATCCCAGTGACGCCCAGATCCACTATGACCTCGGCTTGGCCTACAAATTCAAAGATCGCGTCAACGACGCCATCGCCGAACTGACACGCGCCGGAGAATTGGATCCTACTCTACAGGATCCGCCGTACACGCTGGGTATTCTCTATATGCAGATCGGCAAGCTGGACCTGGCTGCGGTTGAGCTCAAAAAGGCAGTTGCTCTGCGCCCCGACAATGGTGACGCCTGGGCGATTCTGGGCAGTACGCTCAAGCAGGACTCGCGGTTCGACGAGGCCAGGGATGCGCTGGAAAGGGCGATCCCACTCTTGCCTGGTCAGCCCGGTCCGCGCGTCACATTGGCGGCTGTGCTGGCCGACCAGGCCAGCACAGCCGCCACAGCTGCCGATGCCAGTGAGGCGGCCGGAGAGCAGCAGCAGGCCGACCAGCAGCGCAGCCAGGCAAAGAAACTGCGCAGCCAAGCTGCCGAATATCGCCGCCAGGCTGCAGTACTCAGCCGCGCGGCGGTCAATCGACAGAAGGCGTCATTCGCCCTCAACGCCGGCAATCAACTGCTGTTGCGCGGTCAAATTGCCGATGCGGTTGCCCGCTACCAGGAATCCATCGCTGCCGATCCAACTTTTGCCGACGCTCACAGCCAGCTTGCGATCGCTTATGAGCGGCAGGGACGAAATAACGAAGCCACAACTGAACGGATCAAGGCAAAGGATCTTCAGATAGCCAAATAAGATGGTCTTTCAAGGGAGGACTCTGGGATGCATAGAGATACATATCCATGGCAAGCACCTGCGGGGTGCATGAGATCAAAATTACTTGCTCAGATGCTCGGATTAAGATGCGTTTACCGTTTGAAGAGATATCGCTCCGCGATTTTGGGCGACCGGACATTATGGTATAGTGGTGGCCTGATGAAAGCCTATCTGCTAACCGCTCTTCTTGTTCTTTGTGGAGCCACGCTTCTGGCCCAGGCGCCGGCTGATGCGCCTGCAACTGCGGCGCCCCGTACTTACTCCAACGACGTGGGCTTTAGTTACAGCTTCCCAGCCGACTGGGATGTGGTGGACATGAGTGCGACACTTCCGGCAGCGCAGCAGCAGGCGCAGCAGAGCGCCACCACCGAAGATGAAAAGCGGGGTGCTGCTTGCACCCAGATCGCCCTGAGCGCGCGCCATGGAAGTCCAGCTTCCACGGTGGTCGCCGTAGTGTTGCCCTTTTCCTGCCTGGGAGCGGAGATGACCGACAAGGATCTTCCTGGCATGGGCTCGGGAGCCATGGAGGGAATCCAACAGAACTTCGACATTGCCGAACCAGTCTACGGCGTCTATTCGCTCGGCAGCCATAGCGTATGGATCGAACGTGCCAAGGGCACTCTTAAAGGCCACTCCGAGGTCCAGTACACGGTGGAGACCGTTTGCAGCATTATGAAAAGGGGCGCAGTCTGCTGGATGGCTATAGCCGCCGACGATGCCGCGCTACAGACCTTCGAACAAGGCGCGGTCACGTTGGGAAGCGAAGCCCCTACCCCACTTGTTCCGGCTGACGCCTTTGTGAAGAAGCCGTCCTAGTATCCCTGGCAGCCCATAACTGGGGATTTTTCTGTTGACAATGCCGTTTAGAATTAGGGTCCAACAAGGTCCAAAACTGGGTGAATTTAATTGGCTTTTGCCACCTTGGCATGAGCTAAAGGCATTGAAATCAATGTGACTTAGCATTTGTCAGTTGGGCTCATAGCCCAGAGCTTCTCTGTGGAAGTGGAGAGTTCGGCAGGACAATGGAATACGAAATAGATTGCGCATCTTCCGCATCAGCGTCCGGACATGCCTGCGCCGACCTCCAGCCCCTGTTGCCAGAGCAGATCGCGCAGTATCCGGTTGCGGGCAAACGGGTAATTCATGTGAAGCTCATCAATGCGCCGCATCAGCCAGAGGTCCGGCTCAGAGACCGGCCGCGGCTGATAATAGACGCTGCTGCTGCTGATCTCAAGCACTTCAGCCTGTTTCTGGATGGGAAGATCGTGCTCCGGGTCGATCATCGCTTTACGCTCAGCAACCCCGCCTTGGTGAGCGCCCCTTCTAAAAAATCGTTCTCCAGCGTCAGCTCGCTGGGCACTAATTCCTCCCGACGCCCCGACGAGGTCGCGGAGCAGTAGAGGGCCACTTCGCCTTCTTGGATGGTCGGTAAGGCCGAGCGGCAGCTGCGTTAAGGCAGCACTGACGGTCTCCACTTCACTCCAGCCTTGAGCCGGCTGCTTATCTATCAGAGCAAATCCTTTCAGGAAGGCCAAGCAGTAAATTGCTGACTTGCTGGTTTGCTGACTCGCTACCCCTTATCCCAACGCCTCGCCCACCTTCGCTTCGGCGAACAGCCACGCATACAGAGCAACACCGATATAACAGACCACCGGAACAAGGTAGGCAGCCTGCAGCGGAAGCATCCCCATCAACTTCGTCAGCGCCGCACCGCCCAAAAGCGCCATTACCAGGAATGATCCGGCGGTCTTGGTCTTCTCGCCCATGCCCTTCAGACCCAGCGCAAAGATGGTCGGGAACATGATCGACATGAACAGGCTCGTCGTGAGCAGGCAACCCACGCCAATCCAGCTGGGATGGACGACGGCAACCAGGCACAAGGCGACATTGATCACAGAATAGACCACCAGCATCAGCCGCGCGTGGAAGTGCCGCATCAGCCAGGCAGAGCTGAACCGCCCAACGGCAAACGCCGCCAGCGTGCCTGTCAGCATGTAGCCTGCGGCCTTGTCGCCTACGCCCGTGGCCGATTCCACATAGGGAACGAAGTAACTCCACGTGCCTACCTGCGCGCCCACGTAGAGAAACTGCGCCAGCACCGCGAAGACAAAGTGCGGTTGCCAGAGTCGTACATGCATGCCGCCTGTGGCCGCGCTCTCCGAAACATCTTCGCTCCCCAGATCAGGAAACTTGGTCATCAGGATCAGCAACGCCCAGAGAAATGCGAAGCAGCCCAGAACCACATACGGCGTCACCACGCGCAGCGTCTCGGAATGCAGATACGCCTGGTAGGTTCCAGCCGCCTGCATGGCTGCCACTTGCGCATCGCTCAGCTTCACGCCGGAGAAGATAAACACCGTCCCGATCAGGCCCGCACTGATCGACCCCAACGGATTGAACGCCTGCGACAGATTCAGCCGCCGCTCGCTCGACCCTGCCGGTCCCAGTTGCGCAATGAATGAATTCGACCCCGTCTCAAGAAACGACAATCCGCTCGCGATGACAAATTGCGCCACAAGAAAGAACCAATAAAGCCCCGCCTGCGCCGCCGGATAAAATAAGAGGCATCCGCTGCCCAGAAGGCAAAGCCCGGTCACAATGCCCATCTTGTAGCCGAACCGCCGCATCAACTGCCCCGCAGGAATGGCCAGCAAAAAGTAGCCGAGGTAAAACCAGATCTGCACTCCTGCCGCGCTCGACCGGTTGATATTGAACGACTTCATGAATTGCCGGATCAGTATGTCATTCAGATTGTTCGGAATCGCCCACAGAAAGAACAGCGCCGTGACCACCAGAAACGGCAACAGCCGCCCCGTAGGAATCAACAGGGTTTCAATGTCTTCGTTATTGTTCAGCGAGGGCGACTTGCCTTGCCCAACCGGCCCGACGGAGATGCTCAAGGTGAATTCTCCCTTCTGGAGCATGAGATACAACGAGGCGCCATGGCCTCATAAAGTACGGTTAGATTTGTTCCACGCGCGCAGCAGCCTTCGCCAAAACTCCCGAGAAAGAGAAACCAGCCGCGAAAAAGCCGGCTGCGCGCCCGCGCCAGCGAAACCGCAGGCCAGAGCCGATGCTCCTGCTACGCCAAATCGACCTTTAGCGTGATGCCAATGTCAGAGATCTTCTCGGGAGGCATCTGGACCTTCAATGCTGCGTCGTCCTGCTTCCAGTTCAGATTGCCCTTGTGCCCGAGCAGTTCCACCTGGAGGATCTTGCCAGGCTGCTGCGGACTGGCGAGGCCAAGAGCCTGCACCACAGCCTCCTTCTCAGGCCAGCCCATGACAAACGCGTAAAGCGTGCTGCCCTTCGTTGTGAAGCGCACATCTTCGGCGGTGAGGTCATTCTGCTTGTCTTCGTTGAAGTTTCCGGTCACGATTTTCACTTGTGTGGAAGGGCCTTCGCCGTAGATCTTCCAGGGGCGCATCGCGTAGATGCCTTCACTGTTGATTTGCATCCACTCGGTGATGCCTTGCAGCACCTCCATCTCTTCGAAGTCCAGTTGGCCTGAATTGGGCAGCGGAAAATTCAGCAGCAGGTTGCCATTCTTGCTCACGATGTCGGTGAGCAGATCGATCACCTTCTTGGGTGTCTTGTATTGCTGGCCGCGCTTGTAATGCCATTGGCCGATGCAGGTATCGGTTTGCCACGGGTTCTTTGCGATCAGGTCGGAGACGCCGCGTTCATGGTCCAGCAGGCAGGTGCCGATGGCGCAATCCGTCTCCGTCTTGCTGGTGTAGATCGCCTCCGTCTGGCCGCCGTGCAACTGCGCGCTCACGTTGTAGAGGTGCGCCACCATCTTCAGTCCGTATTCCTCGAAGGGAAGGTGGCCGTCGGTGTAAAGCAGGTCGGGCTGATACTTGTCGATTAGGTCGGTCATGCGATCGAGATAATGACGCTTCCACGATTCGGGAATATCGTCATCGTTCCAATCGAGCTTGTCGATTACCCTGGCGCAATCGGTATCGTGATATAAGTCCGCATACTGAGGATCGGCGCCGTCGTATGGAACGCCGGCCAGAGGACCGGTCTTGTCGGCGCCGTGGCTCACGGCGAACCACTTATAACTGATCCAAAGATGCTCGCTGACTCCGAAGCGCAAACCGTTCTTCCGCGCCGCATCCCGCCATAGGCCGACAATGTCCTTCTTCGGGCCCATGTTTACCGCGTTCCACCGCGTGTACTTCGAGTTCCACAGGTCGAAGTTATCGTGGTGGACGCCCATGCTGACGAAGTACTTAGCGCCCGCCTTCTTGTACAGGCTCATCAGGTGTTCCGGGTCCCACTTAGCGGCCTTCCAGATATCGACCAGGTCCTTGTAGCCGACTTTGGAGGGATGCCCATACGTTTCCACATGGTACCGGTATTGGTCCGATCCCTGCATGTACATGTTGCGGGCGTACCAGTCGCCGTCTTCGATGGCCGATTGCGGCCCCCAGTGCGCCCAGATACCGAACTTCGCGTCGCGAAACCAGTTTGGAACCTCGTAGGATCTGAGAGACTCCCGGGTTCCGAGGAAGCCGTTTGCCTGGGCCTTTAGATACTTTGAGAGAGCAAGGGCGGAACATGCACCGCCCAACGACTTAAGCAAATCGCGCCTGTTCAATGCCATGGCAGTGGGTATCCTTTCGCGGGTAGGTTCGCATCTGGAAGCAAGGGATGCAATCTTCCCTGCTTGCGCCAAGGTTGCTTGTTCTATCTCGAATCCGAAACCAGTATCGCCTGGCGGAGCCGCTCTTCTGCCTCGGCGTTCCAGTAGCCGCAGTCGAGTTCGAAGAAGACGGAGGTGTACGGAATCGTCATATCGGTCTTGATGACGAGAATGCGGAAGACCTGCGCCGACTGGTCCAGCTTGTGAAGGATCTGCTCGTGCGGAAGACAGGTTACGCTGGCGCCTTGCAGAGCGTCATCCAGTTGCTGCCGGTACTCGGCGACGCCCGGCGCGTCGATCTCCTCCACAAAGCCAAGCTCCCGGTCCGCATAGATGTTGGCCCGGATGTGCCGGGAGGCACTGATGGCGTCCCTAACCGTTTGCACGACATGAATCTGATCCGCATCCGCGACAATGGTCTCAATGCCAGGCTTCGACTGTGCCGGATACGCCGCGTCGGCAACCACAATCCAGTTGCGATGCCCGAAGAGCGGCTGCAACTCATTGAGTCTGCGTTCCCAATCGGTTTGTGTCGAGGGTGTAACGTCGCTCATCGTATTCCGTCCTCGCGGTTTCAGACCAGCTCTTCGTCCTGGCAGACGGCCACCTTGCCGCACTTGCCGGAAGCCATCAGCGCATAGGCGTCGCTGGCGCGTTCCAGCGGGAACCTGTGGGTGATAATGTCGGCGGGATGAAGATTCCATCGCACCAGCCGCTCCACCAGCTCTTCCATCAGCCAGGTCGAGGTGACCCAGGAGCCGTAAATCGTCTTCTGATCGTGAATGATGTCGGGCGAAGGATTGAATTCGACCGTTCCGCCTTCGCCGAGAAACACGATCTTTCCCCATTTGCGCGTGGCGCGGATGGCCGTTGCGCGAGCGGCATGGTGAGCCGAGCAGTCCACCGCGCGTTCCACGCCATAACCATTTGTAAGCCTTTTCACCTCGGCGATGTTTTCGGGTCCCGCGGTCAGAACCGTGTCGCAGAGGCCCAGGTCGATGGCGATCTTCATCCGCTCCGGAACCACGTCGATGCCGATGATCTGCCTTGCGCCCAGATTGCGGCAGAGTGCACCCGTGGCCAGTCCCACCGGTCCCAGGCCGGTAATCAACACGGCGTGATTGCCGTCGATTCCGATCTTCTCCAGCCCCTCATAGGCGGTGCCGAATCCGCATGCAACCTGCGCGCCATCGCCGTAAGAGAGTTCGTCGGGCAGGGCGATGAGGTCCTTCTCCTCGGCGATCATGTACTCGGCCATGCCGCCGTCGCGCTGCCATCCGTAGGCGCGGCGGTACTTCTCGCTGGTACAGGAGATCATGTAGCCGCGGCGGCAGTCGTTGCAGACTCCGCAGCCGGAGATGTGGTAGACGATCACGCGATCGCCGACTTTGAAGCGGCGGCAGTCCGGGCCGGCAACGACGATCTGGCCCGAAGGCTCGTGGCCGGCGATGAAGCCCTGATACCCTTCAGTGCCTTTGCCGAGATGCTCGTGGTAGATGCAGCGAATGTCGGAGCCGCAGATCGTCGACGCCTTCACGCGCAACAGAACTTCCCCGTGGCCCGGCTCCGGCACAGGCACCGTGCGCATTTCAACGGTCGAGTCCCCCGGTAAGAACACTGCGGTCATCGTGGCTTTCATTTTGGATTGCTCCTGATCGATGTTAGGCGGTGCTCGAAAAGCCTCACGCGGTTTAGGGTGGCGTGATCTCTCCGTTTATGTCCCAAAGATCTTCCCAGGTCTGGCCCTCTTTCCAGAGAAAGACCTGGCCCTTGATGAGGCGACAGTTGCGGTCAATGGCGGCGATGGAGCGCATCTCCTCATCGGTGAGGGGATCGCCCACGACGCCCAAGAGATTGGCCCGGTAGTTGTGGACGGAGAAAGGAAGCGGAACCTGTCCGCGCTGCACTGCCCACTTGATGCAAACCACGGCGGGATGAATGCCGTGGCGCTCAGCGATGCGAAGGATGACGGGGTCTTCGGTGGGCGAGGTGTCTTCGGGGGTGCGGTCGCGCTCGGGGCGGCCCGGCGAGCCGATGGGACAATAGCCGACCGGAATCATGCCGTTGGCGAGCACGAAGTGGAACAACTCCGGCTGCTGGAAGTGCGGGTGCAACTCCATCTCGTTGACGGCGGGTTTGATGCGGGCGTCGCGCAGAACAAGCTTGAGCTTGGGGATGGTCATGTTCGAGGTGCCGATGTGGCGCACCAGGCCCAAGTCGACCAATTGCTCCATCTTGCGCCAGGTGCGCATGTAGTTTTCGTGGATGTAGGGCTTGGCGTCAGGCGAGCGCGAGGCAACGTCGCAGCCGGGCGGATGGAAGTTGGGGAACGGCCAATGGACGAGGTAGAGGTCGAGGTAGTCAAGGCGCAGGTCGGCGAGCGACTTGCGGCAGGAGGCGATCACGTCGTCCTCGCTGTGCTTGTCGTTCCACAGCTTCGAGGTGATCCAGAGGTCCTCGCGCTTGATTCCGCCGCGGAGAATCTCCTGGAACGACGCGCCGATCTCGGCCTCGTTGCCGTAGACCGAAGCGCAATCGAAGTGCCGATAACCGACGGCGGCGGCGCCTTTGACGGCGGCCGCGACTTGGGCGGCGGAGACGCGATCGGAGCCGTAGGTACCCAGGCCGATGGCGGGCATAGTGGCGCCGGCGGAAAGAGTTCGTTTCGGAATGGCTGCGGGATCCACGGGAGCGACAGCGGCGGGATTCGACATGCGCGATCTTCCTTGCGAGAGAATAGAGTTATCGCTAACTTCAAGGAAGAATACATCAGCCAACAGTGGGTGTCAAATCGCTTTGTTCTTTCGGCCGATTTGGTACTGGCTGGCGGCGTGAATGGGCCTTGCCGGGCAGCTGGCGGGCCTCGGCTAGGTGGAGACACCAGTGAGGACAGTTCGAAAACCCGGCTTTGAGCCTGTACGAGATCGAATTGCGTTATCCAGCCTTCTAAGCGTGCGATAACGGTATCGTCAATTTCGCGCGTGCAAAAGTATTCAGGGGAAAGCCTAGCCGGACTCTAGCACTAGGTTCGCATATTGAATGGTGTCACCGGTCCGGATGATCCCGATGGCATGCGGCACTCGTTTCTTGAAGTCGATGTGAGGCTCGAATTCGAGAGCGACGCCATCCAAAGCATGCTTGAATTGCAGGATCGTCTCAGCGCTATTTACCTCGTTGAACTCCTCAGCCATGAAAGCTCGGGCCACACTGAAGTTGCTGCGAATGGCTGCCAATACATCGAGAACTCGAGGCATGTCATCGACCAGGGAAATATCCACCGTCTCGATATCCTTCCAAAAGGGAAACCCACGGTCAGCAATGACCAGAGTATTGGTGTGGCGGACAAGGCTAAGCAACGAGTTGATTTTTGGGTTCAGGATTCCTGATTTCAGCATGCAGCGCAATCTCCCGAAGGCGTTTTCAATTGAATTCTACTCGTGGGCTCTTGTTTGAAGTGGATAATCGCCACGCTCTAGCTTCCACCGGGAAGGATTTGTCACAGGTTTCGCATCAGATCCTGGATCTCCCTGACCGGCTTGACATCGATAGCCAGGATCACATCCCCAGCCAGCAACCCGGCTTTGCCCGCTTCGCTACGCTTGGCACGCGAAAAAGAATCACTCCGGTTTCGCCCGGAGTTCCAGCGGTGGATCGCTCATCCAGCCCGATGATCTTGCGCGCCCTTGCATCGGCCCAAAGAACGACCTGCCGCCTCCGGCCTTCGCTGAATGCCCCGGCTACGGCGCGATACGTTGACAGCAGTTCAGGCAGTCTGGCATTGGCCGGCAGGAGCCCGAGATTCATGGATGCCCGTTCGTACCTGGCATCGCATTCAATGGCGCGGTTACCTGTTCGATCACCGCTTTCCTGTCGGTCGAAGCCCGCACCACAAGTTGAGGCTGAATGATGATTGTTTTATTTCGCGGATGAGTCTTTGATTCCAGTAACGACAAGGTCAAACGTCCAGCTCGCTCGCCGATCATGTCGGTCTGTTGGTCGATGCTCGATAGAGGAATGCGGAGTTCAGTATCATAATGGAGATTCCCAGATCCGATGACAGCGATATCCCCCGGCACACTTAAGCCTGCATCGAGAATGGCATGAATCGCCCCAATTGCCATGGGGTCGTTATAGCAAAATACTCCATCAGGACGAGGATTCAGGGCAAGTAGGCGGTGCATCAAGTCAGCCCCGCTTTCCCTGCTTTGCACGTCCACCAACCGGGGCCTGGACACATAACTTGAAAGAGACTTCAACTTATGCTTGGCCAAGGCATTTTGATACCCCTTAAGACGCCCGACGCCTGGGCTATTGTCAGGCCCACGTAAGTGAGCAATCCTCTTGCACCCTATTTCAATGAGATGTTCCGTGGCCAATAACCCGATCGCCTCGTCGTCGGCTCCGACATAGTTAGCGTCCAGCTCCGGGAAATTGCGGTCTATCAAAACCAATGGCAGCCCTTGCCTTTGGATACGCTCGAATACAGATGGGTTGGTGGATGAGGAGGCAATGACGAGAGCATCCAACCGGCGGCCCAAGAGTCGGTTGATCTCATTCTTTTCCAGCTCGGCATCCTCTTCCGAGGTCGAAATTGTGAGGCAGTAATCCTTCTTCAGAAGCGCCCTTGAAAGTGATTTTGCTACTTGGGCAAAGAACGGGTGCAACAGGTCGGGGACCACAAGACCAACCAGATATGTCTTTCCGGTGACCAAGCCACGTGCAGTTAGATTCGGGGTGTAGTCAAGTTCCTTAACACGATCCAGAACTCGCTTCCGGGTCGCTTCGCCTATGTCCTCGTGGTTCCTAAGCACCTTCGAAACTGTGACCACGGACACCCCGAGGTCACGCGCGATGTCTTTCATCGTCGTGAGCATAAATTTTCATATTATCATAGTCACAGTAAAGTATGTGATACCTGAATCGTTAACTCAGGGCAATCGCATTTGGATTTTTCACTCACGGATTGCTGGTCATGAAGTCGATTCGGGCGGCATAGGCGGAGCTAGCGCTGCCGAAAACCATTGCCATGAGGGCAATGTGAAGACAAAATGACACCGGAAGATGCCAGAAACAGACGAACTCGGACTTTCTGGCCGATTCGGATGTCAAGAGAATTCCAAATGCGATTGCCCTGATCGTTAACTGCTGCCAATTTCGCCGGATTGGTGAATGTGTAATATTTACGGGTAAGGTTCCGCTGGACAGTGCTGAGTTCGCAGTATCCATCACGCAGCGATCTACTCTGAATCCAAGTGAATATCGGAGCGCCTGTATTGGTCCAGGATTTTCTTCAGTTTGGGGTCCAATAGGAAAGACGAGAAAAATCCTGGAATGGCCGCACGCAAGGCGTTTGCGGCAACCAGTTCTGATGGCGGGAGGGCAGGATTCATGGTCCGGAGCCAGCTTCTGAAGCAGAGCCAGACTTCAGCGGTGTAGTTCAGCGAAAGGTGCTGAAGCAATCCCTGAGCGATACATCCCAACTGAACATGGACGTGGAAGGCCGCGATCTTGCGGCGGATCGCGGCGCGGTAAGCGTCGCTGGTTCGATGTAGATACTGGTCACCATCGCCGCGCTTGAGCGGCTTCATTCCGCACATCCAGAAGTGGTAGGCATAGGCGCCGAGGACGTGAACGGCTTGACGGAACCCGAGCTCGATTCTGAACCGGTAACCGTAGAGCATGAGGATATCGAGAGGGGCAAGGGTGAGGTCGGTGGAAAGCAGGAAGATGGTTCCGCGCTGGGGATGGCGGACGATGACGAAGCGCACCAGACGTGCCGCCGGGCGCCAGATCAAATCCAGGCAACGGTAGCGCAGAGTGACGTTGTTTTCGCCATAGACAGGACTGGGGGCTGAGGTGAACGCGGCATCGTCCTGAGCGAGTTCCTTGAGGCGGACCTTTTCCCCATAGATTCTTGGCCTGCCCCGTCGACGATGCTCGGGCATGGGCACAGGCAGGTAAGCGACGGCGTTGCTCTTGGCGCGAGTTACAAGGTGATGTCCGTTGGCGAGTAACTGATGGATGAACTTGCCGCTGGCATAATAGGCGTCTGCCACTAGCAGAACACTGCGCGCCAAGACGTTGGCGATGGAAAACAGCAGTACCGCCAGCTTGTCGAGCAGGGTTCTGGAATCGCGGTTGGAGAAGACCAGCCCTTCGTGAATCCGCGAGGTCAGTGGTACGGCGGCCACATGTCCGGAAGGGCCTTGGACCAGCAGAGAAATGGCCTGAAACGAATGGCCCATGATGTATTCCGGTTTGGAATTGCTGGCCGATTGCTGGTGCAAGTTCTTAGAGCCTGTTTACGATCTCCTGAGCAGTAATCTGAGGAAGGCCAAGTGGATCATCTGCAAGCTGGTATTCAGTTTTCGTTCGCAGTTCTTCCATAGCCGGCGGCACTTTTCCAGCCACGCGAAGGAC
>Ga0224555_1001377_pt1 | contig 33900 bp, 28 predicted proteins | sample 714S23034metaG_FD_180687 | JGI IMG/M metagenome (GOLD analysis project Ga0224555, IMG submission 180687) | Peat soil microbial communities from Stordalen Mire, Sweden - 717 S2 30-34 | ecosystem: Environmental > Terrestrial > Soil > Wetlands > Peat | place: Sweden: Norrbotten County, Stordalen... | reverse complement strand
GATGCTCCCGCACAAACTGAGAATTATTCTCCGCTACTACAGGGAGCCCCGCAACGCCACACAGATCAACAAATCCAGCATGGAGACCGCCGCGTAGAGCGATCAGAGAACCTGGCACTGTCCAGAATAAACAGTTCGTAGGAATCAAACTGACCTTGCGCGAGCTGGTAGCCAGCTCCGCGCAACTCGGGGGCGTTTTGTTCCAGACCAGCTCCCCAAGGGGGATTAGAAATTACGCCGGCAATCCTTTTAGCGTCTATCAACCCGGTCCATCCGCTCCCAACATCAGAACCCCTCCCGCCCGGCTGGAGCGCATCGGCGACCTTGAGAAGGGTTCCGGTAGGAAGGGTCCGCTTGGCCTGCCTGATCGCACCTGGGTCAATATCTATCCCTGCAACTGCGATAGAGAAGTGGGACTTTGTCCTCAGCACGCTTTTAAGGAGGGCTCCATCCCCACACGCCGGATCGATCACGAGAGGCGACTTCACATGTTGCAGACGACCGAGAAGCTCGGACGCAACCCAATCCGCCAACAACTCAGGTGTGTACACAGCCCCCAAGCTCTTCCTAACCACGGCTTATTTATCCTTTCTGCCCCCAATTCAACCATCCAAAGGGGCGAATCTCAAGGGAAAGTCCACTGGCCCGAATATACTTTGTCCACAGTGGGCCGCGTTCCAAACTGAAATCGATCGCACTTCTTTATTTCGAGCCGCTTTCGCCCGTCTGCGCCGGAAACCCAATTCGCAGTTGGCCGCCATCCGCGCGATCAAACAGCAACTCCAAGGCCTGGCGTACGAGTTCAGAGCGCGTCACTCGTGTCCTTTCTGCAAGTTCGTCAAGCCGTTCCTTGTGGTTCTCGGACACCCAAACATTCAACGCCCTGCCGCGACGAGTCACGATTACCTTCCGGATTTTGGCGCCCTCCCTCATGTCCACATCTGTGTATACATGTCAATACTCCGGTTGTCAATACCGACGATCTCGCAATCGAGCGAAGAGACCCCTCCCATAGCCCCGCCGAGGCTGACCTGCCGCCCCGCCGGCTTGCCGACTTGGCCTCTTCCTATTTCCTCTTCCCTGCCCACTCACGGCCCATACCTCTTCCTCCACAACTCCCTCTCCACAAGCTCCATGGCCCGGTCCTCGATCGATCGGTGCCACGGCACAATCCCGTACACCAGGTCGCATTGGATCGCCCGCGCCATATTCCCCGCCCAACCCGCCGGCTCGCCGACCCGCCCCTCCCTGACCCCTGCTCTCTGGCCCCTGCCCCAAACCCAGAACCGCGCCGAGCCCAGCGTCGCCGCAGCCGGCAGGCGCATGTCGAAGTACCTCTGATCCCCTCCCCTTGTGAACACATAGTCCTGCTTGAAGGCTACAAAAGAGGATCGAAACGGGGGCAAAAACGATCGAAAACGGGGCAAGAACCATCAATTCTGAGCTGTTTTACGCGCTTTATGTTGGGTTCCAGCCGGACCCTCTGCGGTTTTTTGCACCCATGGAATAGGACGTTTTTCGAGCTTCGCATGAAGCCCTTCCGTTTGTAGCCCTGAAGGCCGGCATTTTCCTTCTTTTTGTAGGCTTATAGCAGGATACAGCCATACAGCGCGCTGCATCGCTCGCTGGCCCGCCGACCCCTGACAACTGACAACTGACCGCTGACAACTGTAAACTGAACCCCATGCTCCTCCCCTCTCTCCGCGAAGAAGTCCTCCACGCCAACCGCGAAATTGCCCGCCGCGGCCTCGCTCCCCACACCTTCGGCAACGCCAGCGGCATCGACCGCTCCGGCCCCGAGCCGCTCATCGTCATCAAGCCCAGCGGCGTCGACTACGCCTCGCTCACCCCCGCCGATCTGGTCGTTACCAACCTCGACGGCCACATCGTCGAAGGCTCCCTGCGCCCCTCAAGCGACCTCGATACACACACCTGCCTCTACCGCGAGTTCCCCCAGATCGGCGGCATCGTCCACACCCACTCCGAGTTCGCCACCTCCTGGGCCCAGGCCGGCCGCCCCATTCCCTGCCTCGGCACCACCCACGCCGACTACTTCCACGGCCCCGTTCCCGTCACACAACCCCTCACCGCCCAGGAAGTCGCCCAGGCCTACGTGCGCAATACCGGCGTCGTCATCGTCCGCCGCTTCCGCCTGGAAAATCTCGACCCCCTCGCCGTTCCCGGCGTCCTGGTCGCCGGCCACGCCCCCTTCACCTGGGGCAAAAGCCCCGCGGAGGCCGTCGAACACGCCGACGTCCTCGAATTCATCGCCCGCCTCGCCTTCCGCAGCGTACTGCTCGGAGCGTCCGATTCCGGAATTCCCCTGTACGTTTCCGAACACCACTACCAGCGCAAGCACGGCCCCAAGGCCACCTACGGCCAGTCCTGATCCCGCCGCCAAACCCCTCCGGAAAACGATTTCCGGGGCCGCAATTCTCCCTCCCGCCCCCTGAACCGCGCTCTAACCCGCCTTCCTTCAAGAGCCTACCTGTTTCCATAGATTGATCCCTTTCTATGGATATCACCTACCATTTCCTGCATTGTTTACAGAATCTCTCTAAACTCCGGTTGACCTTTTGCGGAACCGGGCGTCCCTATCTCGCGTATTCTCAATCGATTGCAATTCGCACCATAGTAACCAGCTCATTTCGCCCACATGGCAACCCACGTGCAACAAAACTGCTCGATGTAGATCGTCCCCCATGGATACCAACCTCCTCAACCGTTTGCAGGCGATCGTGCTGGCCGTGGCCACGGCAGGCCTCGTCCTGCTTGCCGTCTTGAATTTCCGCCAGGAGACCCAGTTCCAGCAACCGGACGACGGCGTCTGGTGGCGCGAAGCCCCCGGAGGCGTGGGCCTCATCGCCGAAAAGGTGCTCCCAAACGGTCCCGGACAGCGCGAAGGCGTCCAGGTAAATGACCTCCTCACCGGGGCCCAGGTCCTGCCTGAAAGTCCCTCCCAGCCCGCCGCCACTCAGCCCGCCGAACTGCTTCCCGGTGTCAAGACCCTGACGGAGACTCCAGCCCAGAGCCCCAACATCGAGCCGAAAGAGCTGCTTCCCAAGGTCAATTACATCCCCATCGTGCGGGTAGCCGATCTGGAGCGCGTTCTCTACCGCACCGAAGTTTACGGCAAAGCGGCCTACGCCATCACCCGTGGCGGCATTCCCCTTGACACCCCCGTCGTCATCATCCCCGAGCCGGGGGATCGGAGCCTCGCCCAGGCGCAGCGTGTCATTGGACTCATTTACCTGGCCATGGGCATCTACGTGCTCTTTCGCCGCTGGACCGCCCCCCGCGCTACCCACTTTTATTTGTTCTGCCTGGTCTCCTTCGCCCTCTTCACGTTGAAATACACCGGCGACCTGCACACGCTCGACTGGACCGTTTTCTGGTGCAATGTGCTGGCCGAGTCGCTGCAGCCTGCGCTTTTCCTGCATTTTGCGCTCAGTTTCCCTGAGGAACGGTTCAAGAACACCCGCCGCCGCTGGCTGTTGCCGCTGGTCTACGCGCCGGGCGCAGGACTGCTGGGCCTATGGATCTGGACCATCGAGACAAGGCAGGCCACCGAACTGCTCAGGCACCGTCTGGACCAGATCGGCACCGCCTACGATGCCGCCTTCTACGTGCTGGCCGCACTGCTCTTCCTGCTCAGCTATAGCCGGGCAAACACCCCCTTGCTACGCCAACAGTTGAAGTGGGTTACCCGCGGCACACTGCTGGCGGTGCTGCCCTTTACGCTGTTTTATGCCGTTCCCTTCCTTCTCGACCTGAACCCGCCCCGGTTGCTCACCAATCTGGCCGGTCTTTCGCTGGTCATTCTCCCCCTCACCTTCAGTTGGGCCATCGTCCGCTACCGGCTCATGGACACTGACCTGATCTTCAAGCGCGGCGTGGCCTACACGCTGGCCACCGGCCTGATCCTCGGCGGCTACTTCGGTACCATCGCGCTGATCTCCGTCATGGTTCACAATGCCATGCCGGAAGCGGTCAGGGAGTGGGGCCTGGTCATCGCCATTCTGGTCACGGCCGCCATCTTCGACCCCCTCAAGCGCAGAATTCAGGGCTGGGTGGACAGGGCCTTCGACCGCCATCGCTACGACTACCGCAAGGCGCTGGTCGAATTCGGCCGCGGCCTCAGTTCGGAGACCGATCTCGATGCCCTGCTCTCATCCATTGTGGAGCGCCTCCCAAGCACGCTGCTGGTGGCGCGAGTTGCGGTGTTCCTCACCCAGAATTCCGGCCGTCTGCGCCTGGCCGCGGCCCACGGGCTCCCCGCTGAGGTAAACACCGCGCAGGACAGCTTGGCGCTCGGCTTCCTGGATTTCGACCAGGCCAAAGACCACTCCCACATCTTCCTTGAAAACACTCAGCAGGCCTTGCATCTGCCTCCGGCCCAGCAACGCTCCGCCGCCCTGCTCGACCTCAACTACTATCTCCCTTGCCGCGTACAGGACGGATCGGCCACGCGCACCATCGCCGTCATCGGCCTGGGCCGCACCATCGGCGGCGATTTCCTCTCCAGCGAAGACGTCGAGCTGCTCGAGTCTCTCGCCAGCTACATCGGCATCGCCCTCCAGAATGCCAGCCTCTACGCCCGGCTGGAAAAGAAAATCGGCGAATTCGAGCGCTTGAAGGAGTTCAACGAAAACATCGTCGAGTCCATCAACGTGGGCATCCTGGCCCTCGATCTCGACGACCGCATCGAAAGCTGGAACGCGCAGATGGAGGCCATGTACGCCCTCAGCCGCGCCGAGGCCATCGGCCAGCCGCTCCAGAACGTCTTCCCGCCCGAGTTCATTGAGGTGCTCGAAGGATTCCGTAACGACCAGGGCGTGCATCACCTCTACAAGTTCCGCCTCACCACCCGCGCCGGCGAGCAGCGCGCCGCCAACATCGCTATCGCCCCCCTGCTCTCGCGCGACTTTATATCCGTGGGACGCATCATCCTGGTGGACGACATCACCGAGAGGGTCTCTCTTGAAACCCAGCTCGCCCAGGCCGATAAACTCAGCTCCATCGGCCTGCTGGCGGCCGGCGTCGCGCATGAGATCAACACCCCCTTGGCCGTCATCTCTTCCTACGCGCAGATGCTCTCCAAGCAACTCAAGGGCGATACCCGCCTGGGCCTGGTGCTGGACAAAATCACGCAACAGAGCTTCCGCGCCGCCGAAATCGCCAATGGCCTGCTCAACTTCTCCCGCACCTCGACCACCGAGTTCCGCGAGACCAACCTGAATCAGGTCATCCGCGACACTCTCTCCCTGCTCGAGCACCAGTTCAAGACCGCGCAGATCGTCCTCGATCTCGATCTGGCCGAGGAACTGCCTCCCATCCACGGCAACCCCGGCAAACTGCAGCAGGTCTTCCTCAACCTCCTCCTGAACGCCAAGGAAGCCATGCCCGGCGGCGGCCGTCTGCGCGTGGCCACGCTCGTCGACGGCCATGTCGAGGCCCTGATCGCCGACTCCGGCACCGGCATCGCTCCCGAGAACCTCAAGCGCATCTACGATCCCTTCTTCACCACCAAGACCCCCTCCCGGCCCGGCGACCGCCGCGGCACCGGGCTCGGCCTTTCCGTCTCCTACGGCATCATCCAGGAACATGCCGGAAAAATTCATGTCCAGAGCGCCGTAGGCGCCGGCACAACCTTTCATCTCGAGTTTCCCTTGTTGAGGAATTCAGTACATGCCTGAGGTTGACCTGCCCTTGAATCTGCCTGTCTCCGCGTCTGCCGCAAACGGCAACTCTGCTGCCGCCAGCATCCTCGTGATCGACGATGAGGCGGCCATCCGCGAGTCGCTCGAAGTGCTGCTCACGCTCGAAGGCTACTCCGTAAGAATGGCCGCCGACGGCGAGGAGGCCCTGCGGATTCTCGAGCTCGAAAACTTCGACCTGTTGCTCCTCGATCTCGCCCTGCCCGGCCAGAGCGGCCTCGAGCTGCTCCCGCTGATCAAGGACCGCCAGCCGGAGTTGCCGGTCATTATGATCACCGCCTACGGCACCGTGGAAAACGTCGTCGAGTCCGTCCGCGCCGGCGCGGAAAACTTTGTCCAGAAGCCCTGGGACAACGAGAAGCTGCTGGCCGATATCCGCTCCGCCGTCGCCCGCCACAAAGCCGAAGAAGAGAACCTGCAGCTCAAGCGCACCCTCAAGCAGCGCTACAACTTCACCAACATTGTGGGCAAAAGCGAGATCATGCTGCGCGTCTTCGACCTCGTCGCCCAGGTTGCCCCCAGCCGCTCCACCGTCCTCATCCAGGGCGAGAGCGGCACCGGCAAGGAGCTCATCGCCAAGGCCATCCACGCCAACTCGCCCCGCAAGGACAAGCCCTTCGTCCCCATCAACACCGGCGCCATGCCCTCGGAACTGCTCGAATCCACCCTCTTCGGCCACGTCAAGGGTGCATTCACCTCCGCCATAGCCTCCAAGAAGGGCCTCTTTGAAGTCGCCAACGGCGGCACCCTCTTCCTCGACGAAGTCGCCACCATGGGCATGGACACCCAGGCCAAGATCCTGCGCGTGCTCCAGGACCGCCGCTTCATGCACCTGGGCGGCATCCAGGAGATACAGGTCGACGTGCGCATCATCGCCGCCACCAACATCGACCTGCGCAAGGAAGTCCGCGACGGCCGCTTCCGCGAGGATCTCTTCTACCGCTTCAACGTCATCACCGTCGACCTGCCGCCCCTGCGCGCCCGCCGCGAAGACATTCCCCTGCTCGCCAGCCACTTCCTCGAGTTTTACGCCAACGAGAACGCCCTGCCGCCGCGCAGGCTCTCCGCCGACGCCCTGCGCGCCCTGGTCGATTACGACTGGCCCGGCAACGTGCGCGAACTCGAGAACTCCATCGAGCGCGGCGTCGTGCTCTCTTCCGGCCCCGTCATCGGCTCCGATCTGCTCCCCGGCCACATCACCGGCCGCAGCTTCCAGGACGCCCTCCTCGAGCACAACCCCAACGCCTCGCTCTTTGACATCCTCGAAGACATCGAGCGCCGCATCATCGTCGAGAAGCTCGAGCGCTGCAACGGCAACCAGACCGAAGCCGCCGAGCAGTTCCGCATCCCCCTCTCCACCCTCAACCAGAAGATCAAGCGCCTCAACATCGAGATCCGCAAAAAGGGCAGAGAGTAGTGGCGGGGGATCAGGGGATAGGGACCAGGAAGTATCTGGCGAACGCAACTTGGATCGCTTTGTAACAGGGCATGACTTTAGTCGTGCCGAAATCACAACAAAGGAAACTGGGCTTTAGCCCTTGGGGTATGCGCTTTTCAGGCGGCTTCCAAGCCCTCCGGGATCATGGTAAGCCGATGTTGCGTCAACTGAGAACCCTTTCCGGCGATATCGGCGTTTTCCGGGAGTAAACCGACAGACGATCGAACTACAAGAGAAAGTAGTCCAGATCTGGCTGGCATTCGTCTGCTGGAAATGGTGGGGGCCATTTGCGGGGAATGATTTGCCAGCGAGGCCGATTTCGAACGGTTTCGATCATCGATGCACCCCTTTCTTCGCTTTTGTAAATGCCTCAGTTGTTGCGCAAAGCGACCATGGGGTTGATCCGGGACGCCCTTCTTGCCGGGACGTACCCGGCCAGCAACGCCACGGTTCCGATGAGAAGGACCATGGCGGCAAAGGTGGCGGGGTCGGAGGGCGCGGTGTTGAACAGCAGTGCGGCAATGGCGCGGGAAGCAAGCAGAGACGCAACGGCGCCTGCGGCAATGCCTATGGAGGCCAGCCGCAATGTCTTGATGAGGACGCTGCGCTGCACCTGGGCCATGGTTGCGCCGAGGGCCATGCGGATGCCGATCTCCTGGGTCCGTTGGGTGACCGAGTAGGAGATGACGCCGTAGATGCCGAGCGCCGCCAGCAGAATGCCGAGCGTGGCGAAGGCGGCGACCAGGAGCATGAAGAACTGGCGCGACGAGTTGGCGTGGTTGACCAGCGTCTGGATGGGTTTGAAGTCCGCGGCGGGCTGCTTGGGATTGAGGTCGCGCACGGTGCGGAGCACGTTCCCGGCCAGGGTTGCGGGCGGAAGCGTGGTGCGGATGACGAGTTCCGCGCCGGTTGGGTTTGCCTGGGTATTGGGGTAGTATATCTGCCAGCCGGTCTCCTCCTCGGTGCTTTCTTCGTGGACGTCGTCAACGATGCCAACGATGCGGGAGCCATCGCCGCCGGTGTCGAGCATGTGCCCGATGGCGTCGCCGTTGGGCCAATTGGCCAATCCTGCCAGGTAATGGGCCAATCCCTTGTCGATCATCACGACATTCTGGCTTTTCGGCCCGTCATCCCAGGTGAAGTCGCGGCCGCGGATTCCGGTGCCCATGGCGCGCAGATAGCCGGGCGAGACGACGTAGACGAGGGGCGAGCCAGGGCTCTTGTCGGGCGCCTTGATGCCCTTGGGCCAGGGCATGCCCCAGGCGCGATTCTGGCCGAGGGGCAAGTAGTCGGTGAAACCGGCAGCTTCGACGCCGGGAATGGCGCTGACGCGTGCGATCACTTCCTGGAAGATGGCGCCGCGCTTTTGAGCGCTCAGCGTACCGTCTTTATCTCCAGGCACGCTGTCGTCGTATTCCACCTTCACTGCGGCGGCGCGCTCGGGCTGGAAGCCGAGATCGACATCGAGGACGTGGAGAAAGCTGCGCAGCAGCAGGCCCGCGCCGACCAGCAGCACACAGGCCAGCGCGACCTCGGAGACAACAAGGATGGAGCGGATGCGGTCGTGCTTGCGGCTTTGTCCCGAGCCGAGGCCGGAGTCTTTGAGCGACTCGTGCAGGCTGCCGCCGGCCATGCGAAGTCCCGGAACAAGTCCGAAGAGTACGGCGGCGGAGACGGCGATGAGGAGCGTCCACGCGAGAGCCGCGCCGTCGATGCGCAAGGTACTTAGGAGCGGCAGCGCGATCGCTCCCTGGTGGGCGAACCAGGAGACGAGGATCCAGGCGAGGCCCAGTCCCAGAACTGCGCCGGAAATTGAGAGGACCATGCTCTCAGTGAGCAACTGGCGCACGATGCGGAATCGGCTGGCGCCGAGAGCGCCGCGCATGGCGAACTCCTTGGAGCGGGAGGCGGCGCGGGCCAGCAACAGGTTGGAGAGATTGACGCAGGCGATGAGCAGGATGGTTCCGACGGCGGACCAGAGGACAACGAGCGAACGGCGCAGCCTGCCGCTGACGTAATCCTTCAGCGGCACCGGAACGACACCGCCTTCGCCGTTGTGTACTGCGTACGAGCCGCAGGACTTGGGAACGTTGTTGTTCCAGCACATGTGGGGCGCGGCGGCTTCGGCATCGCCCTGCGCCTGGGCAAGCGTGACGCCGGGCTTGACCCGGCCAATCATGGTGATGATGTTTCCCCAGCCGCGGGGCGGGCCGTAGAGGTTGAGGGGCGTGATGGCGTCAATCTTTGCGCCGGGGGAAAAGACTGCGCCAAAGTCGAAGCTCCTGGGCAGCACGCCGATGACGGTAGTCTGGCGGCCATTCATGTCGAAGGCCTTGCTAACGATGTCGGGGTCGGCGTTGAACTGCGTCTTCCACCAGGCATCGCTGATCAGGATGACGGGCGCAGCGCCGTTGAGCGCATCCTCAGGCCGGAAGACGCGGCCCATGGCCGGTTCGACGCCGAGAAGCTGAAAGAAGTTGGCGATGACGTCGATGCTGGTGGCGGGTATGGGTGCGCCGCCGCGATTGAGGCTGAGGTTGCCGGGGCCGGAAAAGGCGAAGTATCCGGTCACATCCTGAAAGGTGCGGCTGTACATGCGGAACTCGTCGTAGGCGTCGGTGGAGTAGGTGGCGCACGACAGGCCGCACTTGGTGGGAGGCGGCGCGATCCACATCAGGCGATTCGCGTCCTGGAAAGGCAGCGGTCGCAGGAGAATCGTGTTGACCACGCTGAAGACGGCGATGTTGGCGCCGATGCCAAGGGCCAGGATAAGGATGGCGACCAGAGTGAAGCCGCGATCGCGGCTGAGGGTACGGAGGGTATAGCGCAGATCCAGAAGAAGAATGTCCAGTGTCATGATTCCTCGCGCTTCGCGATGTTTGTATTTGGCCGTTTCGACGCCGCCGAATCGCACAATTGCCTGGCGGCGGGCTTCCAGAGGAGTGAGGCCGCGCCGAATGTTTTCCTCGGTCGCCATCTCGATGTGTGCGGCGATCTCGGCCTCGAGTTCGGCATCGAGCGGCGGCTTGCGGAAGAACGAGAGGAGGCGGCTCAGGGCACGCCGCAGGGCGCCCATCAGATGCCGCCTTCTTCGGACATGGCCAGCACGCGCCCCATTACTCCGGACAAGCGTTGCCAGTAGGCTGCGTCTTTGGCGAGCTGGTCCCGGCCGCTGCCGGTGATGGAGTAGAACTTGGCCTTGCGGTTGTTGTCGGAGGTGCCCCACTCTGCGTCGATCCAGCCCCGTTGCTGGAGGCGGACGAGGGAGGCATAGATGGTGCCCTGGTTGAGCAGGACTTCGTCGCCACTGGCCTGCTCGATGCGGCGGGCGATGCCATAGCCGTGCTGCGCGCCCATGGCGGCGAGGGTTTGAAGGACCATCAGGTCCAAGGTGCCTTGCAAAAGGTCAAGTTTAGATTCGCCCATTTACCGCTCCTGTGTTGATACCACACAAGTATTGCATAAAGATGTGTGGGGATGCCACAGGAAAAACAGACGCGCATGTTGGTTCCTGGCAGGGTCAGTCCGCAGGGCAGGGCTTCTTATCCCAATGGCAAGCTGAGAACATAGCGCACATCGGTAGCCGGTCAGGCAATGTAGAGATAACTACATTAGAAATAATTACTTGGTGAATCAACGGCGGAATCAGTCCCCATATGTCGCCCAGTGTTTACCGATTTGCCTGCACAAAAATCCCATTTGGCGCGCGCGGCCCATAGCATGATCTGACGCCGGGCCATGGCTTTTCGGGGTTTTCTCTTCCCGATTCCCTGTTCCCTGCCTCCGCCCGCCTCGCCAGAAGCCCCTTCAACTCCCCCGGCGGCCGCAGCCAAACTTCCGCCGCCGCATCAGGCCGGGCGCCCCAGGTCTCAACCTTGAGACCTGGGAGGGAACGGCCTGAGAAGCTCCATCACCGCCGCGATTCCTGTGATCCACACCCAATCGCCTCCCGCTCATCCTCCGGCGCAACGGCAAGTTCCCGCCCGCCGCAAGCAATTTGCAGATCATTACGCGTCTTTGTTGCACCATCGTTGGTAGTAGACAGGCCCAGAGATACGCCCGGCACGGCGTCGGAGACCGAAAGGCGCCAAAAAGTTCCTAACTCATTTGGAATCAATATTCTGCAAACAACTCCTTTAGAATGAAGAATTTGCGGCTGACTCCCTCTCGCAAGTCGCTGAAAACAGGGAATTTCTTTGCAGAAACGGGGGGGGCCAAATAATCTGCAAGTACTTGTTTCACCCGCCAGGGGTCGGCAACGCCGCCGAGTGATGAATGCCTGCCTTGATCCACCAGTCCAAAAAAGCCCGCAACTCCCCCGGCGGCCTTAGCCAAACCTCCGCCGCCGTCTCTCTCCCAGCCTCATGCGCTATCCTGTCGAGGGGAGCGGCAAAGTCCTCACCCCGCAGGCCGGCAGACCCAATGGCGATAGCAGCGATCGAAAGAACCGCCAAGCACATGGTGCTCACCGTGCAGGACTACTCCCTGTTCGCGCATCGTGCTGTCATGAACCTCTTCCGTCCTCCCCGCTACTGGACGGATTTCCTCATTCAATCCAACATCATCGGCGTCGGTTCGACCTCCATCGTCCTGCTCTCCGGCTTCTTCACCGGCGGCGTGCTGGCCCTGCAATCCGCCGCCACGCTCTCTGAGTTCGGCGCCACCGCCGTCACCGGCCGCTTCGTCTCCATCACCATGATCCGCGAACTGGGCCCCGTCCTCACCGGCATCATGGTTGCCGGCCGCAACGCCTCCTCCATGGCCAGCGAACTCGGCTCCATGGTCGTCACTGAGCAGATTGACGCCATGCGCGCCCTGGGCGTCGACCCCATGCGCAAACTGGTCACCCCCCGCCTCTTTGCCTGCATCTCCATGCTTCTCTTTCTCACCATCCTCGCCGACGCATGCGGCATCCTTGGCGGCGGCTTCGTCACCGTCTTCATGAATCACCAGAACGGCACCCAGTACATCTCGCAGGCATGGGAACACCTCCGTTACCCCGACATCATCCAGGGACTGGCCAAACCGCTTTTCTCCGGCTTCATCATCGCCTCCATCGGCTGCTTCTATGGCATGAGAACCTCGGGTGGCACTGAGGGCGTCGGCCGCTCCACTATTCAGGCCGTCGTCACTTCTTCTGTACTCATCATCTTCGTCGACTTCCTCGTCACCCAGGTGCTGCTCACCCTCTTCCCCGCCCCATGATCGAACCGCCCGCTTCCGCCCATCCCGCCCAAGCCGAGCCTGCACCAGGCGGATCCGCCCCATCCCTGGCTCCCTCAGCTGATGCCGCCCCTCCCGTCGTCGCCTTTCGCAACGTCTCCATTGCCTTCGACGGCCCGCCGGTCCTTCAGGACATCAGCTTCTCGGTTGCGCCGGGAGAGACCCGCATCCTGCTCGGGCCCGCCGGCGTGGGCAAAAGCGTCATGCTCAAGCTGGTCAACGGCCTGCTCCGTCCCGATCGGGGCGGCATTCTGCTCTTCGGCCAGGAAATCACCACCATGCCCGAGCAGCAACTCTTCCCCCTGCGCACCCGCACCGGCATGGTCTTCCAGGAGGGCGCGCTCTTCGATTCGCTCACCGTCCGCGACAATGTGGCTTACCAACTCATCCAGGAAGGCGTCCCCGACGACGAAATCGACCGCCGCGTCCGCGATGCCCTGCGCTTTGTCGAACTGGAAGAGACCTTCGATTTCTATCCCGCCAGCCTCTCCGGCGGAATGCGCCGCCGCGTGGCCATCGCCCGCGCCCTCATCCACCAGCCCGAGCTGATCCTCTACGACTCGCCCACCGGCGGCCTGGACCCCGTCACCTCCACCACCATCATCGAGCTCATCGTCAAGGAGCGCGATGTCTACCGCACCCCATCCCTGCTGGTCACCCATCGCCTCCAGGACGCCTTCACCCTCTGCACCCACCGCTTCGACGCCGAGGAAGGCAAAATGGTCCCTCTCCCCCAGGGCGAGACCGATCCCGACACCACCTTCCTCATGCTCGAAGAAGGCCGCCTCATCTTCGACGGCTCCCTCCGCGACCTCCTCCACACCCCCAACAAATTCGTCCGCGAATTCCTGGAGTAAGGCAGGGAATGGGGAACAGAGAGCAGGACCGCACTTGCTGGATGCGGATTCCCGCCTTGATTGGGAAAGTCCGAAGACTAGAGAGAATCACTGATCTCTGAAACTGCGTGTGGTGAACTGTTCCCTGTTCCCTCGTTCCGCCCCCATCTGCTACCCTTGCCTGTTTTGGTTTATCGCAAAGAACGGCAGGTGCAATCATGGGTTTCAAATTCCAGGCCTTCGACTTTCTCCATCTCGACTCCAGCTTTACTGAAGACGAACTCCTCGTCCGCCGCACGGCCCGCGACTTCGTCGAAGACAACCTCGTCCCCATCATCGAAGAGTGCTTCCGCACCGAGCGATTTCCGCGCGAACTCGTCCCGGTGATGGGCGAGCTCGGCTTCTTCGGCGCCAATCTCGAGGGCTACGGCTGCGCCGGCATGTCCAACGTCGAGTACGGCCTGGTCATGCAGGAGCTCGAACGCGGCGACTCCGGCTTCCGCAGCTTTGTCAGCGTGCAGTCCGGCCTCGTCATGTACCCCATCTACACCTTTGGCTCCGACGAGCAGAAGAACACCTGGCTCCCGGCCCTCGCCAGCGGCGAAAAGCTCGGCTGCTTCGGCCTCACCGAGCCCGGATTCGGCTCCAACCCCGGCGGCATGACCACCACCGCCCGAAAATCCGGCGATGAGTACATCCTCAACGGCGAAAAAATGTGGATCACCTCCGGCACCATCGCCGATGTGGCCATCGTCTGGGCCAAGGTCGAGGATGAGGGCGGCCGCGTCCGCGGCTTCCTCGTCGAAGCCGATCGCCCCGGCTTCTCCGCCCCTGAAGTCCACGGCAAGTGGTCCCTCCGCGCCTCCATCACCAGCGGCCTCATCCTCCAGGACGTGCACATTCCCGCCGCCAATCTGCTGCCCGGCGCCTCCGGCCTCAAGAGCGCGCTCATGTGCCTCAACCAGGCCCGCTACGGCATCAGTTGGGGCGCCATCGGAGCGGCCATGGACTGTTACTCGACCGCCCTCCAGTACGCCAAATTCCGCAAGCAGTTCCGCGGCCAGCCCATCGCCAGCCACCAGCTCATCCAGGACAAACTCGTCTGGATGGTCTCCGAGATCTCCAAGGCCCAGTTGCTCTCGCTCCACGTCGGCCGCCTCAAGGATGCCGGCAAGGTCGGCCACCAGCACATCTCTCTCGCCAAGCGCAACAACGTCTGGATGGCTCTCGAAACCGCCCGCATGGCCCGCGACATCCTCGGGGCAAATGGAATTACGGAGGACTATCCCATAATGCGCCACATGATGAACCTGGAGTCGGTGAAGACCTACGAAGGCACCCACGACATCCAAGCCCTCATCCTCGGCCAGCACATCACCGGCATCGCCGCGTACTGAAGCTTCGGTCCAGGCGGGCCGCATCGAAAATGCCCATCGACAACCCCGGCGCAGATGCGGCATAGTCGTATCCATGTCGAATGTCCGCATGAGCCTTCGTTCTTTTTCCCGGGCAGCCCTGATGCTAGGCTTTGCCTTAGGCCTGACTTTCGCTGGGACAATGGCCGCCCAGGAGCCTGCATCCGCGCCCATCGTTCTCCACGCCGCCCGCCTGCTCCAGATCGATGCCGGCACGCTCCTCCGGCCCGGCGAGATTCTCGTCCAGGGCGATCGCATTCGCGCCGTCGCCACATTGGTTGACCACCCGCAAGGCGCCAAGATCATCGACCTCGGCGACGCCACGCTGCTTCCCGGCCTCATTGACGCCCATGTGCACCTCTTTCTGCACCCCGGCGCCGAAGACCTGCAAACCGTCCAGGAATCCGTTCCCTGGCGCACCCTTCTCGCCGCTGAAGCCGCCAAAGCCGACCTCCTCGCCGGGTACACCGCCGAGCGCGACATGGGCACTGAAGGCGCCGGCTCCGCCGACACCGCCGTCCGCGACGCCATCAATCAGGGCTTCATCCCTGGGCCGCGCCTGCGCATCAGCGGCAACGCCATCGACCTCCTCGGCGGACACGAGGACGCCATCGGCTTCAACCCCGCCCAGCGCGTCCTCTCCAACGCCGACTACGCCAACTCCGCCGACCAGCTCGTCGAAGTCATCCGCGCCCAGCACAAGGAGGGCTCGGACTTCGCCAAGATCTACGAGACCGGCCCCGACACGCTCATCGACGGCGTCCTGCACACCCCTTACCAGTACACTGAGGCGCAACTGGCCGCCGCCGTCAATGAAGCCGGCCGCTTGGGCACGCGCGTCGCCGTCCACGCCATGGGCGAGCCAGGAACGCTCTACGCCGCCCAGGCAGGCGTTGCCTCCATCGACCACGCCACCCAGCTCAGCGACGAGACCATGCGCCTGATGCGCGAAAAGCACATTCCCGCCGTCCCCACCTTCGCCATCTTCGAGTACTTTGCCCGCAACCGCAATACGGCCACCGAGGCCGCGCGCGAGGGCGCCTTGCTCGACTACAAGATCCGCGAGTTCAAGCGCCAGGTCTCCGCCGGCATTCCCTTCGCCGTGGGCTCCGACGTAGGCCCCTTCCCCCACGGCACGCAGGCCGTCGAGCTGGAGCTGATGGTTCGCTACGGCATGAAACCTCTGGCCGTCCTCCAGGCCGACATGATAAATGGTGCAAAGCTTCTCGGATGGGAAGGCCAGATTGGCGAACTCAAGCCCGGCTACTTCGCCGACGTCATCGCCGTCCCCGGCAATCCGCTCGACGACATCACCGTGGTCGAGCGCGTGAGTTTTGTCATGAAAGGCGGCAAGGTGGTGCGGCCATAGCTACGATCCGATCATTCGGCTCACTTGAAAGCGGTGTCTACAGAAGGTTGCCGGCCATTTCGGCCAGTGTGGCAATGGTGTTCATGTTGCGTGCGGTTCCGTTTTTCGCCGCCGGAATCTTGAGCCTGGAGTCACCCATGCCGTGAGGGTAATAAACATAGATCTCACGATGGCCGAGCTGAATCTCTTCGTCCTTCCGGTATGAAACAGCTTCCAGAGCGTCGGCTGCCGGAGGCTCGTCGAGGAAGAAAGCGTGCGTCCGGTTGCCGGGCATCTGTGGGAACGGGCTCTTCGCGAGAACCGCCGCCATCCCCGCGACAGTGCGGACCATGACGCCGACCGGCTTGCCGGCATATTTAGCGAGAGCGGCTTCCAGGGCCACCTTCACCTGCGACTCGGACTTGGCGGAAGTAAACACAACGTTACCGCTGGCGATATAGGTCCGGACGGATTTGAAGCCAGCCGTCTCGCACATAGCCTTGAGTTCGGTCATGGGAAGCTTACCGGTGCCACCAACATTCACTGCGCGCAGCAGAGCGATATAAGCGTTCATTTGAGTCATGCAGGGATGCCCTTTCGATCAATCTGTCCAGAGGTCCGTGGACCATACTCACTTCGGCGCGGACGCCGCTACCGCCTTTCTTGCCCGCCGGGCCTGGGTCTTTTCGAGCACTTCCGTGAACCGCTTCGGCTTTGCCAGTTTAAGAGAATCCTTGATCGCCCTGCGGTAGCCGGCCAGGTAGATGGAGTACATGATCGCGATCGAGCACCCGATTCCCCACAGCAATCCGAGGCCGAGTCCAAGCAGTGCGGCCCGTCCAAAAGCATCCATCGCGCTCGCCCCCTTTCCAACTTCGCCTTACACCGCCACCGTGAAGCTGTCCTCGGTCCGCGTCACCGCGTGGTACAGCGTATCCCGCTCCACCGGAACCCGCCCGGCCTCGGTAATCAGCCGGCACAATTCCCTGCGCGTCATCCCCTGCGGCGTGGTCGCCCCGGCGTCGTGGTAAATCTTCTCCTCGATCACCGTGCCGTCCAGGTCGTCCGCCCCAAACCGCAGCGCTATCTGCGCAATCTTCGCTGTCAGCATCTGCCAGTAGGCCTTGATGTGCGGGAAGTTGTCCAGCAGCAACCGGCTCACCGCGATCTGCCGGATATCGGTCAGTCCCGTGGTCACTGGCAGGTGGTCGAGCGCCGTATTCTCCGGATGAAACGCCAGCGGAATGAAGGTCTGGAACCCGCCCGTCTCGTCCTGCAGCGCCCTCAGTTTCAGCAGGTGGTCCACGCGGTCCTCGTCGTTCTCAATGTGTCCATAAAGCATGGTCGCGTTCGACTTGAAGCCCAGCTTGTGGGCCAGCCTCGCCGTCTCCAGCCACTCTTCGCCGTCGATCTTGTGGTCGCAGATAATCGACCGCACCCGCGCGGAGAAGATTTCCGCGCCGCCGCCGGGCATCGAGTCCACGCCCGCCGCGCGCAACTTCCTCAGCGTATCCTCGATAGTCAGCTTGGCCCGCCGCGCCAGGTACGCCACCTCCACCATAGTAAAGGCCTTGATGTGTACCTTCGGAAACCTCTGCTTCAGCCCCCGCACCAGGTCGAGAAAGTATTCGAACGGCAGGTCGGGGTGCAGCCCACCCACAATGTGGAACTCCGTCACCGCCTCCGAGTACCCTGAGGCTGCCGTCTCCCACGCCTCTTCGAGCGCCATCGTGTACCCCGCCGGATCGCCCTTCTTGCGTCCGAAGGCGCACAGCTTGCACGCCGCCACGCACACATTGGTCGGGTTGATGTGGCGATTGACGTTGAAGTACGTCACGTCCCCATGCAGCCGTTCCCGCACGTGGTTGGCCAGCCAGCCCACCGCCAGCACGTCCGATGAGCCGTACAGCACCAGCCCGTCGTTGAAATCGAGCCGTTCACCGGCCAGCACCTTGGCCGCAATCGGCTCCAGCCGTCGATCGTAGCTCCGAAAGGGGGACCGTTCGCGGGAATCCAGGGTTTCAGCGCACATTGCTCTATGATACAGAAATAAACTCTTCCCCCCGTCGAGAACCGTCCTCTTCCCTGTTCCCTGACAGCAAATCACCTCTGCCCGGTTTCCGCCCCGGCTGCCTGCGGCTCAACCAGTACTCCGTCGTAGAGCGAAGCCGCCACCAGCCGCTCTCCGGCCGCCCTCACCAGGCCGATGCGGTATCCGGTCTGCCACCACTTCCAGTTCATCGTCTTGGGGTCGATGCCATAAATCTCGTCACTGGTCCGGGAACTCGCCAGCACCCTGCCAAGGGAAGCGTCATAGCATAGATCGTCTACATCGCGGAACGGAAGGCGTTCGATCCAAAGCCAGCTCTTGCCCATCTCGCGGGTAAAGTAGACCCCTTCCCGCGCTCCCAGCCACAGCGTCCCATCGGGGGAAAATGCCACGCGATGGATGCGCGTCACCATCTTGGGAATCTGCATCGGCATCCAGGTCAGGCCGGCATCGGTGGACAGAACCACCCCATCGGACCGCGCCGCGACCATCGTTGCTCCCTGCGCGGCGACCGACAGGTATTCCCCCGAGCCCATTACCAGTCCACCCTGCCAACTGGCCCCCTGGTCCCTGCTGGTCAGCAGCCCTATGTTGCTGGACGCCAGCCACACATCTCCCGAAAGATCGAGCGCATTCACCCGGCTCTCCAACTCGATTACCGGGGCCTTCACCTTCTTCTCCACGTTAATGTGCTTCCCAGAGAGGATCTCCGTGGCCGTCCTCACGATCGTATTCGCGATTGTGCTTCTCGGCTTCCAAACAGGCGGGCCACCGGGCTCAACACTCGCTTCCAGAGCGAAAATCCCGTGACTCGTCCCCGCCAGCACGGTTCCATCCAGCGCCTGCGCCAGGGCAAACACATCGCGACCCTCCAGCCCCCCGCCGATCTGCTCCCAGCCCGCGCCGCCATTGGTGGAAACAAACACGCCGCCATAGCTCTTGTCGTTCACCACCCCTGCAAACAGCCGTGCCGGATCGGTGCGGTCCACCAGCAGCGCATCCACCTTGCGCTCTGAAAAACCCTCGTTCGCAGCCGCAAAACTCCCTCCCGCATCAGTGCTCGCCAGCACACCGTTGCGATCCGTCGCCAGCAGCACATGGCTCGAATCTTGCGGGTCCACAAAGACGTCGTTCACAATCACGTCCGGCCCGGTCATGCGCTGGAAGGTCCTGCCGCCGTCCACGGTCTTATAAAGCCCTTCGGTGGTTCCGGCGTACACCACCGCGCGATTGCTCGGGTCCTGCATCAAAACGCGCGTCCTGCGCGCCGTCGAGGGAATGCCCGCGATCTTGTGAAACAGCTCCCCGGCGTTTGCGCTCTTGTAAATCCCGCTGCACGCGCTCAGGAAGACCGTGTGGGGCTTTGCCGGATCGATGATGATCGAAAACACGTCGGAATCTTCGATCAGGCCCTTCTTGATGCTGTGCCAGTTCTCGCCCCCGTCGGCCGTCTTCCACGGCAGGTGCCAGGTGCCGGCGTAGACGATATCCGGGTCCACGGGGTCCACCGCCAGCGACTCCACCTCGTGAATCTCCCGGTCCCCCGCCGGGCTGATCAGCGTCCACGACGCACCCGCGTCGGCCGAGCGGAACACCCCCACGAGGGTCCCTGCAAAAAGCACCTTGGGGTTCGAGGGCGCTTGCGCAAAGGCACGAATCGACTGCCCGCGCAGTCCTTCCACCACTTTCCAGCTTCTGCCCGCGTCGTGGCTCACCCACAATCCGCCGTCGGGCTGGTCTACTTCCCATGTGGCCACAAAGACAGTGGCTGGGTTCGCGGAATCCACCACGATGCGGTCCACAACCAGGTCGTCCGAGGAGCCCAGTTTTGCCAGCCGATGCCAGGAAGAGCCTTGATCCACCGATTCGTAAATCCAACTGTTGGTGGTGCCGAGGTAAAGGTGGTTAGGCTGCCCCGGAACCGCGGCAAATGCCCGTGCGTCGCCACCCGCCGGACCTACGGCGCTCCAAGGCGCCTGCGCCGGCAGCCCTTGTACAGAGAGTAAAAAATATAAAAATGCCACGGCCCGCGCGAGACCACCGCGCCGGCTCGGCAAATCAACACAAATTCGCATTCGGCTCATTCAATCAACAAGCTCCCATATTTCTAGCAGATTAATGAACAAAGGGGCCTTATAAAACGGAAGAGGCTGACCGGCTTCCCAGTCAGCCTCAAATGATTGCAGATGGAGTCGTTGTGTCTTGCGTCCGCCGGGCTTTCCGCCACTGCGGAAAGCCCGGCGAACTGGTTCATTGCCTGTGCAGCCTACTTCGTTTCCGCCTCGGCAGCCTTCTTGTGGTGGTGCTTCTCGCCCAGGGGCTTGCGCACCTCAGGTTTGACCACCGTCTCATCCACCACGGTAGTTCCAGTCACGTCGGTCGTGAAGGTGGCGCCTGCGGGTACCAGGTAGTCTTCCACCGTCTGACCATCCGTGGCGCCGGTCGCGACGCTGATGCGGGAAGCATCAATGCCCTTGTCCGTCACCAGGTACTCCTTGGTGTTGACCGCGCGCTCGGCTGCAAAGTCCTCGACCTTGACGTGCCTGTGCTTCTTTGCCGCCAGCTCTTCCTTGTCTACCTTGTCCTTCTCCTTCGCGTTCTCCTCGCCCACTACAACAACCGTCGCATCCGACTGCCGTTGCAGGTCGAGAGCTACTTCGTCCAGGCAAGCCTTGGCTTCGTTGTCCACCCGCGTCGGACGTCTCGTGTCCTTCGCGAAGCTGATCGAGCAAAGAGCCTGGGTGTGCGGAACCGGAGGAACATACGGAGCCGTAATGGTCACGCTGGTGCTCGCGGTTGCCGTCCCACCCTTGTCGTCGGCTGTGTTGCAGGTAATCCCCACCGCGCCTGTCGGTGCGCCGGCCGAGGAGTACGACGCCGTTGTGCCGCTGCCGCTGATCGTGCCGGCAGATGCCGAGTAGCTATAGGTCAGCGGACGGTTCTGCGGGCTCTGCCCGATTGAGGTAATGGTGCTGGGGTCACCCGGCTTGATGGTGCTCGGGCTGGCCGTGCAACTGATGGTCGGCGGCTCAAACGCCTTGACCGTGAAACTGGCCGAGCAGTCGGCCGTCTCCCACGGCTTGAGGCCTTCCCTGCCGGCCCTGCCCTCCTTGACTGTGCCCTTCACCGTATAGGTGCCGGCCGCCAGTGGACCGGTGGCCACCGTCACCGTCACTCCGTTGCCCGTCACCCCGGTTCCTGACCACGAATAAATCACGTTGAACTTGGGATTCAGCGCTCCGGCCGTCGCCGTCACCATGATCGGGTCGCCGGGGAAGACCGATGCCGGACTCGCCGAGCACGCCAGCGTCACCGGCGGTGGCGGCGCAATCGTGCCCACGTGAACCACAAAGCCCGCGCTTAAACGCGGCATGTTGAAATTCCCACGTCCATAAGCGCCGAAATTCTCGTGGGTATACTGATAATCCGCCTGGAAGATGCGAATCGCCAGATGATGGTCGAAGAACGGCGTGGCATAGTCCATCCCGCCCCCGATCGTCAGAACCGCGCCCAATTTGTCGGGCTGATAGATCCCGCCGGCTTGCTCCACGCCAACCAGTGCGTGAACGAACGGCGTAACGTCCGCAGAAGGGAAGCGGAAGATCAAGCCTGCCGATCCTCCTGAGAAATCGTCATACGAAGAGGTCGACCCACTTTGGCCGGTGGGGTACTCGTTCACGATGTGTTCATCCATTTCGATCTGAGCGCCCGTATACTTGTTGAAATAACGGGCGAAGCTGTAAATCGAGCCGTAATTGATCGCCGTGAACGTGTCGGTGTGCGTGCCCCCTCCTGCACCCACCCAGGTTACTGTCCCCTTCGGCGCCAGGTAGCTGTAACCCAAAAAGATGTCCCACTTCGATGGTGAATCATCCGCAGTGGCCTTCGCGGCCGGTTTGGTTGAATCCTGGGCAGCCAGGACAACGGGCATCAGCGCCGCAAATGCCAACACAAGAGCCCGGCTCAGAGACTTCGAAACAAGAGAGTGCATGCGTTTTTCCTCCGCAATAGATCTGAGTAACCAGTGTGTGCAGGTTGTTTTGATCGCGAGAATAACCTCGGACTGACTCGACTCCGCAAAAAACGGAACCATTGCCGTCCCTACAGCACTATCAAACGTACCATAGGTGAATTCCGGCAGAACACAATTTTTTCAACAGGTTGCAGTCTTCAATCAATCAACATCGCAGGCAATGATCGGTTACTTCGGTAACTCTTTGCCCGAAAAAATTTCTCCTCTTACCCCCCTCTACCCCATATTCAGGGTCTTCAGCAAGCTGCGTGGCTCGCGCTGTATCTTCTCTTGTAGAAGCGTGATCGCGTACAAGAGTTGCTCGGGACGTGGCGGACAACCTGGAACATACACGTCCACCGGAATCACCTGATTCACGCCCTGCACCAGCGCATAGTTGTTGAAAACTCCGCCCGACGTAGCGCAGGCGCCCATCGAGATCACCCACTTGGGCTCCGGCATCTGATCGTAAAGCCGCCGGATCACCGGCGCCATCTTCTGCGAAACGCGTCCCGCAACCACCATCAGATCCGACTGCCGAGGCGAGGGCCGGAAGACCTCGGCGCCAAACCGCGCCACATCGAAGCGCGACGCCCCCATCGACATCATCTCGATGGCGCAGCAGGCCAGCCCAAAGGTCATCGGCCACACCGAATTCTTCCGGATCCAGTTCACGGCAAAATCCATCGAAGTCAGGAAGACGCCTTCCTGCTGCTCGTAGCCGTAGCTGACTTCCTTGAGCTTGATGCGGTTCTGTGCGCTGCTCTCCAGCGCTCCAAAGAGGTAGTGGTCACGTTCTGCCGTGGCGGCCATACGACTAATATACCCCCACTTCCCCGGTTAGAAAGTGGTCACAATTGCTCTATAACGAGAATCGCCCTTGCCAGGTATCGGGGATCGCAGATTCATCCTCGGTTCTCAGTTCCCTGTTCCCTGTTCCCTGTTCTCTGTTCTCTGATCGCCGGTCTCCCATCCTGACAACTGTTAGCTGTTTGCTCTTAGCTGTCCGCTGTCAACTCTTACTCCAAACAAGCGCCCGGCGCAGCATGAAGCTCGGCCGGCGCCTTCCATGCGCCCGGCAGCCACAGCGTGACGGAAAACCGCATCCAGTCCAGCTTCCCCTTGGGCGTGGACTTACCCCTCGGGCGCAGGCTCGTACGTATGCGGCGTCTGCGCGATTGAAGCGCCCAATTCTCGGCGTATGGAGCTGCGTCGGCCACACCCGCCGTCAGCCGCGCGTCCACAATGCGAAACATTCCCGCCGACGATTGCCCTGCCAGCTCCAGCAGCCTCCGGATCGACCCAGCCTCGGGAGTATTTTGGCCGGCTGACTCGGGGCTGGCCAAACTCAACTGTCCGTCCCGGCCCAGAGGCTGGTAGAGCTTCTGGCTCTCCGGAAAAGGCGAAGAACTTGTGAGAAATCGAAAACTGTGTGGGTTCCACCCGATCGCGTCCCGGGCCCGCAGTCCAAAGGTCGTTCCCACCTCGCGCTCGTTGATTGAGTTATACCGCGGCGTGGCCACCAGCAGCGCATCCGGGAACCCGGCCGGTTGCTCCCTGTCCACCGCCAGGTCCCATCCGCTGTAAACGCCCTCACGCACGCCGCCCTTGCCCGTTTGAATCGGCAGCACGCGAAAAACCCATCCCTCGCCGAATGCCGCCCTCCATTCCTGCCCGGCATTTACCTCGCCCGTCAGCAAAGCCTTTGCGCAGCTTGCCTGCAGCGGCGTCCCAGCCTGGCTCCGCGCCGCCGCCATGGCCACCATGCCCAACGCCAACCAGAGCCCAACCCGTCGCCCACTCAAAATCCCTCTCATCCTGCCCCCGTCGCTTTCACCCTCGCACATCCCCCATTGAAACTCCCCTTCCCCCCCAAGGCCTGGCTGTCTTTCTCGCGCCTTTAGGACACTGGCCCTTATGAATCGATGAAAATTTCGAAAGATACTTGCGCTATCCTCCAGTCTTTAGGAGAATCGGTGTAACACGCAACCAACGTCCCACTGTCCTTTGACCTGTTGCCGGCCCTTGCCGCCCATGGGTCAACTGTGAGCAGCCGCTGAATCGCTTGGACTCGATCGCTGATCACAGAAAAACCAACCCTGTTCCTTGCCCGCACCTCCACGCGGGTACGCCTTTTTCGGAGCGGAAAAAAACATGCGAAGTCGCACTCTTCATCTGTTGCTACTGCCCGCTTTTCTGGGATCTTCGGTCCTCGCCCTCGCCCAGGCGCCCGCCTCAGCCCCAGCCGCATCGGCCCCCGCCACCCAAGCCCAGATCGCCGCCCTCCAGCAGGCCGTCCAAAGCGCCCAGTCCGCCGGAGACAACGCCTGGATGCTGGTTTCCGCCGCCCTGGTCCTGTTGATGACCGGCCCCGGCCTGGCGCTCTTCTACGGCGGCCTGGTGCGCAAGAAGAACATCCTCGGCACCATGATGCAGAGCTTCGCCATGATGGCCCTGGTTACCATCCTCTGGGCCATCGTCGGCTACTCGCTGGCCTTCGGCCATGGCTCCAGCTTCATCGGCGGCTTCGAACACCTCTTCCTGCGCGGCGTCAGCCTCACTCCCAACGCCGCCTACGCCGCCACCATTCCCGAGCAGACCTATATGATCTACCAGCTCATGTTCGCCATCATCACTCCGGCCCTCATCACCGGCGCCTTCGCCGAGCGCATGAAGTTCAGCGCCATGGCCCTCTTTCTTTCCCTCTGGTCCCTGTTTGTTTACTGCCCCATGGCCCACATGGTCTGGGGCGTGGGCGGCCTGCTCAACTCCACCGGCGGCCACTTCCCCTCGCTCGACTTCGCCGGTGGCACCGTCGTCCACGTCACCTCCGGCGTCTCCGCCCTCGTCACCTGCCTTTACCTCGGCAAGCGCATCGGCTACCCGCAGACCAACATGCCGCCCCACTCCATGACGCTCAGCTTCATCGGCGCCTGCCTGCTCTGGGTGGGCTGGTTCGGCTTCAACGCCGGCAGCGCCCTGGCCTCCAGTTCCCTGGCCACCAGCGCCTTCGTCAACACCCACTTCGCCGCCGCCGCCGCCGCCATCGGCTGGTCCATCGCCGAGTGGATTCACAACGGCAAGCCCACCGCCCTCGGAGCCATCTCCGGCGCCGTCGCCGGACTGGTCGCCATCACCCCCGCCTCCGGCTTTGTCCAGCCCATGTCCGCACTGGTCATCGGCCTCCTCGCCGGCCTCGTCTGCTTCTTCATGGTCTTCGCCGTCAAAAGCTTCTTCGGCTACGACGACTCGCTGGACGCCTTTGGCGTGCACGGAGCCGGTGGAACCCTCGGCGCCCTGCTCACCGGCCTCCTTGCCACCCGCGCCATCAACGCCGCCTTCGGCAAGGACGTGCCCACCGGCGCCCTCGACGGACACTGGGGCCAGTTGCTCAACCAGTTCGCCGGCGTCGCCGTTGCCTGGGCCATCTCCATCGTCGGCACCCTGGTCCTGCTCTTCGTCGTCGACAAAATCGTCGGACTCCGCGTCTCCCCCGAAGAGGAAGCCGCCGGCCTCGACCTCTCCCAGCACAATGAGGAAGGCTACGACTTCAACACATAACCAGTGGATTTGTCATCCTGAGCGTAACTTTTAGGCCGTCATTCTGAGCGTAACTTTCAGGCTGTCATCCTGAGCGAGCGAAGCGAGTCGAAGGACCTGCGGTTGCTTTTGCTCTCCTTCGGCGCAACCATACGGCCGAATCAATCATCGGGGCCCCCGGGTCCTCGAAAAAACCAGGCAGGGCTGGCCCCAACCACCCGCTCCGCCTGTTACGCTGTCAAACGAGGCATTTTGAACATGCTCAAGATTGAAGCCATTCTCCAGCCTTCCAAGCTGGATGCCGTCAAGGATGCGCTGCTCGAAGCAGGCATCGAAGGCATGACCATTCTCGAGGCCCGCGGCCATGGCCGCCAGAAGGGCCACACCGAGTTCTATCGCGGCCGTGAATACACCGTCGATCTCCTCCCCAAGGTCAAGATCGAGCTCGTCGTCACCGACGAACTCAAGGAGAAGGCCGTCCAGGCCATCATGGGCGCCGCCCGCACCGGCCGCATCGGCGACGGTAAGATCTTCGTCAGCCGCATCGACGAAGCCATCCGCATCCGCAACGACGAACGCGGTGAAACGGCTCTGTAGAGAATCCGTATATGCTATGGGGAGATCCTGCCCGGCGCAGGATTTCCCCCTCCGCACTTGCCCGGAGACCGGAATCCGCAGCCTCACCACCCGCACTTCATCCAGCCGTACCAGAATCTCCCGCTAGCCCTTGCAATGACGGCCAGCGTCTCCGCCCTGGCCGCTTTGGCTCCGTGCAGACCGACTCCAGCCGCCACCAGAGCCAGCCGCAGCAAAGAACGAGGACGTTCTGCGCAATTGCCCTTCAGGGCAGACGCGTTCAATCCCTCCAGACCGTGCGCATCTTCCCCCCAACGAATAAACGGACCATGGGTCGGATATCGTGGTAAAACGTTAACGAAGTTTGGGAGCGAGAGCGATGAACGCAGAACTGTTGCTGGACCTGGCGCGGCATCAGGCTTGGGCCGATGCGGCGCATTGGGGAGCGCTTCGTGAAAACCCCGCGCTGCTCGAAGATGCTGAAATCCGCAAGCGGCTCAACCACATGGTGATGGCGATGAAGATGCTGACCGCGCTGGCCCGCGGAGAGACGCCAGACACCGCCGGGATGAAGGACGTGGAGTCCGGCGATGAGCTGGAGGCGGCGATGCGGCAGGCTCTTGCAGATTTAAGTGCGGCCCTCGGATCTGCCGATCTCCAAAGGATGATTGCCTTGCCGCGAGGGCCGAAGGGCCCGTTTGAAGCGCCGGCAGGTGTGTTGCTACTGCAGGCGCTCCTGCACAGTCAGCATCACCGCGGACAAAACGCCTCGCGAATGCGCCAGCTCGGGGCAACGCCGCCCATGACGGACTTCATTATCTGGTATGCATTGGGGCGGCCGTAATTCTGGCGCTAGGTTGCCGCTCCCACAGGCGCGACCAATCGTCCTTTTGCTTCATCCAAGTATTTGGAGAGCCCTCAATCCAATGAGGAGAAGGAAGGGATTCATGCCCAACGACGCATCGCTTCGCCAGCACCTGCTCGATCTGCTCAATGGCGGCAACGCTCACGCGGATTTCGACCTGGCCGTCAAGAATCTTCCCGCCGATTTGCGTGGCAAGAGGCCCAGGGGCGCGGAGCATTCGCCATGGGAGATCTTGGAACATATGCGCATCGCCCAATGGGACATCCTGGAGTTCTCTCGGGACCCCAATCACAAGTCTCCCGAGTTCCCCGGCGGATATTGGCCCGCCACGCAAGCGCCCCCGGACCAGAAGGCATGGGACAAGAGCGTTCGCGCCTTTCGCAAGGATCTTCGTGACCTGTGCGATCTGGTGGCTGCCGAGTCGACCGATCTGTTCGCCCGGATTCCCCACGGAGACGGTCAAACCATTCTGAGAGAGGCGTTGCTGACCGCGGATCACAACGCCTACCACCTCGGCCAGCTCGTGCTCGTGCGCCGTCTTCTCGGAGCGTGGAAGTAGTCTTCGGCGCCTGCCCGGAATCAACGCAACCAACCAGAGATTCTCAAGGCAGAATCCCCACGTTCGCCTGGACCGCCCCGCAACCCGCCATTTGCACCCTCGCTCAGCACGCATGTTCCATCCTTTTCCCTCTTCATTGCGCCAAAACCACCCCATCCGCCACAAAATCGCTTATGCTGTTAACATTTCCTTACTTGCTCCGGCGAGCCTCATACAATCACTCATGAATCCAGTCGCTTTAGCGGTTGACGATCTTCGGGAGCAGTATATGCGCGAGATGGCGCTTGTCCGCCAGACTTGCGAGCGCACCGGCGACGGCACCGCCGCCATTCGCCGCCGCTCCGCCGTGGTCGACCGCATCCTCATTGAAATGTGGCGTCGCGCCTTTGCCGGCCAGTCCTCCCTGAGCATCTCCCTGCTCGCCCTGGGCGGTTACGGCCGCAAAGATCTCTTTCCCTACTCCGACATCGATGTCCTCTTCGCCTTTGCCGACGACAAAACCGAAGAACAATCGAAGGACGCGGTCCGCGCCATCATCCAGGGCATGTGGGACATCGGCCTCCGCGCCAGCCCCAGCTCCCGCACGGTCAAGGAAGCCGGCCGCTTCGACCCCGACAACCTTGAGTTCACCCTCGCCACCCTCGACCGCCGTTTCCTCGCCGGCCAGTTTCCTCTCTACCAGCAGCTCCACCAGACCGTCCTTCCCGGCCTGGTCCTCAGCGAGTGGAATACCATCACTCAGAAGCTCGGCGAGATCGCCCGCGCCCGCCACGCCAAGTTCGGCAACACCATCTTCCACCTCGAGCCCAACCTCAAGGAGTGTCCCGGCGGCCTCCGCGACTACCACCTCGCCGTCTGGTTCGCCCTCCTCTTCCACCTCAAGGAGACCAAGGAGTGGCCCCGCCAGCGCGGCGGCGTCTTCCAGAGCGCCCGCGGCGACGCCGAGGCCGCCTTCGATTTCCTCGCCGCCTCCCGCTGCTTCCTCCACTTCCGCCACGGCCGCGACGACAACACCCTCGACTGGCAGTCCCAGGACGAAGCCGCCGCCAACTCCATCGGCCTTGAAACCCGCGGCACCGCCGACCCCGCCTACTGGATGCGCACCTACTATCGCCACGCCCGCATCATCTACCGCCGCGCCGCCCTGCTCATGGAGCACCTGCCCGCCCCGGTCAGCTTCTATCGCCAGTTCCGCCGCCGCCGCACGCCCATCGCCGGCACCGACTTCCTCCTCGACCAGGGACGCATCGACATCGTCCCCGGCGCACAGTTCAACGACACCTCCGCCATCCTCCGCATCTTCTCCATGATGGCGACCCACGGCTACACCCTCTCGCAAGCCGCTGAAGACCGCATCACCGACGCCTTGCCCGCCCTCGCCATCCACATCCCCGAGGGCCCTTATCTCTGGAACGTCCTGCGCGAAGTCCTCCTCGGCCCCCACGCCGCCCACGCCCTGCGCACCATGCACGCCCTCGGCGTCCTCGAAATGCTCATCCCCGAATTCCACGGCATCGACGCCCTGGTCATCCGCGACAGCTATCACCGCTACACCGTCGACGAGCACACCTTCCTCACCATCCACAACGTCCACGGCCTCCGCCAGCCCGCCCACGACTACGAGCAGCGCCTGGCACAGCTCCTGCCGGAGGTTGACCGCCTCGACCTCTTTCTCCTCGCCCTCTTGCTTCACGACACCGGCAAGGCCCGCCGCACCGGCGAGCACGCCGGCCAGAGCGTCGAGTTGGCCGATGCCTTCCTCGCCCGCCTCGACTTCGATGCCGAGGAGCGCGAGTCCATCCTCAAGCTCATCCGCATCCATCTGGAAATGTCCATCGCCCTGCGCCGCGACATCTTCGATCTTGAAAACGTGCGCGGCTTCGCTGAGAAGATCGGCACCCCTCAGCTCCTCAAAATGCTCACCATCATGACCTTCGCCGACATCAAGGCCGTCAACCCCGACGCCCTCACTCCATGGAAGGCCGAGAACCTCTGGCAGTTCTACATGTCCACCGCCAACTTCATGGACCGCAGCGTGGACGAGGTCCGCTACCACGCCGCCATCGATCCCACCCTGTTCAACCGCATCCGCTCCATGGTCCCACCCACCCAGGTCGAGGCCCTCCGGCGATTCCTTGAAGGCCTGCCTCAGCGTTACCTGCAAACCCGCCTCCCCGAGCAGATCCGCCATCACTTCCAGATGGCCCTCAACCTCGCCAAGGACCCCGTCCAGCTCGACCTGCGCCCCAATCGCCAGCTCTTCGACCTCACCGTCATCACCCGCGACCGCACCCGCCTCTTTGCCGACGTGGCCGGAACCCTCGCCGCCTGGGGCATGAACATCGTCAAGGCCGGCGCCTTCTCCAACGACTCCGGCGTCATCGTCGACAGCTTCCACTTCACTGACGTCTTTCACACCCTCGAGCTCAACCCCAGCGAGAGGGACCGTTTCCTCGCCAATCTCCACGACGTCGTCGCGCAAAAGGTCTCCGTCCAGCAGTTGCTTGAGGCCCGCCGCCACATGAACCACCCCGCCAACCTCAAGGTCGAAGTCGCCACCCGCCTCCAATTCGACTCCGACTCCTCCACCCACTCCACGCTCCTGCAGGTCATCGCCCAGGACGTTCCCGGCCTTCTCCGCCAGATCGCCCTGACTCTCAGCACCCACCAGTGCGACATCAAGGTAGCTCTCATCGACACCGAAGGCGAAACCGCCATCGACGTCTTCTATCTCACCAGCCGCGAAGCCAAGCTAACTCCCGAAGCCCAGCAATCCCTCGTCGCCGACCTCACCGCCGCCCTCGAATCCATGCGCACCCCCGCCGCTACATAGCCCAATCCGCCACAAAATAGCTTGTCATCCTGAGCGAGTGAGAATGATTTTGGAAAGTACTGATTCAAATGAGAGTAACTCCATAGATTGTTGCCGTGTAGGAACTGTGCAGGGCAATTGTGCAATTTCAGTCAATTTGGCTGCTACAGGTCCCTTGGGCATGAGGAGCCGGGTGCGTCGCCCCTTCTTCCGAAGGTGAATCTGGGCCAATACGCGATGTCGGTTCCCGCTGTTCATACTGCTAACGATAAATGATCGCAGCGATGGCCGCATCTCCGCCGCATGTTCAGTGAACAGAAACGATGAAACCTAATGTTGATGCCGCAATCAATCGAAGTCTCAGCCATGGGCTTCAGGCAACGGATATCATCCGTGTTCAACGCACGAAAACCCCGGCCTGATAGCCGGGGTTGCTTCCTCTGGACTTTCGCCTTGTGTTCGCCTATGCTGATTCTGATGTCCTTCGGAATTCAGAGACGAAAGCTGTTCGTAGTGGAGTGCAAACGATGCCGGCGGGACGTGCCTGCCGGTGTAGCAGCATTCCCTTTCCAGTCCATTGTGTTCGCCTGCCACTGTGCGGCGAACTGCGCCGGTATCTCCCCTCTGAGGTTGTCCTGGGAACGACTCATCATTTGGTGGCGAAGCAGGCACGAGCGGGGCAACATTGAACAGGCCCTTTCCTCGTTAGCACGATGGTCCTGGGCTGCTTGACTCTCAGCGTCGAGTGCCTGTTCGCGGGCGGGGTGCCGGGGGCGTAGCGGGCGGCCCGTCGCAACGGGAGATGTGTACTTTCAACTCCCGCGCTCCGAACTCGTTGCCGCAGTTCTTCGGGCAAGGCCGCAGAACCTTTTTGCGGCCGCTTTTGGCGGCGTCACCGAACCAAGCGCGGGCAACGGTCGCTGCGTCGATGTGAAATTCGCAGTTGGGACAATCAAGCCCACCATTGGGCTTTGTTGCTTTCTTCGTCGTCATGGTTGCTCTCGTGGGCTGGGTGCCGGATCAACGTGCTTGGTCTTGTAGTGCGCTTGGATCACTTGACCAGCATATCACTAATTATAATTTGTGGCAGTTATTACGGTTGCTGGAATTCGTCTGCAATGCCGATTCTGTACGCCAGTCTTCCCCACAAAATGAAGTCCTCGCGGCTATCTAATTCCTCGCCTCGCGGAAAGTTCAAGTGCGCGCCGTCTTCAAAGACGATATAGCGGGAATGAACGGACTGGATCGTGCGCGGCGGGCTGGCACGATAGCCGTTGAAGTCCAGTCTCTCCAGAGTGATTCCCGGTCTCCGCAAGACGCGCTTTAGATGCTCAATCGAGCGGATAAGGCGGCGCTGTTCCAGTATCGGCTGTCCGGCCTGGTCGATGAAGACAGTTTTCATTGTGGTTCCTTCGTGTGGTGTGCCGGATGCGCTCCGGCGGGCGGTTGCGCTTCGCGGATTCAATCTGCCCAAACTCCAGTGGCCGTGTGAATAGCGGCGCGGGCTTGCCATCCAACTCCGGGGAACTTCGCATCCTTGCCTAGCTCTTCGGCTCCCCTGCCGATTTTTCTCATCTCCTCGGAATAGCTGTCTGCGTAGATGAGCAATGCCTGTAGCGCAGTTAGCAGCACTGGCGCCGACTCCTTCTTTGCTGCTCCATCGCATCCAAACTCTGCTGCGTACCCTTCCAAGTTGGAGAGCAGTTCCATCTTGCTTGCGTACTTATTGCCTACCTGATGCGGGGTGCCGTCTTCGTCGAAATTGACGAAAGACCAGCATCCCGGCTCGACTTGCCAATAACCCAACTCTGCAAACCGTGTGCGATGAACCTTTGGATACGGCGTAATCATGTCTGTGACCTCGTTTGAACTGGCCGGGATGCGCTCCCGGCTGGCGGTTTACAGCCAGTTGGTTCCGTGGTTCGCTCCGCCGCATGAACACTCACAGTTGGGACCGATGGCGCTGAGACACTTTGCTCCGCATTTATGCTCAGAGATAAAGCCTTGAACGGTGTTGCCTGTGACACATTGCGAATTACACTTCGGGCAAGTCCACTCGTAGCTGTCGCTGGCAAATACTCTCTTGCCTGATTCATCAATGCGGAAAGGTGCGCGGGTGTTGGGTGCGGTTTCATACTGCCGCGCCCAAACATGGCCGCAAGACTTGCGTTTACAGCGGCGAATGATGCGGTTTGTTTTCATCGGGTCATCTCCTTGCGGGCGCTTCTCAGTTGGGGCTTCAAAGGGACGGTACGGGCAGGAACCCGCATACGGCCTTTAGCTACGCACTCAATGAAACATTGGGGTACAGCTCTTTGCTTTGCTTCCTGGGGGGGTACATATGGCTCGTAGTCGCTGTGACAAACATGGCATAGGCGCACCTCCTTCGGTGTCCATCACTCTAACAGTATCAGCCCTGTGTGCTCACGGCGCCTACCTCGGCGGCAGGTGGCCGTCGGCGAGTGCACCGGCGATTTTGCGTGAATCCAGAATCATCCTGGCTACATCGGCGTTTTTCGATACGAATCATCGCGATCCCTCCCGCGCCGGCTCGACAAGACCCGCCTTCCCCTGCACCGCTAAACGTGGAGTGAGGGCTCTGCCGCACGCTGACTCGGCCATACCTGAACTAGGTCCACTTGGCAACCGTGTTGCGCTCGGAGACGACAAGGTCCAGAAAGGAGGCGATGCGCGTGTCCTTCGTAAAGCTGCATTGGGTGATTTCGTCTGGGATCGGGCTCGCTAGCCTGTTTTTGCGAATAATTCCGAAATTCCGGGCGATCAGTGGGTCGGGGGGATATCCCTGCCCGTCGTCGTAGGTCATCAGGACCGGCCTGTAAAACCATCGAGGCTTTAGTTCGATGGGAAGCAGACAATTTACTGGGATCAGGTCGTCTAGAGCCGACGGGGCGAAGTGCGGTTGCTCTCCGTCTAGAAGGTAGGGCGGATGTTGGTGAATCCCGAGTGGATCGATTTCAACTTGGATTCGGTCAGCGATGTACTGGGGAAGCGGGGCGTATGTGTAGATCAGGTCCGGATCGTAGGCCTTCAAAAGCTGCCAGTGTTGTGGCGGTATCTCCCCGCCAATAACCGGAATGATCGGAAAGAGCCGCCCTCCCCATATCCCTGTTGAGGCCTCGAAAATACTGTCAAGCAGTTCGATAGGAGTCTTCGCAGGGTCGATCATGAAAGCAACGCGACACTCCCGCGGCCGAGTGGCGACGTTCAGAAACTGGCGTTCTGAGTTGTCCTCCCCCATGGCTCCGATGATACAGCGGGGGCCACCGGGGCCAGCGCCATGACCAGGGAGGGGTGCCTCAGCGATCGGTACCCGGAAGTCGGCGAGTGTTCACCGATCTGCCTGGGCATGGTCCTGGATTGCCGCCAACAGTGGGATAACCGGCCAATTTACGTTTATGCCAACAATTGCAAATCGCCCGATCTGGTGCGGGTGAGAGGCGTGTTGTATTATTCTTCAGCCGGTTTCTTCTTACTTCAGCTTGAGCAAG
>Ga0224555_1001374_pt1 | contig 33940 bp, 32 predicted proteins | sample 714S23034metaG_FD_180687 | JGI IMG/M metagenome (GOLD analysis project Ga0224555, IMG submission 180687) | Peat soil microbial communities from Stordalen Mire, Sweden - 717 S2 30-34 | ecosystem: Environmental > Terrestrial > Soil > Wetlands > Peat | place: Sweden: Norrbotten County, Stordalen... | reverse complement strand
AGGCTGCGGATGAAGCAACCCAGTACCTGACCGGAACCCTGCCCAACGGTCTCGCCTTCGCCAGGAATGGCGACATCCTGATTTCGAACTTTGGCACCGATTGCCTGGAAATCATGTCCCGCGATGGCTCAACCCGCGTGCTCGCCGACAGCATTGACGGCGAGCCGATCGGGAAAGTGAACTTTGTGCTCCGCGATTCCGAGGATCGCATCTGGATTACCGTCACCACGCGGATCAAGAACTGGATGCATGCTTTGCGCACCGATCTTCCCGATGGCTACATCGCGCGCTACATTGACGGCAAGTTTCACATCGTCGCCGACGGCTTCCGCTTTACGAATGAGATCCGCTTTGACGCGAAAGAAGAATGGCTGTATGTCGTCGAGACGACTGGCGGATGCATCAGCCGATTGCGCGTGGATCGGAACGGCGAGTTTTCTGGGCGGGAGGTCTTCGGTCCGACGAATCTCGGCAAGGGCGCATGGCCCGATGGCATTGCCTTCGACAGCTATGGCAATCTCTGGGGAACCATGGTGTACTCCGACAAGTTGTTTGTACTTACACCGGAAGGCGAACTGAAGATCCTGCTCGACGAGGGCGATCCGCAGAAAGTAGCGGCGCTTGAGAAACAGTTTTTTGCTGGTCAGGTAACGCAGGAAGTATTGTTTGCCACCGGCCAGGGCATCGCTCCCTGGATGGCCAGCGTCACCTTCGGCGGTTCCGATCTGCGCACGGTTTACCTCGGCGCGCTTAAAGAGAAACGCATTCCGAGCTTCCGCGTTCCAATTCCGGGCCTGCCCATGGTCCACTGGCGGGAAGCGGCGTTGCACACGGATTTGCGCGTTCCGGTGAAAAGTTGAAAAGGAGAGTCCGCTTATGACAGTCACGGCCGCAACCGCATTGGAACAGGTTACGAAGAACGTATTCACGACGACCAAGATCCGCGGGTGCAATCCGAGCATCGTGTTTACGAAAGAAGGCTCGGTGTTCATCGACACCGCGCAATGGATTACGACTCTTCTGGAGATGAAAGAGTTTGCCTTACAGAGAGGGCCGATCCGTTACCTGATCAACACCGAAGCGCACATTGACCATATCTTCGGGAATCATTGGTTCGCGGGCGTATGCCCGGTAATCGGCCACGAGAAACTGCACGAGATCTTCTGGCAGGTGCCCGGCGACATGAACGCTTATGACTACAGCGTTGATATCATCAAGCGGCAGGATCCCGGAGCTTTGCACTTGATGCCGCCGCAAAAAGACTATGTTTTCAATCCGCCCTCGATTACTTTCAGCGACCGGATGTCGCTCAAGCTCGGTGATCATACTTTCAAACTCTATTTCACTCCGGGACATTCGCCATCGCAGATTTGCGTTTACGTTCCTGAGGAGAGAGTGGTCTTCGTTGGCGACACAATCTTCGCGAACTGCCAGATGTGGCTGCACTCCGCCGACATCGACCAGCTCGTCGCCTCATTGAAGTTCCTCGGAACGCTGGACGTGGATCACATCGTTCCCGGCCACGGCCCGGTCGTCACCAAGGATTACCTGAACGTGCAGATCGGGTTCATCTACGAGTGGATCGGCGCAGTTGCCGCGGGAATCTCCAAGGGCTGGAGCCAGGACGAGTGCATCGAGAGGATCAATTTCAAGAGCCGTTATCCCGTCGATATCGGGCAAGATGAGTCGATGGACTACATCCAGCGGACCAACGTGATCAAGTGCTACAAGTACATCACCACGGAGCGTTCTGGCCAGTAGAGCTAGCTTCGTAAATCGGTTTTTGGGGTACCCCCTCCCCCTCCCGGTCTATTGGAATCATCGAGTTACGGGGGTATCTATATACTTGGCACACGTGTATACTCTTGCTTGCCGTGACAGGGCTGCTAGGTGTGATCGTTGTATCCTGGATAGCCACCCATAAGGAAAGTATTGAGAAGCGGGCTCCAGCAATAACAGAAACAGGTTTGGTGGAGGAAAAATCCGGATTTCACTTTGAGAATTGTGCGAGAGTCCTCGATGAGATCGCGGTATTGAAGTCTGCCCCAAAAGACGAGCCATTTCTTGCTTTGCCGTATTTCTTGCCAGTCGCCTGGCAGAACAAAGTCGGCGGCATTGAAAAAATTTGCTGCTGTATCCCTCCATACTTCGCCAGATGGCACCATCCGCGTGTGAACGTCTATTCGTCCTTCCATCTGGTACTTTGGCGGACAAACCATCTCGTCCAAGTCCCTGGCGCAGGAGGGGTGATACTCGAAGCTAACTACTTCGGCGGGGGTCTTGCCCCAGTTCTTGAAAGATACGTGAAAGGCCAAATGTTCTGGGGGCTGCCCAAAATTTTGGCGCGATTCGGCAACCTTGATATCAATGAACATCCAAGGGCGCTCGGAATTTATGATGGCTTGGGAGTTAATTTTGGCGGCAGTAGCCGCATCTTCCGTGGCTTTGGCGGCGCGAGCCGTTTCCTTGGTCGCTTGTGTCGTGGCTTCGGTTTGCTTGTAGATAGCATAGACTCCGCCGAGAGCAACGAACACTCCGAAAATCGTCGCGCCAAGATAGATACGATAGAGATAGTCCTTGCGGGCATCGTAGGGAGCATCCTGCTTTGTTTGGGCAATCTGATTTTGTGGGGCAATTTGCTGCGCGGCAAAATTGGGGATATTGGGACATTTGGATTGTTCTGCCTGTGTTTTAGTGGGTGCATTTTCTGTGCCCTGTGCATGGATCAGGCATGTAAATAATAGCAGCATCAAGACGACCGAGAGGCGCATAATCACTCCATGAAGGAACGCGAATACATCGAAGGCCCGCAAGCTCTGCAGAACTTTGAACGGGGAATGATAGCACTGTTCAAAGTTCCCAAAGCTGCAATTGTAAAGGCGCAGAAGCGCGAGAAACTTGCTTCTTCTGAGCGTAAGCCGAAGAAGTCCGACAGGGGCTAGAAGGGGACTGGCGCTTCCCCCGCCCCTGTCGGGGACATGCGCGGCGATTCGTCTTTGCCTGTGAGTTCGGCGTAGGTGAGCCGCTTTCCGGCAACTTGGCTCATGGCCAGCGCGAAGCGGTCGGAGTCGTTCATGTTCTTGCGGTTGTTGAAACGGAAAACTTGCTCGTCAACGTAGCGTGAAAGATGAAACGGTTCCACAGCAACGTAGGTTCCGCGAAGGCCGCGTTTCAACAGCGACCAGAAGTTTTCAAGGCCATTCGTGTGGACACGGCCCCGGACGTACTCTTCCGAGTGATTCACAACATCATGCACGAAGCGGGAATGCAATTTGTCGTAGCCTACGGCGTCATCCGTGTAGACGGTAGAACCGTACTTCACGTTGTTCAGGATCGCGTTCTGCAATGTCTCGCGCTTGATGTTCGGCACAACGGCAGCACGAACCTCACGGAGATTGCGGTCGAGGATGCCTTGTACCACTGTCTTGCCACCGTGCATTCCGCCCTGCTGAACGAGTCGCAGCTTGCGCTCTTTATGCATGTTCTTGGTCAGTCCGCCGACGAAGGTTTCATCCGCTTCCAGTTCGGTATCCGGGCCGCCCATCTTCTTCGCAGCACCGAACGATCCGGTACGCAGAGCCAAGCGGAGACGTTGAAGCATAAACCATGCCGACTTTTGGGTCACACCGATAGCGCGGTGAATCTCCATACTGGAAACGCCGTTCTTACAGTTGACCAGCATCCAAAACGCTGCCATCCACTTGTCCATGCCAAGGGCCGAATCCTCGAAGATCGTATTGACCTTGAGCGTGAACTGCTTATTACAGCCCCGGCAGAGCCACAGCTTGCGCGTCTTGATGAAGTAATTGCTCTCAGAACTGCAACGCGGGCAAACGACCTTACCGTCAGGCCAGCGCAGCTTGACGGCAAACTCGAAAGCGCGGTCAGGATCGGAGAAGTAAACGATGGCTTCTTGTAAAGTCCGTGGCGATTTCATGTCACAACTGTACGCCAATTGTTCTCGTGTGTCAAGTATATATTTACCGTTACGGGGATTCTCTCTCCAGGTCTTTGATTCTAAATGGTTTAACTTACAAAGTCTTGACAACAAAGGAGTTATGGGTGGATGGGACTTTGGATTCCCTTTAGAATCAATGAGTTGGATCGACTAAGTCGCGCAAAGTCTTGATTTCAAAGAACTTGAATATTGGATCGCCTACCGCCACGCTGGGCTTCGGTAACTTCTATTATAGGCCCTGATGTCAAACCAAGTCGGGTGATTTCGGGGCGGCCGTTTTGGCTCGCTTTCCGCCAAAGGTACACGACGGGCCAGACTCCGCATCATCGGATATGTTTTGGAAACACCAAGTTGCGCGTCGAGGCAGAGGGCCACTTAAATGCACCAGTTGAGTTGAGTGAGCATCCTTCTCCTCTTTCAGGTTTCCTGAAACTAAGTCAGCCCATCTGAAGTTCTCTCCTCTTAGCGACTACAACTTAGCGACTACAACCCTTAGGAGGTTGCCTATATGTTTGCACGCAATGTCTCTTTCCATCTGAGGTCGAATATGCTGTCCGATTACACGCGAGCTTTTGAAAAAGATGTCCTGCCTTTGCTTCGTAAGCAGAATGGCTTTAAGGACGAAATCACTCTCGCCGGTCCCGGCGGAGTTGATGTGACTGCGATCAGTCTGTGGGAAAACAAGAAAGATGCCGACAACTACAACACCAATACCTATCCTCAAGTGTTGAAGACGCTGGCAAGATTTATCGAGGGAACACCTCAGGTTCACACCTTTGACGTTGTCACCTCGACCCTCCAGCAGCATGAACTCGTGACCGCGTAAAAGACACTCTGATGAGGTTGGTTGGACACGAGAAGGCGGAGTTACGTCCGCCTTGTCGCGCCACCAACCAGCATGCACTCGATTCGCACCTGAGGAGGGCAGTCATGCACCTGGCATTGCAAAACGCCGAAACTATCAATCGCCTAGTAGAACAGGGCGAATTGCTTCTGAGGACCTTCCATGTTGAGCACGAGAAAGACCCTGCAGGGTGGAATACCGAGTTTGTGCATGGCGAACTGATAGGCTGGCGCAGCACATTACACACCCTGTACAGCGATTACGCGGAAGACATCGTTACCCGCGTTGTCGCCAGAACACACTTGACCATTCCCGACGTCGAAGTCCTGAGCGGCGCCGCCCATGGCTAATGAGCGCGCACTCGCAGCGGCTAAGGCTCCTCGCGTTTTTCCAGCGTAACTAGTCAGCTCTTGCTTGGTGGAGAGCCGGGCGTCGCCGCCCGGCTGGACGGGCGTGGCGCCCGTCTCTCCACCGTACAAGATCAAGAAATAGGATCAGGCCGTTGCCAGCTCGGGTTTCCTGGCAGCGTGCTTGATCATCCCCAGCAGCACTTCGACAGTTTTGTCGACAAACACTGGGTCATTGATATTGGCATCGATCTCAATGATGGGAATGCCCTTTTTCACCAGCTTCTTAATGGTGTTGAAACATGCCTGGTTGGCCTCAACATCCCAGAACTCGCCGCCGGGGCTATCCAGCATGGAGACACCTTTCAACGGAATAAGAATGGCAACCTCAGGAGTGGTATGCGCATTGGCCGCGCGAGCGATCAGTTCGCCGATCTTCGTGTTTTCCTCGACATTGGTGCGCATGAGGGTCACATTCGGGTTCCACTTGTAGAGTTTCCGCGACTGGTACTTGGGAGGCATGGTCTCCACGCCCCAGAAGTTCGCCATATCGACGCAGCCCGGAACCATGATGGTAGGGATGCCTTTTTTGGCAGCCGCCATCAGGCGATCGGGGCCAGCCGACATCACGCCGCCGCATACGTAGTCCGCCAATTCGGTGGTGGTGAAGTCGAAGTTGGCATTGACCAGGCCGTCTTCGATCAGTCCTTCCATCACCTTGCCGCCAGTGCCGGTGGCGTGGAAGACCAGAACTTCGTAGCCCTCTTTCTCAAAGACCTGCTTGGCTCGGTCGACAGCCTTGGTGGTGTTGCCGAACATGCTGGCGGTGATGACCTGCCGGTGCTCATCGATTTTCGGACGCTCCTGTTTCACGGCTCCAGCAATGGCTCCGGCAGCATTTGAATAGACGAGCTTGCTGATGCGGTTCATTCCGGCCACATCGACAATCGATGAGACCATCATGATGTCTTTGGTGCCAACATAGGCGGACACATCTTCGCTGGCTACCGTGCTCACCATGAGCTTGGGGAAGCCGACGGGGAGCGCCCGCATGGATGCGCTGGCAATGGAGGTGCCTCCGCTGCCTGCCATGCCCAGGATGCCGTTGATTTTGCCTTCGTCATTGAGCTTCCGGACAACCTTGGTCAGACCCTTCGTCATGGTCTCCATGCAGTAGTCCTTCTTCTGTTCCGCCTGCATGGTCTTGAGATCGCCGCCACCGGCTTTGGCAACTTCGTCGCGGGAAATATCAGGGTGGATGCCGGTAGCTTCCCCGAGTACGCCAAAATCTACGACCAGGGTTTTCACGCCCTGTTGCTCGATTAGTTGTTTAACATACGAAAAGTCCTCGCCTTTTGTATCCATGGCGCCTACAAGTAATACGGTTTTCGGCATAGCATTACCTCTTTTCCAATGTATAGAGATTTGGTTTGGAAATGGTCGTGCACGATTCTGTTCCTTCTAAGTCCTACTAAGTCCTTCTAAGACTTCATCACCAGATGTCCGCCCTCGATGCTCGCCTGCGGAACGCACGAATACACGTCGACGCGAGCACAGAAGGAAATTTCTTCCTGCAGACCGAGCTCGGCCATAACCAGGCCGCTCTCGCTCTCGCGAAACGCTACGTCCACGGGAAGCGCCTCGTTGACGGCCTGGGCAATCAGGGCTCCGTCTCCGACTTCGGCATCGGGCAGCAAGGCGCGTAGACGCTTGACGAAAGCCCCCGCAAAATAGGTGTCGTCAAGAATCGGCATGCCTCTTCGTCCCGCGCACGCCACCACAATTCCGGTTCCGGAGTCGGCCAGCTTCCTTCCGTCGCTGATATTTCCCCGCGCCGCTCGCGCTGGGTCAGGCGCCGGCAAGCCACCATTCGACAGCAACTCGGCGGCTTTGGAGACGCATGCGCTCAGGTTCAGAAAACTGCCGGCTAATACCACTCCGCCCAGCGACATGAGCAACTTCACCAGTTTGGTGCCGTTGGAAGTGGTGTGCACCACGCTCCTGCCCTGAATCCGGTCCTTCGCCTTGAGCAGTGCTAATGGCGAGTTGTCGAAATCGAAGCCTGGAATCGGCAACGCACCCTGCTCGCCCATCGCGAGCAAGTTGAACTGCCGCCGCAAAGCGCGTGCTTCCTCCACGTCGCCGGTCAGATAAATAGTCTTTCCGCCCTCGGCGAGGAAAGTGGTCATGACCGAAGTGGCCCGCAGCACATCCACCGCGATCCACAACCCGGGCTGTTGATTCCGGGCGGAAGTATGATCAAGCGCTACATCGATCCACATGGGTATCCGTGATAACTAGAAGCTATCTCATAGTGAACCCGCGAAGTAAACTGGCGGAGCCCTCAGGGGCTAAAGCCCGCGTCTTTGCTGGCTCTTGGCGGCACGGCTGAACCCGTGCCCTTCCCAAAACGATTTATGAGATAGCTTCTTGCATGATAACTAGCATGATAACTATGGGAGACGCACCGGAATGATGCGTCTCCCGAATGGAATGGTTAGTGCGCAACCAGCATGTGCGTGAAGGCTTCGACTTGCTCCTTGATCGCGCGTTCGGTGGGCAGTCTTTCCACGCTGGAAGCGCCGAAGAAGCCGGCAATTCCTGGCATCATGGAGAGCGCCTTATGAACGTTATCGGGCTCGTCGAACGGGCCTCCGTGGCAGAGCACGATGATGTCGTTGCGAACTTGCTTGGCCGCTTTCAGGATGGCCTTGACCGTGTCCACAGCATCATTCAACGAGAGGGCCACGCCTGCTCCGATCGATCCGGCGGTGGTTAACCCAACGTGTGCTACCAGCATGTCGGCGCCTGCATTCACCATGTCCACGGCCTGCTTCTCGTCGAAAACGTACGGCGAGGTGAACAGGTCCATTTCGTGGGCAATGCGAATCCATTCGATTTCCTTGTCATAGCCCATTCCCGTGGCTTCGATGTTTTTTCTGAAGTTGCCATCGATCAGGCCAACCGTAGGGAAGTTCTGCACGCCACTGAACTGGTTCCGCTTTACTTCCTCCAGGAAAACATCCGGCAGACGGAACGGGTCGGTGCCGTTGATGCCCGCGAGGACCGGAACCTTCTTTACGACTGGAATCACCTCATGCCCCATGTCGAGCACAATGCCATTGGCATCGCCATAGGCTAGCAATCCGGCCAACGAGCCGCGGCCGGCCATGCGGTATCTGCCGGAGTTGTAAATGATGAGGAGATCAATGCCACCAGCTTCCGCCATCTTGGCGGAGATGCCGGTTCCAGCGCCGCCACCAATGATGGGTTCGCCCTTCTTGATCTTTGCATGAAACCGCTTGAGCATTTCTTCTCTTGGAACAGCCTTACTCATAGTTAAAACCTCCTGCTATTTATGTTGGATTCTTCTGCTACCGGGAACACGAAGGCGCTTGCCAGGAGAATCAAAAAGGACTGCGATAGGGAACGCACTACTGCTCCTCATATAGCCTTTCCTGTTGACTTCTCATGGCGCACCTGTCTCTTGGGTTATTCGGTATTTGTGAGTGGCTAGGTGAACACCAAGTTTTCGACGAGAGCACAGTAGCGCCGGGCAGGTCAGGAGCGGTAGGACACTGATGACCGTGAGAGGGTACTTTTTATGGGTGGCTGGTTATGGGTGGCTGAGGAGCTGCGCGGGGAACTGGAGCGTAAGCCGGTTCGAACGTCTCTGGCTGCGAGCGGCAGGCCAGCTTATCCGACAACCTCAGGAAATCCTTATACTTGCGAGACATGCGTTTCGCCTTGGTCAGGGCAGGGCATTTCGTCTCAAGCGAATGATGCGCAGTAGCTTTGCTTCTTTGCAAGTGTCATGGACAATCGCCTCTTCCTCCCGCCAGCAGGAAGCCTCCACGTCGGGCCCACCATTGCAGCAGCAGGTGGGTGGGAAAGTACACGACCAGCGGCACCACGACCAGGTATACGAGCAGGTAAAGCAGGCCGGGCATAGCGTGTTGCTCGCGGAAGAAGAGACCCCGGGCCCAGTTCACATCGAACTGCGGACGCCAGAAATAATTGACGGGGACCACCACCCAGGTGGTCAGCGTCTGGTAGAGCCATCCTCGGCGGTTGTAACCCAGGCGCCAGATGGCCCACAGCAGCAGGGGAGGAGTGGCCACATGAAACAGGCTGAGCAGGCGAATGAATAAAGGCAGCCTCGGATCGAACATGTATTCCGTGCCGCCGACGATGTGCGAGCCCGTGCTGAAAGCCCCGGCCAGGTCGATGGTGTAGAGGGTCTGGAACAGCAGCAGGCCGGTGGCCTGCCAGGAGAAAATCAGAGGGCTCTCCAACCACAGGGCGAGCATGAGGAAGAGGTTTCCCAGATCGCAGAAAAACAGGAAGTTTTGCGGGCCGTATTGCTTCCAGTAAAGCGGGGCCCAGGCGATCACCCAGACGGTCCAGCCGATCTTGAGCCAGAGGGGCACCCTCATGGCCGCCATTGTAGTCGGCCGCGCGTTCAGGAGTTTCTTGAATCTTGCGAGCGACGAAAATCTTGCTTCTTTAGTACGATTTCAACAAAAAAGCTAGCCAAGATTTTCCATCAACAACTGCCGCATAACGCCCACGATCGTCTCGCACATTTCCAGAAATCGTTCCGGCGTCAGGCCAAGCTCTTGCAGTCGCTCGGATGGCTCTATGATCACCTCTTCGGGACCGACCAGCTTGTGGTGGGGCGTAGCCGCGGCCCGGCATATTTCCAGGAATTGTTCCGGCGTTACGCCGAGCTCTTCCGCCCGAAACGCCGCATTTAAGATCGCGGTGTAGAGGAATGCGTGGTCCTCTTCGCGCATGGAGTGCCCGGGCGCTGCCGTCGTTGGTCGATCGAGAACTGCGGACTGTTTAGCGGTGTGGGCGACTGCTTTGCTTTTCTTCATTGGTTCTCCTTCCGTGTTTCGGGCGTAAAAAAATTGTAGGCTCGCGAGCGGAGGCAATGCGGTGACGAATATCACTACTGCATGTGTGGTGCTGCCCTAGTCCGGGAGCCTTATCAGGGGCCTAATCGCGATAATCTTTCCGTATGCGGTATAACTCAGCCAGCTAAGTGCTGAAAGGTCTATGCTCTAGAAAAGGGACGGCTATCCGCCACGCTTCGGCCTTTGGGTTCGACCTCTCCCCTCCCGGCGTCATCCTGGAGCGGCTCTGGTTGAGCCAAAAGTCACCCCCAGATGTGACGAGCGGCACAGCCGCCCCTGCGGCCAGGCGAGAAAATAAGAGGTCGACGATCTTGCTGGAGGAATATCCATGAAGAAAATCTTGATTCTTGGCGCCGCAGGTAGGGACTTCCATAACTTTAATGTCTTATTTCGTAATAATCCCGACTACCAGGTAGTCGCATTCACTGCCACTCAAATTCCTGACATTGCCGGCCGCCGTTATCCGACGGAACTTGCCGGACGCTTGTATCCGGAAGGCATTCCTATCTTCGAAGAGAAAGATATGGAAACCCTGATCGCCAAGCACGGGATTGACGCGGTGGTGTTTTCCTATAGCGATGTTTCCTACCAGACCCTCATGCATCTCGCCTCGCGCGCGGTGGCTGCGAACGTCGATTTCTGGCTTCTCGGAACCGAGCGCACCGAGATCAAGTCGTCGGTCCCTGTCATCTCGGTGTGCGCGGTGCGAACTGGATGCGGCAAAAGCCCGGTCTCGCGCCTGGTCGCCCGGGAGTTGCGCCGGCTGGGCCGAAAGCCAGTGGTCATTCGACACCCCATGCCTTACGGAGATCTCGCGGCGCAGGCCGTCCAACGTTTCGCCACCCTGGAGGACCTCGACCTTCAGCAATGCACCATCGAGGAACGCGAAGAGTATGAACCGCACATCACCAAAGGAACCGTGGTTTATGCGGGAGTCGACTACGAAAAGATTCTCCGCCAGGCGGAGAAAGAAGCGGACGTCATTTTGTGGGACGGGGGCAACAACGACACTCCCTTCTATGTCTCCAACCTGGAAATCGTTGTGGTCGACCCGCACCGTCCGGGGCATGAACTGTCTTACTTCCCCGGTGAAGTCAATCTGCGGCGGGCGGATGCGATCGTGATCAATAAGGTGGACACCGCCGAGCAGCACAACGTTGAGACGGTCCGCCAAAACATAAAGCTCCACAACCCCAAGGCCGTTGTGTTTGAGATGGCCTGCCGAGTCTCTCTTGCCGAGCCGAGTCTGGTGAAGGGACAGCGCGTGCTGGTGGTGGAGGACGGTCCCACGCTCACTCACGGAGAGATGCCCTACGGCGCCGGTGTGGTCGCGGCGCGGCAATATGGCGCGGCAGAGTTGGTGGACCCGCGGCCTTATTCCGTGGGCTCCATCCGCGGCACCTACGATCGTTATTGTCACCTGACGAACCTTTTGCCCGCCATGGGTTACAGCGCTATTCAAAGGCACGAACTGGAGGACACCATCCGCCGTACTCCGTGCGATCTCGTCTTGATCGCCACTCCCATTGACCTCGCGCGCGTGATTAAAATCGATAAGCCCAATCTGCGCGTGACCTATGAAGTCGAAGAACTCACCAAGCCCGGCCTGGCCGAAACGCTTGCCAAGTTCGCGCACGAGCACGAGCCAGCCCTGACAGGAGCCGGAAAATGAATGGCAATGGCAACAGCAAGGCCAAAGACTTTCTTTCGATTCGAGATTTTTCGCCCTCGGACATCCAATACCTGCTCACTCTGGGCCGTCAGGTCAAGGCTCACCCGACCGCCTACAGTGGCTCACTCCGGCGCCAGACCCTGGCCATGATCTTCGAGAAACCTTCTTTGCGCACCCGGGTAACTTTTGATGTCGGCATCCAGCAACTGGGCGGCTTCTCGCTCTACCTCTCTCCTGCCGAGATCAATCTGGGCAAACGCGAGTCAGTGTACGACGTGGCCAAGAACCTGGAACGCATGGTGCAGGGCATCATGATCCGCACCTTCTCCCATGAAATCGTCGAGCAAATGGCCCAGTACGCCAGCATCCCCATCATCAATGGGCTCACCGACTACAGTCATCCCTGCCAGGCAATGGCGGATTACCTTACCATCTGGGAGACGAAAGGCAATCTGGAGAAGTTGAAGGTTGTATTCATCGGCGATGGCAACAACGTCGCACGCTCCCTGGCGTTTGCCGGAGCCCAGTTAGGCGCGCACGTTTGGCTGGCGACGCCTCCGGGATACGAACTCGACGCGAAGTCTTTGCAGTGGGCCCGCGAGCGTGGCGCCGAGACGGGTGGCACTTGCACCGTCACCAATGACCCCGACGAGGCGGCCTCAGGCGCCGATGTGATCTACACCGACATCTGGGCCAGCATGGGGCAGGAGGCGGAAGCGGAGAAACGCAAGCATGTCTTCCTCCCTTACCAGGTCGATGCGACTCTGTTCCGCCGAGCCAAGCCAGATGCTATCTTTCTGCATTGCCTGCCTGCGCATCGCGGCGAAGAAGTCACCAACGATGTGATCGACTCGCCACGTTCCCTGGTATTTCAGCAGGCGGAGAACCGGCTGCACGCCCAAAAAGCAATTATGTTGGAATTGATGAAAGGTGAGTTCGTCAAGTTGCCGGGCCTGGTCGAGTTGCAAGAGTTGGCGCACGTATAGAAAAAGAGTGGAGGGATTGGCGTCTCGCCCGTCTAGCCGGGCGGGGACGCCCGGCTCTCCACTGCCCGCGACTACTTATGAAGACCATGCTCCTAGCCGTCGGCGGAAACTCCCTGATTCGCGCGGGAGAAACGGGAACCATCGCCGAGCAGCGGGCAAACGCCCAGCGCACCGCGGCCCAGATCGTCGGCCTGATCCGCGCCGGCTATCGGATCGTGCTCACGCATGGCAATGGCCCGCAAGTTGGGGCGGCGCTTCTGCGCTCGGAACGCGGAGCGAGCCAGGTCCCTGGCCACCCGCTGGACGTTTGCGGCGCCTCGACCCAGGGTGAGATCGGATATCTTCTCCAACAATCGCTCGAGACCGAATTGCAACTGGCGGATCTGCACGTGCCGGTTGCGACCGTGGTTACCCAGAGCCTGGTGTCGCCCGACGATCCCTCGATGGCGCACCCGACCAAACCGATCGGTCCTTTCTATTCGCACGCCGACGCTGAGGAGCGCAAGCGCCTCTTCGGATGGGAGATCGTCGAGGATGCGGCCCGCGGTTATCGCCGTGTGGTTCCGTCGCCCGAGCCGATTGACATTGTTGAACTGGAGGTCATTCGTAATCTGGTCGGGCAAGGTGTACTGGTCGTCGCCTGCGGAGGCGGAGGCATTCCGGTGGTCTGGAAGAACGGAAGATTGCAAGGCGTCGAGGCGGTCATCGACAAGGATCGCGCCTCCGCCTGGCTGGCTTCACGCCTCGCCGTGGATCTATTTGTTATTTCTACCGACACCGACTGCGTGTATCTTGACTACAAGAAGCCCACGCAGCGTGCGCTGCGGCGCGCCAGCGTGGCGGAGTTGGACGAGTACACCAGGGCTGGCCATTTCCCGCCGGGAAACATGGGCCCCAAAATCGAATCCGTGTTGCGCTTTCTGCGCCAGGGCGGCAAGGAGGCTATCATTACTTCGTGCGAGAACCTGTGCCAGGCAGTCGCTGGATCTGCCGACATTGGAACTGTCGGCACACACATGTTCCCCGATCGCGATAGTGCGGAAATCGAGCGCAATGCGGTGCTCGAACTCCCAGTGGAGGGACGCTAATGCCAAAACCGACCGTCATTCCTCTCCAGCCCATCCAGCCGCCCACTTCGGAATCGGCGCTGCGAGGGACGACATTGAAACACGTCGTCGAGTCGCAGCAATTCACCGTTCCCCTGCTCATGGAATTATTCGAGCGCTCGCGAGGCATGGAACACGTGGTGGCGCGCGGAGGCACCCTCGACTACCAGAACCGCATCATGACCGCGCTTTTTTATGCGCCTTCCACCCGCACTCGACTCTCGTTCGAGGCCGCTATGCATCGCCTGGGCGGCAGGGTCTTGTCCACCGAGCAAGCGGGCGCGTTTTCTTCCGAGATCGAAGGCGAGCAGGTCGAGGACTCCATCCGCATCATCAGCGGCTATTCGGATGTGATCGTGATTCGCCACACCGCGGAGGACGGCGCGCGCCGGGCCGCGGAGGTCTCGTCGGTGCCGGTGATCAACGCCGGCGATGGCAATGGCGGGCAGCATCCGACCCAGGCACTGCTCGACCTGTACACTATTTATCGGCAGCGTCCGCTCGATGGCCTGAGCGTAGCCATCATTGGCGAGTTGGACAAAGGCCGCACGGCGCGATCGCTGGCCTATCTGCTGGCCAAGTTCGAACGGGTAAAGATGTTCTTTGTAAGCCCGCCGCAGCTCCAGATGAAGCAGGATATCCTGGACTATCTCGACGAGCATGGCGTCCGCTACGAACTGGAGTCGGATATTGACCGGGTGATTAGCGAAGTCGATGTGGTTTACCAGACCCGAATCCGGCCCGAGCGAGTGCGCGACATTGATGGTCGGAACGCCGACGGCCTCAAGCGCTATGCCATCGATTCGAAAGTAGTGCAGCGTATGAAGCCGGACGCCCTAATTCTTCATCCGTTGCCTCGCACGGTCGAGTTAGATAAGTCCGTCGATGCCGATCCCAGAGCCATGTATTTCCGCCAGGCCATGAATGGCCTCTATGTGCGGATGGCCCTGTTGACCATGCTGTTGGACAAGGAGCCGTCAGCAGGGAGTGCGTGGTGGTAGTAGATGATGCCGTGACCGCGTGATAAGTCACTAGCAACTCGGGTGAAAGGACCTTATGACAACCGAACTTATAGAAAAATCTATGCGAACTGAAGACTTTGTCAAACTAGAAGAAGTGTATGGAGCTCATAACTATCATCCGCTCGACGTGGTGATCGAGCGCGCGGAAGGCGTCTGGGTGTATGACGTCGAGGGCAAGCGTTACCTCGATTGCCTGGCTGCCTATTCCGCGGTGAATCAAGGACACTGTCATCCCAAAATTCTGCAAACTCTTATCGAACAGGCTCGGAAAGTCACGCTCACTTCGCGCGCCTTCCGCAACGAGCAACTCGCTCTGTTCTACAAAGAACTTCACGACTTGACCGGCTTCGACCAGGTGCTCCCCATGAACTCAGGCGCCGAAGCCGTCGAGACGGCGATCAAAACGGCGCGCAAGTGGGGCTACAAGATCAAGGGAATTCCCGACGACAAGGCCGAGATCATCGTCTGCGCCAATAATTTTCATGGCCGCACCGTCACCATCGTCGGCTTCTCGACCGACGAACAGTATCGCGATGGCTTCGGCCCATTTACTCCGGGATTCAAAGTCATTCCCTTCGGCGACGCGCGCGCCCTCCGCGAAGCCATCACTCCCAACACCTGCGCCTTTCTGGTCGAGCCCATTCAGGGCGAGGCCGGAATCGTCATTCCGCCCAAGGGCTTTCTTAAGGAAGCGGCGGAAATCTGCCGCCAGAATCGCGTGCTGCTGATGACGGACGAAATTCAGTCCGGCCTCGGACGAACCGGCAAGCTCTTTGCCTACATGCACGAAGGAATCACGCCCGATGTGTTGATCATTGGCAAGGCGCTAGCAGGCGGCTTCTATCCGGTCTCGGCGATACTCGCGTCGCGTGAGATTCTGGGCGTGTACAAGCCCGGCGACCATGGCAGCACTTTCGGCGGCAACCCCATGGGCTGCGCCATCGCGCGAACCGCGCTGCGCGTCCTAATCGAAGAAAAAATGGTGGAACGTTCCGCCGAGCTAGGCACTTACTTCTTGACCCTGCTCGAAACGTTGCGCAGTCCCGACTTGAAAGAGGTGCGCGGCAAAGGCCTGTGGATCGGCATCGAACTCAACAGCCTCGCGCGTCCCTACTGCGAAGCGCTCAAAGAAGAAGGAATCCTGTGCAAGGAGACGCACGATAGAGTAATTCGCATCGCGCCCCCGCTCGTCATCACCCGTCAGGAAATTGACTGGGCCTTCGAGCGCATCGCGAAAGTGATTCAGAAGCATTGAACCGGCCAGCCTGCAAATGCCCTTCCGTTCGGAGCTGAGCGGAAGGGCATCGCGGTTGCGGTCAGCCCTCGGGAGAGATCCCGCTACTGCTTGTCGTACACCGCAGTGCTTTTGACCTTTTTTCCCATCGAATCGGTCCAGTTCGTAGTGAGCGTGCGGCTCTTGCCATCGGCCGATACGACAATTCGACCGGTGACAGTAACCTTGCCGTCTTTCTTACTGGTCAAATCGAACGTGCGGGCGTCAATCTTCTTTAGAGACCGCGTGTCCGAAGCCGGATCGCCGGTTACGGGATAGTCCTTCCCGTCGAACTTTCCCGTCCACTCGCTGTGCGTGGGCTTGCCGCTACCGTCGACGCCATCCACCGTGGCCTTCAGGTTGTCGCCCGCGGCCTCGTACACGACAGTGGTGTTCTTCGAAGCCCCGGGGGGGAACTTCGACTTGGCCTCGTTCAGCTTCCAGGTGCCCAGATTTACGTCGCTGGCGAAGCCCACGGCCCCTGCCACCAAGCAGACAGCCACAGTCAATGCAATTGTTCTTACCTTCATGAAACCTCCTGATTTGAGAAGCAAACTATCGGACTGATTGAAGCGGCAGCCATTCTAGTGCGGCGTGGCGCATTCAGCAACTTGCAATTCTCAAATGCCGATTCCGCCGGGCGGCGGCCCTCTGCAAATAAAGAAGCTGACAACAAAAAAGGACACCGCCCCACGCGGTGTCCCACCTACCAGCAACTTGACTTACTTATTCTCGTTGAGTGATCCGGCGCCGAACTCCTTGCGCTGTATCACCGGACGCGCCGCTCTGGCTGCCGCTACTGCCGGCATGGCCGCCGCTGCGCCGTAGCGCTCCAGCAGCACGGGCACCATCGCGCCTTCGGCTTCCTTCACAAAAGTGAGTTTGCTCTCGCCCAGCAGATCGACGCGGATGAAATCTCCCAGCTTCACCTGTCCAGTTGCCACCAGGTTGGCCAGCGGAAACACCAGATGCCGTTCAATCGCCCGTTTCAAATGCCGCGCCCCATACTTCGGATCGGTGCCCTCGGCGAGCAGGAAGTTTTTTACCTGCTGTGTGCAGTTGAACACGAACTGGTTCGCGCCCGCCGCCATCAGCACCCGCTGTTGCACCATCCCCAATTCGATTTCCAGGATCTGCTGCAGGTGCTCGGAGCGCAGCGTCTTGAACACCACAACTTTGTCGATGCGGTTCATGAACTCAGGGGCAAACTTGCGCCGCGCAGCATCCACCGCCGAGCGGTTAATCTTTTCATCCAGCGAGTTATCCACCTGCACCGCTTTCGGCGCGAAGCCCAAGCCGCCATTCACCAACCCGTTCATCTCCACGGCGCCCAGGTTTGAGGTCATGATGATGATGCAACTCGAAAGATCCACGCGCCGGTTATCGCCCAGCGTCAGCGTTGCCTTGTCCAAGATTCCGAGCAGCAGTTGCCACAGCGAGTCGGAAGCCTTTTCGATTTCGTCGAACAGCAGGATCGACAGCTTCAACTTTTCCGTGTGCCACTGGTTGAGCGCTTCCTGCGTCAGCAGCGGATGCGTCTCGCGGTGTCCCAGGTATCCCGGAGGCGAGCCGATCAACTTGGCAATCTCGTGCGAGTGCTGGAACTCGGCGCAATCGATCTTGATGCAGGCCCGCGCGTCGCCAAACAGCGACTCCGCCACCGCTTCCACTACCCGCGTCTTGCCCGAGCCGGTCGGCCCCAGGAACAGCAGATTACCCACTGGGCGCCCCGGCGCATTCAGCCCGGCCAGAAACATCTGATAGATTTCCGCGACCTTCTCGATCGCCTGATCCTGGCCCACAATCTTGCGGTGCAGGGCGGTCTCAAAGTCTCGGGCGTCGTTGCTGCGGCGGCTAGGGTCAAGTACGGTTGCAAGGTTCGTTCTCATCGTTGCGGGCCCTTGTTTCCTTTCCGGGAACTTCAAGTTTTCTGCGAAACTGCTCATTTTTGTCACTCGCCTGTCTCGGGAGGAAGGTTCTATTTCCTGACCCACTCTCTCCTTGTGCAAGCCGCTAGCCATCCTCCGAAGGCGCCGTATTCCCCCGCTTCTCATCGTTTTAGATGCGGCTAGCCCGCCTCATGTCAGGCCGGCCCAATTACCCACAGATCCCGCAAGAGCAATAGTTTGCAGTCTGCGGGAACTTTCCCTCAGTCCCCCAATACCCCTGCGCCCATGTCCGCCAAGCAGTAACCCCCTTGGCCGCACGTAACTGGCATCCCAGGTTACCGTCAGTGCACAATAGAAACAGATTTCCTCTCTGGAGAATATCCTTGTCCCGATTCCCGACGGCTAGAGTTTCGGAAACTAGATTTTCAGCAGCGAAGCTCTCAATACCGAGCGTCTCGATAACCACCGCTGCTGTCTTCCTCGTCCGGCTTGCCCTGTTCAGCTTCGGCCTCATTTCGCCGCCTGCGGCCGGAGTGCAAAATCCGCACGCCCTGCAGTTGATGCAGGCAAAGGCCGATGCCACCAAAAAGCCCGTGCCCCCACCCGTGGTTGTGCCCCCCGGCTCCGAGCTTTACGTCGCCCAGCGCGGAGACAGCATCCCCTCCGTTGCCCGCAAATATCTGCGGCGGACGAAATACCTTACCTCATCGGAACTGGCCGAAGCCATCCGCCAAGCCAACCACGACCGTCAGGGAGTCTTCCTCAAATCCGGAGAGCAGATCATTATCCCCGGAATCCTCGAATCCGCAATTGTAGAGAAACCGGTGCCAGTTGCAAGAGATTTCGAAGTCCGCGCCGTTTACCTGACCGGGGTGATGGCGGGCAGCGATCATGGACTGCGCATCATCCGCCACTGGCGCGAAGTCGGCGGCAACGCGGTCGTCTTCGACATCAAGGATAGCGACGGCATCGTCAACATCGCCTTTGACCACCCGCTAGCCACCGGACAACGCCACTATATTTCCGATCTGCCCAAATTCATTCACTTCCTGCATTCCGAAAACATGCACGCCATCGCGCGCATCGCCACCTTCCGGGATGAGCATCTGGTCACCACCCATCCCGAACTGGCCGTAAAGTCGCGTAGCACCGGCCAGCCCTGGCGCGAAAATGGCAAGCTCGTCTGGACCGATCCCTCGAACCCCAAAGTGCAGGACTACGACATCGCTCTGGCCAAGTTCGTAGCCCAGGCCGGAGTCGATGAAGTGCAGTTCGATTACGTCCGCTTTCCCGCCGAAGGCGATCAGAAAGATGCCGCGTTCAACTTCCAGACCGATCCTCCAACCGATCGCCCGAAAACAAACGGCGTCCAGCGCTCCGAGGTGATTGCCGATTTCCTCCAGCGCGCCTATGCCCAGATCCATCCCACCGGCGCCCTGTTCTCGCTCGACGTCTTCGGAGTCATGGCGTGGCAGCGTCCCGTCGATCTTTCGCACACCGGGCAGGACATCGTAGCCATGGCCAAGCACTGTGATGTGATCTCGCCCATGATCTATCCTTCGCACTTCTTCGGCATGGACGGCATCGCCCACCCCGGCGACGCGCCTGAGCATTTCATCAGCGAGTCCATGGATCGCTTCAAGCTCATAACTAAAGACAGCGGCGTGGTGATTCGCCCGTGGCTGCAAGCCTTTGCCTGGCGCACCAAGACTTATTCGCCCCAGTATGTTGAAGTTCAAGTCGAAGTAGCGAAACAAAAAGGCGGCATCGGCTTTCTTTTCTGGAACGCCAATAACGATTACTCGAAGCCCTACTCCGCCATGCCGGAAATGCGCGCCGCACAAATTAAGAACAAAGATCGCTACTTCCGCGGCGACGAAGTCGGCGCCAAGCCCGAACCCGCCACAGCCACGCCGATAGCCTCCACCGCCGCGCCTGTAGCCGCGCCCAACCCAAATGCCAGCGACAACACCCCCAGCGCCCAGAAAATCTGGCGTCACTGAAACGTCATGGCCCGCTGGTTCGCGGCATAAATCGACACAGTCATCTTGAGCGAGCGAAGGACCCATGCATTTGATCGCGCGGCCTCGGTCAAAAGGCCAAGAGCCTCCTTAATCGAAAATCGACCGCCTGTTACGATCCTCTTTTGCGCAGGAGGCTCAATGAGCAAGACGTTGTACATGGTGATCGAGAACTTCAAGCACGGAGACGCCGTTCCCGTCTATCGTCGCTTTCGAGATCAAGGACGGCTGGCGCCAGCCGGCCTCACATACGTGTCGAGTTGGGTCAACGACAAGCTGGATCATTGTTACCAGCTAATGGAAACCGAAGATCGCGCGCTCCTCGAGCAATGGATAGCGAATTGGAGCGACCTCGTTGACTTCGAAGTCCATCCCGTCATTAGCTCGAAGGAAGCAGCCGAAAGAATCGGCCCGCGCCTGTGAGCGGCGGCAACGTGCAGATGTTCGGATTCCCATCGCGCCGGCGGTGAAGGCTGCACCGGCTGCCAGCCCCGAGACTCAATGGAAATGTCGAAGCAGAATGGGCCAGGTTTGATGAATGCTAACCGCGGAAGCGGCCGCCAGGCTGGGCGTGATCACGGCGAGGGCCCACACCACCTTCCGATTCGCAGGCAGATATCGCCTAAGAAAAACCAAGATCCAAGGCAGCAGGGGAATCGCAAATCGAGGGAAACTGGACCGCGACCAACCGGAAGTATCGTAGCTACAGATGGCAAGGCTGTACAGGACCACAAAAACCGCTTCGGCGGTGTGGCTCCTCGCGTAGTACTGAAATTCTCCTGAGCGAACCGCCACGACCAGGGCGATCAACACCGCCAGAATCCAAATGTAACTCAGCACGAGATTGGTCAACGGCGCACTGACTGGAATCGTCTCGCGAATAATGGCCACAAACGGAAACTTAAAAGGCGAGCCGCCGTGCCAGTAATACCGCTGGTATGACGTGACATTTACAAACGGACTTCCGAGGTAGTGCTTAAGCGGCCAGGCGTAGAGGGCTCCAATTCCCAAACCTATGGCGGTCGCGATGGCACAATCGCGAAACCTCTTGCGATATAGCAAATGAATTCCCAACCCCACCAGGGCGAAAACTCCAAAGGGTCGAACCACGGTGGCGAGAGATCCCAGAACTGCCGAGTAAACCCAGCGTTCTCGGCGCAGCGCGACGAAGGAGCCCAGAAGCAATGCCATAAAAAGCGGCTCTGCTCCTCCCAGCAATGACCGCTGAAACCAGTCAAGACTCAACAGCGCGAAGAAAGCGGCAATCCAACCGTCCCAAAGCCAGTAGCAGAGCGCCACACTCGCCAAAGACGCGCCTGCGCACACTACAACCAATGCGGTGGCCTCGGAGGTTCTGCTCAGGATTGATACGCCAGCTACGGCGTAAGACACGCCCCAAAACTGCGTTACAGCGACCCCAGAGAACTGCCAGTGTCTGATCGCGGAAGCGGCTTCAAGGTAGGCAGCGTTGTCCGCAAATCTACCTTCCACCAATGACCAATACGACCCTCCTATAAAAGACAGAAAAACGAGAAAGACCAGGTAGGAAACAAGAACCATACCCAACACTTCCGTTATGGAGGGCGGCCGAAGCTCGCCCGTGAACTCATTCTGAGGGCGCGCGGTTTGAAGAGGCATGCTGCGGTCAAATTGCACGGCTGATATCAAGGAATGGTATCAGAAGATTCGGACTTCCAGGGCAATGCCGGGCGCGATAGCCCGGCCCGTCTGCCCACTTAGGCCATCACTTACTCGAAATCACAAAGTTGACCACGCTCATCCTGGTTCCCGTGACCGTGACCGACTTTTCCCAGCTCTTCGGTTCGGTGAAGATCGGCCGGTCGACCCTCTGCTGCGTCAGAACATCGTAGACGTGCTCTTTTCTTCCATAGCTCCAGCCCTCATGCCAGGCCACGATCTGATAGGTGCCGGGGGGCACGTCGGTAAATTCAAATTTTCCGCTCTCATCGGTGACGGCGTAGTAGGGATGCGCAACCACCATCATTTCAGCGCTCATCCAGACATGGCCGCCGTTGCAATGGACATGGACCAGTCCCGGCGTGGACATAGTGCGCGAAGTGATCTGGTGGGTGAACGGAAAAGGCAGGTTGAAGGTGGCCGCACCCTCCATATGGATGGTGTGCAGCGTGGCGTCAGAACTCTCCATTTGCAGCGCGGCATTCTGCGGAACCAAAAGAATGTGCGGGATGTAGCGGCAATGTCTTTGGTCCAGATGGCGTCGCTGCTCAGGCAGGTCCATCGCCTTTCCACTGGAGATGTCCTTGAGGTAAACGATGGTATTGGCCACGCCTCCTTGCGGCCCAACGATCAACCGCTCCAAGTCAACCGTCTTCTTGGAGTCAGGGTCGCAGATCTGTGGGTCCTTGGTAACTGGGAAATCCAGCCCGTGAGGCATCGGGCCCGACCATTTCACGGTGCCGGAGATGGTCCCGCCGTCGGAGACTGTGACCACCTTGTAGTTGCTCTGCGCTGAAAGCACAGCCGTCGCCGCGAAAAAAAACGCAGCGAAAAAGAACGTTAGGAGCAAGACACGCTCACCCCCGCTTCTTTTCATCTTTACCATTGATCCTCCCCTTCGAGCCTCGCGTCAGTTTCCGACGCGCAGCCACCCCGTGTGTACTATCCGTGCCGCCAACAAGTCCTGTATCGTCCAGATCTGCAAGCCGTGGGAGGATAGGCCCCCGTCGTCGGGGCCGCGGGCAGCGGTTTGAACAAGACCGTCCGAGAGTAAGATAAGTGACTTCTAGTCGGCTAGATACCCAGAGGACATGAACGCTCGCGCAGGCGTGTGCTTCGCGCCCATCCCGACTCCGACGAAGGACAAGCCAAAAGCTAAGAGCCATGACTTAAGTTTCCGCCATCTCGCCACCCCGTTACATTTCACGTTGCAACCCGCCACCGTCTCCCGCACACTTGAAATCAAAACTGTCCATGCCCGTTGCTGCCACCAAGCCGGCGATCGCACTCCATGAAGCGGTAGGAATATTCCGTTCTCCTGGTCAGCGCAAATTGGTATTGGGACTCTTGCTGGTGGTGGTCACGCTGGCCCTTTACAATCCCGTGTCGCGCAACGGTTTTGTGAACTTTGATGATGACCGTTATGTCACCGACAACCCGCAGGTGCGCGCGGGTCTCCGTTCGAGCACGATTTCATGGGCCTTCACTACCCTCGATCTGGCGAACTGGCATCCGCTAACCTGGCTCTCCCACGCCCTCGACTGCCAACTCTTTCAGCTCAATCCAGTGGGTCACCACTACACCAGCCTCTTATTGCACGCCAGCAACGCGCTGCTGTTGTTCCTGATTCTGCAGTGGTTCACCGGATACACCGCGCGCAGCCTGATGGTGGCCGCGCTCTTTGCCGTGCATCCTCTTAATGTGGAGTCCGTCGCCTGGGTAGCGGAACGCAAGAACGTTCTCTGTATGCTTTTCTTTCTGCTCGCGCTCGCGGCCTACGGATGGTACGTCCGCCAGCCGACCGTTGCCCGCTACCTGGCAGTCGCGCTCCTGTTCGCCATGGGCCTGATGTCCAAGCCCATGGTCATTACTCTGCCGATCGTGCTTCTGTTGCTGGATTATTGGCCGCTGGGAAGAACGCACTTCTCCGCTAACGTTGAATCTCGCGACGAAGCGAGCCCGCGCTTTGCCGCCAGCACCCAGCCCGTCTGGAGGTTGTGCCTCGAGAAGGTCCCGCTCCTGCTGCTCTCAGCCGGCAGTGCGATCGTCACCATGCTGGCGCAGAGAGCGGGTGGCGCCGTGCTCACGAGTGCCGAACGTTCTCCTCTGCTGCGGCTTGAAAACGTCATTGTTTGCTATGTGCTCAATATCAAGAAAGTATTCTGGCCGTCCCATCTTGCGGCCCTCTATCCATATCCACACACGTTGCCGGCATGGCAAGTCGCTGCCTCCGCGCTCTTTCTCGTCGCCGTCACCTGCGCCGTCCTGAAATATCGCGAGCATCGCTACCTGGTAGTCGGCTGGTTCTGGTATCTGGGAACGATGGTTCCCATGATTGGCCTGATACAAGTTGGCAATCAGGCCATGGCCGACCGCTACGCTTATCTGCCATTGATCGGCCTTTTCATCATGATTGTTTGGGCCGCCGCCGATTGCGCGAGCGCCCGCCAGCTCTCTGCGAATTACCTGGCCACTGCGGGACTCGTCACCCTGCTCGCCTTATCCGCCGTCACTCGCATTCAGCTGAGTTACTGGCACGACGATTTCAGCCTCTGGTCGCACGCACTGGCCGTCACCCAACACAATTACGTAGCGGAAAATAACCTTGCCATTGCCTTGACCAAGCAGGGCCGCCTTGACGACGCGATCATCCTCTTCCGCGCCGCCTCAGCCCTCGAACCCGGAGACGCCGTCAGCCAGCTCAATCTCGGAATCTACGCCCAGCAGCACGGTGATTTCCAGCAGGCCGCGGCCCGCTATGCCAATGTCCTGCGCCTTGCGACCGATGCGCAGATTCGCGCCTCGGCCTATGCCAATCTCGGCACCGTCTACTTCGCCCTTCGCGATTACCCGCAGGCGCAGCAGAACTTCGACTCCGCCACGAAATTAAAACGTGTGTTCCCGGTCGCTCTTCTCGACATGGGCCTGATCGCCCAGAAGTCCGCGCAGAAAGCCGTCCAGAGAACAGATGAGGATGACTGGAACCGCGCCGCCGGCTACTTCGCGCAGTTCGTAGCCCTCGAACCAAGCGACGTCGGATACCTTCTGCTGGCCAATGCTCTCCGTCAGGCTGGCCGCCCCGACGATGCCAACCTGGCTTACCAGCAGGCCCAACGCTTATCGAACGACATCGCCGTGGCGCAGCAAAGAGCGGCCCAGTTGGCGGCTCAGTAGCTGGCAACCAACGCCGCCCCCAGCAGTCCCTGATCTTCCGTGATCTCGGAAGGACGCTCCCCAATTGCTAAGCTCCGACTGAGCTCCAGGAGGCCCCGTGTCCGCGACCGCGCAGAAAACCGCTCACCAATCGGCGTCCCCATCCGTTTCCCAATCAACCATCAAGATTCTCTACGGCGAGAGCGACGAACCCACTCTCTCCGCCCAAGCCGCTGAAATGACCAAAGCTGGCCATCACGTGACCACTGCCCTCAACCGTCAAGGCGTTCAGGAAGCCCTGCGCCGCGATGCCTTCGACCTCGTCATCCTCGGCGCCACCTTGTCCAAGGACGATCGCCATCACCTGCCCTACATGGTCAAGAAGGCCCACGAGGGAACCAAGGTTCTGGTCATGCACGCCGGTACCCACCATCATGAAGTCGACGCCGTCGTGGATCCCAATATCAGCATGCATCGTATCCTCGAGCGCATCGCCGCCCTGCTTTAGCCCGCGCCCGTCCGCTAGACTGCTCGGGAATGCTCAGAAACTAAAATGGGCCGCCAGCCAAGAAGCGGTGACACTTCCTTGGCTATCGGCCCATTCGATCCGGACTGGGATCGGAGATGATACTTCTATCGTAGACCCTCCGCCCCGATTGTCAAGGATCAATTTCTACGCTCCAGAAAAAGCCCGAGCTGTTCCAATTTGAGAATTTCTCCGCCCCGATCGCCGTCCAATGATTGACACTTCCTTAGCCACGGTGTTAATTTTAATGGTTTTAGAAACGGCTTTTCTTCCAGCAGAATCAGTCAGCAGGATCAGCCAGAATCACCAAGGATTCGATCGTCAGGTCGATCATCAGCCCATGGAACAGACACTCCGACAACTAGGCGAATTACTGCTCGGAGCCGTGCCCACCATCGTCCTGCTGGCCTTGCTCGACATCCTCTACACCTTCATCCTCTATCGCCCGCTGACCGCCGTGCTCGCCGAGCGCCGCAGCCGCACCCAGGGTGCCATGGAAAAAGCGCGCGCCGATATCGCCGCCGCCGAAGCCCGCACCGCCGACTACGAGCAGCGCGTCCGCGAAGCCCGCCAGAAAATCTTCAAGAACCAGGAAGCCCGCCAACAGCAGGCTACCCAGTCCCGTACCCAGGCCGTGCAGGAAGCCCGCGCGCGAGCCCAGGAACAGGTCAAACTGGCCCGCGCCGGCATCGAAGAAGATAAGCAGCAAGCCATGTCCAAGCTGCAGTCGGACGCGGCCCGACTCGCCACCGATATCGTGCGCGCCGTCTTGCGCCCCATGGCGTCCCCCTCCCAGGTCGGTGGCCAATGAAAATGCTTTATTTTCAAGTGGGGATGCCTTTAGCGGCTGTGCTACTCGCGCTCTTCGCATTCCTGTCCGTCGTTCCATCGCCAGCCTACGCCCAGCAACCATCCGCCGCACCGCCTTCCCAGCAAACTTCCGCAGCGCCCCCAAAACAAGCCAACCAGCCCGCTCCCGACCAACAAACCGTCAGCGGAGAGTTGGCCCATGAGACCCGCGAGTCTGCCGGAGAAGACCAGGAAGAGAACGTGAATCTCAAGCACGCCCCGCCCGTCCGTTGGCTGGCGCGTAAAACGGGTCTGAGCGTCCATCAGGCGCATCTGGTGGCGAGCTGTATCAACTTCGCTATCATTGTCGTCGGCTTGTTCTGGGTCGTGCGCAAGTTCGTGCCGACTATATTCCGCCTCCGCGGCGCATCCATCCAACAGTCTTTGGAGGAAGCGCGCGCTGCCAGCCAGGATGCCAATCACCGCTTAGCCGATATTGAGAATCGCCTCCGCCAACTCGACGTCGAAATCGGACGTATGCAGGCCACCGCCGAAACCGAGGCCAACGCCGAGGAAATCCGCATCCACAAAGCCGCCGAAGAAGACATGCGCAAAGTCGTGCTGGCCGCCGAGCAGGAAATCGCCGCCGCCGCCAAGCAGGCCCGCCGCGAATTGACCACCCATACCGCCAACCTGGCCATTGCCCTCGCCCGTAAACAGATCAACGTGGATTCCAATACCGACCAGGTACTGGTCCGTACCTTTGCTTCGAAGCTGGCGTCGCATAACGACGACGGCGGAAAGGACGGCCGCTAGACATGGCTTCCGTAGTCGGCACCTACGCCCGAGCCTTCGCCGATGTGGCAATGGCGCCGAAAAACTATCTCGATCCCGCCCGCGCCCTCGAGGAACTGCACAGCATCGAGGCGCTGTTCAAGGAGAGCGATCAATTGCGCCGTGTCCTCGAGAACCCGTCCATTCCCGGAGACCGTAAACGCGCCGTGCTCGATGGCATCACCGCGCGCCTGGGCACCACCAGAGAGGTAAGGAATTTCATAGCCGTACTAACCGATCACAGAAGACTTCCGTTGTTCAGCGAAATACTGAAGCAGCTGCAGCAGGAATTGGACGATCGCCAGGGCTTCGCGGAAGCGCAAGTAAGCACCGCGCGTCAACTAAGCGACCCGGAAAAGCAAATGCTGGAAGCCGAAATAACAAAGATGACCGGCAAAAAAGTGAGAGCAAGATACGAACAAGATGCCTCGTTACTGGGAGGCGCAGTAGTGCAGGTAGGCAGCACCATTTACGACGGTTCAGTAAAAGGCCAGTTAGAGAGAATTCAAGAGCAGTTAGTAGCATGATGACGGCTTCGAGCCACGAGCTACGAGCTGCGAGTAACCCGGTTCGCTCATAGCTCGCAGCTCGAAGCCGTGAGGGCGGAACCGGCGCGGACAGCGAACGACTAACGACTAACGACCGACGACCAAAGACTTTATGGCCCAAATCAAAGCAGACGAAATCACTCAACTGATCCGCGAGCAAATCGAGAACTACGAATCCAAGATCGCGGTCGACGAGGTCGGCACCGTTATCACCCTCGGCGACGGCATCGCCCGCGTCTACGGCCTCGACAAGGTCATGGCCGGTGAATTGCTCAGCTTCCCGCACGGCGTCGCCGGAATCGCCATGAACCTCGAAGAGGATCAGGTCGGCGTCGTCATCCTCGGCGAATACACCGAGATCAAGGAAGGCGACGAAGTCAAGCGCACCGGCCGCATCGTGAGCGTGCCCGTAGGCGACGCCCTGATTGGCCGCGTCGTCAACTCGCTCGGCGTGCCCATTGACGACAAGGGTCCCATCGCCACCGATAAATTCATTCCCTTGGAGCGCCTTGCTCCCGGAGTCATTGCCCGCCAACCCGTGCGCGAGCCCATGGCCACCGGACTGAAGGCCATCGACTCCATGATCCCCATCGGTCGCGGACAGCGCGAACTGATCATTGGCGATCGCCAGACCGGAAAGACCGCTGTTGCCTTGGACACCATCATCAACAACAAGGGCAACAACCTGATCTGCATCTACAACGCCATAGGTCAGAAGCGAAGCTCGATTGCGCAGGTAGTAAAAATTCTGGAAGATGCCGGCGCCATGGAATACACCATCGTGGTTGCTGCGTCGGCTTCCGAACCCGCGCCCATGCAGTACATCTCGCCCTACGCGGCCTGCGCCATGGGCGAATTTTTCCGCGATTCCAAGCGCCACGCTCTCTGCATCTACGACGATCTTTCGAAGCACGCCGCCTCCTATCGCGAAATTTCGCTCCTGCTCCGCCGTCCCCCGGGTCGCGAAGCCTATCCTGGAGACGTCTTCTATCTCCACTCGCGTCTGCTGGAGCGAGCCGCCAAGCTGAGCAACGAGAACGGTGGAGGATCGCTGACCGCCCTCCCTATCATCGAAACCCAGGCGGGCGACGTTTCGGCTTACATTCCGACTAACGTGATTTCAATTACCGATGGCCAGATTTATCTGGAAACCGACTTATTCAACCAGGGCGTTCGCCCCGCCGTGAACGTAGGACTGTCAGTAAGCCGGGTAGGCGGCAGCGCGCAGATCAAAGCCATGCGCCAGGTAGCCGGAACCCTAAAGCTGGAGCTAGCCCAATACCGCGAACTGGCCGCCTTCGCCCAGTTCGGCAGCGATCTGGACAAAGCCACGCAGGCGCAGCTAAATCGCGGTCAAAGGCTGGTGGAACTGCTGAAGCAGGCACAGTTCAGCCCGCTCCCGTTCTCAAAACAAATCCTGATTATCTTCGCCGGCACCAGCGGAGCGTTAGACGACATGCCGGTAGACCAGGTCCGCGACTTCGAGAAAGATCTCTACAAGTACGTGGAAACGACCAACCCAGGCCTGCTAAACACGATCATGGAGAAAAAGATCCTGGACGACAATCTGAAAGCGGAAATGTCCAGACTAATAAAAGAAGCAAAACAGCAGTTCATAGATTCAAGGCAAGCAGTGAAGTAGTACGCAGTAGCCAGTACCCAGTACCCAGAGACGGCGAAACTGGATACTGGGTACTGGCAACTGGCAACTGACTTATGGCCAACATCCTCGACATCCGGCGCCGCATCCGCAGCGTGGTCAACACGCGGCAGATCACCAAGGCCATGAAGACCGTCTCCGCCGCCAAGTTGCGCCGCGCGCAAGAGGCCGCGTTCGCTGCCCGTCCCTATTCGCAGATGCTGACCAACGTTTTAAAATCGCTCGTCTCGCGAGCCGATATCTACGATCCGATCACCGGACTGCCCCGTCATCCCCTGCTCGCCGAGCGCCCCGAGAAAAACATCCTGCTGATCGTAGTCACCGGAGATAAGGGCTTGGCCGGCGCATTCAACACCAATATCCTGAAGATGGTTTCAAGATTCATCGAGTCGAAGCCAGATCAGAATATTGACCTCGAATGCATCGGACGCAAAGGCCGCGACTTCATGCGGAGACGCTATCCGCTCGCCCCAGAGAAACCCTCTGCCGGTGGAGAGACGAGCGTCCCGCCCGACACAGAAGTCGTTCCGCCGCGCGCCGGTCGCGTGCAGATCGCAGGCGAACATATCGGAGTTCTGGGCAAGGTCGATCATAATTTCGCAAATGCTCTCAGCCAGAGCGTGATCGCCAGCTATTGCCGCGGCGAGATTGACGCCGTCTACATTCTCTTCAACGAATTCAAGTCGGTCATCGCCCAGCGTCTCGTCGCCGAACGCTTGCTGCCCATCAAGGAGATCGGCGAAGTCGACGTGCAGATGGCGGAAGAGGCTTCGGAAGAGGAACGCAAGCAGCGAATCGAAGCGGCGAAGTCGGCGGGCGTCGGCCTGCGTCCAGTCGATACTAGGGCTGTCGATGAGGCCGCGGCCGGTTTTGGGGCCTCACCGGTCGATTACATTTACGAGCAGCCGCCAGAGCAGCTTTTCGAGGGTATTCTGCCGAAGTACATCGGCATCCAGATTTTTCATGCGCTGCTGGAGTCCGTAGCCGCCGAGCACGCCGCCCGCATGACGGCAATGGATGCGGCCACCATCAACGCCAGCGATATGATCGATTCCCTGACGCTGATAATGAATCGAGCGCGCCAGGCCAAGATCACAAAGGAAATTATAGAAATAGTAAGTGGAGCAGCAGCGCAATGAGAACGCTGCTAGCTGCTAGCTACTAGCGGCTAGCAATCTTGTGAGATCGTAAGAGATTGCGATTGCCAGTAGCCAGAAGCTAGTGGCCAGTAGCTGAGGTCTTATGTCAGAAAATATCGGAAACGTAATCCAAATCGCCGGCCCCGCCGTAGACGTGCAGTTCACCGAAGCGGCCATGCCTCCCATCTATCAGGCACTCCGCGTCGTCAGCGACGGCTTCACCGTGCCATCCCCCATCAACGTCATTCTCGAAGTGCAGCAACATCTAGGCGAAGGCCGCGTCCGCTGCGTCGCCATGGAAGCCACCGACGGCATGGTGCGAGGCATGAAAGCCATCGATCAGGGTGGCCCCATCTCCGCCCCCGTAGGCCGCGGAACGCTGGGCCGAGTGATGAATGTAATCGGCGAACCCGTGGATAACCTCGGCCCGATTGCCTTTGAAAAGAGAATGCCCATTCACCGTCTTGCCCCCGCGTTCGATGAACAGTCGACCACAGCAGAGATGTTCGAGACCGGAGTAAAAGTTATCGACCTGATCCAGCCCTTCCTGAAAGGCGGAAAGATCGGCCTCTTCGGCGGCGCCGGCGTAGGCAAGACCGTGGTCATCATGGAACTCATCAACAACGTGGCCAAGCAGCACGGCGGCTTTTCCGTCTTCGCCGGAGTAGGCGAGCGCACCAGAGAAGGCAACGATCTTTGGCTGGAGATGACGGAGTCAGGAGTAATCAAGCCCGGCAAGCCCGAAGAGTCAAAAGCCGCATTGATCTACGGCCAGATGACCGAGCCCCCAGGAGCGCGTCTAAGAGTAGCGCTAACCGCCTTAACCGTAGCCGAATATTTCCGCGACGAAGAAGGCAGCGACACGCTGTTATTCATAGACAACATCTTCCGTTTCACCCAAGCCGGCTCAGAAGTTTCTGCCCTATTAGGCCGCATGCCCTCAGCTGTGGGCTACCAACCAAACTTAGCGACGGAGATGGGAGAGTTACAGGAGCGGATTACTTCGACTAAGAAGGGGTCGGTGACTTCGGTGCAGGCGATCTATGTGCCGGCCGATGATTTGACGGATCCGGCTCCGGCCACAACTTTTGCTCATTTGGATGCTACGACCGTGCTTTCGCGCGCGCTTACGGAGATTGGAATTTACCCGGCGGTCGATCCGCTGGCTTCCACTTCGCGCATTCTTGATGCTCGGATTGTTGGCCAGGATCATTACGATGTGGCGCAGATGGTGAAGAAGACGTTGCAGACTTACAAAGACCTGCAGGACATCATTGCCATTCTAGGTATTGACGAGCTCAGCGAAGATCAGAAGATTACGGTGGCCCGCGCGCGCAAGATTCAGAAGTTCCTCTCGCAGCCGTTCTTTGTGGCCGAGCAGTTCACCGGCACTCCGGGACGCTATGTGAAGATCGCCGACACGGTGAAAGGTTTCCGCGGCATCGTGGAAGGGAAGTATGACGACATTCCGGAGCAGGCTTTCTACATGAAGGGAACGATCGAAGAAGTGATGGAGACGGCGGAGAAGATGAAAGGCGCGGCAGCGTAAGAGCAGTCGCTGGTCGTTAGTCGTTGGCAAGTGCCCAACGGCTAGCGTTCTAGCGAACGACCAACGACCAACGACCGAATGGCGAATACTTTCCAACTCGAAATTGTCACTCCCGTGAAGCTCATGGTGAAGGACGCGGCGGAAGAAGCGCAGATCCCGGGTTTGAGCGGGTATCTGGGAATTCTTCCCGGGCACGCTCCTCTGATTACCGAACTCGCCGTCGGGGTGATTACTTATAAGGCGAGTGGCGTGACGCACACGCTGTCGGTGGCGTGGGGATTCATGGAAGTGCTGCAGGACAAGGTGACGATCCTGGCGGAGACGGCGGAGCGTCCGCAGGAAATTGACGTAGAGCGCGCGCAAAAAGCCAAAGACCGGGCCGACCAGCGCCTGAAGAGCAACGATCCTAAGGTGGACTACACGCGCGCAGAAGACGCATTACATCGCGCGGAAACGCGTCTGAACGTTGCGAAAGAAAAGTAGCCGTCCTCTGCCGTGGATGGAAGCCACCGCCAGAAGCCCCGGCCCAAGCGGAGCTTGTACGGCGCACCCTCGAGGGTAATGCTGCGAGCCGGGGTCACCCGCCACGTGTAGAACCTCGCGCATGGGACCCACTGAGATTGCACTCCGGCTTGCACAGCGGCGCTGGCAGTGCAGCAGAAGGCTGAATCCTAGACCTCCCACATAGCGGAAACGCTGGTCAACATCGCCAGAACGGGCGAGCTCACAAAAAAGATCGCGGGTTCCGGCATCTTTCGATTCCGGAACCCGCTCCAGCTTGCAGGTTAGTTAAAGCTCGCGTGCGTCCCTGTGCCGCCTCAGTGGGTGTAGAAGTATATGTACGTCCCCGGGAAATAATTTCCGCCCAAGTCATACAAGTAGCTGTTCGATCCGATGTACATGACGTATTCCACGCCGCCGCCGGTCAAGTTCGATTTGGGCTGCAACGTGGCCGTGGTGTAGTTCGCCGAGAACGTGATGGTGGCAGGCACCACGGCGCTCGTAGCGGCGTCATACAGCTCGAAGCTGTTGTTTGGGTCGAAATACGCTGGATCCATAGCCTCGCTGAATACGACCTGGACCGTCGTGTTGACGGGAACATTCGTCTCGCCTTGGGTTATGTTCGATGACACGAACGTAGGCTGGACCAGATCCGTCCCCGTTCCCGTGGTGAACGACACCGCCGAGAAGGCGGACTGAGCGTTGCCGGTAATGTCCAGGACTCCGGTTACGTTGATTGTGTACGTCGTGCTCGGGGCCAGAGGCACCAAGGGCAGCAGTTGGACACCCTTGTCGCCGTCGTATAGCGAGGTGGTGGTTGGAACGACCGTGCTGCCCTGCTTCAAGGTGACGCCTGCGAGAGAATCAGCGTCGATGGCCTCGCTGAACAGGATAGCCACGGGCGCATTGATGGGCACGCTCGTCGAGCCGCTCGGCGGGCTGACCTGCTGCACCACCGGGCCGGTCGTCTGGGTTCCGGTACCGGTGTAGAAGGACACGCAGAAATTCTGCTGCGGGTTCCCCGAGAGGTCCGTCATGTAGTAACTGCACATTTCAAACTCATCGCTCGCCGTTAGATTGGCCGCTGGCTTCAGGAAGACCGTGGTCAGATCCGCACTGAAGCTTATGGTGGTAGTTACATGCGTGCCCAAGTCGTAGTCGTAAACGAACACGTCGGTGTTTACACCCCCCGGATTGACGGAGCCCGGGTCGATCGGCTCATCGAATTGCATGGCGAAGGTAGCGTTGGTGCCTACGGTCTGGCCGCTCTGCACGCTGGGATTGACCACATAGCAGGTTGCGGAAAAACTCGATTTGAAGCGGACGTAGTACCACAAAACTCTCTTGTTTCCACAGCACAACCTGATAAGAAGAAAGTATGCGTGGAAAAGACGAGCAGCAGCTAGACGTGTTCAGCTATGTAAGCCCCGAGCAGCGAGTGCCGAAAGATCACCCCTTGCGTCCTCTTCGTGTCATGACCGATGAGGCACTAAGAGAACTGCAACC
>Ga0224555_1001373_pt1 | contig 33955 bp, 32 predicted proteins | sample 714S23034metaG_FD_180687 | JGI IMG/M metagenome (GOLD analysis project Ga0224555, IMG submission 180687) | Peat soil microbial communities from Stordalen Mire, Sweden - 717 S2 30-34 | ecosystem: Environmental > Terrestrial > Soil > Wetlands > Peat | place: Sweden: Norrbotten County, Stordalen... | reverse complement strand
CGACCGAAATGATGAACGCCACCAGCGCACCCAGCACCACACCCAGCGGGATCATGGTGATCATCGTGAATCCGCCGGACCACACCCCGACCGCCACCGACACGGCCACGATCAGCACGAACGCGCCGATCATGTAGGGCAGCAGCCGCTTGTCCTCTTGGCGCTGAACGTTGAACGCCTGCCAGAGCTGACTGCGGCGCTCTTTGGCGGCAGCCTTGCGAGCGGCTTTCGCCTCGGCTCTGGCTGCCTTGGTCGCCTTGGCATCGCGGGATTTGGCCATAATCGCCAAGAATACGGAAGCCGGACTCAGCCTGGTTGCGCGGTGCGGGTCTGCTGCCGTCGCTGGCTGGCCTGCTGGTAGAGCCGCCCGGCCCGATACGACGAGCGCACCAGTGGACCCGCCAGCACCCCGGCGAATCCCAGTTGCTCGGCGTACTGCGCGTGCTCGACGAATTCCTCAGGCCTGACCCAGCGCTCGACCGGATGATGCCGCGCTGACGGGCGCAGGTATTGGGTGATGGTGACGATGTCGCACCCGGCTCCATGCAGATCGGCCAGCGCGGCACGCACCTCGCCGGGTGTCTCGCCCATACCGAGGATCAGGTTGCTCTTGGTGACCAAACCGAAGTCTCGCGCCGCCGTTAGCACGGCGAGGCTTCGCTGATAGGAGAAGGCCGGACGAATGCGCTTGAAGATGCGCGGCACGGTTTCGAGGTTGTGGGCCAGCACCTCCGGCCGAGATTCGAAGACCTGCCGCAACTGATCCGGGTCACCGGTGAAGTCGGGGACCAACAGCTCAACGCCGGTGGACGGGTTGAGCTTCTTGATGGCGCGTACGGTCTCGGCGTAAAGCCATGCGCCGCCGTCGGGCAGGTCGTCGCGGGCCACCCCGGTGACCGTGGAGTAGCGCAGGCTCATCGCCTGCACGCTCTCAGCCACTCGTCGTGGTTCGTCGCGGTCCAGCGATGCGGGCTTGCCGGTGTCGATCTGGCAGAAGTCACAACGACGGGTGCACACCTCACCGCCGATCAGGAAGGTGGCCTCGCGGTCTTCCCAGCATTCGTAGATGTTGGGGCAGCCGGCCTCCTCGCACACGGTGTGCAGACCTTCGCGCCGAACCAGCCTTTTCAGCTCGGTGTACTCCGGACCCATCCGCAGCCGGGTCCTGATCCACGGCGGTTTTCGCTCGATCGGGGTCTGCGCGTTACGTACTTCCAGGCGCAGAAGTTTCCGACCTTCGGGTGCAACGGTCACCTTGCGATGCTACGCGGGCGGCGGTGTGCTGCGCCCGGCGACGACGCTCGCCGGAACGGCGGGCTGTGGGGGCACCTCCCGCTTGCGGGGGAGAGCCGGGCAAGGGGTCAGGGTAACCGCCAGCCGGCCATCCAGGGCGTCGCACACCGCATCGGCGACCGCCGACCGGACATCGTCGACCGCGACCCGGCGGCCCAGTTCGGCCGACATCGATGTCACGCCGGCGTCGCTGATGCCACACGGCACGATCGTTTCGAACGCGTCGAGCTCGCAGTCGCAGTTGAGCGCAAACCCGTGCAGCGTCGTAGCCCGCGACACCCGCACCCCGATGGCGGCGACTTTGCGTGCCGGGCGCCCACCGCCCGCGGGCACCCACACCCCGGAGCGTCCGTCGACGCGGCCGACATTCAGACCCATGTCGGTGCACACCTTGATCAGCGATTCCTCAATGCGCCGAACGTAGTTGACCACGTCGAGCGGCTCTGCCAGCCCGATGATCGGATAGCCGACGAGCTGTCCCGGGCCATGCCAGGTGATCTTGCCACCGCGGTCGGTGTCGATGACCGGCGTGCCGTCGGTTGGTCGCTCGTGCGCCAGCGTGCGTCGTCCGGCGGTGTAGACCGACGGGTGTTCGAGCAGCAACAACGTGTCGGGGCCAGCGGCCACGCGGGCATCGGCCAGTTCCTGTTGCAGCTGCCAGGCGACGCGGTAGTCCACGGTATCCATCTGACGAACGTCGACAGGGGTTGCGCTCGAGCGGATCGAACTCACGGGGCCGACGCTACAACCCCAACCTGGCGACTGCCTGGCAGTGCCTCCATATCGTCTAGGCGGCATCGCGTGCCGCGGTGGCGTAGCGCAGTGCCTCGCCGACCGTGTTGTGGTGGAAGCCGAACCCGGCCCGTTCCAATGCGGCCGGAATCGCGCGTTGCCCGCTCAATAGGGTCTCGGCGGCGAACTCGCCGAGAGCGGCGCGCACCGCGAACGCAGGCACCATCAGCGGGGTGGGCCGGTTCACCGTCCGGCCCAGCGCCGCCGTGAACTCGGCGTTGGTGACCGGCGCCGGGCCGGTGATGTTCACCGGCCCGGAGAGCCGCTTGTCGAAGATCGCGAACTGCAGCGCTCGCACCTGATCCTCGAGGCTGATCCAGGACAGGTACTGGCGGCCGTTGCCCAGGCGGGCTCCGAGGCCCGCCGAAAACAGCGGCCGCAACCGGCGCAGCGCACCGCCGGATGAGCTCAGCACTACGCCGGTGCGGGCCAGTACAACCCGCGTGCCGGCGTCCCGCGCGGGCGCGGTGGCCTCTTCCCAGTCCTTACACAGTTGGGCCAGGAAACCCTTTCCTGCCGAACCGGTTTCGTCGACCGCGCGGTCTTTGGTGTTGCCGTAATAGCCCACCGCGCTGGCATTGATCAGCACACCGACGCCCGCATCGGCGACCGCCGCGGACAACACTTCCGTCGGCGTGATGCGGCTGTCGCGCAGGTTCTGCTTGAACGCCCCCGACCAGCGTCGCCGCCCGATGTCGATGCCGCACATGTTCACCACGGCATCGATTCCGTTCAGTGCGCCGGCGTCGAGTTCACCGCTGTCGGGATCCCAGTGCAGCTCACTGGCATTCGCCGGCGCCCGGCGCACAATGCGCAGCACCTGGTGGTCTGCGGTGCGCAGCGCCGTGACCAGAGCCGAGCCGATCAGCCCGGACGAGCCTGCGATCGCCACGGTAGTGGCCACGATTCAAGCCCTCCCTAGAGGCCCAGATCGGCCTCGAAAGCGCCTTCTTCGAGCCGATGCTTGATGGTGGTCAGAAACCGTCCGGCGTCGGCGCCGTCGATGAGCCGGTGGTCGTAGGTCAGCGGGAGATAACAAATCGACCGCACTCCGATGGATTCGTTGCCGGTGTCATCGACGACCACCCGCGGGCGCTTGACGATCGCTCCGGTGCCCAGCATGGCGGCCTGCGGAGGGACCAGGATCGGGGTGTCGAACAGGGCCCCCTGGCTGCCGATGTTGGTGATGGTGAACGTGCCGCCGGACAGTTCGTCGGGCTTGAGGTCACCGGACCGGGCGCGAGCGGCGATGTCGGCGATCGCGCGCGCCAGCCCCGCCAGCGACAGGTCTCCGGCGTTGTGGATGACGGGGGAGAGCAGGCCCTGCTCGGTGTCGACGGCGAAGCCGAGATGCTCGGCGTCGTAGTAGGTGATCTCCTTGGTGTCTTCGTTGTAGCTGGCGTTGATGTTCGGGTGGACCTTGAGCGCATCGATCGCGGCGCGCGCGATGAACGGCAGGAAGGTCAGGTTCACGCCTTCGCGTTCTGCGAACGCGGCTTTGGCCTTTTCCCGCAAGGCAACGATCCGGGTCATGTCGACCTCGTGGGTCTGAGTGAGCTGCGCGGTGGCTTGCAGCGATTGCCGGGTCTTGTTGGCCGTGATCTGGCGGATTCGGCTGGCCTTCTGCGTGGTTCCGCGCAGATGGGCCAACGCGGGAGCCGGCGTGGGCGCGTTTGGTTTGGGAGCGGACGGGGCCTGCGCGGCGGCCGCGGGTGCCGGGGCCGGCGGCTTCTTTGCTTCTTCCTTCTGCTGTGCGGCTGACAAGACATCCTGTTTGCGGATGCGCCCACCCACCCCGGTTCCGTTCAGCTCGCTGAGATCAATGTTGTTCTCGGCAGCGAGCTTTCGGACCAGCGGAGTGACATAAGGAGTGCCCGACGCACCGGCGGTCGGCGCGGGCTCGGCCGTCGGCTCTGGTGCGGGCTCGGGCGTGGCTTGGGGGGCGGGAGCGGGTTCGGGTTTTGCCGCGGGCTCGGGTTGCGGTTCTGGTTTTGACTCGGGCTCGGGTTTGGGCTCCGGCGCGGGTTTGGGCGCGGGCGCACCGCTGCCGATTCTGGCCAGCTCGCCGCCGACCGAGACCGTGACGTCCTCCTCGGCGGTGATGCTGATCAGTGTGCCCGCCACCGGCGACGGGATCTCGGTGTCCACCTTGTCGGTGGAAACCTCGACCAGCGGCTCGTCCACGTCCACTGTGTCGCCGACCTTCTTCAGCCACCGGGTCACGGTGCCCTCGGTGACGGACTCGCCGAGTTCGGGCATCACCACGGGCTGAGAGTCGCCGGTCGCGCCTTGATCACCGGTTGCCGACGCGGCGGGCGCCTGCGGCTCGGCCGGCGGCTGCGGTTCCGGCGCGGGTGCGGCTTCGGGCTCCGGTTGCGGTTCGGGTGCCGGTTGCGCGGCAGGCTGTTCGGCGCCGCCTTGGGTGCCTTCGGCCGCGTCCCCGATGACGGCCAGCTCACCGCCGATCTCGACGGTGTCGTCTTCGTGGGCGACGATCTTGGTCAGCACTCCCGCTGCGGGCGAGGGGATCTCGGTGTCCACCTTGTCAGTGGAAACTTCCAGCAACGGCTCATCGCGCTCGACGGTGTCGCCTTCTTGCTTGAGCCAGCGAGTTACGGTTCCCTCAGTCACGCTCTCACCGAGTGCCGGCATCTGAACTGAGAAGGCCATCTCTGTCGACTCCTCGATCGATCGGTCGGTGGGCGCGGACCGACCTCTGACTTACCACAGCGCGGTGTACCGAAGCTGCACCCAGGATTACCGAACCATCCTGTCACTGCGACGCCGCCGGCACACAACCAGGGCGAGCCGACCACAGCCGAGGTCTGCCGCCGTTGGCAGAGTCGAAATCCCACCCCCGTCAGCCATGTGACTTTCGTCTCACAGGGACGCCGACGACGGCGCCCGTCACGTGATCGAATGCACGGTTGATGTCCAATTAATTGGACTTCAAATCCAGGCAGACGGATGCAGACGACAAGTAAAAGTCGCCGACAATTAGGTAATTAAGGCGAGGTAATTAAGGCGATTCGGATTTCGGAAAGCCGAAAAACTGGATATCTTGTTCCTCGTGTATCCCGATGACAGCGGCAAAGAACTTGCCACCGTGCTCTCCTACCTGGCAGGTCGCTCCCTGAGTAGGGAAGAGATCTGGACGGCGATGGAACTCCCGCGGTCCACTTACTACGACCAGTTGGACAAGGGGACGCTGACCACCGCGGACAACCTGCGCGTTGCCGCAGCCAACCTCGGCATCAACCGCGCCGAACTGCTGACGCGCTACCGGTTCATCGAACCGGAAGAGGTCACCGCCCTGGCTGAAGAGATTCGTGGCGGCGCCCCAATGCATACTGCGGTCAGCGGTCTGGTGAAGACCGTCCAGCCGACGAAGATCGCGGAATGGCGACCTCGCCAAGACGCGCCCCCGCTGTAATCCTTCACTGCCCCCGGGAATTGCTGTGGCCCTCACCGTTCTCATCTTCGTAACACTGACATCCATCGCATGGAGCCTGTGGATCAGGCGATTGACCTGGCACTGCCGATGGGAAGTGGCCGCCACGCTCAACATCGCTCTGCAGGGGTCCGCGGTCGCCCTGATGTCGCCGCTGGCCTCTGAAACCCTCGGTGTCGCCCTGCACAACATCACCGGCGAGTGGAACCTGCAGAACTACATCGGGCACGACTGCTACATCGTCGCGGCCTCGGCGATCGTCTACAACGTGGTCGGTCGGCTTGAAGACGACGACGCCCTGCAGGCATCGTTCAAGCAGTACGTGGAACGCCCGGCCACGTTGTGCATTCCGCTGTTGCTGGCGACGTTCACGCTCAGCCATGGCAGCAAGACGTATACAAGTGATTTCTTCGCGCTGCGCACCGACTTCTGGCTGTCCGTGTACTGGGTCTTGCTTTGCGGAACACTGGCTTACCTGCTGGCGTTCGGCTCACGCGCGCTGCTGGTGCTGCGGAAGGACCCGCGCTCGAGGAACATGGCCCATCTGTATTTGGTCGCCTCGGCCAGCGGCATCGCGGCCTGCGTGGTGCGGATCATCACCGCGCTGATTCCTGTATTCCAAGGTCCGCTGGGTACCGGAATGGTCTGGCTGTTCGCGTGTGGGTGCGGCGCCGGTTTCGCCTTGACCTCTGCACAATCCTGGCGGCAAAAGGTCAGATGGTTCCATCGGCCAGCGCTGCATCACTAGCCTGCAAGCGTTGAGGATCCGCTAGCCGTTCGCTGCGATGTCTTCCAGCACCGCGAACATGGTGCGAGTCGGCACACCCGTACCCCCTTTGGGGGTGTAACCCCACGGACCGCCGGTGTTGTAGGCCGGCGCAGCGACGTCGATGTGCGCCCAGTTGACCCCGTCGGCGACGAACTCTCGCAAAAACACGCCAGCCACCAGCATCCCGGCGAACCGTTGTCCGCTGACATTGGCCAGGTCGGCCACCGTCGACTTCAAGTCGTCCTTCAGCTCGTCCGGCAGTGGCATCGGCCAGCCGTTCTCGCCGACTCGCTGCGAGATCGCAGCCACCCGGTCGCGGAAGTCGTCGCTACCCATCACCCCTGGCGTGCGCGAGCCGAGCGCCACCGTCTGCGCGCCGGTGAGCGTCGACGTCTCGATCAGGTAGTCCGGGTTGTCCTCGCATGCCCGGACGATGGCGTCGGCCAGGATCAGTCGCCCCTCGGCGTCGGTGTTGAGCACTTCGACGGTCGTTCCCCCGTACTGGGTCAGTACGTCACCTGGACGCTGGGCGGTCGCCGACGGCATGTTCTCGGCCATCGGCACGGTGGCGATCACATCGATCGGCAGTTCCAGCTGAGCTGCCAGCGTCACGGTCGCGATGACCGCCGCGGCGCCGCCCATGTCGGAGGTCATGTAGTGCATCGACGCGGCCGGCTTGATCGATATGCCGCCGGTGTCGAAGGTGATGCCCTTACCGACCAAGGCGACTTTCTTCGCATTCTTGGGCTTCTTGGCCAGCCGCGACCCGCGATGGGTCAGTCGGACCAGCCGCGGCAGCCGCGACGACCCCTTGCCGACGCCGATGACGCCGCCATAGCCGTTCTTCTGTAGCGCCTTATCGTCGAGTACTTCGACCTCGAGTCCAACCGATTCGCCCAAAGCCTTTGCTCGCTGGGCGAATTCGGCCGGGAACAGATGGCTGGGCGGGGTGTTGACGAAGTCACGGGCGGTGGCCACGGCCGTCGCGACCGCCGCGGCGTGAGCGGCGCGGGCCTTGGCGGTCTTCTCTTTCGACAGCACCGTGATGGTGCGCAGATCCGGGTCTTTCGGCGCCGTCTTGTCGGTGCGGAACGCGGTGAATCGGTAGCTGCCCAGGATCAGCCCCTCGACGGCCGCCTCCAGGGCGCCGGCTCCCGGCACCTCGGCCAGCGTGGTGACAACGGCCTCGGCGCCACCTAGTGCGCGCGCCGCCGCGCCGGCCGCGCGGCGGATCGCATCGGCCGGCCACTCGTCGCGCGGTTTCCCCAAGCCGACCGTCAGCACGCTGGCCACCGGCAATGACGTCACCACCAGTCGGTGCACCTGCTCGCCGGCGCCGTTGGCACCGAGTGCGCGCAAGCCTTTCTCGATTTCGGCGACCGCGTCCGCCGGCAAAAAGGGCTCGGCAGCCGCGACGACCGCGCCCGGCTCGTCGCGGGTGTCATCCGGGCCCGACGAAACCACCGGAACGATCAACACGGCCGATCCTGTGCCGCGGCGGGGCAGCGAGGACGCGATGGAGACACTGGGGGCCAGGTAACCGGGATGTGTGCTCACGGACATCAACCCTAACGATCGCCGGTTTGGGTTGCGTGCCGTTGATGGCGGCAAGCCCGCCGCATCGCTGCGGACGGCTGCGTGTCGCTGGTGTCGTGGCCCGGTCGCAGGATTCGGTGCGGCTACTATTTCGCCGATGCCCACAGGACAAATTGCCGATTCCTGCGTGCTTTGGACCGGCTTCGACATATCGATCGTGGCTCGGAACTACGCGCAGTTAGCCGGCGTCCTTGCCGGTTTTGCGTTCGTCGTTATCAATCTCGTTCTTGACCGCGCGTATCGACGCCGCAGCGACGGCAAGCCGCGGGGAGCCCATGCGGTCGAGCACGAGACGCTGACCGGCGTTGCGCTGATGAATGCGTTCCTCGGCCTGTTCCTGTCGGCCATTCAATACAGCCTGCTGGCGGGCGAGAATGGCTGCTCGCTGACCGGCGGCCGGGCCGCGTCGGCGGAATTACTCGGTGGAGTCTCGTTCGTGGCTTCGGTGTACATGTTGCTTTACGCAGTCGTGCAGTTCGTGTCGGGTTCAGCCGGGACGCTCGCCAAACACTGCGTCTTCATTGTCGCGGTGCTCGTTCCGCCGATTGCGGTGTTCTTCATCGAAGCGACGGTCTCGGATCTGGCTCTCGCGCTGGCTGACCCGAGGACACACGAGCCTCTTCAACCGTTGTGGGACCGGGCCAATAATCTCTCGGTTCCGATCGCTCTGGTGGTCGCGGCGGTCTGCGCAGCGGTGTGGCTCATCGGAAGGAAGAGGCGGTCCTCGCCGTCGATACCCGGCACTCGTGCACAACGACTCCGGACCGCCTTTCCCTACATCACCGTCGTCGTGGTCATCTCCGCGGTGGTACGCGCCGTCACGGCGCTACCGGTAAGAAACCCGGGCGCACACCTTGCTCCGGGCGAAGCGTGGTTCTGGGTAGCCGTATTTGCTGCCCTGATGCTGATTCAAAGCACGGCGTTGTCATTGCAGCAGGGCATCGAGCTTGCTGACCTCGACGCCGGTCAACCGAGTCAGCCGCTGGCGCGGCCGAGCTCGTAGGCGATCACCGGAGCATCGAAACCCTTGAGCTGCAACGGTTCCTGAACGACGGCAGGCCAGCGCGGCAGTTGCTCGTAGACGTCGGCTGCGGCCAGGATCTGCCCCGGTGCCGCCGCGGCGACGAGCCGGGCGGCCAGGTTGACCGCGTTGCCGAAGTAATCACCACCGATGGCGAGGATCTCGCCGTAGCCGAGGCCGGCGCGGACTTGCAGTCCGGCCTCGCGCGCCCGCGGATGGTCGACGAGGTCAAGCGCCGCTTTCACCAGCCGCTCCGGGTTCGAGCACACCCACATCACGGCGTCGCCGAGGAACTTCACCACCCGCCCGCCGTCGGCATGCACCACGTCGCTGACGGTCGCGCCGAACTCGGTGAGCATCGCCGACAACTCCGCGGGTGTCAGCGTTTGGGTCAGTGCCGTGAAGCCGGAAAGGTCCGCGAAACCGACGCCGCAGATCAGGCTTGCCGACGGGCCGCTGACCACGCCCTCGATGAACGTTCGGGTACTGACCAAATGATGGCGATGGACGGCGTCGATCATTGCCCCGAGGCGGGGGACGAACTCTGCGGCCTCGCGGTAGGCCTGCGCGGTGGCGAGTTCGTCCCCGGTGAGGCCGAGCCACAGCTTGGGCTGACTCGTCCGAATCATCGACGATATCGCCTCGGCCACCCGGGCCACGTTCGCGCCGAGGACCCGCAAGAAACCATCCGCGGCGTCGGGGCCCATCTGCATCCTCATCGCCACCCAGGTCGCCAGGCTGTCGACGTCGGCTTGACTCAACGCCGGCGTATCCGGATCTGCGACGGTCAGGCCGAGCATGGCCCAACCCTGTTCGACGTCCGCCAACGCCACACCGATCGAATCTGCGGCGGTCCGCAGGGTGTAGATCTGGGGTCCAGACCATAGCAGGGCGTCACCGGCCAGTCCGAACAGGCGTCCGCGGCGCTCGGCCTCGACCATCTCGTCCGCGGTGAAACCGAGGCCCACCAAGTACTCGATCAGACCGGCCCGCGCGCGGGCATCAGCGATTCCGGCTGCCTGCATGGCGTCGAAGTCCGGGGAATCGACCACCTGCCCAAGTGTGCCAGTCGCCTCTCACATTAGGGTGAAATGTCGTGGGCGACTTGTTGCACGGACCGCTGGAGGACCGCCACCGCGAGCTGGGCGCGAGTTTCGCCGAGTTCGGCGGCTGGCTGATGCCGGTGTCGTATGCGGGCACCGTCGCCGAGCACACGGCAACCCGCAATGCCGTCGGTCTGTTCGACGTCAGCCACCTGGGTAAGGCGTTGGTTCGTGGACCCGGGGCCGCGCAGTTCGTCAACTCCGCACTCACCAACGACCTCGATCGCATCCAGCCGGGCAAGGCCCAATACACGTTGTGCTGCAACGAGTCCGGCGGTGTCGTCGACGATCTGATCGCCTACTACGTCGGGCCTGACGAGATCTTCCTGGTGCCCAACGCCGCCAACACCGCCGCCGTGGTCGCCGCCCTGCAGAAAGCTGCGCCCCCGGGGCTGAGCATCAGCGACGAACATCGTTCCTATGCGGTGCTGGCCGTGCAGGGCCCACGCTCGACGGACGTACTCACCGAATTGGGGCTACCTACCGGCATGGACTATATGGGCTATGCCGACGCAACCCTGCAGGGCGTGCCGGTGCGGGTGTGCCGCAGCGGATACACCGGGGAGCACGGCTACGAGCTATTGCCGCCCTGGGACTCTGCCGGGGTGGTATTCGACGCGCTGCTGGCCGCGGTCACGGCAGCCGACGGACAGCTGGCCGGACTCGGGGCGCGCGACACGCTGCGCACCGAGATGGGTTATCCGTTGCACGGTCATGAACTCTCCGCCGACATCTCGCCGCTGCAGGCCCGATGCGGCTGGGCGATCGGCTGGAAGAAGAATGCGTTCTTCGGCCGCGATGCGCTGCTGGCCGAAAAGGAGGCGGGACCGCGCCGGCTGCTGCGGGGTCTGCGCGCGGTGGGTCGCGGCGTGCTTCGGCCGGAGTTGAGCGTTCTCGACGGGGACACCACGGTCGGTGTCACCACGTCGGGCACGTTTTCCCCGACGCTGAAAGTCGGTATCGCGCTGGCGCTGATCGATGTCGACGCGGGCATCGAGGACGGCCGGCATGTCACCGTCGACGTCCGTGGCCGCGGCGTCGAATGCGAAGTGGTGCGCCCACCGTTCGTCGATCCAAAAACCCGCTAGCGCCCGGTTATACAATCACCTGATGACCAGCGACGTTCTCGAGTTCACGGTGTCACCCACCGAAAACCCGGCCAGCGACGACGCGCGCGCAGCGATCCTCTCCGACCCCGGCTTCGGCAGATATCACACCGACCACATGGTGTCGATCGACTACACCGATGGCCAAGGCTGGCACGATGCGCGGGTCATCGGCTACGGGCCGATCGAGTTGGACCCCTCGGCGATCGTGCTGCACTACGCGCAGGAAGTCTTTGAAGGGCTCAAGGCCTATCGGTGGGCGGACGGGTCGATTGTGTCGTTTCGCGCCGAAGCCAACGCCGCGCGGATGCGGGCCTCGGCGCGGCGGATCGCTATTCCCGAACTGCCTGATGAGCTGTTCATCGAATCGCTGCGCCAACTGATCGGCGTGGACAGCGCCTGGGTTCCGCCGGCCGGTGGCGAGGAGTCGCTGTATCTACGGCCGTTCATCTTCGCCACCGAGCCGGGGTTGGGGGTCCGCCCGGCGAAGCAGTATCGCTATCTGGTGATCGCCTCCCCGGCGGGAGCGTACTTCAAGCACGGCATCAAGCCGGTAACTGTCTGGGTCTCAACGGAATACGTGCGTGCCAGCCCGGGCGGTACCGGTGCAGCCAAGTTCGGCGGCAATTATGCCGCGTCGCTGGTGGCGCAGGCCGAAGCCGCCGAGAACGGGTGCGAACAGGTGGTGTGGCTGGACGCCGTCGAGCGCCGCTACATCGAAGAGATGGGCGGGATGAACCTTTTCTTCGTGTTCGGCAGCGGCGGATCGGCTCGCTTGGTCACCCCGGAGCTGTCCGGCTCTCTTCTGCCGGGTATCACCCGAGATTCACTGCTGCAGTTGGCAACCGACGCCGGCTTTGCCATCGAGGAACGCAAGATCGACATCGACGAGTGGCAGAAGAAGGCCGCCGCCGGTGAGATCACCGAAGTGTTCGCCTGTGGCACCGCCGCGGTGATCACGCCGATTTCACACGTGAAGTACGGCGACAGCGAATTCACCGTCGGTGACGGCGAATCCGGCGAAGTGACGATGGCACTGCGGGACACCCTTACCGGAGTTCAGCGCGGGACTTTCGCCGACACGCACGGCTGGATGTCCCGGCTGGGCTGACGGTTACCTGGATGACCCCTCCTCGCTCCAGGTGAAACTGTTGACCGAGTTGCCAAGCGCGTTGGCGATCATCAGGTTGACCCCGGAAGGGTGGCCGAAATTCTTGGGCGTGAACTTCACTTTGGGGCCTTCCACGGCGGCGACCAGCGCCAGTCCGTGTTTCACCGCGGCCATCACGAGTAACCGACCCTGGGTGTAACTGGCGTAGGGGTTGTCGGGGGTGAAGTTGTCGCCTCGCCGTACCCGGGTTCATAGCCGACCATCGCGTTGGGGATTTCGTAGTCGGACTGCGCCTTCGGATATTGCTGACGGATGTAGTCGGTGACGACCTTGACATCTCGACCAGATGGACTATCCGTGTGGCGATTAGCGGTGCGCGGCGTGATCAATGGGTTGACATACCTGGGCCAGTGGCGTGATTTGGTCGTGGAGCGTGACGTTCGGCCGTAAGCTTCGCGCAACTCCGCCCGTTGGGAGCGGCTCGCCGATTATCGCCGGAGGTAGGAATGGTCAGCCCGAGTAGCCCGACACCTCAAGGTTCACGTCGTCCCGTTGCGGTGCTGGGAACGTTGTTGCCGCATCTGCATCCTGAGCGTCATCATGTGTATCGCGATGTCACCGCGCTGGCGTTGTTGGCGGCGTTGATTGCAGCCGGGTTCGGGTCGCTGGCGGTGGCATTGGTGTTGACGGCGGTGGCGTTGCCGGCGGCGGTGCTGGTCTACATTCACGATCACCGGTTGTGGCACGACGAGCCGATCACGGTGATCGTTGTGGCGTTTGGGCTTTCACTGCTACTCGGCGTTGGGGTCGGCCTGCTGGAAACTCATTTCATCCATTTGGTAGTGGCGGGTTCGATCCACTATCACCTACCGCCGGTTCCGCGCATTCTCGAGTTGGGTGTGCTGGTGCCGGTGGTGGCGTTTGTGGCGGTGGTGATTGCCCCGATGGTGGTCAGCGCGCGTCCGGCGTTCCGGCATCCGTTGGACGTAGTGGTGGCGGGTTCGCTCAGTGGTGCCGCGCTGTCGTTGGGTCTGGGCGTGGTGGTCCAGCACGGCGCGTTTGCTCACGTGCAGGCCACGGCGGGAGACCCGGCGCACGTAGCGTTCATCGCGTTGACGTTGGGCTTTTTGCAGCCGATTGTGCTGGCGACGGCGGCCACGATAGCTGTGCTGGGGTTGCGTCGGTTGGGTGTCAGCCCGGTGCTCGGGGTGATCGAGGGGTTGGCATTGGTGGTGGCCTATGAGTTGGCGACCACCTTGCTGCACCCGTACGGGACACGCGGGATTGTGCTGACCGCTCTGGCGACTTTTGTGTTGGCGGGGATGGGGTTGGCCGCCGCCCGTAATGGTTTGTACGCGGCGTTGCTCGCCGACACGGGCGCGGATGCGGGTGTGCCGGTGGCCGGGCACGCTGAACATCGGTTGCATGCCGGGTTGGTAGCCGCAATCGTGGCGGTCATCGTCGTGATCGCTGCGGTGGTCAGCGTGGCGGTGGTAATGAGCGGTAAGGCAACGCATCCCACGCCACCGGGCCAGGGTGGCAGCGGTAGGATCGCTCCGCACTCTGCGGCCGCGGCCGGAGCCGTACACCCCACAATGGGCCAAACGGGTGAGAGCGCCTGGGGCAGAGTCGTTTTGGCATCGGGCACCACATCGGTGGCGGGGGGGACCGTCACCACCATCAACCTGGTGGACGGAATCAGCATGACCGTGGCTCCCGGCTGGACAGTCACTCGTCAAGGTCAGCAGTCCGCCGACCTTTTCAATGGCAACCAAAGCGCGGGCCTGTTCGTTGTCGCGGGTGGCGCGGACGCGTCGGACATCGGACAAGAATCGACCTTACTGATCAACCAGAATATTCAGAGCTCCGGATTGACCAACGTGCAGCAGCACCCGACGCAGCTGCAGCCGTTGCAGGGCAAGAACTTTCAACAGCTGATCGAGGTCGACTACACCGCTAACATCCAAACCGACCAGGGCACGGATCAGATCTACGGCGGATGGGTGACGCTATACAACTCCACAACCGGCGGGTCGGGCTTCTTCAACCTCTACGCCGGGAGTGAGGCCGCGTTTAAAGGTGCGCTGCAAGACGCCGCGAGCATGATGGCCTCGATGGAGTAGCGACCCGGCCGGCCGGCCGTCAGGACTTGGCGTTCGGCGTCGCGTCTGCGGCTGGATCCAGTTCGATATACCTCTCGGCGAACTCCTGGGCGGGAACCGGCCATTCTTCGCCGTCAACACCCCGGACCACCCAGTCGCCGTCGGCGGCTGCCGTGGGGCCCTCGAGGGTCTCGATGGTTTCGCCCGGTTGCGCTGGCCGAGCGAAAACGCTTCCGCGCCTTCGCCATTGAGCACCGTTGAGATGTTCATAGCTGGTGCGGAAGATCGCGTCGCGCACCGACCAGGCGTCTCCATCCGCCCGAACCTGCCAGTCGCCGGCGATGGCCTGCATGGTGTGCCCCGACCGCGAAGTCCACGTCCACGGTGTGCTGAGCTGTTCGGCGGTGACCGTTCCGACGCGAATGAACGGCTGCCACACCGGACGTGATCGATATCCAAGCTGGCGAAGGCTCCACAAGGTTTCCGCCAGACTCGTCAGGGCGGAGTCGAGCATGCCGTTGTCGGCTTCGAGCGCGGACCAGTCAACGAGCTTGTCGTGGATTCGGCGCGCGTCATCGCGGACCGGGCCGTACTTCCAGTGATTGCGGCGGTGGTAGCGACACCAGTCCTCGTGCTCCGCCTTCGCCATTTTCAGAACCGAGTCGCGGTCGAAGCCCATCCGCTCCAGTTTCTGCATTGCCGCCAACCCGACCATGTCCTGCAACCGGAGTGGCAATGGCGGGGTGCCCCATGTGTTCCAGGTGTGCTCGGCGATCTGCTCGACCATCCACAGCGCATTTCGGACCAGGCGCCGATTCGACTCCCGGTAGAACTCATCGAGCTCGGCCCAGGGCAATCTCGCCGGGAGAGGGTTCGGCTCCGGTCCGATGTCGGCGACATAGCGCTGGTGGATGAGCTTCGCCGCGCGTTCCCAGACGTCTTGGGCTTGTCCCTCAGGGACATCGAGCGCCAGGCGGTAGGTGCGTAGACGGCCGACGATGGGTAAGGGGTCTTCGGCCATTTGGGCGTCGCTGTCCCAAATGTAAATAGGCATCGTCGGAAAACGGGCGGCCAGCCTGGTGCCGGTTGACCTCGCGTTGGACGGTCCGCGCATCTTGTCGTCGACGAATATCACCGCATCGCCCGGTCCGTCACTCTCGCCGATCAGGCGCATCACGACCGATACAGTCGGCGGCTGCGGAGTGGCGTCGATCGTCGGCCCGCTAGATGCGAATCCGACTTGCCGACGGTGGAATTCATGATCCTGCAGGTATTCCTCGGCGTCCTCACCGACCAGATTCAGTTCAGGCAGCGCCGTTACGCCCGGTTCGGAATAATAGTCATGTTCCAGCTTGCGGCGAGTCATGTCCGCGCACAGTGCGAGGGTCAATTCTGATGCACCGCAAACGAATACACGTTCAACGATTGGGCTCGCGATGATGTTTTCGAGCAACCAGCGGGCGGTGACTTCGTATTTGCCGACGGCGTCGGCTGCCCATCGGGTGTCCGATCCGCCGAGCTGCTCGGCGCGCCATGCCTCGGCCTGCCACGGATCGTCTATGCGCACGGTGAGCGGAAGCCGTTGCCGGTGACCGACCTCGGCCAGCGCGCGGGTAATCGTGTCCAGCCTGAGCTGGTTGGTCGGCGGATCGGGCGACATGAGGTAGAGGCGCTCGAGGTTGCGCCACAACGACAACGACTTGAGGCTCTCCGTGGCGTTGAAGTCGACCGAGACCACCCGGCCACCGTTGATCCTGGCCTCTTGCGCTCCCGGCTCATCAGGGCCGCCGGTGACAACGACGAGTGTGCTCGTGCGGTTCAACGTCGTTGCGATCGCACTGATCATGGATCGGGTTTCGTTGTCGATGCCGATGACGGCCGTAACCGAGGTGGCGAGGCTGGCCCGCACTCGGTCCACTTGAGATCGGAACAGCGCGATCACGACGCCCGCAAGGCCGGTGAAGATCGCCCCGAGCGCGGTCAGCCGGGCAACCCACAGGGCAGCCGGGACCGGGCTGGGGCAGACGCGTTTGCCAAGCGAGAAATCGCTGACGCCGCCCTTGACCAATGAGACAGTCCAGAGCAGCGGTTGGAAGAAGACCGGATGCTCGGCGTCGTGGCAACTCCAATATGAGCTGAAGCCCAGCACGGCGCTGGTCGCGGCCAGACCTGCAACGACCACCACCGGAACGTTGCTCCTCCGGCGCCCGTTGTGCGAACGAAAGCCCAACACGCACAGCGCAACGATGACCGCGACAACGACCGCGATCGTCGTCGCTGATCCCGGCTCGCCGAACCCGCTCAGCCAAGGTGGCAGCCATTCGGCGGCGGCGGGACGCACGGCCACGATGCACAGCCACGTGAGGAATGCCGTAGCCACACCCAAGAGCGCGATTTGCACAGAACGGGAAGGGGCGGTGGCTCTGCGTTGCATCCGACCTTCCTTTCCGCCTGGGCGCAGTAAAGATGATGGCATCGAAGCCGGTTGCCCGGGTTCAAATGCGGCGCACGGCTAGCCGGACGGGGCCGACTCGGCGGGGCCACGGATGATCTGCAGACCCGCCGAAGCCAGAATCGCCGGCAGTGCTCTGATAAACACCGCGTCCAGTTCGGCGATGTCTGGATACCGCTCGTGCAGCCGTTCCCATGGCAGCAGATACGGGGTTTGCTTCCGTTCCACGTTCTTCGCAGCGGCCAGTGTCCAGCCATCAGCGATGCGTTCGCGGTTCCAACGCTCATGTTCGGCGATGGCCAGCAGCGTGATTTCGGGATCGGCGAACGTGAATTCTGGTGCTTCCCAGTCTTTTAACGGTGCGATCCCGCAGCCGACCTTGCGCAGGTGCATGGGGATGTGCCGGGCCTGGTCACGGCTGGAGTGCTTGCGGGATTCGTCGAGTTCCTGCCACGTGGGTGCCGTTTCGCCGTTGGCGATCGCTTCTTGGCGCCAACGCTCGTGGATGGCCTGGGCTATCGACTCGATCGGCACTGAACTGACCAACGTCGACCCCCTAGGGCGATTCGCCACAGCGTATCGCGATCACGTGACTTCGCGGTCAGAACCGTGCAAACGCCGCCAGTAGGACCGCGGTCGTCGTCGTGGTCAATTCGATTGCAGCACCGAGCACGTCGCCGCTCACGCCGCCGAAACGGTGCACGCAGTGCCGGACCAGCAACATGGCGCAGGTCAGCGCCGTCAGCACCACTACTGGGCCCTGCCACGGTTGCCGACCTGCCGCCGACGAGGCCGCGAGCAACACCACAACCCAGGCCACGACCACCGGCGCGGACTGGGAGCCTGCGACCTGGGCGCCTAAAACGCTGCCCGGCGCCGCCGGCAGCGACCGGCGACAGGCCAGCACCGCCGCTACCCGGCCGGCGGAAACGGCGACCACGATCCCGGCCGGGCACAGCGTCGAGAACGCCAGCCCTTGAAGAAGGATCACCAACACGATGGTTGCGACCCCGAACGGTCCGGTCGACCCGTCACGCATGACCTGCAGCGCGCGGTCGGGCGTTCCGTAGCAGGCCAGTCCGTCTGCGGTGTCGGCCACGCCGTCGATGTGCAGGCCGCGGGTTGCCGCCAGCAGTGCAGCCACCGCGAGCAGGCCGGTCAGCGGGTTACCCGGGCCGAACGCCAATCCACTCGACCACGTCACGGCGGCGACCAGCGCGCCGAGCACCGCGCCGACCACCGGCAGGGCGGTCATCGCGCCGCCGCCGAACGGCCGGTCCGATCTGGCGGGCACCGGGACAATGGTCTCGAACGCGAAAGCCGTTGCCAGCGAATCGATCACGACGGCGACGTTGACCGGTCGGCGCGGTCGGAGACATTCGCACTGGTGAAAGTCGCCATCGATGACAGCGCGGCCACCGCGGCCCGCAGCACCGGTAATGCCACCGCCGCGCCGGTGCCCTCGCCAAGTCGCATTCGCAGGTCCACGATCGGGTCCAGGCCGAGCTGAGCCAGCGCGAACGCATGCGCGGGTTCGGTCGAGAGATGACCAGCCTGCCACCACAGTCGGGCGCCCGGGGCCAGCTGCTCGGCGACCAAAGCGGAAGCCGTCACCACCAAGCCGTCCAGCAGCACCGGCGTGCGCCGCACCGCGGCCTGCGCGCAGAAGCCGGCCAGCCCCGCCAAATCGGCCCCGCCGCAACACCGCAGCGTTGCCACCGGATCGGGCAACACGGGTTCGACACGGAACAACGCGTCGCGCACCGCCGCGGTTTTGCGGGCCCACCCGGCGTCATCTATTCCGGTTCCGTAGCCGACCGCCGCGACCGGCTCAACGCCCGTCAGCGCGGCAACCAGAACCGTTGCCGCAGTTGTGTTTCCGATACCCATATCACCGGCGATCAGAAGATCGGCACCGGCATCGACCTCCTCGTCGGCGATCTGGCGGCCGGCGTCGATCGCGTCGCGGGTCTCCTGCTCGGTGAGCGCATCCTCGACGGCGATGTCACCGCTGCTGCGCCGCACTTTGTGGGCGCCGATCTGCGGGGACAACGCGTCGGCGTTCACGGCGAGGTCGACGACGCGCACCGATGCGCCGGCGACGTCGGCCAGCACGTTGATCGCCGCACCGCCGGAGGCGATGTTCGCGACCATCTGCCCGGTGACCTCAGGCGGGTAGGCCGATACTCCCGAACGGGCGACGCCGTGGTCGCCGGCGAAGACCACAATCCGGGCGCGTTCGAATTGCTTTGGTGGGCAACGTCCTTGACACGACGAGACCCAGACCGACAGGTCTTCCAGGCGGCCCAGCGCGCCGCGCGGCTTGGTGAGTGCGTCCTGGCGCGCACGGGCTGCTGCCGCAGCGGCCGTATCGGGGGGCGCAACCGGCGAAAACATCATCAGTTCCTGGGCAGTTTAATCGGGAGCGGATGCCCGGCCACCACCAGCACCACCCGGTTGCAGAGCAGGGCTAACCGCTGATTGAGTGCGCCCAGCTCGTCGGTGAACCGACGGGCCGACTCGGTGGCGGCCACCACCGTCAGCCCGACCTCGGGGCTGACCAGCACCAGCGGGGAGCTGAATTCCGCGACCGCGGCCAGCAGGTCGTCCACATCGGCCGACACGGACCCGCCTTCCCAGGCCTCGTGTCGATCAAATGTGGCGGTCAGCCAGCCGCCGATATCGTCAACGAGCGTCGGCGTGTGCGGAGACAGCCGCAACTGCTGTGCGATGTCGTCGGTTTCCGACGTAGACCAATGTGGCGGTCGGCGGTCCCGATGCTCAGCGATGCGCTGCCACCACGCCGGGTCGGTGTCGATGACCTGTCCGGTCGCCAGGTAGTGCACGGGCTGGTCCGCGGCCAGCGACTCGGCGATGGCGGCTTCGGCCCACCGGGACTTTCCCGACCTGATTCCGCCGAGCACCAGGGTTCGCACGGCAGATCAAGCAGCTCGCGGTCGAGGTCTAATCGACACTGCTGCCGTGCTTGACTTGAGGCCGCGGCGCCCGCATCCGGCGCATCTGCGAGGCCCGGCTGGCTGCGTAAAGGCCTAGCTTCCAACGGCTTTCGGTGTTGTCCGGAAACTTCTCGTCCACCCGTCGGGCGACCTTGCGGCCCAGGATGAGCCCGTCGAGCATCATGAGAGCCATCAGGACCAGCATCGCCGGCGATATGTAGAGCTGAAGTTGGGGGACGGCGAACATGATGAACAGCAGCGCCAGGGCCGAAGGCATGAAGAGCCCGAGCACGTTACGGCGGGCGTCCACCACGTCGCGGACGTACCGGCGCACCGGGCCCTTGTCGCGCGTCAGCAGGTAGCGCTCGTCGCCGGCCATCATGCGCTCCCGCCGATCCGCCATCTCGGCGCGCCGCGCAGAACTCTGCTCCCGGCGTTCCTCGCGACTGAGCTTGGCTCCCGCCAACGACTTTCGCCGTGCCCGGGCCTCGGCCGCGGTCATCGGCGCAGGCGCGACCGGGCCGTTGCGCCCGACGCTGCGCCGCGGCGTGGGCCGGCCCTTGGGGGCGGTCGGTTGCGACGTACGGGACACCCGGGACGCGGACGACTGCGCGAAGTCGGAGGCATCTCCTGCCTCCGCCGGTGTCCGGGCATCGCCCTGGCCCCCGGTGAGGCCCTCGTCTTTCTTACGACCCAGCAGTTTCACGTTCGCCAGGTTACTTCGCGCGGACCTGTCGGGCATACGGCCGGGTTCGACAGCGGTGGGTGCGCCCCTGCCCGGCCGGTCCTACTGTTGCTCAGATGAGTGGGTCGGCGCCTGACGTCGGCGGCATAGCGCGTGCGGCAGCCCGGGTGCCGACCCTGCGAATGCTGATCGCCCCCGACAGCTTCGGCGAGAGCCTGACCGCGGTCGAGGCGGCCGCCGCCATCGTGGCGGGCTGGAACCGGGTGCGTCCTGGCGACCGGTTCGTCGTCGCCCCGCAATCCGACGGCGGCCCGGGATTTGTCGATGTACTGGCCAGCAGGTTGGGAGAACGGCGGCACCTGCAGGTCTGCGGCCCGCTGACCGACGACGTGCGGGCCGAGTGGGTGCTGGATCCTCAGTCGGCGACCGCATACCTGGAATGTGCGCAGGCGTGCGGGTTAGCCATGCTGGGTGGCCCGCCGACACCGCAAACCGCACTCGCTGCGCACAGCAGGGGAGTCGGCCAGCTCATCGCCGCGGCGCTGCAGGCGGGCGCCACCCGCATCGTCGTGGGCTTGGGCGGTACCGCCAGCACTGACGGTGGTCGGGGATTGGTCGAAGAAATCGGCGGCTTGGATGCCGGACGCCGACGGCTTGCCGGGGTGGAGGTGATCGCGGCCTGCGACGTCGAGTACCCGCTGGTGGGGCCATGGGGGGCGGCCCGGATATTCGGGCCGCAGAAAGGTGCAGATTCGGCCACCGTGGCAGCGCTCGAAGAGCGCATCGCAGAGTGGGCCTGCCAACTGGACACCGCCGCCGGGCGGCCCGTCAGCGCGGAGTCGGGCGCAGGGGCCGCAGGCGGGATCGGCGCGGCGCTGCTCGCGCTGGGCGGCCGGTGTGAATCGGGTGCCTCCATCATCGCCGAGCACACCGGCCTGGTTGACGACATTTCCGCCGCCGATCTGGTGATCACCGGTGAGGGCAAGTTCGACGAACAATCCCTGCACGGAAAGGTGGTCGGCGCGTTGGCCGCGGCGGCGCGATCGTCGCACGTGCCGGTGGTCGTGTTGGCTGGTCAGGTCGTTCTCGACAATCAGGCGCTGCAGTCGGCGGGCATTCTGGCGGCCTACGCGGTCTCCGATTACGCCGGTTCGGTGCGGCTGGCCCACGCCGATGCCGCCAACCAGCTGATGGGGCTGGCGTCGCAGGTCGCGGCGCGACTCGGGAATAGAGGCGCAACAAGGTACCTTTGAGGAGGTGGGTTTATTCGGCAGGGGCCCGCGCCCCAGCGAACGAGCCCATCCACCGATCCGACCATCATGTGGGCAAGTAGGCACATACAGGGAGAAGCAATGACTGTTCAGGACGAGTCAGCCGTCACAACTCACGGCGCGATCTTGACCGACGCCGCGGCAGCCAAGGCTAAGTCACTGCTGGATCAGGAGGGACGCGACGATCTTTCGCTGCGTATCGCGGTCCAGCCTGGGGGATGCGCCGGCCTGCGTTACAACCTGTTCTTTGACGACCGCGCGCTCGACGGTGACCTCACTGCGGAATTCGGCGGTGTGACGTTGACCGTCGACCGGATGAGCGCGCCGTACATCCAGGGCGCGTCCATCGACTTCGTCGACACCATCGAGAAGCAGGGTTTCACCATCGACAACCCGAACGCCAGCGGCTCCTGCGCCTGCGGCGACTCCTTCAACTGACGCCGGAACGCCACAGCCAGGTCTAGTAGGTCCCTGCGGTTCGCTGCACGTAGGAGCACACCAAGACCTGGTTGTGCTGGCTGAGCAGTTGCGCGATGCCCTGAACCTGATTGCGGGTGGCGCCGCCGGTAGCCGGCTGGACGCGCATGCTGAACAACACCTGGGCCTGATAGTCCGACCAGTACACGATCTTGTCGATCGACGTCACCTGCACCTCGGAAAACTGGTTGCGGAACGCCTCGCTGCTGAGTCTGGCCAGCGCCTGATCGGATCGTCGGTCTCGCACGGCGTCGTAGATGCCGCACAGCGAGTTACGGGCGATGGTCTCGGTGTCTCGGTGATCCAGGGCGTCCAGGTACTTCTGGATCGCTGCTTTGGCCGTGGCGTCGGAGAATGCGCCGCCCTCGGTCGCGGGACCGCTGCGCGATCCGTGCACGATTGCCGCGATCAACGCGGCGATCAGCAGCAGCGCCGCCACCACGCCGACGAACAGCCGTCGACGGCGGGGTTTGGGGTAGGGCAGTGGCGGCGGCAACGGCCCCGGATAGGCCGCCGAGGGCGGTGCCGCATCAACTTCGTGACTCGGCGGCCGGTAGGCCGGCGGAGTGGGAATCGGTTCGCTGGGATGGGTGTCGGTGAACGGCGGTCCTTCGGCGCCCAAGCGGTGGTCCGACGAGTACGGACCGGACATAGGTGGGTCTCCTCGGATACCGGAACTAGACGACCAACGACGCTGCGAGGTTCTCCTACGGAGGCTAGCGGGCGTCGGCCCGCGGTGCAGAGCCGACCATGGCCACGGGTACCCTTAGCTAGCCGAACTTAGGAAATGAAGGGTGGATTTTCGTGACGATTGCGGTAACCGGTTCTATTGCCACTGACAATTTGATGCGGTTTCCGGGTCGATTTTCCGAGCACCTGCTTGCCGACCATTTGCAAAAGGTGTCGCTGAGTTTCTTGGTGGACGACCTGGTGATTCATCGTGGTGGGGTGGCCGGAAACATCGCCTACGCCATCGGGGTGCTGGGTGGCGATGTCGCGCTGGTGGGGGCGGCCGGTGACGACTTCGACGATTACCGTCAATGGCTGCAGTCGCACGGTGTCAACACCGACCACGTACTGATCTCGAAGTCCGCGCACACCGCGCGGTTCGTATGCACCACCGATCTCGACATGGCCCAAATCGCGTCGTTCTACCCGGGTGCGATGTCCGAGGCCGGCAACATCAAGCTGGCCGATGTCGTGTCATCGATCGGCAAGCCTGACCTGGTCATCATCGGGGCCAATGACCCGGCCGCCATGGTGGTGCACACCGAGGAGTGCCGCAAGCTCGGCCTGGCCTTCGCCGCCGACCCGTCGCAGCAGCTGCCCCGGCTGTCCGGCGACGAGATCAACAAGCTCATCGACGGCGCCGCATACCTGTTCACCAACGATTACGAGTGGGAGCTGTTGCTGACCAAGACCGGCTGGTCGGAAGCCGATGTGTTGGAAAAGGTTGACCTGCGTGTGACCACCCTCGGCGCCAAGGGCGCCGACGTCGTGGACCGCGACGGCACAACCCTCCACGTCGGGGTGGTTCCCGAGACCAGCCAGACCGACCCCACCGGTGTCGGCGACGCGTTCCGGGCCGGTTTTTTGACCGGACGCAGCGGGGGTCTGAGCCTGGAGCGCTCGGCGCAGCTGGGTTCGCTGGTAGCGGTGCTGGTGCTGGAGTCGACGGGGACCCAGGAGTGGCAGTGGGACCACGAGGTTGCAAAGACGCGGTTAGCGGACGCGTACGGCGACGACGCCGCCGCGGAGATCGCCGCGGTACTGGCTTAATTCCTCAGAGCTGCACCGGATACTGCGGCTCGCTGATGTGCGGCACCACGCTGTGCTCGACGAAGATCGCGTGCCACAGCATGAAGATCAGTACCGTCCACAGCCTGCGACTGTGATCGGTTGTGCCGCAACGGTGTTCGTCCAACATTCGGCGAACAGCCGACGCGTCGATCAGGTGGTCGGTTGCCGACGCGTTCACGATTTCATGCGCCCAGTCCAGCAGCGCGCCGGCGCGCAGCCAATGCCGGATGGGTACCGGGAAGCCCAGTTTCGGGCGGTTGAGCACATGCGGCGGAACGATAGGCTCCAGTGCGCGGCGCAGCGCGTATTTGGTAGTGGTGCGGGTGATCTTGGCATCCACCGGCAACCGGGATGCGACCGCGAACACCTCGGGATCCAGGAATGGGACCCGCAGTTCCAGCGAGTTGGCCATCGTCATCTTGTCGGCTTTGACCAGGATGTCACCGCGCAGCCAGGTGAACAGGTCGACGTGCTGCATCCGGGCCACCGGGTCCCAGTCGACCGACTCGGCGTAAATCGGTGCCGTGATGTCGGTATGCGTCCACTCCGGCCGGAATCCGGGCAATACGTCGCGCAGCTGCGCGTCGGAGAAGCTTCGGGCATTGCCGTAGTAGCGCTGCTCGAGGGTCAGTGATCCGCGGTGCAACAGGCTTTTGCCGCGCATGCCGTCCGGAAGGGGTTTGGACAACGTCCCCATCGAACGCCGAAGCGGTCTGGGCAAGTAGTCGAAAGGCTTGAGCGACAACGGTTCCCGATAGATGGTGTAGCCGCCGAAAAGCTCGTCGGCGCCCTCGCCGGAGAGCACCACCTTGACGTGCTTTCGCGCCTCGCGGGCAACGAAGAACAGCGGCACCAACGCCGGGTCGGCCACCGGCTCGTCGAGGTACCAGACGATCTCGGGTAACGCGGCGACGAACTCGTCGGGAGCGACCACCTTGGCGATGTGCCGCGCACCGATCGCCTCGGCCGATGCCACCGCGACATCGACCTCAGAGAATCCCTCACGCTCGAAGCCGGTGGTGAAGGTGATCAGCCGCGGGTTGTGCCGGATGGCCAGGGCCGCGATCGCGGTCGAGTCGATGCCGCCGGACAAAAACGCGCCGACGGTGACGTCGGCGCGCATGTGCTTGGCCACCGAGTCCTCCAGGACCGCCGTGATCTCGTCGTAGCGGGCCTGCTCGGTGCCGCGGGAGAACGGGACCGCCTCGAAACGCGGCACGAAGTAGCGGGTGGTCTGCGGCTGCCGGCCGGGACGAATGCGCGCGTAGCACCCGGATTCCAGCCGGCGCACGCCGCGATGCAGTGTCTCGGGTTCGGGCACGTACTGCAGCACCGTGTAGTGCTGGACGGCGCGGTCGTCGATTGCGGTGTCGAATCCGATCAAGTCGGCCAGCTCGAGCAGGCATTTCTTTTCGCTGGCGACTGCGGTGCCGCCGGTTCCGGTCGCCATGAACAACGGCTTGATGCCGAAAGGGTCTCGGGCGCAGAATAATTCGCCGGCCACCGTGTCCCATAGCGCGAAGGCGAACATGCCTCGCAGCCGCGTCAACGCGTCGGCGCCCCAATAGTGATAGGCGGCGACGATGGCCTCGCCGTCGCCGTCGGTGGCGAAAGCGGCGCCGTGGCGTTCGGCGAGTTCGGCGCGCAACTCGAGGTAGTTGTAGATCTCGCCGTTGAACACCAACTCGTACCGGTCAGGACTTTCCGGCGGACCCCAGCGCAGCGGTTGATGCGAATGCGCGATATCGATGATGGACAGCCGGTTGAAACCGAACACGACCGCCCCGGCGGGATCGGCCCACGTGCCCGGCTCGTCGGGCCCGCGGTGGCGCATCAGGTGTGACGCGTGGGCGATGGCCTCGGCCGTGGCGTGGGCGCTGCTGGACGGCTCGGCGCCGGCCGCGGCAGCCACGAAGGCCAGCAGTCCACACATCGCGCTCAGTATGCCGCAAAGCGGCGGCGCTCAGTATGCCGCAAAGCGGCGGCGCTCAGTATGCCGCAAAGCGGCGGCGCTCATGGATGCTGCAACTCGACTACTGCTAACCGGCAGGCCGCAGCGGGAGCCCGTGACGATTGCCGACGGCATGCGGGCCTCGACACGGCTTCGCTGCGTGCGTGGTCTACGCTGCGTAGTATTCGACATGCGAATCAGCCGACAGTCCCCATGAACAGGGGATGAGCGGAGTCGGCCCAGCTTGTGATTCAGGAGGCGCGACCGTGACATCTCGCGGGCCAGGCTGTTCGCAGGGCTTGTTGGGAAGCCGTTCGGCAGGCTTCCGTCGGCTTCGGCTGCCGGTGCTGGCCGGCATGCTGGGCGTGCTGGCGGTCACGCTGAGCGGATGCAGTTGGTCGGAAGTATTAGGCCTGGGCTGGCCGAGGGGCATCACCCCGGAGTCCGACTACAACCGGCAGCTGTGGGTCGGCGCGGTGATCGCGTCCCTGGTGGTTGGTGTCATCGTGTGGGGCCTGATCTTCTGGACCAGCGCGTTTCACCGCAAGAAAGCCACCGACACCGAGCTGCCGCGCCAGTTCGGCTACAACATGCCGCTGGAGCTGGTGCTCACCGTGACACCGTTCCTGATCATCTCGGTGCTGTTCTATTTCACCGTGGTGGTGCAGGAGAAGGTGCTGCACTTGGCGTCCGACCCGGAGGTCGTCGTCGACGTCACCTCGTTCCAGTGGAACTGGAAGTTCGGATACCAGAAGGTCGATTTCAAGGACGGCACGCTCCGCTACGACGGGGCCGATCCGGCCCGTAAAGCGGCGATGGTCTCCAAGCCCGAGGGCAAAGACAAGCGCGGTGAGGAACTCGTCGGCCCGGTGCGTGGGCTCAACACCGAGGACCGCACCTACCTCAACTTCGACAAGGTCGAGACGGTGGGCACCAGCACGGAGATCCCGGTACTGGTGTTGCCCGCGGGCAAGCGGATCGAGTTCCAGCTGGCGTCGGCTGACGTCGTTCACGCGTTCTGGGTGCCGGAGTTCCTGTTCAAGCGCGACGTGATGCCCGACCCGGCAGCCAACCACTCCGTCAACGTCTTCCAGGTCGCCGAGATCAACAGGACCGGCGCATTCGTGGGTCGCTGCGCTGAAATGTGCGGCACCTATCACTCGATGATGAACTTCGAGGTCCGCGTGGTGCAGCCCAACGACTTCAAGGCCTACCTGCAGCAGCGGATCGCCGGGAAGACGAACGCCCAGGCGTTGCAGGCGATCGCGCAGTCCCCGGTCGCAGTCACCACTCACCCGTTCGACACCCGCCGCGGCCAGCTGGCGCCTCAAGCGAGTAAGTAGGAAACCATGCACATAGAGGCCAGGCTGTTCGAATTCGTGGCGGCGTTCTTCGTCTTCTGCACGGTGCTCTACGGCGTGCTGACCAGCGTGTTCGCCACCGGCGGCATCGAGTGGGCCGGCACCACCGCGCTGGCGCTGACCGGTGGCATGGCGTTGATCGTGGCGACGTTCTTCCGCTTCGTGGCTCGTCGGCTCGACACCCGTCCCGAGGATTACGAGGGCGCTGAGATCAGCGACGGCGCAGGAGAACTGGGTTTCTTCAGCCCGCACAGCTGGTGGCCCATTCTGATCGCGCTGTCGGGTTCGGTCACGGCCGTCGGCATCGCTCTGTGGCTGCCGTGGCTGATCGGCGCTGGCGTGGTGTTTGTCCTGAGCTCGGCGGCCGGGTTGGTCTTCGAGTACTACGTGGGTCCCGAGCGGCACTAGTCGGCTCCGGCTGGATGCTTCAAGGTCACAATCAGGGCATCAGTTGATCCGTGACTGGGTCGCCGAGAATGTCATGCGAGCTCGGGTTGGGTAGGGTTTTCGAGGCACAATGAGGAACGTCGGAGCGTGCGCTCGACAACACAGCCGCGGTGTTGCGTGCGCCGGTGAAGTAGTCGGACAGGACAGGCATAGATGAGCGGGCCGAATCCACCAGGACCAGAGTCCGAAGAACTGGAACCCGGCGTCGAGCCCAGCGAAGGCGACAGCGGATTCGAGGACAGGCCAACGGGTGAGGCCGACGGTGACGGCCAGACGGGCCAGACCGATGTCTATTCCCGGGCCTACTCGGCTCCGGAGTCCGAACACGTCAGCAGCGGGCCGTATCTGCCCGTCGATCTGGACCTCTACGACTACGACAGTTTCGGCGGCGAAGCAGCACGCGACGAAGAGGTGACTACTCCACGCTGGCCGTGGATCGTCGGCGTTGCCGCGATTGTCGCGGCGATCGCCCTGGTGGTCTCGGTGTCGCTGCTGTTCGCGCGCACCGACACCAACAAGTTGGCCACGCCCAGCACCGCGCCCACGTCGACGCCGCCGATGCAGGACGAGATCATCGTCACAACACCGCCACCCGCGCCACCTCCGCCGCCGACCAGCGAGGCGCCGCCACCACCCCCGCCACCGACCAGCGAGGCGCCCCCACCACCCCCACCACCGACCAGTGAGGCGCCAGCGCCTCCGCCGGCCCCAGCGCCGGCGCCCGCGCCGCCCGCAGCAGCCCCGCCGCCCGAACCCATCCCTGCCGGGCCTCGGCAGGTGACCTACTCGGTGACCGGCACCAAAGCGCCGTTCGACCAGATCACGATCACCTATACCGACGCGTCTGGAATGCGACGAATCCTGAACAATGCGTACATCCCTTGGACGATCACGCTGACACCGATCTCGCAGTCCGATGTCGGTTCGATCGAGGCGACGAGCTTGCTGCGGCTGAGCAAGCTCAACTGCAAGATCACCACCAGCGACGGCAAGGTGCTGTCGGACAACGAAAACAATCAACCGCAGACGAACTGCTGATGATCGACAAGTACTCCCAAGTCTGGGGCGGCGCGCGCGGCAAGGTCACGCCGGCTGCCGCGGATCGCATCCTGATCGGGTCGTGCGCTGTCGTTTGGCTGGCCTTGGTGGGGATGAGCGTGGCTGCCCTCGTTGCGCTGATGGACTTGGGCCGGGGTTTCCACCAAGCAAAGGGGAATCCGCATACCTCGTCGGTGCTCTACGCGATCATCGTCATCTCTGCGCTGATCATTCTGGCGGCGATCCCCATGCTGCTGCGCGCCCGGCGCATCACCCGGGATGGACCGGTCACGCGACCGGCGGGATCGCCGGCGCGGACTGTGAGCGCGCAGTCGATCAGGTCCGGGCAGCTGACCGCGCAAGCCGCGCACGGCGCCACCGAGCGATTGACCACGCTGCGGCCGACGTTGTCGGACGCTGCGGTGGATCGGGTCTGGCTGCGCGGCACTGCCGCGCTGATGAGCACCATGGGCGCCGCCTTGCTCGCGGTTGCGACGGCGACCTATCTGATGGCCATCGGTCACGACGGCTTCTCCTGGACCGCCTACGGGATCGCCGGCGTTATCACGTTGGCCATGCCGTTGATCCCCTGGCGACACGTGCGGCAACTCCGCGGCATGCTGGCCGCGTAGTTGCGTGTGCGGCTAGTGGTGGCCGTTCGTTGAGCCGTTGCCGTTGCTGCCACCCTGGTGGTCCCGCAGTGCGGTGAGGGCGCGGTGTTCGGCGGCGTGGGCGGCGTCGGATAGCGCGGCGTCTTCGGAGACGGGGTCGGCGAACAAGAAGCTGCCGGAGCCGGGGGAGCCGCCGGAGCCGAGCTTGTTCATCTTCACCGGTACCGGGGCGCCTTGGTACTCCAGCGGCACTGGGTGGCCGTGGTCGTCGACAGGTCCCAATGGTTGGTGCAGTTCGATGTAGGCGCCGTGCGGCAGTCGTTTGATGATGCCGGTCTCGACACCGTGCTCGAGCACGGCGCGGTCACTGCGCTGCAGGCTGACACACCACCGGTACGTGATGAAGTAAACCAGCGGCGGGAGCACCACCATGCCGATACGCCCCATCCAGGTTGTCGCGTTCAGCGAGATGTGGAACTTGTACGCGATGATGTCGTTAATCGACGACAGCGTCAGCACCATGTAGAACGCGATCGCCATGGCGCCGATCGAGGTCCGTACCGGTACGTCACGCGGGCGCTGCAGCAGGTTGTGGTGGGCGTAGTCGCCGCTGAATCGCTTCTCCAGGAACGGATAGATCATCAGCAGGACAAAGATCAGGCCCATGATTATCCCGACCCAAACCGAGGCGGGAATGGTGTGATGGAAGAAGTAGAACTCCCACGCCGGCCAGAGCCGGGCCAGGCCGTCGGGCCACATCATGTAGAAGTCCGGCTGTGAACCCGCAGAAACCTGAGAAGGCTTGTAGGGCCCCAGATTCCAGATAGGGTTGATCTGCAGCAGGCCGCCCATCAAGCCCAGCACGCCGGTGGTCAGTGCGAAGAAAGCGCCGGATTTGACGGCGAACACCGGCATCACGCGCACGCCGACGACATTGTGTTCGGTGCGGCCCGGTCCGGGGAACTGGGTGTGTTTCTGGAACCAGACGAAGGCGAGGTGCGCGCCGATCAGCGCCAGCATGATCCCCGGCAGCAACAGGATGTGCAGCCCGTACATACGCGGGACGATGTAGCCCGCCGCGGTGCAGTCGTTTCCCGCACCGCCACACGGGAAGTCGCCGCCGAACAGTGCCCAGTGCAGCCAGGTACCGATCACCGGCATTCCCATGGTGATTGACGAGAGTGCGGCGCGCAGGCCGATGCCAGACAGCAGGTCGTCGGGCAGCGAGTAGCCGAAGTAGCCCTCGAACATCGACAGGAACAGCAGCAGCGAGCCGATGACCCAGTTGGCTTCGCGGGGCCGGCGGAAGGCGCCGGTGAAGAAGATCCGGGCCAAATGCACCATGATGGACGCGGAGAACATCAGCGCGGCCCAGTGGTGGACTTGGCGCACGAACAGACCGCCGCGCACCTCGAAGCTGATGTCGAGGGTCGACGCGTAGGCCTTCGACATCCCTACGCCGCGCAGCGGCTGATAGACGCCGTTGTAGGTGACGTCTTGCATGGAGGGGTCGAAGAACAGCGTCAGATAGACACCCGTCAACAGCAACACGATGAAGCTGTACATCGCGATCTCACCGAGCAGGAACGACCAGTGCGTCGGGAAGACCTTGTTGAGCTGGCGGCGCACCGCGGCCGATGGGTGATATCTCGAGTCGATGTCCTCGGCCTGACGGGCGAGGACCTTGCTCGCTTCTGCGCCCACGTCGATTTTCGGAATCATGTTGTGCGCTCCCAAAATGCCGGTCCGACGGGTTCGATGAAGTCGCCGTTGGCGACCAGATACCCGTCGGTGTCGATGGTGATCGGCAGCTGTGCCAACGCGCGCGCGGCCGGGCCGAAAATCGGTCTGGCGTAATGCAACGCGTCGAACTGCGACTGGTGACATGGGCACAAGATTCGATAGGACTGCTGCTCGTACAGCGACGAAGGACAACCCAGGTGCGAGCAGACCTTGGTGAAGGCGAACAGCTCGCCGAAGTTGAAGCTCTCCTGGCCCCTGCGCTTGACCATCCGCTGCATGTCGGTCGGCTTGATACGGATCAGCATCACCGGGTTACGGACGGCGCTCAGGATGGCTGTCAGCTTGTCGTGTGATTCCGGCGTGGTGCCGTCACCGTCGGACTCGCGCCAGGGGAAGACGGTCTCCATGCCGCCGGCCTCGATGTCTTCGGGGCGCATCTTCATGAACGGCGCTCCCAGGTGCTCGCCGGTGGCCCGGGCCACGTAAATGGTTTCGCCGTGAAACCGCGGTGTCCATCCCGAGGTCCACAGCACGGCTTTCTTGCCGTCAGCGGTTTGCACCACGGGTTTCCACGGATTCTTGATGAGGCCCCCGGCAAATGCCACCAGAGTGCCGAGCCCGAACGCGCCGAGGCCCGCGCCGAGCGACAGGCCGATCAGTTTGCGGCGCCGCAGCGTCGAGCCCTCGAAGGCATCGGTCAGGTTGGCGGCCACGGTTTTGCGGTCGATCTCGGCGGACCCAGCGCCCGCGCGGTCGTGGCGGTCCTGGATCGAGATCTCTTCGGGGATGAACTTTTTCTGGAACAGCACCGCGCCGATCGCGATGCACAGGACGGACCCCCCGAACGTCAGGCCGTACAGCGGGGTGGTAAGGGAGTACACGAAGCTCCCGGAAGACCCCTGTGGCTGGTATTCCCACGGCCAGAACAGGAACACCAGCAGCAGAGCCAACCCGAACAGCCCGCCCAGCAAAAGCCAGGCCGCCACCAGGCGCTCGGCGCGCTTTTCGGCTTTGGTGCCGGCGATCGGCCAGCGCGGCTCCTTGAAGACGGTGTCCACACCGTCGATCCGGCCGCCGAGGGCAACCAGATCTTCACGCGACATGGCGTTGAGCTCAGCGTCGCTGGGTGTGCCCTTCGCGTCCTCGCTCACGACCGCGCCCCAATCCACAGCGCCGCACCGATGACGGCGACCATCCCGATGATCCACATCGCCATGCCCTCGGGGGCGGGTCCGAAGCCGCCCAGACCGTTGCCGCCCGGACTATGTTCCTCGGTAACGTTTTTCACGTAGGCGATGATGTCTTTCTTGGCGTCGAACGAGAGCTGACGGTCGGAGAACTTCGGCATGTTCTGCGGCCCGGTCCGCATCGCGTCGAGGATCTGCTGCTCGTTGGCCGGCTCCAAGTCGGGCGCGAACTTACCCGACGACAGCGCGCCGCCCTTCCCGGTGAAGTTGTGGCATGAGGAGCAGTTGAGCCGGAAGAGATCACCGCCGCGGCCCAGGTCGTCGCCGCGCAGCGACTTCATCGCGAGACTGCCATCGGGGTTGCGTACCACGGTCGGCCCGCCGCCGTTGGTCTGCACGTAGGCACCCAGCGCATCGATCTGAGACTCGTCGAAAATCGGGTCTTTGCGGCCCGCCTGGGCCTCCCCGCGCATCGCCGGCATCCGGCCGCTCGACACCTGGAAGTAAACCGCGGCCTCGCCCACACCGATCAGGCTCGGTCCGCGGTCCGGTACGCCCTGCAGATTGGCGCCGTGGCAGGTCACACACGAGGTCTCGAAAAGCTGTTTGCCCGTTCGCAGCAGCGCCGAGGACGACTCGTCGGCGACAGCGACCTGCGGGGTGGGGGTCAGGACGGCGGCCAGTCCGCCGGCCGCCGCCAGTGCCACCACCAGCAGCAGTCCAGCCGAGAACCGACGATGCAGGCGGCGCCGCGCCCGGTCACTAAGCGATCGGTTCAACCCCAGTCTCTTCAACCGAACACTCCTGTTCTTACGCACGCTGGTCATCGGATGAAATAGATCGTCGCGAACAGGGCGATCCAGACGATGTCGACGAAGTGCCAGTAGTAAGAGACGACGATCGACGCGGTTGCCTGCGCCGGGGTGAACTTGGTCATCGTGGTGCGCGCCAGCAGGAAGATGAAGGCGATCAGCCCGCCGATGACGTGCAACCCGTGAAAGCCGGTGGTCAGATAGAAAACGCTGCCGTAAGCGCTGCTGGGGATGGTGGTCCCATGGCTCATCAGGTGGTGGTATTCGTAGCCCTGCCCGAGGACGAAGAACAACCCCATCGCAAAGGTCAGCACATACCAGCGACGCAAGCCGAACACGTCGCCACGCTCGGCCGCGAACACCCCCATCTGGCAGGTGAAGGACGAGGCGATCAACACCAGCGTGACCGGCACGGCCTGATAGAGATTCAGCTCGGTCGGCGGGGGCGGCCAGTTGCCGGCCGCCTGCGCACGCGCGGTGAAGTAGAAGGCGAACAGTCCAGCAAAGAACATCAACTCGCTGGAAAGCCACACTATGGTGCCAACACTGACCATGTTGGGGCGGTTGAGCGAATGTACGCGCGCCGTGATTGCTGTACCCGAGGTCCCTACCGCACTCGTCACATCCGCAAGTATGACGCTTTGTAGTTGTCGACCTCCACTCGGGGCGGAAATTGGCGCGCCGTCGCTCATCCGCTGCGCCCGGCTGCGCCGGCCTTGCGATCAGCTGGGCCGGCATGGCGACCCGCTGCGCCCGGCTGCGCCGGCCTTGCGATCAGCTGGGCCGGCATGGCGACCCGCTGCGCCCGGCTGCGCCGGC
>Ga0224555_1001370_pt1 | contig 33990 bp, 28 predicted proteins | sample 714S23034metaG_FD_180687 | JGI IMG/M metagenome (GOLD analysis project Ga0224555, IMG submission 180687) | Peat soil microbial communities from Stordalen Mire, Sweden - 717 S2 30-34 | ecosystem: Environmental > Terrestrial > Soil > Wetlands > Peat | place: Sweden: Norrbotten County, Stordalen... | reverse complement strand
GGGATCGGTGGGCCCGGCGGGCATGCTGCTCGCCGACGACACCGAAATGTACGAGCGCAACCAGGCCGGCCTCGAATCGCTGACACCGGAGTGGCTCGACGTGCGCCGTGGGCTGAACCGGGAAGCGGTCGACGAGAACGGATTCACGGTCGGCGGCGCCACCGATGAGACGGGCATGCGTGGCTTTTGGCGACAGTACACATCACTCATGGAGGCGCCATGACAGCCCCTCTCAGGGCGGACAAGGGGTTGGGGCCGGTACCCGACGCCTTCGACCGCCATACCGTCGAGCAGTTCCTTTACCGGGAGGCGCGACTGGCCGACGAGGGCGACTACGACGCATGGGAAGCGCTGTGGACCGACGACGCGCTGTATTGGGTGCCGATCGACGGGGACGGCGGCGACCCGCAGCAGCAGATGTCGGTCATCTATGACAACCGGCGCCGCATTTCGACCAGGTTGAACCAGTTACGCACCGGCAAGCGCTACGCGCAGGCTCCCCCGTCGAACCTGCGTCGGCTGCTGTCCAACATTGAATTCCTCGGCAGCAGAGACAATCCCGAAGGCGGTGTCGACCTGGAGGTCGGCGCGAACTTCCTGGCCATCGAGTCACGTGCACGGGGAACTCGGCTATGGGGTGGCCGCGCCACCTACCGGATCCGCCACAGTGAAAGCGGCCTTCGCCTTGCCTTCAAGAAGGTGGTTCTGGTGGACAACGATCAACCCCTACCCACGCTGGGTTTTGTGATCTGAGGAATCTCATGACGATCGAGTTCGATGGGAGCGACGATGTCGACGTTCCGGGTGTCGGGCCTGTCGTTGGCAATGAGTTCGCCGCAGTGTCAGTCCGACTCGACGTTGACGGAAACGCGCCGCGGCTGCGCTTAGAGGACCTCCGCAGCGGCCGCGTGCGCTATCTGGATGCGCTGGAACTCGAGACCATCATCTGGCTTCCGGAGGAACGCGTCACCGCCCTGCTCGACCCGTCGTACAGCAGGTGGCGGGGTGAGGCCCGGGGGTCCGGCTCGTGAGAAGCGCCGCGCTGCGTCACAGCTCAGCGCCGCCGATCCTCTGTCACGGAATTTAACGTAGAGTAGAAAACGGTGATAACGTGCACGGCAGCACCATGACCGGTCCGCAAGTCGCATCGAGGGAGGCGATCGGGCGCCATGTCGGCTGACCACACCTTCGATACAAAAATATCGGCGGCCCAACAGCTTTACCGAGCTCTGGCCGCCGCTGACCGCGAAGCGTTGTCGATGCTGCTGCATCCCGACTTCGTCGGGGAAGTCACCGCCGGACTTCCGCTCGACATGGGTGGCCGCCACGACGGCCCCGAGGCTATGCGGCGCGACGTGTGGTGGACGATCGGACGTCACTACAAGGTTGAGGTGCAGCCGGAAGAGTTACGCCTCCTCGATGACGGGCGGCTTTTCGTCGGCGGACACTACCGCGGAGAGGGCCGCGCCTCGGGCCGCCGCCTCGATGCGGCCTTCATCCATCTCATCGCGTTCGCCGCCGACGGCCGCATCACCTCACTGCAGCAGCTCACCGACAGCGCGGCGTGGGTACAGGCGCTCGGTGAACGCACCGCGCTGCAGACCATCGACTACTCGGTCACCGACGCGGTCGCCACCGTTTGCCTGAACCGCCCGGACGTCCGCAACGCCATCAACATGCGGATGGTCGAGGAAATCCTCGATGTGGCACGTCGGATCGCGGAAGACGACTCAATCCGGGCGATGCTCATCTGCGGCAACGGGCCTGCGCTGACCGTCGGCGGGGACATTGAGCACTTCCTCGACGGCCCCGGCGAGCAGTTCGGAACACTGTTCGCAAAGATGACTGCGCCTTTCCACGAAGCGTTTCGCATTCTGAGCCGAATCGACGCTCCGATCGTCACCGCAGCACACGGCGCCGTCGCCGGCGGCGGTCTTGGCTATGTGTATGCGGCCGATCTGGTCATCGCTGCCGAGGACACCAAGTTCGTGACCGCGTTCGCCGCCCTGGGGCTTTCCGGGGACGGCGGCGGAACCTGGCACCTGCCAAGGCTAATCGGTCCACGCCGCGCCGCCGAAGCCTATCTGCGGAACCGGCCGATCGAGGCCGCAGAGGCGTTGCAATGGGGCCTGATCAACGAGATCGTGCCCGCCGCTGAACTGCGGAGCCGGGCCGAAGCTGTGGCGCGGGAACTGGCCAGCGGCCCCACCCGCGGTTTTGCGCGGATGCGTGCGCTGCTGCGCGACACGTGGCGCAACGACTTGCCGACGCAGTTGCAAGCCGAGACCGAGGCGTTGCGCGACACCGGTGACACCGCCGACGCCGCCCGCGCCATCAGCGATTTCGCGGCCAAACGTCGCCCCGAATTCGACGGAAGGTAGCCATGGGATTGGTTCAGGACTCCGCAGAGCACAAAGCGATTCGAGAAACCGTGGGCAGCATCGCCTCCCGCTACGGTGCGCAGTACTTCATCGAACGCGGCCGATCCGGCGGCAGCATCGATGAATTGTGGAAAGACCTCGGGGCCGCCGGTTTATTGGGGCTGCACCTGCCCGAGGAATACGGCGGTGGCGGGGGTGGCATGGCCGAAGCGGTCGTCGTGGTCGAGGAACTCGCCGCACACGGCATGCCGTTGCTGGTCTGGGTCATTTCACCAGCGATCTGCGGCAGCATCCTGGCCCGGCATGCCTCCGAAGACATGAAGCAGCAGTGGCTCCCGGTAATCGCCGACGGGACCAAGATCATGGCGTTCGGTTTGACCGAGCCGGACGCGGGCTCCAACAGCCATAACGTCAAGACCACTGCACGGCGCACCGAAACCGGTTGGGCGATATCGGGTTCCAAATACTACATATCGGCGGTTGATCAATCCGACGCGATCCTGGTCGTCGCCCGCGATGCCGAACACTCGACACCGGAGAAAAGCGCGCTGTCGCTGTTCGCGGTGCCAACTCGCAGTCCTGGTCTGTCGTTCCAGCAGATCGACACGTCGATCGTGTCGCCGGACAGACAATTCACCGTGTACTTCGACAACGTGCATGTCGGGCACGATGCGCTGATCGGGACTGCCGGCAATGGACTTCGGCAGGTGTTCGACGGACTGAACCCCGAACGGATTCTGGTCGGCGCGCTGTGTGGCGGGATCGGCCGCTACGCGGTCGATAAGGCGGCCGCGTATGCCAAGGACCGCCGAGTATGGTCGACCCCGATTGGGGCACATCAGGGTATCGCCCATCCGCTCGCCGAAGCGCACATCGCGGTCGAGTTGAGCCGGATGGCCACGGTCCGCAGCGCCGAACTCTTCGATGCGGGCGAAAATGCCGCGGAGGCGGCCAATATCGCCAAGTTCGCCGCCTCGGAAGCCGCGCTCACAGCGCTTGATCAGGCAATCCAGACTCACGGTGGCAACGGCCTGTCCCACGAGTACGGGCTGTCTGAGCTGTGGTTCGTCACGCGGCTGATGCGCACCGCACCGGTCAGCCGGGAGATGGTGCTGAACTTCATAGCCCAGTCGTCGCTGGGTCTCCCCCGCTCCTACTAGGCGTTGACAAGGAAATCTAGATGAGCACAGCGCAATTCGACGTCGTCGTGATCGGAGCCGGAGCGGGGGGTCTGTTCACCGCTGCGCGCCTGGCGCACCGTGGCTACCGCACTGTGGTGGTAGAACGGCTCGACAAGGTCGGCGGCCGGGCTTCCACCGACAACATCGACGGTTTCAAGGTCAACAACGGCGCCATCGTCATCGAAGTCGGCGGCATCACTCAGCAGACGTGCAAGGAGGTCGGCGCGCCGTTCGACATCCGCGAGCCGACACCCCCGCTGCTGTACCGCATCGGCCACAAAGACGTCGACGTCACCGGCGGCGGCTGGGGCTTACTACTCGGCAAACTCACCCGACAGGGCGCGAAACTGGTCAAGGGTATCGGTGCGGCGCGCAGCGACTCGGGTCTACCCGAAGACGAGATATCCACGGCCGACTGGGTTTCGCGTTACACGAAAAACGAAGGTGTGCATGGCATCTTCCGCAACATGTGTGCCTCGATTTTCGCCGTGGGCTCCGAGGACCTGCCGGCTCGGGTGTTCCTGACCTACTTCACCCGCAAGAGTGCGTTCAAACGGTTCGGGTTTCACCCGGAGGGCACCATCGGGTTGTGGCGAAGCCTGGCGGCGGCCATCGAATCACACGGGGGTCAGGTGTGGCTGTCCACGCCGGTCGTCAAGATCGTCTCCGACGGCGCCACGGTAACCGGCGTGCAGGTCGTGCGAGACGGCCAGAGCATCACAGTGAACGCGCCGGTCGTGGTGAGCGACGTCGGACCCGCCGCCACCGTCAAGCTGCTTGGCGAAGACAATGTTCCGGCTGATTACCAGGATGTGGTGAAGAAGGGCGATCGGCCCACCGCGATGATCTCGGTCAACTTCGCCAGCCAGGAGCGGTTGGTCAACGCGCCGGGGATGTTGAGCTTCGCCAAATCCCGACGGTTGGCCTATATCGCCAACTTCACCGACACCTGCCCCGAGATGGCGCCACCCGGATGGAACCTCTATGTGGGCACCGCCGTGCCGAAGCCGTCGATCGGCGATTTCGACGACGACGCCGAGACCGCACTGCTGCTGGATGACCTACGCGACACCATCGATCGATTTGACGAGCGCGCGCGAATCCTCAACATCGCTGTCACCCGAGATGATTGGCCGCCGCAGCGGGCCGTGGCCGGGTTCGACCTGCCCAGCGATACACCGTTCGACGGGTTGTGGAACGTCGGCGACGCGGTCAAGGAGTACGCCAATGGCGGCACCACCGCGTGCGCCGAGACCGCGCAGCTCGTGGTCGACAAGATCGTCGCAGCACACCAGCCGGCAGCCGTCGTGCACTAGCCCGAAGTTACGGCTTGGCTGAGCGCTGATTGTCTGTCTGGTCTGCGGTCATGTCATTGACTGACCTCAGAGTGTAGCCAAAATAGTCAGTGTGTCGCGTAGGTTATGCGATCGAATGCATCTAACATGCAACGTATGGTACGACGGCCTGGTGCCATGCATGTGGCCAGGATCAAGAGCAGTCATATGGATAAGGCCGGGCAGCGTCGCGACTACCAGTCGGTATATCTACGCCGCAGCTTCCGCGATGGCGGCAAGGTCAAACACGAGCAACTGGCGAACCTGTCCGCACTGCCCGACACCGCGATCAGCGCGATCGAGGCGGTACTGGCGGGTGCGACGCTGGTGCCGGCCGCCGACGCGGTGGCAATCGAATCATCCTTGCCGCACGGGCACGTCGCGGCAGTGCACACCATGGCGCATACGTTGGGCCTGCCCGCCCTGCTGGGGCCGGCGTGCCGGGCCCGCGACCTGGCGTATGCGCTGATCGTGTCGCGGGTGCTGACGCCGGGTTCGAAGCTGTCCACGCTGACCGGGTGGGCCGACACCACCCTGGGGGCCGATCTGGGGGTCACCGGCGCGGCCACCGACGAGGTGTACGCGGCGATGGACTGGCTGCACGACCGCCAAGACGCCATCGAAAAACAGTTGGCGGCACGACATCTGGACCCCACGGTGAACCCCTCGCGGATCGCGATGTTCGACCTGTCCAGCTCGTGGGTGACCGGGCGGTGTTGCGAGCTGGCCGCCCGCGGCTACTCCCGCGACGGCAAGAAAGGCTGCCAGCAGATCGAGTACGGGCTGCTCACCGACCCGGCCGGACGCCCGGTCGCGATCCGGGTATTCGCCGGCAACACCGCCGACCCGACCGCGTTCACCGCCGCAGTCACCACCGTCAAAGACACCTTCGGGCTAACGAACATGGTGATGGTCGGGGACCGCGGCATGATCACCTCCGCCCGCATCACCGCTCTCAAAGACCTCGGCGGGCTGGGCTGGCTGACCGCGCTGCGCGCCCCTTCCATCGCCGCCCTGGCCGCCGACAACGGGCCCCTGCAGATGAGCCTGTTCGATGACCAAGACTTCGCCGAGATCACCCACCCCGACTACCCCGGCGAGCGGCTGATCTGCTGCCGCAACCCACTACTGGCGGCCGAACGCGCCCGCAAACGCGGCGAATTGCTCACCGCCACCGAACAACTCTTGGCACCGATCCTGGCCGCGGTCGCCGCGGGCCGCCTCGCCGGCGCCGACAAGATCGGCCTCAAAATCGGCAAAGTAATCGACAAATACAAGATGGCCAAACACCTGCACCTGAGCATCACCGACACCACCGTCACCCTCACCCGCAACCACAACCGGATCACCGCCGAGGCCGCCCTCGACGGCATCTACGTGCTGCGCACCAGCGTGCCCGCCACCGACCTCGACACCCCCGCGGTGATCAACGCCTACAAGAACCTGTCCAAGGTGGAACGCGACTTCCGCAGCATCAAAACCGACGACCTCGACCTGCGCCCGATCCACCACCGCCTCGACGACCGCGTCCGCGCCCACGTCCTGATCTGCATGCTCGCCGCCTACCTCACCTGGCACCTGCGTCAAGCGTTAGCCCCGTTGACCTTCACCGATGAAAACCCACCCGAACGCGACAACCCCGTCGCACCCGCCCAACGATCCGCCGACGCCGCCACCAAGGCAGCCCGAAAAACCACCACCAGCACCCACCTGCCCACCCACAGCTACCAAGGACTGCTCGCACACCTGGCCACCCTCACCCGCAACCAGGTCCGCTTCACCAACACCGACACCACCGTGCCCATCCTCGCCGAGGCCACCGACACCCAACGCCAAGCATTCCAACTCCTCGACGCGACCATCCCCCTGACCCTCCAGTAGCCAAAACACACCACCCCGAAAACTACGAACCCCCAGCACAACTGGGGGTTCGCCCAATCTCAGCGCCGTAACTTCGGATTAAGCGCAGACGGTTTTGGTTGCTTCCCGCTGTGTCCGGTTGTGTGCCGTGTTCCGTTGGGCGGCAGTACTTCGCATACCTGATTACTTCCTGTTGCAGGCGGTCGATTCCGGTGGATTGCGTGTCATTTGCGCCGCATAAGCGACGCCTGCCATTATCCGCGCTGGCGAGTTTGCTGCAGTCCAGTCCGACCGAACATCTTGGTCCGAGCGAGCTGGGGACTCGATGCCTAGCGGCGCGTGCCCTGACTCGACCGGAGAAACGGCCTAGTCAGGCGTCGGGCGCGCCCTATTCTTGGGAGAACCCTGGAAACTCGGGGGACCGGAAGCGGCGGAGGGTCGGATGAGCGTAGCGACTGCGTGCCGCACATGTGGCACCGAGCTGCGCGAGGGCGCACGGTTTTGCGATTCTGCGGTTCCCTGATTGCACGGCTACTGGCCCCGCATGTTGACCATGGCTAGCGCCGGTCTTGAACCAAAACGGCGCCGCACCCGTGATACCACTGGAAGGCTGGTTATGGAGATTCCGGAAACCAACCGGACACTGGTCGCTGACGCGTTCGCGCGGCTGTCCGCTGAGCATCGGGCAATCGTTCGACGCGCGTATTATCACGGCTGGACAACCGCACAAATCGGCGCCGACCTGGGCATCGCCGAAGACGCCGTGAAATCGCGGCTGCATCACGCGCTGCGAGCGCTGCAGCAAACGCTGCAGGAGATGGGAGTGGCACCATGACCGCCGTTTCAGGGCAGGGAGCACCCGTCCCTGGATCGCGCGAACAAGACGGTGACAAGTACGCACACTGGGACGCGGCCTACGTGCTGGGGTCTTTGTCCGAGATGGACAGGCGCGAATTCGAAGCACACCTGGATGAGTGCCGGACTTGTTGGGATGCGGTAAACGAGCTTGCCGACATGCCCGCCCTGCTGTCGCTGCTCGACCTCGACGACATTGCCGACGAAGATGACCCGGTAGCAGTTCGGCCGCCATTGCCGCAGCCGAATCTGATCGGTCGGCAGTGGGAAATGTCCGCCGTTGCAGGCTTGCTGAAGCGTGCAATGGGTGGCCACGGCGCGGTGGTCGGCGTCGTCGGCTCGGCTGGCATAGGCAAAAGCCGTCTCGTGCGCGAAGTTTCGGCAATGGCAGATGCCCATGATGTTGACGTGTTCAGCGCCTTCTGCGAATCGCACACCAGCCAGATCCCCTTCCATGCCGTGACGCGCCTGTTGCGCGCAGTCACCGGCGTCGAGAGTCTTGACCCACCTGCCGCGCGTGCGCAGATCCGGGCTCAGGCACCCGACGCGGCGCCTGAGGATTTGCTGCTCTACGACGACCTGCTGGGCATCGCCGATCCCGATGTGGAGCTGCCGAAGATCGATCCGGATGCTCGTCGGCGGCGGCTGACCATGTTGGTAAATGCGGTCTCGCTGGCCCGCCGGGCCCCGGCGGTCTTTGTCATCGAGGACACACACTGGATCGACGAGGTCAGTGAGTCGCTGTTGGCCGATTTCTTCACGGTCATGACGCAGACGCCCTCGCTGGTGCTTGTCACCTACCGACCCGAATATCGGGGCGCGTTGACCCGAGTGGCAGGTGCCCAAACTCTTGCCCTTGCGCCGCTGAGTGATTCGGAAACCACGGGACTGGTCTCGGAGTTGCTCGGGCCGGATCCCTCGAATGACGCGCTGGGCCGCAGGATCGCCCAGAGGGCCGCCGGCAATCCGTTCTTCGCCGAGGAGATCGTGCGCGAACTGGCCGGGCGCGGCGTGCTCCGCGGTGAGCCGGGCGCATACCTCTCGGTGGCAGGGGTTGGCGACGTGAGCGTGCCGCTCACGCTGCAGGCAACCATCGCCGCTCGCATCGACCGACTCGACCCAAGGGCAAAGCGCACGCTCAGCGCAGCGGCAGTCCTCGGTGCGCGGTTTGACTCGGACCGGCTGGCCGCGTTGGGCGTTGAAGCGGTCGTTGACGAATTGCTGGCCGCTCAGCTCATCGACCAGGTCCGCTTCACCCGGCGACCGGAGTACGTGTTTCACCATCCGTCGATCCGCACGGTCGCCTACGAACTCCAGCACGAATCGGATCGTGCCGAGCTGCATCGGCGCGTCGCGGCCGCCATCGAATCACGTAACCCGGCAGCGGGCGATGAAAATGCCGCCTTGATTGCCGAGCATCTGGAGGCGGCCGGCGATGGGCACGCCGCTTACGGCTGGCAAATGCGGGCCGCAACCTGGGCGACCAACCGCGACATCGCCGCGGCATGGCGGAGTTGGGAGCGTGCCCGGACGATCGCCGACGCCCTACCCGCCGATGACCCCGACCGAACATCCATGCGCATTGCTCCTCGCACCATGTTGTGCGGGATCGCGTGGCGAGTCCATGAGCATGCGACAGGCGCCCGTTTTGAGGAGTTGCGGGAGTTGTGCGCCGCTGCCGGGGACAAGCCTTCACTGGCCATCGCCATGGCGGGCCGGGTGATGGATCACTTGCATCAGGCCCGATTGCACGAGGCGTCGCAGCTGGCATCGGAAGCGATGGCCCTCATCGAGTCGCTCGAGGATCCGAACTTGACGGTGGGCCTGTCCCTCGCGTCGATTTACGCCAGAGCTAAGTGCGCCGAGTGGCCTGACGCGCTGCGGTGGTCACAGATGGTTATCGACCTGGCCGACGGTGATCCCTCAAAAGGCAACTTCATTATCGGCTCTCCGTTAGCGCTCGCCTTCACGACGCGGGCAACGGCCAGTTATTGCGTGGGACTTCCGGGATGGCGCGACGACTTGCGGCACGGCCTCGCCATGGCCCGCAGCACCGACCCGATGTCCTACGCCACCGTTGTCACCTACGCTTACTCCGCGGCAATACCGCCGGGCATGCTGAGGCCCGACGATCGCGCGATGGGCGAGATCGAGGATGCCCTGCGAATTGCCGAACAATCCGGTGATGATGTCGCCGTCGCCATCTCCCGGATGACGCTGGGCATTGCGCTGGTGCACCGCCGGACCAACGCGGAGCGCGACCGGGGACGGCAGGTCCTGGCGGAGGTCAGTGAAGTGTTTGTGCGTCGGGGGTTCTTCCTGGCCGAGTTACCTATCGTCGAGGTCTGCTTGGCTCGTGAAAAGGCTCAACGCGGAGATCGCGATGGCGCTATACCGCTCCTGCGCGTGACCGCAGACGGCCAGTTCCGCGAGGGACGGCTGCTGGGGTGGAGCATTCCTGCGACAGGTGTTCTGGTGGAAACATTGCTCGATCGGGGGGCCGAGGGTGACTTGGTCGAAGCCGAGGCCGCGATCGAGAGGTTGGCGGAGGCCACGATCGAGCGGTTAGCGGAGGCCGACGGCGGTTTCGCGGTGCGCGAGATTTGGCTGCTGCGGCTGCGGGCTCTCCTGGCGCGGGCTCACGGCGATACCGCGTCCTACGCGGACTTCCGGGATCGCTACCGCGACATGGCGAAAGCGCTTGGCTTCGAAGGGCATATCGAGTGGGCCGAGGCAATGCCGTGACCGCCGTCGTTCTGCACTCCTCGATACCGGTACGTCCCGACCTTGAAGTGCGCCGTCAGGGTTTCGAACCCCGGACCCGCTGATTAAGAGTCAGCTGCTCTACCAACTGAGCTAACGGCGCGTCGTCCTGCTGGACTGCGTTTGCGACAATAACAGCCATTCCGCCGGCGGACGAAATCGTCGCGCGTGAGATTGATTGCTGGCCTCTGTGAACAGTCGTCTACGCCCTAGACTACTCCTCAGTAACACAGCATTAAGGGGTTGTGAGGGGGAGTTACGCACGTGGCAGGTCGCTTGATGAGGCCTCAGCGGTGGCTGGCCGTGCTGATGGTGCCGCTGGCCGTCTTCGGCGCGGGCGCCTGCAGCGGCAGCGGCGGCACCCCGTCGCCGAAGGCCATCATGGATAAGGCCACGCCGTTCGGCGACCTGCTCGTCCCCAAGCTCAGCACGTCGGTGACCGACGGCGCCGTCGGCGTCGCGGTCGACAGTCCGGTAACGGTGAGCGCCGACAACGGTGTGCTGGCCTCCGTCGAGATGGTCAACGAAAACGGGGGGACTGTCGACGGCCAACTCAGCCCCGACGGCGTGCGCTGGGCGAGCACCGAGCGGCTGGGCTACAACAGGCTCTACACGCTGACCGCCAAAGCGCGTGGGCTGGGCGGAACGGCCACCCGCCAGCTGACGTTCCAGACCCATTCGCCGCAGAACCTGACCATGCCTTATGCCATGCCGCACGACGGCGAGGTGGTGGGCGTCGGCGAGCCGGTGGCGATCCAGTTCGACGAGAACATCGCGAACCGTGAGGCGGCCGAGAAGGCCATCGTGGTGACCACCGATCCGCCTGTCGAGGGCGCGTTCTACTGGCTGAACAACCGTGAAGTACGTTGGCGCCCTGAGCATTTCTGGAAGCCAGGCACCGCCGTGAACATCGCGGTCAACACCTACGGCGTCGACCTGGGTGACGGGGTTTTTGGCGAGGACAACGTGCGCTCACACTTCACCGTCGGTGACGAGGTCATCGCGACCGCCGACGACAACACCAAGATGGTGACCGTGCGGGTCAACGGTGATGTCGTCAAGACCATGCCGACGTCGATGGGCAAGGACAGCACCCCCACCGCCAGTGGCACCTACATTCTCGGCGTGCGATTCGCGCACATGATCATGGACTCGTCAACGTATGGAGTACCGGTCAACTCGCCCAACGGATATCGCACCGAGGTGGATTTCGCCACTCAGATGTCCTACAGCGGTGTCTTCGTGCATTCGGCGCCGTGGTCGGTGGGTGCCCAGGGCCACACCAACACCAGTCACGGCTGCCTCAATGTGAGCCCGAGCAACGCGCAATGGTTTTACGAACACACCAAGCGCGGCGACATCGTGCAAGTGCTCAACACGCTCGGCCCGCCGCTATCGGGGACCGAAGGCCTTGGCGACTGGAACATTCCGTGGGATCAGTGGCACGCCGGTAACGCCAAGGCGTAACCCGTTGATCAGCTCGGCGATACCTGTTATTTCGCAATGTGATTCGTGCCCGCTGGGGCGCCGACACGCCGACTGGGCGCCCATCCACTCAAGCGGATGTATGCGCTTTTAGCCTCATGGGTGCGAATCAAATCCTCGACTACCACCCGGTCGGCAACTTTCGGGCGGTCGATCGATCGGCCGGGGCTGCCGTCACTCGCAATTTCCGTGACCAACTTGCGCTATTCGGCGGCAACGTCCTGTGGCAACTGGTCGGTGTCGCCGTTGGCGCAATTGGTTACGCCGCAGAAGCGGCATTCGAGCTAGAGATGCACAGAGTCGCCTTGCGCAACCAGGTCCAAGGTCGCTGAATATCTTCTGACGAGGCGCCGAGCAGTGTTGCCCTACGGTTAAGGCGGGATTCGCCAGCGTGGTAGGCCGGGCATGCGCGTGCATCACCTTCGCCATGTGGGCGCAACCCTTGCCGCTGCGGCTCCTCGTGTCCAGCGTGGACGAGTTGCGGCGGCTTTTGCCGGGGGACGGGGAGACAATAGGCGCATGGCTGACGATTCAGTGACCCAATGGCCGGGAGTCTCGCGCGACGGAGAACCCCTGCTGACACACGGCCCGTCTATCGATTCGGTGACGCAGCAGAACGAGTACAAGATCCGCACCACGCCGCTTCCTGGTGGCCCATACGGTGACGACTGGCGCGGGTTGTTCAACTCCCGGTTTACGGGTCACACGCCGATCCCCGGGTGGCATGACGGAAACAAGATCACCGTTTATTGCTGGCCGGATGACGAGCCTAATCTGATCGAAAAGGTCGACTCGGCGATTGAGTACGCCAACGAAGAAGTGAGAGCGCTACGCCGCTGAATAGGCCCCTAGAAGGCCCGTGGGGCCCGTGCGAGGCCATCGGTCGTCAGGACGTTCTCAGGCGTCCACTCGTTCCCTTCCGAGGATGTCTCGGCAAATTGTCGGTGGGCTGGCAGAGGCTCGTTTTCACGGTCGCGGCTTCTGCAGTGTTACCGCGACACGGCGCACAATGCTGGTAATCGCGCCGTTGTTAAGCAGGCGCAGGGCCATCGCGACACTGGCGAGCATCCGCCCGTCCGGGTCGTTGTGCGCGATAGCCCACTTCGACAGCAGATCCAATTGCTCACGCAGTTGCCGCAACTCGTGGAGCTGGTCGTCGTGCTCAAGGGCGAATAGCCCCCCGGATAGCGCCCCAAGCGCCACTTCCGCCAGCTGCTCCTCGGGCGTGCGGTCGTCGCTCATGCCGCACCCCCTACCGGCCGGCCAAGCTGCAGCATCTCATCCCGGTCGAGCCTCAACAGGCGCGGACCTACGCGGTGGGCGGTGAGCCGGCCCGTTGCGATCCAGCGCCTGATGGTCTTCGGGTGTGTCCCGAGGGATGCCGCTACCTGCTCGAAACTGGGTCGGGGCGGCGAGCCTGCCCCTCTTTGCCGATGCATGTACAAATGTTGGCATCGCATCGCGGCATTTCACCGGCGTCTCAGAAAGTGTGTCAGGCCAACCGGCGGGCGAACGCCCAGTTCAGCCGATGAAACTTGTTCTGCAGCTTGTCGCCCTCGGCCTTGGGGTTGCAGGTCAGGAGCCTTTGCCCACAAGCACCAAGCGGTCGATGTCAGAGGGCATCGGCCCGGGAGTGTGTTGCCGGCTAGCGTTGCAAGATCCCCTGCAAAGAAAAAAGTCAGAGGGCTAAAAATGCCCTCTGACCTGTGGGGTGAGTGACGGGACTCGAACCCGCGACATTCAGGATCACAACCTGACGCTCTACCAACTGAACTACACCCACCATCGCCGCCAGACGAGAAGCGGCGACGTCGATACTAACCGTTTAGGTCCTCGACGGCCGAATCGATTCCCTCCGGCGTGGCCGCCGCGCCGCCAAGCTCGTCGGCCGCGGCGGCGATGTCGCTGGTCGTGGGCCCCGGCAGCGGCACGAACGCGGTGCGCCGGTAGTACCGCAGTTCGCGGATGGATTCCTGAATATCGGCCAGCGCGCGGTGCGCCAGGCCCTTGGCCGGCTGACCGTAGTAGATCCGCGGGTACCAGCGGCGGCACAACTCTTTGATCGAGCTCACATCGATCATCCGGTAGTGCAAAAACGAGTCCAGAGCAGGCATGTCGCGGGCGATGAAGCCACGGTCGGTGGCGATCGAGTTACCGGCCAGCGGCGCTGTTTTGGCTTGTTTGACATGCTGACGGATGTAGTCGAGCACCATGGTCTCGGCGGTTGCCAGGACCACGGTCGACGCTCGTACTTCCTCGATGAGGCCCGAGCGGGTGTGCATCTCGGTCACCACGTCGATCATCGACGACAACGCCGCGTCGTCGGCGTGAATCACCACGTCGACGCCATCACCGAGAATGTTCAGGTCAGCGTCGGTGACCAGGGCGGCGATCTCGATCAGCTTGTCCGAGCGCAGATCCAGCCCGGTCATCTCGCAGTCGATCCACACCAGTTCGTCCCGCACAGCGTTCACACTAGGCAAAGTTAGCTGGCGGACCTGCAGGCACCCCGACTGGGCGCGACAGCCAGTAAGGTCTTGCGTAATCGGGACCACGACTTCTAGGGGAGAGGCAGGGGCCTTATGAGCACGGAATCGACAGCGACCCCCGCTAAGCAGATCGCGGCCGGTTACGCCGTCGGGGGCCAGGCATTGGAGCTGGGCACGGTAGTCGTCGACGGCACGACCGACCCGTCCGCGCAAATCCGCATCCCGCTGGCCACCGTCAACCGGCACGGTTTGGTGGCCGGAGCGACCGGCACCGGAAAGACCAAAACGCTGCAGGTGATCGCCGAGCAGTTGTCCGCGGCGGGCGTGCCGGTGCTGATGGCCGACGTCAAGGGCGACCTGTCCGGCCTGTCGCGGCCCGGCGAGAGCAGCGACAAGATCACCGCGCGCGCTAAGGAAACCGGCGACAATTGGGAGGCGAGCGCCTTTCCCGTGGACTTTCTGTCGCTGGGCACCAAGGGTATCGGTGTTCCGGTGCGCGCCACCATCGCCAGCTTCGGCCCGGTTCTGCTGTCAAAGGTGTTGGTGCTCAACGCTACTCAGGAATCGACGCTGGGCCTGATCTTCCACTGGGCCGACCAGCAAAACTACGAGCTGCTGGATCTGAAAGACTTGCGGGCGGTGATCAGCTACCTCACCAGCGATGAGGGCAAAGTCGAGCTGAAGTCACTGGGCGGCGTGTCCGCGCAAACGGCCGGGGTCATCCTGCGCGCCCTGGTCAACCTGGAAGCCGAAGGTGCCGATACCTTTTTCGGCGAGCCCGAATTAAAGCCCAAGGACCTCCTGCGTTTTGACGACAAAGGCCGCGGGGTCATCTCGCTGCTGGAGTTGGGCGACCAGGCCGCACGCCCCGTGCTGTTTTCGACTTTCTTGATGTGGGTACTGTCCGATCTTTTCAAGTCCCTGCCCGAGATCGGCGACGTGGACAAGCCCAAGCTGGTGTTCTTCTTCGACGAGGCCCACCTGTTGTTCACCGACGCGTCGAAGGCGTTCCTCGAACAGGTCGAGCAGACCGTCAAGCTCATCCGTTCCAGGGGGGTAGGGGTGTTCTTCTGCACCCAGTTGCCCACCGATGTACCCAACGAGGTTCTTTCGCAACTGGGGGCGCGCATCCAGCATGCCCTGCGCGCGTTCACTCCCGATGATCAGAAGGCGTTGACCAAAACCGTTCGCACCTACCCGAAAACCGATGTCTACGACCTGGCGTCGGCGTTGACGTCGCTGGGTATCGGGGAAGCCGTGGTCACCGTGTTGTCTGAGCGGGGGGCCCCGACCCCGGTCGCGTGGACCAGGCTGCGCTCGCCGCGGTCGCTGATGGCCGCCATCGGCAACGACGCGATCGCCGCCGCGGCCAAAGCCAGCCCGCTGCAGGGCACATACGGTGAGACCAAAGACCGGGAATCGGCGTACGAGAAGATCGAAGCCAAAAAAGCCCAGGCCCAAGCTGATCAGCCGGCGGTGGTGGGATCGAAGACCGCGCCCGCACCCGCGGAAAAGCCAGGCTGGTTCAAGCGTTTCGTGAACAGCCGCGGTTTCCAGACTTTTCTCAAGGCGCTCGGCACCGAGCTCATCCGCGGCATGTTCGGCGGCAGCAATCGCCGTCGTCGATAGATCAGCCGCCCATCCTCTTGTAGAAGCTTCCGACGATCGGCGCGACGATGGCGCGTGGCGCGTACTGACTTGCCACCGACATCGCCTTGGACGTCACGCCGGGCACGACGCGCATCTTGTTGCGCGCCAAGGCATCTAGCGACTTCTGTGCGGTGTACTCGGTGGAGATCCACAGGAAATCGGGTACCAGCTTCTCTACGATCGACGCTTCAGACGGATCCGGTAGGTCGGTGCGCACCGGGCCGGGCGCCAGCAGCGTCACGTGCACACCGGACTTACGCAGTTCGCCGCGCAATGACTCACTGAATGTGTTCACGAACGCTTTTGTCGCCGCGTAGGTTGCGTTATAGGGAATCGGTGAATTGCCTGCTGCTGAACCGGAAATCAGGATTCCGCCGGCCTTGCGCTCGATCATTCCCGGCAGCACCGCCAACACCAGGTCGTGGACTGCGATCGTGTTCAGCTGTACCTGAGCCTTCTCTGTCGCCGCGTCAAGCGTGGAAACCGAACCGAAGGTGGCCGTGCCGGCGTTGGCGCACAGAATCGAGATGTTTCGGGTGGCCAACTCGTCGGCCAGTTTTGTGCGTTCGGTCACATCCGCGAGATCGACGGGGCGCACATCGACGGCGACGCCGTACTTCTCGGTGAGGCGACCGGCCAGGTTGTTGAGCAGGTCTTCGCGCCGTGCCGTGATAATGAGGCTGTGGCCGCGTGCGGCCAATTCGGTGGCCAGTGCTTCGCCGATGTTCTGCGAGGCTCCGGTGACAACGGCACGAGCGTCGGGACTGGGGGCGGGTACCGGCATGGGCCAATGGTAGACAGACCAGCGATGTCCGATTTCATCAGCAACGGTTCACGCGGATCCCAGCGATCCCAGGCGCTGGCATGGGCGCTGTGGGACACCGGCGCTGCCGGTGTGAGCGCGATCGTGGTGACGTTCGTGTTCTCGGTGTATCTGACCGGCACCGTCGGGAAGGACTTGACCGGTGGTGTTCCGCCCGCGAGTTGGCTGGGGCGCGTGCTGGCGATCGCGGGTTTGACCATCGCCGTGCTGGCGCCGGTGATCGGCGTGTGGGTCGAGCATCCACGGCGGCGGCGCGTCGCACTGGCCGTGCTGACCGGCATGGTGGTGGGACTGGTGAGCGCCATGAGCCTGATCCGCGACCGCCCCGAGTACCTGTTTCCGGGGTTGGCGTTGCTCGGTGCTGCTGCAGCGTGCGGCGATCTGGCCAGCGTTCCGTACAACGCGATGCTGCGCCAGCTCTCGACGCCACAGAACTCCGGGCGGATCTCCGGCTTCGGCTTGGCGGCGGCATTTGTCGGCAGCGTCGGGTTGTTGCTGGTCGTGTACTTCGGCTGTATCGGCGGCAAGGGCCCCACCCGAGGGTTTCTGCAGCTGCCCGTCGGCGACGGCATGAACGTCCGGACGGCGATGCTGATCGCTGCCGGGTGGTTCGTGGTGTTCGCGACGCCGCTTCTGCTGACCGCACATCGACTGCCGTCACCGGCCGAGGTCGTCGGTCCCGCGCGGGGTGTGCTGGGTGGTTACCGCAAGCTCTGGTCGGACCTCGTCGCCGAGTGGCACCGCGACCGCAATCTGGTCTACTACCTGATCGCCAGCGCGGTCTTTCGCGACGGCCTGGCGGGCGTGTTCACGTTCGGCGGCGTGCTCGGCGTTAACGCGTACGGGATCTCACCGGCCGATGTCCTGATCTTTGGGATCGCCGCAAGCGTGGTGGCGGCGCTCGGCGCGGTTTTTGGCGGGTTCTTGGACGACCGGGTCGGCTCCAAGCCGGTCATCATCGGATCACTGGCCGCCATCATCGCGTCCGGGCTCGCCATGCTGGCCTTGTCCGGTCCCCGCGCGTTCTGGGTTACCGGCCTGCTGTTGTGCCTGTTCATCGGGCCTGCACAGGCGTCGGCGCGAACGCTGCTGCTGAGGATGTCCAGTCACGGTAAGGAGGGTGTGGCCTTCGGCCTCTACACGATGACGGGCCGCGCGGTGTCGTTCGTGGCGCCGTGGCTGTTTTCGGTTTTCGTCGACGTGTTCGGCGCCGTCCGCGCCGGTATGGGGGGCCTGTGTCTGGTCATGGGCGTTGGGTTGCTGGTCTTGCTGATGGTGCGTGTCCCGCCCCGAATCCTGGCTGCAGGCGCCGATTGAGCGGGTCAGTCCGACGACGATGCGCGCCGTGGCGCGAGGAGGAGTCGGACAAATCAAGCTCAGCCCGACCCGTTGCACACCGTCAACCCAGCGCCGGTGCGCTGGTTGATCTCGACCCCATCCACGGTCACCGAACACGTGACGTCGTGGCCGATATTCACGATGGTGACGTTGGGCGTCCGACTGCTTGACGTCGGCAGGCTGACTTCCTTGCTCCACGGCAACGCGACGTTGAACTCGGTCTGCATCATCCCGTCGTTGTCCACGTAGGTGATGCTGATGGCGCGGCCCTCGCCGGTGACGTTGTAGGAAACGGTCTGCATGGCACTCGCATCGGCGGGCTGGCTGGTCTCGGTGGTGGTCGGCGCGGATGCGCTGGCCGAAGGCGAGGGCATCGACGTCGTCGGCACCGGGTTTTGCGAACTCGCCGGCAGTGGTGGCACGGCGGTTTGCTTCCTGGCCGTGCCATTGGCGATCACCAGGGCGATGGCCAGTGCGGTCACCAGCACCACTGCCGCGGCCGCCGCGATCCACAGCCAGCGCGGCGCTTTCGGTCGCCCGGATGTTGATTCCCGCGTTGTCTGATCCGGGGGAGGCTGACCCTGCAGCCAGTATTGGGGCAGCTTATCGGTCGGGTTGGCTGAGTTCGGATCGGGCGATGAGCCGGGGTAATACGGGGGCGGATAGGACGACTGGCCGCTGTAGGCCGGGTCGGTGTACCGCGGATGAGGCTGATGTATCCGTTGGGTTTGGTCAGTCCCCTGTTGGCTTGAACGGGTGTACTCGGGATGACGTCGATCGCTCATGCCCACCTCATTGCTGCAGGGTACCTGTCGCACAAGGTGCGGCGCCGAAATACCCGATGAGCATTTGGTATCAGGCAGCGTTCCGGTACGACTGCGGCTAGATCGCCGACAGGCGAAGCGCCGCCGGTGCGCTTTCCGGCACGATCGGATTGCGCGGCCGGACCGGAGATACCCGCTGATAGGTGGAGTCGAGTGCGGGACGCGGGTCAGGTTCGCCCTTGTTCGGCCAGAGGGCGACCGCCCGTTCCGACAGTGCCGTGATGGTGAGGGCGGGGTTGACGCCGAGGTTGGCCGGGATCGTTGAACCATCGATGACGTGCAGGCCCGGATACCCGTACAGCCGCTGGTATGGGTCCACGACGCCCGTGGTCGGCGAATCCCCGATGGGGCAACCGCCGATGAAATGCGCCGTGGTCGGGCGGTTGACGACGTCGAAGTACCAGCCGCGGGGGTCACCATCGATCTTTTCGGCCGCACGTCGCGCTACATCATTGGCGACCGGAATCCAGTTCGGATTGGGCGCGCCCCGGCCCTGTCGGGAGTTCAGTCTCGTGCCGAAAAGGCCACGTTTGAGGTAGGTCGTGAGCGAATTGTTCAAATCCTGCATCACAAGCAGGGATATTGTTCTATCGGAGCCTCTCCGAACATTGAACGAACGGGCGAATGCGGTCGGGTGGCGCAGATTTGTCAGCACCCATTTGGCGAGGCGGTGTCGGTCGCCGTCGACCAGGGTGGTGGCCAGTAGGAATCCCCAGTTGCTGCCCTTGCCGACGCGGAACGCTTCGATATGGGTGTTCGCGTCGGGGTGGATCGATGACGTCCCGGCCACACCCTGGGCCAGATCCGTGCGGGTTCGCGAGGTCGCGATCAGGCCCACCTCCGAGTTGGTCCGTGCCAGTTCACCCAACCGCGCCGAGATCCAGGGTAGTGACCCGTTGGTTCGCAGTCGGTGGAGCAGGTTTTGTGTGCCGAGCGCGGCGGCCGAGAACACCACTTGATCGGCGCTCCAGGTCCGGTGTTGTTTGCGAACCCACCGTCCCGTGTGGATGGTTTCAACCTGGTATCCGCCGGCAGGCGATTCACGGACGGCGACGACAGTGGTCATCGGGTGGACCTGCGCGCCGGCCTTTTCCGCGAGGTACAGGTAGTTGCGGTCGAGGGTGTTCTTGGCATTGTGCGCGCATCCATTAATGCAGCGCCCACAGAAGATGCAGCCGGCACGCTCTGGTCCGATGCCACCGAAGTACGGGTCGGGAACCGTCTTGCCTGGCTCACCGAAGAACGCGCCCACCTGGGTCGGGTGAAACGTGTCGGCAACACCCAAATCGTCTGCGATTGACTTGAAGATGTCATCTGTGGGCGTCAACCTCGGATTCGTCGCTACGCCGAGCATTCGTCTGGCCTGGTCGTAATACGGCGCTAACTCGGCCTTCCAGTCCGTGATCGAGGCCCATTGCGGATCGTTGTAGAACTGCTCCGGCGGTTCGTAGAGAACGTTGCCGTAGATCAGTGAACCGCCACCGACGCCAACGGCCGACTGGATGGCGACGTTCTTCAAAACGGTGATCCGAAGCGGGCCAGTGAGGCCGAAACTGGGCTGCCACATGGTCTTTCGCATGGGTACACTATCTGGCGGGTAGTCCTCCGGCCGCCAGCGTGCTCCCTGCTCGAGCACGCCGACGCGGTATCCCTTCTCGCTCAGGCGAAGAGCGGTAACCGATCCGCCGAAACCCGATCCGATCACGATCACGTCATAGTCGGGACTCATCGAAGTCCTATCGCAAGCTGTATGAAGGCCATCGGTCGACGGCGATCGGGCGTTAGCAGGTTGTCGCTGAGGATATGCCTTCGAACCGGCCGCGCACCCGAAAATCGCGAGTGATCGTCAGGAAGCGCGAACGGTCAACGCAGCAACCGTCATCGCCCGCATCACCGACCGAGACCGCGCCGCCCTGCCGTCGGCGGGCTTGAGGCTGTGCGGAGTCGAATTGAGGAGGCCGAACACGGCGTGCGCCATCAGCCGAGCGTCGGCCTCGGCGAGCGCCGGTTCGAGCTCGCGCAGCACGCCCACCCAGACCTCAACATACTGACGCTGTGCGCGGCGTACCTGCCGTTCGGCGGCGGCTGGCAGATAGGCGAGGTCGCGGTCCTGAATCCGGATGAGATCCGGTTCACCCAGCGCGAAGTCGAGGTGAAAGTCGATCAAACCGTCCAGTGCCGCGTCAGCGTCGACCTCGCGGGATCGGACCTCTCGCGCGCCGGCGAGCAAGCGCGTGCTAATGCCCACCAACAACTCGACCAGCAGCGATTCCTTGTTGGGGAAGTGCCGGTAGATCGCCGGGCCGCTGACTCCCGCTGCGGCGCCGATGTCTTCGAGCCGCACTGCCAGAAATCCACGTTCGGCGAACAGCCGCTCTGCGGCGGCCAGCAGTTGCATGCGCCGGTCCGACTTGCGTCGACTGCGACGGTTCGGCGCTTTAGTGTGGTCACTGTGGTCGGCCGCAGCAGACACTGCCATAAGGCCTCCCTAGACAGTTCGGTTAATCCCCACTAACATAACACGAGTTAGTGACCATTAACCAAAATTGGCGTGCAACCGAATGACCTCTCCGGCGGAAAACCGCGACGCGCACACCGCGCTCGTCGAGCAACTGCGCGACAAGCTGGCCGCGGCCGCCCTGGGTGGCTCGGAACGCGCCCGAACCCGCCATGTCGACCGCGGCAAACTCTTGCCCCGCGACCGCGTCGACGGTCTGCTTGATCCGGGCAGTCCGTTGCTCGAAATCGCCCCGCTGGCCGCCGACGGTATGTACGACGAAGAATGCCCCGGCGCCGGTATCATCACCGGGATCGGCCGGGTTTCCGGCCGCGAATGCATGATCGTGGCCAACGATGCGACCGTCAAAGGTGGTACCTACTACCCGATTACGGTCAAGAAGCATCTGCGCGCGCAGGAGATCGCGGGACAGAATCGGCTGCCCTGCATCTACCTGGTCGACTCCGGCGGCGCATTCCTGCCGAAGCAGGACGAGATCTTTCCCGACCGCTACCACTTCGGCCGGATCTTCTACAACCAGGCCAAGCTCAGCTCCGACGGCATTCCGCAGATTGCTGCCGTGCTGGGATCGTGCACGGCAGGCGGTGCCTACGTTCCGGCGATGAGCGACGAGGCGGTGATCGTTCGCAACCAGGGCACCATCTTTCTCGGCGGCCCGCCGCTGGTGAAGGCGGCCACCGGGGAAGTCGTTTCGGCGGAGGATCTCGGCGGCGGAGCGCTGCATTCCAAGATCTCCGGTGTCACCGATCATCTCGCGCACGACGACCGCGACGCGTTGCGCATCATCCGGCGCATCGTGTCGACACTGGGGCCGCGCGAACCGCGCATCTGGGATGTGTTGCCGACGGTGGACCCGATCGCTGATCAAACCGAGCTCTATGACGTGGTTCCTGTCGACTCTCGGATTCCCTATGACGTGCACGACGTCATCATCCGGCTGGTCGACGGCGGCGAGTTCGATGAGTTCAAGGCGGAATACGGCAGTACGCTGGTCACCGGATTCGCCCGTATACACGGCCACCCAGTGGGCATTCTCGCCAACAACGGTGTTCTGTTCGGCGAATCAGCGCTCAAGGGTGCGCATTTCATCGAACTGTGCGACAAGCGGATGGTGCCGTTGTTGTTCTTGCAGAACATTACCGGGTTCATGGTGGGCCGCGACTACGAGGCCTCCGGGATCACCAAGCACGGCGCGAAGATGGTAACCGCGGTGGCCTGTGCCCGCGTGCCAAAGCTGACCGTAATTATTGGTGGGTCGAATGGCGCGGGGAACTATGCCATGTGCGGTCGGGCTTATTCGCCGCGCTTCCTGTGGATGTGGCCCAATGCCCGGATCTCGGTCATGGGTGGCGAGCAGGCCGCGTCGGTACTGGCGACGGTGCGCGGGGAGATGCCCGCCGAGGAGGAAGAAGCGTTCAAGGCCCCGATCCGCGCTCAATACGAACACCAGGGCAATCCGTATTACTCGACGGCCCGGCTCTGGGACGACGGCGTGATCGATCCTGCTGACACCAGAACTGTTGTGGGTCTGGCACTTTCGGTAGCTTCCACTGCGCCCGTCGATCCGGTCTCCTACGGCGTCTTCCGGATGTGAGTGTGATGACCTTCAACACGGTTCTGGTTGCCAACCGGGGTGAGATCGCCGTCCGGGTGATCCGGACGCTGAAGGCGATGGGTATCAGGTCGGTGGCCGTCTATAGCGACGCGGACGCCACCGCGCGCCATGTCGCCGCAGCGGACGTCGCGGTCGCGATCGGCCCGGCGCCTGCAAGGGACAGCTACCTCAACGTCGCCGCCATCGTCGACGCGGCCGTGCGCACCGGAGCTCAGGCCGTACACCCCGGCTACGGATTCCTTTCGGAGAACGCCGATTTCGCAGCCGCGCTGGCAGCGGCGGGGGTGACGTTCATCGGGCCGCCGGTGGGTGCCATCCAGACCATGGGCGACAAGATCGCAGCAAAGGGCACCGTATCGTCGTTCGGTGTGCCCGTGGTTCCCGGTATCGCGCGGCCTGGCCTCACCGACGACGAACTGATCGCGGCCGCTGACGAGATCGGGTACCCGGTGCTGGTCAAACCGTCCGCCGGTGGCGGCGGCAAGGGCATGCGTATGGTCGAGCGGCCCGCCGACCTGCCGGCCGCGCTGATCAGTGCCCGGCGGGAGTCAGCCGCCGCGTTCGGTGATGACACGCTTTTCCTTGAGCGATTCGTGTTGCGCCCCAGGCACATCGAGGTCCAGGTGCTGGCCGACACGTATGGCAACGTGGTGCACTTCGGCGAGCGGGAGTGCAGCCTGCAGCGCCGGCACCAGAAGGTCATCGAGGAGGCCCCGTCACCGCTGTTGGACTCCGAGACGCGCGCCCGCATCGGTGCCGCCGCGTGCGATACCGCCCGCAGCGTGGATTACGCCGGCGCCGGCACGGTCGAGTTCATCGTCTCGGCGGACCGCCCCGAGGAGTTCTTCTTCATGGAGATGAACACCCGGCTACAGGTCGAGCACCCGGTCACCGAGCTGGTGACGGGATGGGATCTTGTCGAATGGCAAGTCCGGATCGCGGCGGGGGAGAAGCTGACCACCAGTCAGGCCGATATTGCGTTGCAGGGCCACGCGATTGAAGCGCGGGTCTACGCCGAGGATCCGGCGCGTGGTTTCCTGCCCACCGGCGGGGATGTGCTGGTGGTGGTGGAACCCGATGCGGCGGGCGTGCGAGTCGATTCGGGTCTGTCCGCGGGAATGGTCGTCGGCAGCGACTACGACCCCATGCTGGCGAAGGTCATCGCGCACGGCGCGGATCGGGCGGCCGCGCTGCGAACCCTCGATCGGGCCCTGGCCGACACCGCGGTGCTCGGGGTGGTCACCAATATCGAGTTTGTCCGCTTCCTACTGGCTGATCCCGATGTGATCGCCGGTCGGCTCGACACCGGGCTTTTGGACCGCCGCGCGAGCGATTTCGTTGCGGCGCCGCCCTCCGACGAACAGTTCATCGCTGCCGCGGTCTTCCAATGGTTGCGACGCTTCCCCGCGCCGGGCGCCGACCTGTGGGAGGTGCCGTCCGGGTGGCGAGTCGGCCGCCGGGTGCCAGTGAGCATCCGGCTGCGGTCCGGCGAACGCACCGACCACGTCCATATCTCCGGCATCCCAACCGACGCCGAAGTACGCGTCGAGGATGGCGAATCTCGGTTATTGCAAGCCAATCTGGCAGGCGAACGGCTGACCGTCACCCTCGACGGGATGCGCGTCGAGTACACGGTCGCGGCTGCGGACAACACGATATGGCTTGCCGGCGACGGGGTCTTCGTGGCGCTCGAGGAGGTGCGCGAAGCATCGGTACGCGCGGACGATGAGCACAGCGGGGATGCGGAATTGACCAGCCCCATGCCCGGAGCGGTCGTCGCGGTAAGCATCGACGACGGCGCTGATGTCGAGGCCGGCACGGTCGTCGTCACTGTCGAAGCGATGAAGATGGAGCACGCGCTGACGGCACCCGTCGACGGTGTGGTCGAACTCCTCGTCACGGTCGGCGATCAGGTCAAGGTGGGCCAACCCCTGGCCCGGATTACCGCGAACACCAACGTATTACCGGAAACAGAGGATAGTGCGTCATGAGCGATTTCCTGTCAACCTCGACACTCCCGGACGAGTACCAACAGTTGGCCAAGACCGTCCGCGACTTCGCCCAGAGCGTCGTCGCGCCGGTCGCCGCGCGCCACGACGCCGAGCACTCCTTTCCCTACGAGGTGGTCGCCGGTATGGCCGAGATGGGCCTATTCGGTCTGCCGTTCCCCGAAGAGTTCGGCGGAATGGGCGGCGACTACTTCGCCCTGTGCTTGGCGTTGGAGGAGCTGGGCAAGGTCGACCAAAGCGTGGCGATCACGCTGGAGGCCGGCGTCTCGCTGGGCGCCATGCCCATCTTCCGGTTCGGCACCGATGCGCAGAAACGAGAATGGCTGCCGCAGTTGGCCAGTGGCCGCTCCCTGGGAGCGTTCGGTCTGACCGAACCGGGCGGCGGCACTGATGCCGGCGCGACGAAGACCACCGCGGCTCTCGACGACGGCCATTGGGTGATCAACGGCTCCAAGCAGTTCATCACCAACTCCGGCACCGACATCACCAAGCTGGTCACCGTTACGGCGGTGACCGGCAAGCGCGACGGCAAGAAAGAGATCTCGTCGATCCTGATTCCGGTACCCACGCAGGGGTTCACGGTGGAGCCCGCCTACGACAAGGTCGGCTGGAACGCCTCGGACACCCATCCGCTGAGCTTCGACGACGTGCGGGTGCCCGAGGAGAATCTGCTCGGCGAACGCGGCCGCGGATACGCCAACTTCCTGCGGATTCTCGACGAGGGCCGGATCGCGATTGCCGCGTTGTCCACCGGCGCCGCGCAGGGTTGCGTCGACGAGAGCGTCAAGTACGCGCGGGAGCGTGAAGCGTTCGGGCAACCGATCGGTCGATACCAGTCCATCGCATTCACCATCGCGCGGATGGAGGCTCGCGCTCACACCGCGCGGACCGCGTACTACGACGCCGCGGCGCTGATGCTGGCCGGTAAGCCGTTCAAGAAAGAGGCGGCGATCGCCAAGCTGGTTGCCAGCGAGGCGGCGATGGACAACGCCCGAGACGCCACCCAGATTCACGGTGGCTACGGGTTTATGAATGAATTCACGGTGGCTCGGCATTACCGGGACAGCAAGATTCTCGAGATCGGTGAGGGGACCAGCGAAGTGCAGCTGATGTTGATCGCCCGCGAGGTGGGGCTGTGAAGTCGAGTGAGCGGAACGAGCGCCTGCGAGTGACGGGAACGAGACGAACGGTGAGCGTGTGAGTGGAGAGACTGGAACGAACGGCGAACAACCCGCCAAGACGGTCGTTCAGCGCGGGTTGTGGTTCGAAGAATTCGAAACCGGTGTGCGGTATCTGCATCGCCCGGGACGGACCATCACCGAGGCCGACAACGTGCTGTTTACGACACTGACGATGAATACCCAAGCGCTGCATTTGGATGCCGCGTTCTCCGACGCGCTTCCCCCCTTCAATCAGCGGCTGGTGAACTCGATGTTCACCCTGTCGACTCTGGTCGGCTTGTCGGTCGCACAGCTGACGCAGGGCACCATCGTAGGCAACCTCGGCTTTTCCGAGATCGCTTTCCCCAAACCAGTTTTCCACGGTGACACGCTGTACGCCGAGACCGTCATCACCGAGAAGCGCACCTCGAAAAGCCGCCCGGGAGAGGGCATTGTGACGTTCGCCCATACCGGTCGAAATCAGCACGGTGATGTGGTCGCCACGGCGAACCGCAAGACCTTGGTACGGATGCGACCGGCGGGGGCCGACGACTGATGGGCCTGCACAACCCCGGGCCGGCATGGCTGTTCTGCCCTGCTGACCGCCCTGAGCGCTACCAAAAGGCCGCGGCTGCAGCCGATATCGTGATCCTTGACCTCGAGGACGGGTGTGCTGCCGCCGACCGGCCCGCCGCGCGTGAAGCGCTTATCGATGTGCAGCTCGACCCGGCCCGCACCGTGGTTCGCGTCAACCAGTTCGGCACCGTCGATCAGGAACTCGACCTCGAGGCGCTGAAATGCACGTCCTACGACACCGTGATGCTGCCGAAATGCGAAGCGGTCGAGCATGTCAGCGCGCTGGCGCCGCTGTACGTGATCGTGCTCGTGGAATCCCCGATGGGCGCCCTGGTGGTGACTGAGACCGTCCAGGTGGACAACGCCGTCGCGGTGATGTGGGGTGCCGAGGATCTGTTCGCGGTGCTCGGCGGAACTGCCAACCGCTACCCGGACGGGACATACCGCGAGGTGGCCCGCCACGTCCGTTCGCAGTCGTTGTTGGCGGCCAAGGCGCACGGCCGACTCGCGCTGGATTCGGTCTACCTCGACATCAAAGATCTCGACGGGCTGCGCGACGAGGTGGACGACGCCGTGGCGGTCGGCTTCGATGCCAAGGTTGCTATCCACCCCAGCCAGCTGCCCGTGATCCGGGCCGGTTATGCGCCATCACCCGACCAGGTGCAGTGGGCGCGACATGTTCTTGCCGCGGCCGTCGATGAACGCGGTGTCTTCGCATTTGAGGGCAAAATGGTGGACGCGCCCGTGTTGCGGCGAGCCGAGCGAATCGTGCACTTGGCGGGCGACGCTTGATCTTCAGCGCCCGCGTTCTACCTGCGCTTGGCCGCGGCCAGCCGGGCAGCGAACTCCGGTGACTTAATCGAGACGGCTTGCGGCCCGAGTTCGGTGTTCTTGGCCAGCTCGTGCTGTTCGCTGTCGAGCGATCCCGGGCTGGCCGTTGCGCGCATGGTGGCTTTGGTCGCCAGCACCACCTCGCGCGGTGCAGCCGCGGGCCCGGCCGCCAGTTCCAATGCGGCGGCAACGGGGTCGTCGGCGACGCTGAGCGCCAGCCCATGGCGCACAGCGGATTCGGCGTCGAAGCGCATGCCGAACAGCAAGGCGGCGCGGGCCACTTCCGGTCCCGCCACTCGCTGCAGCATCCACGTCGCCCCGCCGCCCGGGTGTATTCCCAATTTCTGGAAACGGGCATCGAACAACGCGTTCGGCCCGGCGATGCGCACGTCGGCCGCCAGCGCCAGGTTCAGGCCAGCGCCGACAGCCGGGCCGTTGACGGCGGCGATCGTGGGCAGCGTGCACTTTCCGACGGCCATGAAGCCGTCGTAGAGCCGCAGCAGTCCCTGTTCGGCCGCATCGCCCAACGCGCTGAGATCGGCACCGGCGCAAAACGCTTTACCGGCACCGGTGACGACGACGGCGTGCACATCGGGGTCGGCCTCGGCCCGTTCCACGGCGGCACGCAGCTGCGTCGACATCTCACCGGTGACGGCGTTGCGTCGGTCGGGGTCGTTGACCGTGATCAGTGCGACGTGATTGTCGACGCTAAATAGGACCAGGTCGGATTGGGGCATCAGGCACCTCCGCAGATTGGTCGGCGACGGCACATAGCGCACCATCCGAGGACATGTGCCACATGTATCCCATCGGCCACAGTGGCACCTGACGACGTGTACCCCCGGCAGGATTCGAACCTGCGACCACAAGATTAGAAGTCATGTGCTCTATCCAGCTGAGCTACGGGGGCTGGAAAAGATCCAAGCGCAGGTCAGTGTATCCAACCGGCGCAGAAAGCGGCCTTACGGTCCGCAACGCCGGAAGAAATGTCGTTGGTAGGAAAAGTGATTCGCTAGTGTGAGGCCCGCCACACACGTACGCTACCGACGGCTGGGCTCGTGCAGCCGGGCGGCGTGTGCTCAACGACGAGGAGTTGGCGCAGCATGACGGTAGCCATAGATGTCAGAGCGCGATACTCGCAGGCTCGCGACGAAGTGCTGCGCCAGGGACTGCAGCTCGCTGCGATGCCGGTCGGCGCGTACCGCACCGGCTCGCTGTTGTTGCGCGGTTCGCCGTGGGCGGCGCGCTTTGTGGCGGGTTGGCTATCGGCCGAATTTCCTCCGCACGTTGTCACCGGGCACGCCCTGTCCGGCGTGACGCCGCTCTCGGTGGGCCGCGTTGCCACCGGCTGGGCGGCGCAGCGGGCAGACCGGATCCTCACCGCCGCGCTGACGGACTCGTTCGGGCCGGACTACCGTGAGCAAGCGTGTCACCCGATCAGCGATCGGGCCGCGTGCTCACGTCGCGGAGGCCTGCTGCAGGCGGCCGGCCACCGCCGCCGTTATGCCGCGCAGACGTCGGATATCGCCTACGGCCCGGACGTCCGCGACAACCTGTTGGACATTTGGCGCCCTCCCGCCGTCAAAGCGGGTGATCGCGCGCCGGTGGTGCTGCAGATCCCGGGCGGCGCGTGGGTCGTCAACGGTCGACGGCCGCAGGCATACCCGCTGATGGGCCGGCTCGTGGAACAGGGCTGGATCTGCGTGTCCATCAACTACAGCAAAAGCCCTCGCAAGGCGTGGCCGACACACATCATCGACGTCAAGCGCGCGCTGGCCTGGGTCCGCGACAACATCGCCGACTACGGCGGCGATCCCGACTTCATCGCCGTCACCGGTGGCTCGGCGGGCGGGCATTTGGCCTCGCTGGCCGCGCTCACCGCTAACGACAAGCGACTCCAGCCCGGCTTCGAAGAGGCCGACACAACCGTTCAAGCCGCGGCACCCTACTACGGTGTCTACGACCTGACCGACGTCGAAAAAATGAATGAAATGATGCTGCCGTTCCTGGAGCATTTCGTCATGCAAGCGCGTTATTCCGACCAGCCTCAGCTGTTCGAATCGGCGTCGCCTATTTCGCATGTGCACCGCGAGGCGCCGCCGTTCTTTGTGCTGCACGGCGAGAACGATTCAGTGATCCCCAGTGTGCAGGCGCAGGCTTTTTGCACCGCGCTCCGCGAAGCTGGAGCCCCGACCGTGTGCTACGCCGAGCTTCCCAACGCACACCACGCTTTTGACTTGTTCTCCACAGTGCGGTCCAGGTTTGCCGCTGACGCCGTTGCCGATTTTCTCGGTGTCGTCTACGGACGTTATTTGCACTCGCGATCGACGGTTTTGCGCAAGCGTGCCACACCGGCCAGTTGAGTTGATTGGTGCGTAACCCCACGCATCTTTCCAATTCGGCGGCCCGCCAGGGTATTTCGCCGGCTATCGCAAACGCGTTCAATCCCGCGTTCTGATCCGCACAATCGGCTACCGCCACCGCGCTAACCGGGCTACTTTGGAGTTGCCCGCGGTTGAGCGCAGCGCCCTGGCAAAGTGTTATGTGACGTCGCGGGCGTGACGGTTGGATGCGTTCGAAACGGGAGGCTTGAGTGGCGACAGCGGCGTTGGCCGGACGAGGGAGCGGCGGTGGCTGAGCAGGTCGACGCGGCCGGATTGCCCACGGCGCTGGGGCCGGTCGATTACCTCTTGCATCGCGGGGAGGCCAATCCGCGTACCCGCTCGGGGATCATGGCCTTGGAAATCCTGGACAGCACGCCGGATTGGGACCGCTTCCGAACCCGCTTCGAGAACGCGTCCCGACGGGCGTTGCGGCTGCGCCAGAAAGTGGTCGTGCCGACGTTGCCGACGGCCTCGCCACGCTGGGTGGTGGACCCCGACTTCAATTTGGACTACCACGTGCGCCGACTGCACGTCGCGGAACCAGGCTCGCTGCGACAGGTATTCGATCTGGCGGAGGTGATGCTCCAGTCGCCGCTGGACATCGCCCGACCGTTGTGGACGGCGACCCTGATCGAGGGTCTGCCCGACGGAAAGGCTGCGACGCTGCTGCACATGTCCCACGCCGTCACCGACGGTGTCGGCAGCGTGGAGATGTTCGCCCAGATCTACGACCTGGAGCGCGATCCGCCGGGTCAGCCGACCCCAGCCCAACCCATTCCGCAAGATCTGTCGGCCAACGACCTGATGCGCGAAGGGCTCAACCACTTGCCCATCAATGTGGTCAACGGGGCCCGCGGCGCGTTGTGGGGCGCGGCCTTGATGGTCGGACGAGCGGTGGCCAATCCCGGCGCGGCGGTGGCGGGTGCGCTCGGCTACGCCCGATCGGGGGTGCGGGTGATGAGCCAGGCCGCCGAACCGTCCCCGCTGCTACGTCGCCGCAGTTTGGCCACCCGCAGCGAAGCCATCGACATCCCGCTGTCCGACTTGCACCGGGCGGCGAAAGCCGGCGGCGGGTCGATCAATGACGCCTACCTGGCCGGTTTGAGCGGTGCGCTGGGGCGCTACCACCAGGCACTCGGGGTGCCGATGTCCACACTGCCGATGGCCGTGCCGGTCAGCTTGCGCGCCGACTCGGACGCGGCCGGCGGCAACCGATTCACCGGTGTCAACCTGGCGGCTCCGATTGGTACCGCTGATCCGATCGCTCGGATGAAGAAGATCCGCGCGCAAATGACCCAGCGCCGCGACGAGCCCGCGATGGACATCCTCGGTTCGATCGCTCCGGTGCTCAGCGTATTGCCGGGGCCGTTGCTGGAGTCGCTGACTGGTTCGGTCGTCGGCTCCGATGTCCAGGCCAGCAACGTTCCGGTCTATCCCGGCGACACCTTTCTCGTCGGTTCAAAGATCTTGCGGCAGTACGGCATTGGTCCGTTGCCCGGTGTGGCGATGATGGTCGTGCTGATCTCCAGAGGCGGCTACTGCACCATCACCACGCGCTATGACCGTGCCGCTATCAGTGACGAGGCGCTGTTCGCCCGGTGTCTGCTGGAGGGTTTCGACGAAATCCTGGCGCTGGTCGGTGACCCTGCTCCCCGTGCAGTGCCTGCGTCGTTCGACGCCGAGCCGTCCGGCACGTCGAAGCGATCGGTGGCGGGTTCATGACCGCCGGCGACGATGCAGAGCGCAAGTCGCAGAAATCGGCACGTGATCTTCGGTTACCGGGGTCGGTGGCCGAAATCATGGCCAGCCCGCCCGGACCCGAGATCGGCGCGTTCTTCGATTTGGACGGGACCCTGGTGGCCGGCTTCACCGCCGTCATCCTCACCCAAGAGCGCATCCGGCGCCGCGACATGGGCGTCGGCGAATTGATCAGCATGGTCACCGCCGGCCTGAACCACCAACTCGGACGTATCGAATTCGAAGAGCTCATCGGCAAGGCCTCCTCGGCCCTGGGCGGACGCATGTTGAGTGATCTGGAGGAGATCGGCGAGCGGCTTTTCCACCAGAGAATCGAGTCCCGGATCTACCCCGAGATGCGTGAGTTGGTCCGCGCCCACCTGGCTCGCGGGCACACCGTGGTGCTCAGCTCCTCGGCGCTGACCATCCAGGTCGCGCCGGTAGCCCGCTTCCTCGGCATTCTCAACACGCTCACCAACACGTTCGAGACCAACGACGACGGGGTTCTCACCGGCGGTGTGCTCAAGCCGATTCTGTGGGGACCGGGCAAGGCCGCCGCGGTGCAGAAGTTCGCCGCCGCGAACTATATCGACCTCAAGGACAGCTACTTCTATGCCGACGGCGATGAAGACGTCGCGCTGATGTATCTGGTCGGCAACCCGCGTCCGACCAACCCGGAAGGCAAGATGGCCGCCGTCGCCCGCCGTCGCGGCTGGCCGATTTTGCGGTTCACCAGCCGCAGCGGCGGCGGTATCGGGGCACAGCTGCGCACGCTTGCCGGGGTCGGTTCGCTGGTCCCCGTCGCGGCCGGCGCCGTCGGGATCGGACTGTTGACCCGCAGCCGCCGTCGTGGTGTCAACTTCTTCACTGCAACCTGGTCGCAGCTGCTGTTGGCCGCCAGCGGTGTGCGACTCAACATCCTGGGCGCGGAGAATCTGACCGCCGAGCGGCCTGCGGTGTTCATCTTCAATCACCGCAACCAGGCGGACCCGGTCATCGCCGGCGCGCTGATCCGGGACAACTGGGTCGCCGTGGGCAAAAAAGAGCTGCAGAGCGATCCGATCATGGGCACGCTCGGCAAGGTGCTCGACTCCGTCTTCATCGACCGCGACGACCCGGCCGCGGCGGTGGAGTCTTTGCACCAAGTCGAGGAGCGCGCCCGACAAGGCCTATCGATCATGATCGCGCCCGAGGGCACCAGGCTGGACACCACCAGCGTCGGGCCGTTCAAGAAGGGGCCGTTCCGCATCGCGATGGCGGCGGGAATACCGATCGTCCCGATTGTGATCCGCAACGCCGAGATCATCGCCGCGCGCAACTCCACGACGATGAATCCGGGCACGGTGGATGTCGCTGTGTTTCCGCCGATTCCGGTCAGCGACTGGACAGTTGACATGCTGCCGGACCGAATCGCTGAAGTGCGCCAACTCTATCTGGACACGTTGGCCGATTGGCCGGTCGACCAGCTGCCCGACGCCGGCGTGTATGGCCGCGAAAAGAAGCCGGCGCCGCGAAAGTCGTCGCGAAAGGCAACCAAGGCGGCACCGGTGAAAGCCGCGGCCAGGAAAACCGCTAAAGCGGCGGCCCAACCCAAAACCCCGGCGAGCAAAGTCACGAAGGCCCAAAAGAGCACGCCTCGGCCGAAGGGACGATCGTGACCACGCGGGCCGCCGATACCGCTTCGTTCACCACAACCGACGACACATTGGTGCTGGCGTCGGCGTCGTCGCCGGTGGAATCGGAGCTGGTTGCAGCGTGGCTGGACCAGCAACGTGCCCAGCACCCGGAGACCAAGCTCGAGGTGCTGCCGCTGCCTGCGCATAATTCGTCGCCAGGGGCGCTGGCGCAGCTGGTCGAACAACTCGAGTCGGACGAAGACCGATCGATCGTGCCGGTACGGGTGTTCTGGATGCCACGCGCCGACGCGTCGGCGTTGAATCGGTTGGCCGCGTTGATCCCTGGGCGTAATCCCTACCAGCCCAGTGAACGTCAGCAGCGCCGTGTCCTGCGCTCCGACCGCGCGCGTGCCCGAGTGGTGGCCGGCGAATCAGCCAAGGTGTCCGAACTTCGTCAGCAGTGGCGAGACACTACCGTCGGCGACAACGCGCGTGACTTCGCCCATTTCGTCACACGCCGGGCCCTGCTGGCGTTGGAACGTGCCGAATACCGAATCCTCG
>Ga0224555_1001369_pt1 | contig 34000 bp, 24 predicted proteins | sample 714S23034metaG_FD_180687 | JGI IMG/M metagenome (GOLD analysis project Ga0224555, IMG submission 180687) | Peat soil microbial communities from Stordalen Mire, Sweden - 717 S2 30-34 | ecosystem: Environmental > Terrestrial > Soil > Wetlands > Peat | place: Sweden: Norrbotten County, Stordalen... | reverse complement strand
GCGCGCGCGGCGCTTGCGGTGGCCCCATATCGGTGGAGTAGCGATTTCTTGCCTCCCAAATCGTTTGAAAACACCAGCGCGACCAAAGCGGATGCCGCTGTCGGGAATTTTGCAAGAGGCTACTGGGCCACCCAGATTCAATGATGGGGATCTGCGCCACCCGCCGAGTTTCTTCAACTTGATCTTGCCGATGGTTGAGGTTTGTGGTTTCCCCGGTCTCAAATACGAGACCGGGGCCACCCAGTTTCAATGATGGAACCTGCGCCACCCGCCGGTTTCGTTATACACTTTTCTTATTATGGAGACCACAGGTTGCGGTACTGCGATTGTGACGCCCTTCCGGGCGGATGGATCGATTGATGAGGCGGCGCTACAGGCGCTGGTGAACTGGCAGATCGAATCGGGGATCGACTTTCTGGTGGCCTGCGGGTCAACCGGCGAGGCGTCCACGCTGGACGAGGACGAGTGGCTGATGGCGGTCTGCATTGTGGCCGAGGCGGCGGCCGGGCGGGTACCAGTGTGGGCCGGCTGCACTCACAACTCGACGCGCACGCTGGTGCGCTATGCCAGCCGGCTGAAGCAGATCCGCGGCGTGGAGGCGGTGCTCTCCGCCAATCCTTACTACAACAAGCCCTCGCAGGAGGGCCAGTTTCAGCACTTTTTGGCTCTTGCCAAGACCGTTGCCCCGCTGCCGGTGGTGCTCTACAACATTCCGGGGCGCACCGGGGTGAACCTGGAGCCGGAGACGGTGGTGCGGCTGGCCGAGGCCGCGCCCAACATTCAGGCCGTCAAGGAGTCCAGCGGCAGGCTGCCGCAGATCGCCGACCTGGTTCGCTCTCTGCCCCGCGGCTTCAAGGTCTTCAGTGGCGACGACAATCTGGCGCTGGCTTCGATTGGCGTGGGCGCGCAGGGACTGATCAGCGTGGCCGCCAACGAGATTCCCGCGGAGATGGGGCGCATGATCCGCGCCGCGCTCAGCGGCGATTGGGCCGAGGCCCGCGAGCTGGAACGCCGTTACTCGCGGCTGATCGACGCCAACTTCTGGGACTCCAATCCCAGCCCGGTGAAGACCGTGCTGGCGCTGATGGGCCGCACGACGGACCATGTCCGCCTGCCGCTGGTTCCTCCCTCGGTCGCGACGCGCATCCGGCTGGAACGGCTGGCCGGCGAACTGGGCCTGCTCAAGCACCTGCCGCCGCCGGATGGCCCCTCGGAAGTGTTTTAAGGCAGGGAATAGGGAACAGGGAACAGTTGCCGGCGATCCATGGTCGCCGGCGACAAGGTATAGGCTACCGGACGCGGCCAGGCTGTCGAGTCAATCCACGAAGAGTTCCCCAGCCTGCCAGTTGCTGAGAGATACCCCTTTTCCTTAGAAGCGCACATCGCCATGCAGGGCTCAGATCCTCCTCTTCCGCCAGGGAGGGTCAGGCCGGCGCTGCCGCTGAAACCAATGCTCGATTCACTAGGTACCTAAGATTTTGGTTACCTATTACTAGAAAGTAGCAATTTGCCTGCCAATCCTCAGATAGTTCTAACAAAAAACTCAAGAAATATGTAAAAATTGTCGATAGATGGGTATGAAAGTGCATGCCACAACAGCGGTGTTTCTAGACAGGAGAGCCGCAGTGGACAAATCGCGCGAAACCGGAATCCCATATCCGCCTGACGATAATTCGCCAAAGGCGGAGGATTGCGCAGAGCTGGGAACCCGCTGCGCATACAACCGGACGAGGGGATACATTCTTGGCGTGGAGGTCGATTGCGGCGATTATTCCTATGCGAGCCTCGCCGATCGGCTGCCGATGCTTACCCCTAAATCCGGCGCGGGGCTGTGGATGGTCCCGTTCAAGGGAATCCCTGCCACGGATGTGCCGGTTCCGCTCGATCTGATTTATCTGGACGCGGAATGCCGGGTCATTGAAGCTGTCGAGTTCTTCCCTACCTTTCAAGTTTCCCCTTCGAGTCCGCCGGCGACCAGCGTGCTGGCGCTGCCCGTCCACTCGATTTATGCATCGCATACCCAGCCGGGCGATCTGGTGGCCTTCGGCCCTGTCGAGCAGGTCGAGAATGAACTGGCTCGGCTCTTCGGTCCAGACGCCTCTGCCAGCGTCGTGCAAGAAGCGCTTGGCGCGCAGGAGAAGCCGGTCGTAAGAAGCGCTCCCGCTCCACAACCTGTACCTGTATTGGATAGCCCCATCGAGGCGCTTGCCGCACCTCAGCCAGTTCAGGAGGCTAGCCAGGCTGAACCGTGGAAGAAGAACCACAGCAAGCCGAAGAGCTGGCTGCAGCGGCTATTGGCTCCAGAACCTACAGAGCCGAGGAAGACTCTGCGGGCGGCGGTGCCCGATCTGGCTGCTTACTTCTGGACCGGCGGCACTCCGCAGCCGCACGCCATTCGGAATATCAGTTCTACGGGAATGTATGTGGTGACCGATGAACGCTGGTACCCCGGCACGCTGGTGCAGATGACGCTGAGGAAGGCCGGCCGCGAAGGGGTAGGCGCGGAGGCTTCGATCGCCTTGCTGGCCCGCGTCAGTCGCTGGGGCAACGACGGCGTCGGCCTGGCGTTTGTGGTGCGAGATCCCCGCGCTTCACGCGCCGGAGAAGCTACCCCTTCCGAAGCCATCGAGCGGGAAGTGCTGGATCAATTCCTGGCGCGAATTGGGCATGGCAAAGGCTAGAGCGGTTCTCCAATACATATGTCCTTACCGATTCTATCGAAGGTGGCTTTTTCTTGAGGAAAAAGCCACTCTGCGGCGTGGTTTCGGTGTACAGCAATTGGAGAACCGCTATAACATCCGCGAACAAATCCGCCTGAGAAGTTCTCCTATCCGGCCAGCGCCTTCTTCACCAGATCGCTCACGGTGCGGCCTTCTGCGCGGAGGCTGGCGGCTTGCAGCCTGGCCTGGACAGACTTCATCACAACGCCCATCTCTTTAGGGGTGGGGGCATGACCGATGGCGGCGGCGACTTCGGCAATGGCTTCGGCGACCAGGGCGGCGAGGGCGGCTTCGTCGAGGGCCTTGGGCAGGAACTCCTCGATCACGACGATCTCGGCGGCTTCGGCGGCGGCCAGCTCCGGACGGTTGCCCTTGGTGAACTGATCGATGGAGTCGCGGCGCTGCTTGATCATCGTGGCCAGGGCCTGCTGCTCCTCGGCGGAGGTGAGAGCCTCGCGCTTCTCGATGAATTTGTTTTTGAGGGCGTTCTTGATGAGGCGCAACGTGGTGGTGCGGACCGCATCATGGGCCTTCATCGCTAGAATGACCTGCTGGCTGACCTGGGCTTCGAGGGAGAGTGAATCGCTCATATTCTTCATTTTAACTCTGGTGGATTCCCGGCACTTGGCGTGCACCTGCGGCCACTTGCGGAGGGCCCAGCCGCTTGCGGGCCGGTCGCGGAGGGTTCGTGATCTCCCAGGTCTCAAAAACGAGAGCTGGGAGACCCGCCATCCCAACGAACGCTTACTTCGCCGCAACCGTTACATCTACCAGCTTGTACAACACCGTGTGCTGAATCGAGCACAGCTTCTCAAACTGGCCCATCGTGCTGTTGATATCCATATCCGGATGCACCTTCTTCCAAGCGCCCCCAATGCTGCCGTAGGAGTTGATGAATGCATCCCAACTGGGATAGATATCCACCGAGCTCACCGCGGTTTTGTCCTTGGCGCCGCGCGGAAAGGCCTGCGCATTGATCGCCCAGCCGCTCAAGTTTCCAGCGTTCACCATCTCTTCGGCAACCGGCTTCCAGACCTTCTGCTGGTAGGCCACGCAGGCGCCAACATCCGGCGCACTCATCGAGTTGAAGACCAGGTAATCGTCTTTCTTTGGGCCGCCCACCAGCGTCTGGTACTGGGTAATGTTGGTGGAGACCAGCGTGCCGAGTTCGCCGTGCTTGGTGTAGAGCGCCTCGGCTGTCATGGGGATGTCAGCCTTGTGCAAAGCCTTCGACAGCTCCTCCGGGCTCATCGGCGCAGGCGGCAGGCCGTTGAAGAAGCTAACGAAGACATAGTCGCACTCTGAAGCCGTGCCCTGGGGCAATTCGGTGCGCAGCACAAGCGTGCTCGCATAGGTGCCGGAATCCACAAGCTCCTGATTCAGCTTGTGTTCTGTGCCGGCAATCCATTCTGCAATCGCGTCCCATTTGCCTGGGTTTACCTTTACACACACTATGCTGTGGAAACCGGTCGGCGCCTGTTGAGCAACAAGTGGAATCGAGAGCGCCGCGGCAATCGCGGCACCCAACAGAAATCGGGGAATCATCATTTCTCAAACCTCCGTACGATTTTTCTGAGTGTCACATTTTAGGGGAAGGACAACCAGAATGTTTTGCGAATATACACGTTCTACCTGCAACATGATAGAAAAATCGGCGCAGCCCGGCGCCTGCGGGCACCTGCGGTGCGGCTAACTGCTCGCCGATCGGTCGCATGAGGTTCGTGGTTTCCCATATCCCAGAATCGGGACCTTGGGCGCCAGGCTCTAATTTTCATCTAATTTCAACTGACTTCCATAAACGGCACCACTGTATCAGCAGTTCTTGTATCCGTCGATATTCTTGTAGTCCACGATATAAGTCGAATGATCCGCCAGCGTGATCTCCGCTCCGAGGACGGAACCAGAAGAAGTCACATCTATGATCCGGATAACCTTCACCGGATCCAATTCTTCCGGCGTCCATGGGGTGTCATCGGTCTTGTGCAGCATTGCCGTAATCATCAATTCCATGGCCGGGTTCTTGGCGGTGCGCTTGCGATGGACGAACAAGACCGTGCTCTCCTCCGCTTCCGCATTGAAGCCGCGGTGAACCTGACTCTGAATCGCGTCCCAGCCGTTGTAAGCTATCATCGCTACCGATCTGCCCGGAATCGAGGCTGTGATCCCCTGCTTCATTTCGTCTTCGAAAGTGTGCAACGCGGCCTTCTTCCCTCCGAAATGCGGCAGGCCAAAGTGGCCGAGTGTGAGCTCATGCTCGAAGGCCAGCCGGCAGCGGTCGACGCGGATGACGCCTCCAGGAACCGTGATCTCCGCGAGGTCGATAATGTATCCAACTCCGTTGTTCGGTGGCTTTCGCATGATCAATTGCCTATAGAGCACGCCGTCGCGCACGCCGTTGAAGAGAGCGCTCTGCGAGGTCACGTACGCGGCATCCTTGGATGCAGCGTTATCGACCGCGCGTCCCGTGAGATAGAAATTGATGTCCACACCCCTCAGATCGCGAGGATCCAGGCTCCGGAAACTATACTCCTGTGATGTGCCTCCGTTCGGGTTGTGGTCTTCCCATGGGAAATGGGTGTTGAAGACCAGCTTGGAGTAGTTGTGATCGTCGTCGTACACCTTGCCGGAGACGATCTCGGAAGTGCCGCTGCTGCCGTGGTTGACCAGAACGATGCCTGGCCGTTCGAGCACGGTCCGTTTTGAGCGCGCTCCTAATTCCTCCCACATCCCATCGTTCTCCTTTGCGGTCCAGAACGGAGAATCTTCCGGCAGCGCCAGGCTGATGAACGGCAGGAACATGATGAATGGGCTGGCCGAACAACTATAGTTTTGAATCGCGAATTCCCTGTGGGGATAGAAGCCGAGGCTGGGAATGTCGTTCTCGTAAAAGTCTTCCCGCCCGGTGAATTGCAGAATCGATCCGGAACAGAGCCGCCTCGCCCAACCGGGATCGATCGGCGGTTCCGAGGCGAGCAGAAATGACACCGGAAAGCCGCCCGAAATCCAGAGACGGTAGCAGATGCTTCTGGCCCACATATTGATATAGCCGTTCCGGCCGAAGAAGCTGGTATACGTTTTGAACAATTCCTGAAAACTCTTTTCGAGCACGCCAGCGATTTCCGGATAATGCTCGCGGCCGAAGGCACGGCTCCAGATCGTGCCGTAAACGACGAAGAGACTGATTGTGTAGTAGTTATAGCTCTGCTCCAAATACCATCCGTTGCCCGCGTGATACGATGCGACCCACTGCAGGTGGCTTTTCAGCAGATCGTCGTCGATGTCATATCCTTGTTTCTTGAGGAGCGAGAGCGCGCAGATGTTGAATAGCCGCCAATTGTTCTGCGTCGTGCGGTGATGCCCCCACTTGGAAATCGTGACGGCCATTTCATCGCGCTGCTTTTCGGTCAGGTAGGGCCACAGCACGTCGGGCATCAGCAACAGCGTCTTCGCCAAGCCACCGAACTCGCAGGTGAACTGATATGTAGCGTCCGGCAGGTTCTCGGGCATGGGCAAGCTGTTCACATGCCCCGGCGTCATCGCATTGTAGAACTGATTGGCGTAGTAATCGCGCAGCTTGATGCCGCCGATACTGACCTCGGGATCAACGTGGATCAGCGGAGCCGCCAGATTGAAGGTTCTCTCCAGCGCCTCGAATTCGTCGGAGCGATGGCGCCATTCGGGCGCATTCGGCTCAGGATACGATTTGCCCGGCACCTTGGGAAACACGATTGGCGAGTCGAACGTCTTCACATGCCGGAATGCCCGTTGGAGCACATACTTGGCGCATTCTATGTAGTGTTTCCTGGTCATCCCGGTCAGAGGACTCAGATTCAAATCGGGATTCCGGACTTCAAAAGCATTTTTCATAAGGTTTCGATCCGTTGGCGGCCATGGTTCCGCTGCATTTGTTTGGAAGTCATACCATATCAAGTTTTTGACGGCCATAACAAGTTTCACTGCCAGTGTGTGCCAATAATTTTTCCTAAATCTCAACGCCCACTGATCAGCATTGGTTTGCCGCAAAAAAACAACAACGCGGCGAGAGTGGGGCACGGAAGGTCAGTATTTACGGGCTGGATCAATAGGGCCTGACAACAGAAACCGGCGCTGCCGGACCCGATGTGGTCCGACAGCGCTGTGTTCGGGATACGCCTTACTGCGGCGCTGTTGCCAGTTCTTCCGGTTGCGGTTCGGCCAGGGTTTCAAACTGCTCGATCTCGACTTCGCCTTCGGGGAAGATGGCTTTGACCTGGAGCCTTCCGCCCATGGCCTCAATGTAGCTCCTGAGAGTCGAGACGTACATATCGGTGCGCTTCTCCAGGCGCGAGACGGCACCCTGATTGACCTCCAGAACGTTGGCAAGATTGACCTGGGTCAGATTGCGGGCTTCGCGGAGTTGATAGAGCCTCATCACGATCACGGCTTCCTCGACGCTCCGGCGAATCCGCTCCTCCACTTCCGGCGAATGAGTTCTGCGAATATCTCTCCATTTTGTGGCCATGATCTCGCTCTCTTACTGCTTTATACCTCGTAGGTAATATACCGTCAAGGGTATATTTATGCCTGATTCGAGTATTCCGGGGCAATAAATGCGCCGAAATGGGACGGATGGGAGATTTCCACAGATGCGCTATTCACATAAACCACAAAATTGTGTATTCTGTGATTGATGGATGGCCGTGGGGAAGTAGAGCCGCACTGAGGCTGAGAAGAACCTGTCCGGCTTTGAATGAAACAGGCTTCGGCTTCCCCCGCAGGCCCCATCAGAAAATGAGGAGAGAGCCATGATTCGCAAGACGCGCTTGTTCACACCCGGTCCGACCCCGCTGCTTCCCGCGGCCCAATTTGCCATGGCGGCAGCCGACATTCACCACCGCACGCCGGAGTTTCGCGCGCTGTTCAGTAAGGTTCTGGCGCAGTTGAAGGTTTTTATCGGCACCCAGAACGACGTGCTGCTGCTGTCGTGCTCCGGCACGGGCGCGATGGAGGCTTCGGTCTCGAATCTGACCTCTCCGGGCGACCGGGTGCTGGTGCTGACGGCGGGCAAGTTTGGCGAGCGCTGGGTGGATTTGGCCAAGGCCTTTGGCTGCGTGGTCGATGTGATCCAGAAGCCCTACGGGGAAACCTTCGATTTGGCCGAGGTGAAGGCGGCGCTGAAGCCGGAGCACAAGGCCATTTATATGCAGGCCTCGGAGACTTCGACCGGGGCGAGCCACAATGTGGAAGCGGTGGCCGCGCTGGTCAAAGGCACGGACACGCTGCTGATTGTGGACGGCATCACCGGCCTGGGCACGCAGACCTTCGACGTGGACGGCTGGGGCGTGGACATTCTGATCGGCGGCTCGCAGAAGGCTGTCATGATTCCTCCCGGACTCGCATACCTCAGCGTCAGTGAAAAGGCGTGGAAGGCGATGGAGACGGCCAAGAGCCCGCGCTATTACTTTGACCTGCGCAAGGAGCGCAAGAATCAGGTCAAGGGCGAGACTGCCTATACGCCTGCGGTGGCGCTGGTTGCCGCACTGGGCGCGGCACTGGATTACATTGCCGGGCAGGCGGGGGGCGACCTGGAAAAGGGCCGCATCGCGCTTATCGACAATGCGCAAGTGAATGCGGCGGCGACGCGGGCGGGCTTGGTGGCTCTCGGGTTCACGCTCTTTGCGCCGGCGTCTCCATCGGCCGCAGCTACGGCGGTTGCCGTGCCGGAGGGGATGGATTCGGGCGTCGTGGTGAAGGCGTTGAAGGCGAAGTTCAGCCTAGTGACCGCCAACGGACAAGGCACGATGCAGGGCAAGATCTTCCGCGTGGCGCATCTGGGCTTCTTCGACTTCCTGGACACGGTGGCGTTCATGGGCGCAATGGAGCACATTGCCAAGGACGTGCTGGGTCTGCCGGTGGTCTTCGGGCAGGGCGTGGCGGCGGCGCAGGAAGTGTTTGCGAAGGCAGCTTCTAGCCACTAGCTTCTAGCTGCTAGCTTGTTATCCGCAGGTTGAGGTTCGTGGTTTCCCACCCTTGACGCAAAGAACGCGTCAAGGATTGGGCACGGAGTCGAATGGATGAGGTCGGGCTTTTAGCTAGGGGCTAGAAGCTAGCAGCTAGGAGCTGGTTTTCATGTCTGAATTAACTTTTGGGGAGAAGCTGCTGATCGCGCGCAAGCAGCTTGACCTCTTTCAATACGAGATGGCCGAGCGGCTGGGGGTTCATGCCAACTCGCTGACCAAGTACGAGCGCGATGAGGGCAAGCCGCACGCCGCTGTGGTGCGGATCTTCGAGATGCTGTGCGAGAAGGAAGGCATCCGCTTTGACGAATACGAAGCAGGGCAAAAGGACAAAGGAGAGAGAATGAAGATCGTTCTGGCAGAGAAGGTTTCTCCGGCGACGCTGGCCGTTTTTGCGGCCGAGCCGGGGTGGGAAGTACTGACGCACGACCAACTGCCGGAGGGTTTGCCGGCTGCCCTGGCCGACGCCGATGCGCTGGTGGTGCGCTCCGCGGTGCAGGCTGACGATGCGCTGATGGCCTTTGCGCCCAAGCTGCGGGTGATTGGCCGGGCGGGGGTGGGCGTGGACAACATCGACGCAGCCGCGGCCACGCGGCGAGGCATTGTGGTGATGAACACGCCGGGCGCGAATGCGGTAGCGGTGGCCGAGCTGACCATCGCTCTGATGCTTGCCTTGGCGCGCAAACTGCCCATGGCCAACGCAACGATGCACGCCGGCAAGTGGGAGAAGAAGAGCTTGCAGGGAATGGAGCTGCGCGGCAAGACGCTGGGCATTCTTGGGCTGGGACGCATCGGCCTGGAAGTCGCGAAGCGGGCCAAGGGCTTTGGGCTGGAGATTATCGGCAGCGATCCGTTTGTCTCGGTCGCGGTGGCGAGAGAGAACGGCATTCGGCTGGTGACGCTGGACGAGCTGCTGGCCGGTTCGGATTACCTGACGCTGCATGTGGGACTGACGCCGCAGACGACCGGGGTGATCAACGCCAAAACGCTGGCGACGATGAAGAAGGGTGTGCGCATCATCAACTGCGCGCGGGGCGAGCTGATCGACGACGCGGCGCTGGTGGAGGCTCTCAAGAGCGGCCAGGTGGCCGGCGCGGCGCTGGACGTCTTTGCGGTCGAGCCGCCCAAGGAGTCGCCCTATGCGGCGCTGGACAATGTGATTCTGACGCCGCACATCGCCGGCTCGACGGGCGAGGCGCAGGAGGCAGTGGGGATTCAGATTGCGCGGCAGGTGCGCGATTATCTCAAGCTGGGCGTGGTGCAGAACGCGGTGAATCTACCGTCGCTGAGCCATGAAGAATATGTGGTGCTGGCGCCGTACATTGATCTGGCCGGACGGCTGGGTTCGTTCCTGGCGCAGGCGGGCAAGCACGGCATCGAGGCGATTGATCTGGTCTACGGCGGGACGCTGGCCGACGCCAAAATCGACTTGGTGCGCAACGCGGCCATTGAGGGACTGCTGGCCGGCTCGGAGAATGTGAACCGCATCAACGCGGCGTCGGTGGCCGGGGAGCGCGGCATTCGCATTCACGAGGTGAAAGAGGAGAGCCATCGCGGCGGGGCGACGACCGTGCTGACGATCAAGCTGCACACGGCCAAGGGCGAGAGCAGCGCCACCGGTACGGTGATCCGCGGCGAGCAACCGAGGCTGCTGGAGTTCGACGGCATCGACATTGAGACGCCGCTCGAAGGCAACCTGCTGGTCTGCCGTAACCTGGATGTGCCGGGCGTGATCGGCAAGATCGGCACGATCCTGGGCGAGCACGGAGTGAATATCGCCAACTTTGCTCTGGGCCGCGAGCGGGCTGGAGCGAAGCCAGTGAAGGCGCTGGCCCTGGTCCAGGTGGATGCGCCAGTCTCCGACAAGGTGCTGGAGGCGCTGGGGACGATCGAGGCGCTGCTGGAAGCCCGGCTGGTGCAGTTGCCGGAGGCGGGGGCATAGCTGACTGTTTGAAGCAGTTCACATCAAACAAAATGAAAAACCACCGCCAATCAGCGGTGGTTTTTCATTGAGCGGGTGCAGAAGATTTATGCCCTGCTCAGGTAGGCGCCCTCGCTGGTGTCGACGCGGATCTTCTCGCCTTCGTTGATGAAGGAGGGAACCTGGACGACGAGGCCGGTCTCGGTCCGGGCGGCCTTGGTGACGCTGCTGGCGGTGGCCGACTTGAGGCCCGGCTCGGTCTCGACGACGGTCAGCTCGACCGAGGCGGGCAGGTCGACGCCCACGGCCGTGCCGTCATGGTAGCTGACCTTGATTTGCAGGTTGGGCGTCAGGTACTCGATGGCGTCGCCCAGCGTGGAGCCTTTGAGGACGGTCTGCTCGTAGTCGACCGGATTCATGAAGTAGTAGTCGTCGCCGTCGTTGTAGAGGAACTCCATCGAGATTTCGTCCACGACCACCTTGTCGATGGCGTCGGCAGAGCGGAAGCGCTCCTCGAACATGGCGCCGGTGCGGATGTTGCGCAGTTTGGCCTGGATGAAGGCGCGCAGGTTGCCGGGGGTGCGGTGCTCGACCTTGAAGACCAGGTGGAGTTGGTCTTTGTGCTTGATGATCATGCCGGGACGCATTTGTGTGGCGGGAATGGACATCTAGTTGAAGCTCCTTGCTTTTGCTGCGCTGATTGCGCGAAAGGTTTGGCCTTTGCCCAACTTCCATTGTAGCTGAGGGGCGAATTGGCAGATTGCATGGCGCGCCGTGCGGCAGAGCCGATCACATCTTCATCTCCGCGCGGACTGGTGATGAGATTGTGTGATTGCGAAGAAACACAACGAGTAGACCCGGCTATGGACATGCCTGGCCACAGGCGTAGTTGCCGTCGGAGTCTTGTGTCATGGTGGGCTGGGTCGAGGGATGCGTGTCCGGCGCCGACTTGCTCACGTCCCAGGCGAGCAGTTGCGATCCGTCGGCGCTGAGGTAGAGCGTGGTGTTGAGGTTGTCTTTGGGCGTGATGATCTGGTTTCCCACCAGGACGCCTCCCTGGGTCGCCTCAAAATAGATGTGCTTAAAGGTTCTGCCTTGCGAGTCGGGATTGGCATCGGGAGCAGCGGGGTCAAAGCCGATGACGCCAAGGTTTTTCGCTTCCTCAAGAGACAGGTTGATGGCAAAATTCATGCCATCGACGGTGACAAAAACGCCGTCGCGGTGCTTTCCGTCATCGCCGAAGGGCTGAGCGACCTTGAACCAATATCGCGCGCGCAGCGTGGCGGTGGCCGTCTTGAGGTGGCGAGTGTTGGGAAATCTCTGATAGAACGACTTGTAGGCGTTGGGCGTTGCGGCCTTGATGGTGGCCTCCCACGCGGCAAACTCGTAAGTTTCCGACTGGGCCGCAGCATCGATGACTGGAGTGGGCAGTTCCGCTTCGGCGACTTTTACGGGTTGCGCGACGGGTGCAGGCGCGGCGGGTGCAGGCACGACGGTTGCAGGCGCAGCGGGTGCGAGTGCAGCAGGTACCGGCATGGCAGGTACTGGCCTGGCAGGTGCGGGGGCAGCGGGTGCGAGCGCAGCAGGTGTTGGCATGGCAGGTGCTGGCATGGCGGGTGCGGGTGCGGCGGGTGCGGGCTCGGCAGGAGCAGGTGCGGCCGGGGTGGCGCTCAGAACGCCCAGCGTAAAGACGACGTTAATCGTGGTTTGAACTTTCACCGGCTCGCCGTTGACCAGGTAGGGCCGGTAGCGCCAGGTCCTGACGGCACTGAGGGCGGCGTCCTGCAAAAGGGCCTGCCCAGTAACGACATGCAGATCTTCGACGCTTCCGTACTTCGAGATGGTGGCTTGCAGGACCACTGTTCCTTGTATACGCGCGGCCTTGGCGACGGGCGGATAGACGGGATCGGTTTTCAGCAGCAACATACCGGCGATGACGTCCGCGGAGACATCGACTTTCCGATTGATCATCATCTTGCCGGCCAGTCTGCCGATTCTCGACCCGGAAGAGGTTTGCGATTCGGAGGAGGTTTGGGCGACGGCTGGAGTGAGTAGAGCGCAGAGACAAAAACAGAGCAAAATACAGGCAAAATGCCGCATTCCGAATTGCCGGACATGGCGGAGATTCAGCAAAACCATGGGAACTCCTAAAAAGGGGAGACGACGGGAGTGTAACAGAAAGCAGGCAGGGCTGGCGAGAGGCATCTGCAAAGGCGCGGCCCCGGCTACGGCTCCGGCTCCGTTCTTGCTAGAAATGCCGTAAGATGGTGATTGGATTGCCTTCTATCTTTTGCCCGCCGACAAGGGCCGAAAGCGAAGCAATGACCCAGCCTATGACAAATCCAGCATCCAATTCAGCGCGTTTTTACCTGACCACGCCAATTTATTACGTGAATGCGCGGCCTCACCTTGGGCACGCTTACTCGACCATCGTCTGCGACGCGATTGCCAGGCGCAAGCGGGCGCTGGGCATTGAGACCTGGTTTCTGACCGGCACGGACGAGCACGGGCAGAAGATCGAGCGGTCGGCGGCCTTGGCCGGGCGCACGCCTGCCGAGTTTGCCACAGCCATCTCCGGCGAGTTTCGCGGGCTGTGGGAGCGGCTGGGGATCAGCAACGACGACTTCATCCGCACGACCGAGGAGCGGCACAAGCGCGGGACGCAACGGCTCTTTGCCGAGCTGCGCGACCGGGGCTTCATCTACAAGGGCGCGTACACCGGCCAGTATTGCGTAAGCGATGAACTGTATGTGGACGGGCCTCCGGGGACGGTCTGCCCGGATTGCGGGCGCGTGACGGAGACGGTGAGCGAGGAGAATTACTTCTTCAAGCTGTCGGCATTCGAGCGCAAGCTGCTGGAGTTTTATGAGGCCAATCCGGGCTTCATGGGGCCGGAATCGACGCGGCGCGAGGTACTCTCGTTTGTGCGCGGCGGCCTGAAGGATTTGTCGGTGAGCCGGACGAGCTTCTCGTGGGGGATTCCGGTTCCCGGCGACGAGAAACACGTGATCTACGTGTGGCTGGACGCACTGGCCAACTACATTACCGCGCTGGGCTACGGGTCGGATGCGCCGGAGGACAAGGCGCGCTTTGAAAAGTTCTGGCCGGCGGATTTGCACCTGATCGGCAAGGAGATCAGCCGCTTCCACTGCGTCTATTGGCCGGCGTTTTTGATGGCGGCGGGGATTGCGCTGCCTCGCTCGGTGAAGGCCAACGGCTGGCTGCTCTTCGACCAGGGGAAAATGTCGAAGTCGAAGGGCAACATCGTAAGGGCCGAAACGGTTCACACCGTTTTAGGTTCCGATGCGTTGAGGTACTTCTTACTGCGCGAAATTCCCTTTGGGCAGGACGGCAGCTTTTCGTTTGACGCGCTGGTGCAGCGCTACAACGGCGATCTGGCCAACGGCTACGGCAACCTGGTCAGCCGCGTGGTGAACATGGTCCACAAGTACTTCGGCGGCGTCTTGCCGGAGGCGGGCGCGGAGACGGCTGCCGAGGCCGCGCTACGCGAGAGCGCGGTGAGAACGATTGCGGCGTTTGGGCGGGAGTTCGACGAAATGAACTTCTCCGAGGCGCTCAAAAGCCTGTGGGTTTTGGTGGCGGAGACCGACGGCTACCTGACGGCCAATGCGCCGTGGAAGCGGCCTACGGATCGCCCGGAAGCCGAGCACGTCGAGCTTCAGGCCCGCGTGCTGGCGATGGCTGGCGAGGCGATTCGGATTATTACCGCACTGGTCTATCCGATCTTGCCGGAGTCGGCGGCGAAGGTGTGGCGGCAGCTTGGGCAGGGCGAGATTGCCGAGGCGGCCAGGCAGGCTTTTTTGACGGAGATTGCATGGGGCGGGTTACGGGCCGGGACGAAGTTCGGCGAGCCAGCGCCGCTCTTTCCTCGCGCGGAGAAGGATGCGGTGGAACGGATGCAGAAGATCGAAGAGCAGAACAGCTTGAGCGTGGTGGAAGCGGCCAGCGGCGGCGACAGCGGTGCGGCCAACTCGGAGCCTTCCCCGCAAGCTGCTCCTGCCACAAAAACTGCCATAGCGGCACCGGCGGCAAAGACTAGAGAAAAAGAGGCAATCGTGAGCGAAGAATCCGAAATGCAAAAATCCTGGGACAATGTTCCCGTTGATTCAGTTGGCGTTCAGGCGGGAGATGAAGCATTGGCCTACGAAACGGTGGCGCAGACTGCCAAGGAATCGGCAGGTCAGGGCTATAGCCCTGACAATCAGACAGCCAAAGCGGCCGGGGCTGGTAGGGATGGGTTTCAACCCATTCATCCATCCCCTGAGGGACGCTCTTTGGAGAACACACTTTCGCTTTCCGTTTCACCTTCAACCGCGCCGACAGCGCCGGGTCCGAATCCCGCCGTTCCGGCCGCTCCAGCGGCCTCCGCCTCACCGCAGGTGATCACCATCGACGACTTCATCAAGGTCGATCTGCGCGTGGCGCAGATCCTCGTGGCGGAGCGGGTGCCCAAGGCCGACAAGCTGCTGCGGCTGGAGGTCGATCTGGGCTATGAGAAGCGGCAGATTCTCGCCGGGATTGCGCAGTACTACGAGCCGGAAAAACTGATTGGGCGGAAGATCATCATCGTCGCCAATCTTGCTCCGCGCAAGATGCGCGGGCTGGAGTCGAATGGAATGTTGCTGGCGGCGTCGCTGGAAGACGGCGCTCCGGTGCTGGCCGGCTTCCTCGAAGAGGCTCCGTTGGGGGCACGGCTGAAGTGAACGTAGACTCGTTGTGCATTGTACGGAGAGTACACATTGCTGATTGATTCTCACGCGCACCTGGACAGCCCGCGCTACGACGGCGACCGCGACGCGATGCTGCGGCGGGCGTGGGAGGCGGGCGTGGGCGCGGTGCTGGCGATTGGCATTGGCGAGCAGGCAGGCGGGATGGATGGGGCGCTGGCCGTCTGCCGCGAGTTCAATGGGCGGAACGGCATCCCGAAGCTCTACGCCAGCGCGGGCGTTTATCCGCACAACACGGCGGAGATTGACGACAAGATTCTGGGCAAGCTGGACCGGCTGCTGGGGGAGCCGGAGGTGATCGCCTGCGGGGAGATCGGGCTGGATTACTTCCACGAGGGAGCGCCGCGTGCGGTGCAGATGAGCGGGCTTGTCCGCCAACTGGAGATTGCCGCCAGCCGCAAGCGGCCGATTCTGATTCATTGCCGACCCAAGGAAGGCGCTGCCGACGCCTGGGAGCATCTCTTCGGGATTCTGGAGACGCACTGGCGGCCGACCGGCCTGGGCGGCATCATGCACTGCTTCGGCGGCGGATGGGAGCAGGCGCGGCGCTCGCTGGAACTGGGGTTCCTGGTATCGTTTGCCGGGAATCTGACCTACCCCAAGGCGCAGGCGCTGCGGGAAGTGGCCGCGCGGCTGCCGCTGGACGGGGTTCTGGTGGAGACCGACGCGCCCTGGCTGGCTCCGGCGGCCCAGCGCGGCAAGCGCAATGAGCCGGCGTGGGTGGCGCAGACGGCGTCGGTTCTGGCCGGGCTGCTGGGCGTCGAAGAGGAAGAAATCGCCGCGGCGACGACGAAGAATTTTAATCGGCTGTTTGGCTTTGGGGGGATCTGAGAAGTATTGTTGTATGGCAGGCATTGCATACAGCAGCCTTCCGAAGTTTGAGGAAACGAGAAATGGCGCAGGAGAATTCGTTCGACATCGTCAGCAAGGTGGAGATTCAAGAGGTGCGCAACGCCATCGACCAGGCGCTGAAGGAGATTCGCCAACGCTTCGACCTGAAGGATTCCCACTCCGAGGTCAAGCTGGCAGAAGGCGACAAGGAGATTCAGTTGGCCTCCGACGGCGAGTACCATCTGGAGGCGGTCAAGGAGATTTTGGGCCAAAAGCTGGTCAAGCGCGGCGTCTCGCTGAAGAACATGACCTACGGCAAGATGGAGCCGGCGCTGGGCAAGAGTGTGCGCCAGAAGATCACCTTGCAGCAGGGCATTCCCATCGAGAAGGCCAAGGAGATTGTGAAGCTGGTCAAGGATGGGAAGAAGAAGGCGCAGGCCAGCATCCAGGGCGATACGGTGCGCATCTCCAGCAAGGACCGCGACGAGTTGCAGGCGATTATCGCCCTGCTGCGCGGCAAAGATCTGGGCGTGGAGTTGCAGTTCACGAACTACCGCACGAATTAATTTCGTGACAGTTCGATAGTGAATGATTGTTTCGCATTTTAATTTTCACCGTACTAGCCTATCAATAACGAACACGGGAACCGGAGAGCTTTGAGCACACTGGCGATAGCGACGGCGAAAGAGGTCTTCGAGCTGCTGCGGGATGACCTCGTGGCGATTGAGCAGGAGCTGGGGCGCGACTCCGCCTCCGGCGTCAGCACCATCACGGAGATCGCCGAATACCTGAGGAGCGGCGGCGGCAAGCGCATCCGGCCCACGCTGCTGCTGCTGTCGTCGCACGCGCTGGGCTACACCGGCCAGGCTGCCATCCGGCTGGGCGCGGTGGTGGAGATGGTCCACTCCGCGACACTGGTTCACGACGACATTATCGACAGCGCCAATGTGCGCCGCGGGCGGCCCTCTGCCAATACCACCTGGGGCAATGAGAAGTGCGTGCTGGCCGGCGACTGGCTTTATATGCAGGCCTTCAGTGTAGCTCTGAAAGAGAAGAGCCTGCGCGTGCTCGACCTGCTGATCGGCCTGACCCAGCAGATGGTCGAGGGCGAGCTGCTGCAAATTCAGAAGCTGGGCCGGGCGGTCAGCGAGGCCGAGTACTACGACCTGATTTATCGCAAGACCGCCTGCCTGTTTTCGGTTTCAATGCAACTGGGCGCGGTGCTGGCGGGTGCCACGGAGTCTGTGGAGGCGAGTGTGGGCGCGTATGGCCGGACGGTGGGCTTGGCGTTTCAGATTGTGGACGACGTGCTCGACCTGACGGCGACCGAAGAGGTTCTGGGCAAGCCGGTGGCCAGCGACCTGCGCGAAGGCAAGGCGACGCTGGCGGTGATCCACTCGATTGACCACGGCACGGCCGCCGACCGCAGGACCATTCAGCGGGTGCTGGACGACCGCAGCTTTGAGAATGTGAGCCGCGAGAAGATTCGCGAGATTCTCGTGCGCAACGGCTCGGTGGAGTACGCGATGGGCGTGGCCGACCGCTACGCCGAGCAGAGCCGCCAGGCGCTGGCCGCAATCGCCGATTCGGAGTACAAACGCGCGCTGCTGTGGGTTCCGGATTTTGTGGTGGCGCGGGAGAAGTGACGCCGGCCGTGCTCGCGATCCACTAAACTCAAACCGCGGGCTTTCAGGATTTTCTCGGCAACCCGGCGACCGTCACGCATCTGCGCGAGAGCATTCGCGCGGAGCGCTTTCCGCAGTCGCTGATTCTGGCCGGGCCGCGCGGGGCGGGCAAGTACACGCTGGCGCTGATGCTGGCGAAGGCCGTCAATTGCCTGCAACCCACCGAGTCCGACGGCCTGCCGGACTTCTGCGGCGCGTGCGCCAACTGCTTTCGAAGGAGAAATGTGTGGACCTGGTCGGGATCGAACCGCCGATCTCTTCCATGCCTTGGAAGCCGTACTACATATTGGGATGCCACTCTGATCTGAGTCGTAAAAAGCGAATACGAAAATCGGTGAGTGCGCATTGTTGCAATGCTTTCGCGTCGGAAGGCTGTCTCCGACTCGCTGAAAGCAATCGACAGCGCCTATGGAGCGCATAGAAGGCATTTTGTCTCATCCACGGGCGTTCCACCTTATACATGGACTCTGGCCTCCGGCAGCACACTGCCCGCCTGCCTGTCGATGACCTCATCCGGACTGATTACCAGCAATGGCCCGCTGACGGCGAACTGCGCGATTGACCCCTTCTCACCTTTGATGTGACGGACTCCGGCAATCCCCCCATGACCGCCAGTCAGCAGTTGGACCTGATCCTTGCTGCGGCTCCGGCGATTGTCTTCAGCGGGACAATGCCAGCCACGACAACCTATGAAGCCACCTCATCTATGTGGGCTTTGCGACTGCTACCGGCGGCGCTGGCGTATTTTCCTTCGATCAGCCTTTCAGCGGTTTGACCTATAACTGGGATACAACGGCAACCGGCACGGGAACCTTCCTTATTCCTTCAGCCGGCATGAGTTGTGCGGTCATCAATCCGACAAAGGCGGTTTGCACCAATCAGACCGGCTTCCCGTCGATCAACATCCCGCAGCAATAAACAACGCAATCAGCAACGGCAAAAAGGGCGGCCAGCCATCGAGTTGGCCGCCCTTTTTCTTCACACCGATTTTCGCCAAAACCATAAACGACGCCTGAGCCAAAACGTGATCCAAAGCCTAATACGGTATGGGGACCGGCCCCAAAGAGGATCATGCAATAAATGGATGAAACCATTGAATATGCAAGATAACTTATTTCTTATTCATGAAGACGCGACGCCAACCATCCGTCTCCCTATGGATCTTTCGAATGCTTTGTTAACAAACGAGTCGCGGTAGGGACGATCATCACTGATCGACCCCCGCGCAGATCGATACGGGCGGCACTACCGCATACGGCTCTTGCCTAAGACGACCTATTCCAACTCTTCTTGGTTGTTACTCCGATCACGAGTGGCATGAGGAATCGCTCGATGTCGCTCACAACGCGCTTCTTCGCTTCTTGCGGATATGTAATCACTTAAATCGTAACCGCTCTAGCCGGCAATCTCCAGCGTCACCGAAGCATTCTCCAATCCGGGAGCCTCCGCCTTCACTTCAACGGAACCCGCCTTTCCCGTGGGCCGCACCACAACGACGCACTCTCCGTGGAACGTATCCCGCCGCGGCTGCCGAAAACTGGCCACATCCTTCGGGTTTGCATTCCCCACAGCAGCAATCTCGCACGCGCCGCTTACGGCGAAGCTCACTGGCACCACAGCATCCGGCACCAGGCGCCCGGTCTCGTCTACGACCTGCACCATTACATAGCTCAGGTCGTCGCGGCTTGACTTCAGCTTCATCCGATCCGGCGTCAGCTTCAGCCTGTGGGCCTTTCCTGCGGTGGTGAACGTGATCGTCCCGATCTCGCTTGCCCCCTGGTACGCAACAGCCTTCAGTTCGCCCGCGCGATACGGCACGGTGAACTCCGCCATCAACGCGTCCTTTTCTGTCAGCACCTTTGATCCCACTTCCTTGCCGTTCAACAACAGAGTCACCTTGTCGCCGCGGGTGTAGACCCGCACCTTCATCGGCTTCTCATCAAAGCCAGGCCAGGTCCAACTGCGCAGCTCATCGCTCCATCCCCATTTGCTGATGTACTCCGTGTAGCGGTCCGGCACCGGCCGCTGCACTGCCATCTCCACCTTGCTCCGGCGCCACACCACGTCGCGGAAGTACGATTGCGGCTTCTTGTTGCCGATCAGGTCGATATCACCGCAATACGCGTTGAACCACGGGTATGGCGGCGAGAAGAAATCGACGCCCGATCCCATCTTCATGCTCGCGTGCCCAATCCCCGACTCGCCAAGGTAGTCGATCGCAGTCCACACAAAGTCGCCGATCACGTAACTGTTCTTTTCAACCGCCGCCCAGTTCTGGTACGCCTCGTTCGGGAACGACTCGGTGCCCATCATCATGCGGCCGGCATACTTTGCGTGGTCCTTCTCGTACTCCTTCCACTGGTAGTTGTAGCCGCCCACGTCCAGATAGGTAAACGCCGGCTGCATGTCCTCCCACTTCTTGCCCATGTGATCCCACGCTTCGCAGATCGCCGCCGTCACCGGCCGCGTCGGGTCCAGCTTGTGCGCAGCCGCTTGCAGTGCTTTGCCAATCTCTACCCCTTGCGGCTCCGCACGCTCGCTGATCTCGTTGCCGATGCTCCAGAACACAACCGAGGGGTGATTGCGATCCCTCAGGATCATCGCCTCCAGATCCCTCTGCCACCAATCCTTGAAGTACAGGTGATAGTCCTGCGGATTCTTGTTCCCTTTTTCCCAGCAGTCGAACGCCTCGTCGATCACCACCATGCCCAGCCGGTCGCAGGCATCCAGAAAATCCCGCGATGGTGGGTTGTGGCTCGTGCGGATTGCGTTGAACCCGTTCGCCTTCAGCGTCTCCACACGCCGCTCCTCCGCGCGCGGAATGCATGCCGACCCCAGAATGCCGTTGTCATGGTGCACGCATCCGCCCTGCAGCTTCAAGGTCTCGCCGTTGATACGCAATCCACCTGCGGCATCAACTTCCATTTTGCGCACGCCAACATACAGTGTCGTCACATCCACAACCTTTTTGTCGGACTCGATTACCACTTCGGCGCGATACAGTTGAGGATCGGACGGCGACCACAGCTTCGGATGGGATAGCTTCACCGCGCACGTCGCTGTCGACTTAGCACCCGCGGCGACAGTGACCGGAACCTGTGCGTCACCAGCGACGGCGCCTGCGCCATCGATCAGCCGCACCCGCACATTTGCTTTCTTGCTCGCCGCGCCGGCGTTCTCGACTGTTACCTCCACGTTCACCAGGGCCGCGTCCTTTGCCACCTGCGGCATTGTCACGCTTACTCCGAACTCGGGAATGCGCAGCTCACCCGCCACGCTTAGCCAGATCTTGCGGAAGATGCCGGAGCCCGAATACCAACGGCTGTTGCGCCCGGTGTTGTTCACCCGTACGGCCACCGCGTTTTTGCCTTCCTTCAGATGCGGCGTCACATCGAACGCGAATGGTGTGTAGCCGTAGGGATGATTTCCAAGGTGCGCCCCGTTGATCCACACGTCGCAGTTCATGTAAACGCCATCGAAGCGCAGTTCCGCGTTGCCTCCTTTGGGGATCTCTGGCTTGTCGAACGACTTGCGATACCAGCCCATGCCGCCCACGGTCCAGCCAGTTGCGATCTGTCCCTCGCTTGCGTTCGCATCGAACGGTCCAGTGCGCAAAGGACTTGTGCCTTCGCTCCAGATCGCGCCTTTGCCTTCATCCCCCTCGCCGGGCAGGTCCTCGATGCTCCAGTCATGCGGCACATCCAGCACACGCCATGCGGAGTCGTCGAACACGGCCGCTTCCGCACCTACCGCATCGCCGCGATAGAACCGCCAGCCTCCGGTGAACTCCAGCAAGCGTTCCGCGACAGCCTTTGTCTCCGCCTCTGCTGGCCACGCGCTCGCCGATGTGGGCTTACTGGCCTTCTCCGCCGCCGCACCCAAAGGCAGCATCGCCGCTGCTGCCACTCCGGCAAGCCCTTGCAACGCCTCGCGCCGCGTCAACGTCGCTTCACTCGTCTTGCCGATCCTCACATCTGCACCGTTTGCATTCATCTGCACTCACTCCGAAAAACAGTTGGGAAAACACACCATCCTAAGCCCAAAGTCAAATTTGAGAATCTGGCTCTCGGTCAACCATCCGCGCCGGCGACAAGGCTGCACAACCCCTTCATCACCTGCTCCGCCACTACGGCAATGTCCTGGGTTCCGCCATTAAACCAGAGGCGCATCGTCTCATCGAGGATTGTGAGAGTGAGTCCGCCAAGCAATCGCGAACTCATTTCATTTTCGCGGCCTCTCTTCATGCGGGCAGCAAAGGCTTGCGCAACAATCTGCTCTACCTGGCCCATCCGTGACAGTTGAGCTTCGCGCGCCGCGGGACATTTGATCGAAATCGCAATCACGTCCCGGGTGCGCGGAAAGGAAGCCACTGTAGTCGCGACGTCCAGAACGGCTCCGCGGAGAACGTCAAATGCATTGGCGGACTTCGGAGATGCCTTGATGGCCGCCCTTAGCGCTTCTCCATAGGTCAGCATACCTTGACCCATCAAATCGCTCTTCGATGCGAAATAGCGAAAGAAGGTTCGTTGGGATACACCTGCGGCGGCGGCGATATCGTCCACGGTGGTCTCGTCAAAGCCTTTCTTGCCAAACAGATCAATCGCGGCATTCCAGATCGCATCTTGCACGACCTGTTGCTTGCGCCTCAGCAGTACTTCGGAATTCGTAGCCAATCGCACTTCCTCTGTTGGCAGTATATGTTGACACTGGCAGTTTCTGCCACATAGAATTCTCGCGTAAGCTCAACTTGACATTGGAAAGGCACCAAATTCATGAAACCCACGCTTATCGCATCCCTGTTTATTTTCGCGGCAACCTCCGCTCTGGCGGCGGGATCCCCCAGCCTGACTGGTCAATGGACCGTTCACAACAGCATTGCCGGTAACGAGAGTGACCAGGAATGCAAGTTCGTTCAGACCGAGACCAAACTCACTGGCACCTGCAAGGGGACTGAAAAGGATGTTCTGATCACGGGCAGCATCGATGGGAACAAGGTGACCTGGAAGTATGACTCGGAATTTAACGGCAGCCCACTGACTCTTACCTACACAGGCGCCCTTGATGATTCAGGCAAGATTGCCGGCAGCGTCGATGTCGATCCCTATGGCGTCACAGGCGATTTCACGGCTACCCCCTCCAAAGAGGCCGGCAAGTAGAGACCAGGCTGCCTCAGTTCGCATACAGAGTTCGTTTGACGATTGCCTGGTAGTAGGCATGAAACGCACATATCGAGGAAAGGAAACCACAATGTTCGCGAGAAAGAAGATTGCTGAAGTCGTTGCGGCGGCAGTGATCGCCATTGCTGCAGTGCAGTGTTGTTACGCGCAGTTCCCAGGCGGCCCGAAAAAGCCCACTGGCCCATGGATGGACAAGACCCTGACGCCGGATCAGCGCGCCGAACTCGTCTTGAAGGCGATGACGCTGGAGGAAAAGATTCAGCTTGTCCATGGCTCGGGCATGCCTGGTCTTGGCCCTACCGATCCCGCGGCCGTCCGTTCAAATGGCGGAGGCGGATTCGTGCCCGGCATCGAACGGCTGGGCCTGCCCGATCTGAATATGAACGACAGCTCAGTGGGCTCCGGCGGCGGCGCCCGTAAAGGCCGGTATTCGACGGCTATGCCTTCGTTCCTTGCGCTTGCGTCTTCCTGGAACACCTCCCTGGCGCGTGACTTCGGTGCGCTCGTCGGGCGCGAGTTGGCCGATCAGGGCTACAACATATCGCTGGGCGGCGGCGTGGACATCGCGCGCGAAGCCCGCAATGGCCGTAACTTCGAGTACCTGGGAGAAGATCCGATCCTTGCCGGCAACCTCGTGGCCCAGTGGATTCAAGGGGCGCAATCGCAGGGCGTCATCGGCGACATCAAGCACTATGCCGTCAACGACCAGGAGACGGGACGTTATTTCGCCAATGCGATCATTGATAAAAGAGTCATGCGGGAAACCGACCTGCTGGCATTCGAGATCGGCGTCAAGCAGGGCAAGCCCGGAATGTTGATGTGCTCCTACAACCTGATCAACGGCGACTGGGGCTGCGAGAACGACTACACGCTGAATCAGGTTCTCAAAAAAGAATGGGGATTCCAGGGCTGGGTGGTATCGGATTGGTTTGCCACTCACACCACCGTGAAAGCAGCTTTGGCCGGCCTCGACATGGAACAGCCGACCAGCCGTTATTTTGGAGCTGCCTTGAAAAAGGCGATTGAAGGCGGACAGGTTCCCGTTGAGCGTCTGGACGACATGGTGCGGCGTATTGTGCGGACCGAATTCGCAAGTGGAATCTTCGACAACCCGCAGCCGACCCAGGCGCCGGATGTGCTGCGCGGATTCAAAGTGGCGCAACGCACGGCGGAAGAATCCATGGTTCTGCTGAAGAACGACAAGGCGCAGTTGCCGCTGAACGCGGCCGCACTCAAATCGATTGCCATCATCGGCGGTCATGCCGATGCGGGAGTGCTTTCCGGCGGCGGATCGGCGCAGGTCGATCCCGCGGGCGGAAACGCCGTACCCGATCCGAAATCCGCGCATGATCTTCTCGCGGTCTTCTCGCAAGTGATCTTCCATCGCTCATCCCCGCTGAATGCGATTCGCGATACGGCGCCCGCCATCAAGGTCTCCTACGAACCCGGTACTGATTTGGATGCCGCCGCTGCCTCCGCAAAGAAGGCGGATGTCGCCATCGTATTCGTGACCCAGCACACGCACGAAGGCGGTGATCTGGAAACGCTCTCCCTGCCCGATGGCCAGGACGCGCTCGTCCAAAAAGTTGCCGCCGCTAACCCGCATACCATTGTGGTCATCGAGAGCGGCGATCCTGTTCTGATGCCGTGGGCGAAGAACGTGACCGCCATTGTGGAAGCGTGGTATCCGGGAATCCGTGGAGGCGAAGCGCTTGCCAGCCTGCTCTTCGGGAAGACCAACTTCTCCGGCAAGCTGGCGATCACATTCCCGGCATCGGACTCCGACTTGCCCCACGCCTCCGTCCCCGCTCCTCCCGGAAAGAAACCCGGCCCGATCGACGGTCTCCTGGGTCCGAAACCACCATTTCCCGCCGTTTATGACGAGGGCCTGAAAGTCGGCTACAAGTGGTTCGACGCCGAGAAAAAGAAGCCCGCGTATCCCTTTGGATTTGGCCTCTCCTACACTTCATTCGCCTATTCGGATTTGAAGACAACGGGCGGCGCAACCGCGGAGGTCAGTTTCTCGGTCCGCAATACTGGCAAGCGCGCGGGGCAGGAGGTCGCCCAGGTTTACCTGAGCCTGCCGCCCTCCGCGGGTGAGCCGCCGAAGCGCCTGATCGGATGGGAAAAGGTCGAGCTCAACCCTGGTGAAAGCAAGACCGTGACGCTCAAAATCGATCCGTTGTATTTGTCGATCTTCGATGCCGCAACAGACCGCTGGACGATCGTGCCCGGTGAGTACAAAATAAAGGCGGGTCCGTCGTCCGCATCGCTGCCGCTCATCGCCACTGTCACTCTGAAAGGGTCTAGCTTGTAAACACTATCGGTGATTGAATCCCGTTCCGAAAGTCTTCGGGCTATCCGATTGACACCGGGCGCGAGCAAGCAGGTAACCCTCAAGATTGATCCGCGGTCGTTGTCGAGCGTCGACGAACAGGGCAACCGCTTGATCCTCGAAGGCAAATACTCATTGGCCGTGGGCGGCGCGCGGCCGGAAGAGACCCAGGCAAAGTCGGAAGCGGTCTTCACGGTGAACGGAACCGCTGCGCTGCCGAAGTAGAATTTTATACGACGGCGTCGGTTTTCCGGGCCATCGTTGCACCTTCTGCTTCAGGTTTTGTTAACACTATCACAGTAGTTCAGACGAACCGATTCAAGCTTCGTCAGAAAAGGAATAACCATAAACCATGAAGATGCTGCTCTCCGTGCTGCCGCTCCTCTCACTTTGTGTGCCCTTTCTAGCATCTGCCCATGACCTTGGGGATAAAGAATGCCACATCGCCTTGCCTGGGATCACCTTTACTCGCGCTCTTAACGGAGCCGCCGACCATGCCAAAGTCAGCGATGGAAAGTTGACGCTATCCAGTGAAGCGAAGGGGGATAACTTCCGCTTTCCCGACGGCACGCTGTCCAACAATACTGCGCCCATTCTGCTTGCCCATGCATCCATCGTCAATCTGCACAACGGAAATCCCCTATCCGAAGAAAAGCAAAGGAACAAATCAATCCCCAGGCTTTAGACTGGAAGCCAGGAGCAGTCATCTTATTGAGCATTCCGATTGATTTTTTTTTAGCGCGCCTCGGCACGCATCTTTGGATAACGTTCGTTGCTGTTGCTGTCATGGAGGGCATCGCCGTCTATTCATGGCAGTTCCGCAAGGAGCCGGGCGCCCGATCGCTGATGTGTATCCAGGTCTGCAAGGCAACATGGCTCCTGTCTCTGCTCTTCGCAAGCCAAAGCAGCGAGCCTGATTCATACATATTCTGGATGAATCTGCTTATGATTTCCAGCCAGCTTGTCATCTTCTTCTGGTTCCGATTCATCTCCCAAGTGAGTGGATTCGAACGGGAGGGGCCGAGATGGATTACCGCTGTTCTGGGAGGTGTGGTCGGTGTTTCCTGCTTGATCATTCTCACCAATCATTGGCATGGGTGGTTTTGGAGATTCGGAGGGATGGAAGCCGGTGTGCCAAAGTTGCTTGATGGGCCTACCAACCAGCCGCAGATGCTTGTCGCGGAACTGATGAGCCTATTTACCCTCGGCCTCTTCGCGCGCTGGGTACTGCGCAGCGCCGGATTGCGTCAGCGTCAGGCGTGGCTGATGCTGATTGGGAGCATGATCTCCTGGTTGGGTCATATGCTTGTGTCCGTGCACGGTTCCAGCGTACTGGCGCCGCTGCCGTCGAGCTTCTTACTGTCCAGCGTCATTGTATCCTGGGCGTATTTTCGCTGGCGCATCTTCAGCATTGTTCCCCTGGCGAAGGAGGTTGTGGTCAAAACCATGATCGACGGCCTGATGGTGTTGGACGAGTCCGATCGCATTGTGGAGATGAACCCTACCGCCCAGGCGATCTTCGCGGGAATGCCGGGCACATTGGTAGCCGCCGTCGCCGCCTGGCCCGCGCTTGCCGGTTTCCATGGTGAAGGCTGTGCGTCAACGCTGGAAGTGAGCCGGGAGGTGGCTGGAACCCCTCGCTTTTATCATGCAACGCAGACCCCGCTGCGGACATCGGCGGGGTACCGGCTGGGCCGCGTGCTGGTCTTCAAGGAAGTGACGACTGAGAAACAACAGCAGGCACGCATCGTAGAACAGCAGAAGGCGCTCTCGATGCTGGGGGAAAGGCAAAGGCTGGGCCGGGAGTTGCACGATGGACCAGGGCAGATCTGGAGCTTTCTCTCCATGCAAGCGTATGCTGCGCGAAAACTGATTGCCAAACAAAACTATGCCCAGGCCGACCAGCGCTTGGTCCGCCTGCTGGAGATCGTCCAAGGTGTGCATATGGGCCTGCGCGAGTCCATTACCGGGCTGCAGGCTAGCGTATCTGGCGAGCAGGGGTTATTACAGGCTTTGGAGCAGCAGCTTCAGTGGTATCGCGAGCATTGCGATCTGCAAGCGGAACTGGTGGTGCGCTGCGAGTGCCAGACAGGGATGCTTTCACCCAGCGTGGAGGCGCAGTTGCTGAGGATCGTGCAGGAGGCGCTGGCCAATGTGCGCAAGTCGGCCAAGGCCAGCCGGGTGCAGGTGGTTGTCGAGAGGGAGCAGGATCAGTTGAAAATCCTCGTGGAGGACGACGGTTGCGGTTTCGATCCGGCCCAGTCCGAGCAGCGGACGGGGCACCATGGGCTGCTCATGATGCGCGAGCGGGCGGATGAGATCGGGGCGCTGCTCACGGTCGATTCCCGTGTTGGAACCGGAGCCAGGATTAGGCTTCTGGTGCCCATTCCCGCTCCGGCGCTCCTGCCCTCTCAGGCGCTACTATAGTTGATAAGGAATCTTAACCATGAGGGTGCTGCTGGTCGACGACAACGCTCTCTTTCTCGAAGGACTCCAGAATTTTCTGGAGGCGAGCGAGATTGTCGTCGTGGGCACGGCCGCCAATGCGCCGCAGGCCATCGCACAGGCTTCACGCCTGCGGCCGGAGATCGTCCTGATGGACGTGCAGATGCCCGGAGAGAGTGGCATCGAGGCCACGCGGGCACTCAAGAGCCTGCATCCGCGGACGAAGATCGTCATGATGACAGTCTCCGAGAGCGACGTGCATCTCTTTGACGCCATTGCGGCCGGCGCCAGCGGATACCTGCTGAAGGGTGGCGCCATGGACGGTTTCGTGGAGGCTTTGGAGGGTCTGGCGCGTGGCGAGTCACCGCTTTCGCCGGGACTTGCAGCAAAGATTCTGGCTGAGTTTGCCCGCCGCGCCCGCGAACGGGAAGCCGCCAAGCCTGCCGATCCTCCCACCGCTTCGCTGACCGAGCGGCAGAATCAGATTCTGCGCCAGGTAGCCGAGGGTAGACATTACAAAGAGGTTGGCCGCGCTCTGGGGTTGACCGAAGCCACCATCAAATATCACATGGGAGAGATCACCGATCGGCTGCATCTGGAAAACCGCGCCCAGGCAATCGCCTTCGCGAGCAGGACGATGTCGAGTCCGGACTTCTTCACCGCCTGACGGCCTCCGCCGCGCCGGCCGACCGCAGGGTTGCGGCATACACACCGTCTAATCCTTCAAAATTCATCAAAAATATCAAAGATAATTCAAGGCCCTATACCTAAGCATAGGATTTCTTGACTTCCCCTTTGCTAGTTTCTGGAAGGGTGATGCTCCCTGTCTCTCCTTCTGGAACCATGACAGCGCTCCCCAAAATCGCATTGCACATTCTTTGGAGGGTTTTGTCATGAGTTTGTCCGCCCGCAACCGTACGCAGAATTCCGTTACTTCACGTCTCTTTTCCAACCGGCCTCATCGTTTCTGGTTGGCCACACTCGCCTTGCTGGCGTTTGTTTTCATGGCGATGGCGCCGCAGGCCGGGGCGCAGACGGTCACCTTCAACGGAATCACGTCGATAGTGAAGACCGGAAGCATAAACCTGTCCTGGGACACGGGCGTGGCGGTGGATGGCGCGGGGGATCTCTACATAGCGGAAGTCAACAGTAACCTTGTGGTAAAAGTGACGTCGGCGGGTGTGGCCAGCCTGTTGAATACCAGCAGCCTGCCGGGGACAACGGCCGGCGCGGCGCTTGGTTGTCCCACGACAGGCCTGTGTGAACCGGGTGGCGAAGCGGTAGATGGCGCAGGGAAATTGTACATTGCGGACACTGGTAACAACCGCGTAGTGGAGGTGACGGCGGCGGGTGTGGCCAGTGTGCTGAATGTAGGCTCTCCCGGCGGCACGGCGCTGTTTCAACCCAATAGCGTGGCAGTGGATGGCGCAGGGGATCTCTTCATTGCGGACACTGGTAACAACCGTGTTGTGGGGGTGACGGCGGCGGGCGTGGCCAGTGTGCTGAGTGTTGGTGCTCCCGGCGGCCTGACCCCAGAAGGTATCTATGGCTTGGCAGTGGATGCGGCGGGAGATGTCTACATTGCGGACGAGCAAAACAGCCGAGTTATAGAGGTGACAGCGGCGGGCGTGGCCAGCGTGGTGAGCACCGGCAGCCTGACCGTGTTCCTTCCCAACAGCATGGCAGTAGATGGCGCGGGAAATATCTACATTGGGGACGCAGGTAACAGCCGCGTAGTAAAGGTGACGGCAGCGGGCGTGGCCAGCGTGGTGAGCACCGGCAGCCTGACCCTGGCGAATACCTCCAGCCTGGCGTTGGATGGGGCGGGAGATCTGTACATTGCCGACGTCCGCAATAGCCGTGTAGTGGAGATATCCCCGAGCGTCAACTTCGGCGCGGCGGACGTGGTAACCGCGGGCGTCCTAGCCATGGGCCATCAGCAGACGCTCGCCTACACTTTTCAGAGTGCGGACACCCTGACGGCGGTGAATGTGCTCACCCAGGGCGCGAGCGGCAAGGATTACACTGCCGATGCCAGCACCACCTGCGTCACCGGACATACGTATAGCGCCGCCGACACCTGCAACGTGGTGGTGGACCTGAAGCCGGCTTTTCCAGGGGTGCGCATGGGCGCGGTGCAGTTGGTAGACGCCAGTGGAACGCAAGCCACTACCGATCTCCTCGCCGTGGGCCAGGGGCCTCTGGGCGTCTTTCAGCCCGGCGTGACCAGCGTGCTGAATGTGGGTACTCCCGGCGGCTTGGCGCTGAGTTGTCCATCGGGCGCGGCGATGGATGGTGCGGGGGATACATACATAGCGGACGAATGTAACAACCGCGTGGTAGAGGTGACGGCGGCGGGTGTGGCCAGCGTGTTAAATGTCGGCAGTTTCAGTCTAGGTAATCCCCAGGGCGTGGCAGTAGACAGCGCGGGGGATGTGTTCATTGCGGATATGGACGGTAACCGTGTGGTGGAAGTGACGGCGGCGGGCGTGGCCAGCGCTCTTAGCACTGGCGGCCTGACCTTGTCTGGTCCTACTGGCCTGGCAGTGGACGGCGCAGGGAATGTGTACATCTCGGACGAAAACAACAACAGCGTATTGGAGTTGTCGGCGACGGGCGTGGTCAGCGTCCTGAACACCGACAGCCTGCCAGTAACAACGGTCGGCGAGAACTATTATGGTTGTGATGCTACAGGCCTGTGCTACCCCTTTGGATTGGCGGTGGATGGCGCGGGGGATCTGTTCATTGCGGACACCGGCAATAGCCGTGTAGTGGAAGTGACGGCGGCGGGCGTGGCCAGCGTACTAAGCACCGGCAGCCTGACCTTAAATGTCCCCTATGACGTGGCGGTGGACGGCGCGGGGGATGTGTACATTGCGGACTCCCGCAATAGCCGAGTGGTGGAAGTGACGGCAGCGGGCGTGGCCAGCGTACTGAATACGGGTAACCCCGGTGGCGCTCCCATGGCTATGCCCTTCGGCATAGTGGTGAATGGCGCTGGGAATGTGTACCTGACAGACTGGGCAAACGGCCTCCTGGTGGAAGTGAACCAGAGCCAGCAGTCCTTGAGCTTTGCTTCTACAGATGTGGGCCAGACCAGCATGGACAGCCCGCAAAACGTGACGGTGCAAAACATCGGCAACCAGCCGCTGGTCTTTACCGCGCTGAATGCAGTGACGACGGGCCAAACACTCGACAGCTTCAATCTGAATGGATCTGCCACCACTTGCACAGGAAGCACTTCGCTGAATGCCGGAGAGAACTGCGGCTTGGGCGTAGAGTTTGCGCCCCTCACCCTCGGTTCCCTGGCCGGTGCGGTGAATATCACCGACAACAACCTGAACGCGGTCTTCCTTGTGCAGCAAATCAGTCTGAGCGGTGTCGCGACAATCCCAGCGACCACGACCTCGCTGACCGCGCCAACCAGCGCTACCTTTGGCGCAAGTGTGACCTTGACGGCCACGGTGACCTCCGGCAGCAACCCGGTGACCACGGGCACGGTGACCTTCTACAACGGAAGCGCTTCAATCGGCACCGGCGCAGTGGATAGCGCCACCGGCATTGCCACGCTGAGCCTGACCACCCTGTCCATAGGCGCGGACTCGATCACAGCCAGCTACGGCGCTACGACGAACTACGCCGCCTCAACTTCCAGCGCTTCGACGGTGACCGTGGCGCCAGTCACAACGACAACCACGCTGGCGGCGCCGAGCAGTGCAACCTATGGCACGAGCGTCACCTTGACAGCGACGGTGCTGGCAGGCACAACGCCGGTGACCACGGGCACGGTGACCTTCTTCAACGGAAGCGCTTCAATCGGCACGGGGACGGTAAATGCCTCCGGCGTGGCCACGTTGAGCTTGACCACGTTGCCGGTAGGCGCGAACTTGATCACCGCCAGCTACGGCGCAACGGCAAACGATACCGCCTCCACCTCCAGCGCTTCGACGGTGACGGTGGCCGCGGATGCAACGACAACCACGCTGGCGGCTCCGAGCACTTCAACCTTCGGCGCGAGCGTGACCTTGAAGGCGACGGTGCTGGCAGGCACAACGCCGGTGACCACGGGCACGGTGACCTTCTTCAACGGAAGCGCTTCAATCGGCACGGGAACGGTAAATGCCTCCGGCATTGCCACGCTGAGCCTGACCACGTTGCCCATCGGCGCGGACTCGATCACGGCCAGCTATGGCGCAACGGCAAACGATGCGGCTTCCACCTCCAGTGCTTCGACGGTGACCGTAGCGGCAGTCACAACGACAACCACGCTGTCAGCGCCAAGCACGTCAACCTTTGGCGCAAGTGTGACATTGACGGCGACGGTGCTGGCAGGCACAACGCCGGTGACCACGGGCACGGTGACCTTCTACAACGGAAGCGCTTCAATCGGCACCGGGACAGTAAATGCCTCCGGCATTGCCACGCTGAGCCTGACCACGTTGCCCATAGGCGCGAACTCGATCACAGCCAGCTATGGCGCTACGACAAACGATGCGGCTTCTACTTCAAGCTCTTCCACGGTGACGGTCACGGCAGCCACAACCACGACCACGCTGACTATGCCAACCAGCGCAATCTATGGCGCAAGTGCGACTTTGACTGCCAAGGTGCTGGCAGGCACAACGCCGGTGACTACCGGCACGGTGACTTTCTACAACGGAAGCACTTCAATCGGCACGGGGACAGTAAATGCCTCCGGCATTGCCACGCTGAGCCTGACCACGTTGCCCATCGGCGCGAACTCGATCACAGCCAGTTACGGCGCAACGGCAAACGATGCGGCTTCCACCTCCAGTGCTTCGACGGTGACCGTAGCGGCAGTCACAACGACAACCACGCTGTCAGCGCCAAGCACGTCAATCATCGGCACGAGCGTCACCTTGACGGCGACGGTACTGGAGGGCACAACGCCGGTGACCACGGGCACGGTGACCTTCTACAACGGAAGCACCTCGATCGGTACGGGCGCAGTGAACGCCTCCGGCGTGGCCACGTTGAGCTTGACCACGTTGCCGTTAGGCGCGGACTCGATCACCGCCAGCTATGGCGCGACGACGAACGCCGCCGCCTCGACTTCCAGCGCTTCGACGGTGACGGTAGCAGCAGTCTCAACAACGCCGGACTTTACTTTCACAGCATCAAGCTCCACAGTGACGGCAAAGTCTGGAAGTGCGGCTGTGTTCACCTTCACCTTCACCCCATCGAATGGGGCCACCACCTTCCCATTCGCGGTGACCTTGGCGGCCAGCGGATTGCCGACTGGAGCGACGGCGGTCTTTTCGCCGGCCAGCATTGCAGCCGGTGCGGGAACCACCACGGACACGATGACTATCCAGTTGCCACAAACCTCGGCGGCTGCGCTTCTTGCCGGCCAACTGGGTCGTAAACTGGCGCCGTTCTCGCTGGCTCTACTTCTGTTGCCCTTCGCGGGTAAATTGCGCAAGGCCGGCAAGCGGTTGAGCCGCACGATGACCGTGTTGCTGATAGCTGGCTTGTGCCTGGCGGCAGCAGCCGGAGTGAGCGGTTGCGGTGGTTCCATGAGCAAGGCGCCGCAGGCATACACGGTAACAGTGACAGGTACTTCGAACAATCTGTCGAGTTCCACCACTGTCACCCTTACGGTCGAGTAACAAGGAGCACCCTTCTGCGAATCTCGATTCGCAGAAGGGTGCTCCTGTTGAAGGCGTACTTGTTCGTTCGATAAACCAGCTTTGGTTTCTATGGACGACCGGCGCCTGGGAGCCCCCCGGCCACAACAACTGCGGTTGCTTCTAGCTGCAGTTGCTGTGGCCGGAACCACGATACTCAATAGATTGCCTTAAACCCGCAGGAAGGCCGGACCGTCCATGCCGGAGTCCGAGCGTTCGCTCCATTACCTGTGTCACTAGCTGTGAAACATGCCATCTGATGCGATCTGGAGCTTGGACCAACTCGGTGCTCTTGTCGGGTGCCTCAGGTAGGCGCTCTACGTCGCGGTCGGAGAGTTTGCTGCCCTCAATGCGCGTGGAGGAGCCAATGCTCTCAATGGTCGCCACGCGGCGCAAGGCGCTCAGACGTGCTGGCGCAAGGGTTCCGGGCGCACGCCATGCCCTTTTGAACTCATCGATCTCAGCGATGAGCGTGAGCACTTCGGGGGTGATCG
>Ga0224555_1001368_pt1 | contig 34018 bp, 26 predicted proteins | sample 714S23034metaG_FD_180687 | JGI IMG/M metagenome (GOLD analysis project Ga0224555, IMG submission 180687) | Peat soil microbial communities from Stordalen Mire, Sweden - 717 S2 30-34 | ecosystem: Environmental > Terrestrial > Soil > Wetlands > Peat | place: Sweden: Norrbotten County, Stordalen... | reverse complement strand
CCGACCATCTCCTCCAGCAACTCAAAGAAATGGCGGCGATCCTTATCGTCCCGGTATATCCAACGCCGCTCATTGCCCCGGGCGGTAATGTGATACCATCCTCCGGCCCGTTCGATCCGAATCGGCCCCGCCATGCCCGCAATTCTGCCTCTCTGCCGCGCATCGTCAATTGTTAATTATTAAGATGTGACCCCAATTTATGACCCCAATTTACTCCTCACAGCATCCTTCTTCTCAAGACCTTTGGAAAAATCAAACGCGTCCCTTAGTGAGCACGGTTCGACGATGAAACCTGAGCTTCGGTCTGTGACTCGGCGAGCGGCAAAGCGAACGTTTCTTTGACACGTTACCCAATCAAGGTTACTAACACGCGGATTTCCACTATTTATGGCTCGTGAAGCGACAGAAATGATTGTCGGCGCCGTCGCGGTCGAGGCTTCCGACACCAAGACCATCCGGCTGAACTGGCCGGCGGGTTACGACGTGAACTTCAAGACCGGCCAGTTCATCACCTGCTACTGGCCCGACGAGCCCGGCTACAAACGGGCTTACTCGCTTTCCTCGTGTGCGCTGGATCGCGGGTTTTACGAATTCACCGTGCGGCGCGATGGCAAGATGGGCACACGGCTGGTGGACTGGATCAAGCCGGACCAGCGATTGATGGTCCTGCCGCCGGCGGGAAAATTCCTGCCGGTGTACGAGGCGAACACTCACCTGATCTGCACCGCCGGCGGATCGGGCGTCACTCCCTTCCGGGCATTTGTGCGGGAAGCGACGCGCCGCGGCCTGGAAACAAGAATCACAATCCTCTACAGCGTCCGGACGGCGAAGGACGTCATTTTCAACGAAGAATTCCGTCGGTTGGAACGGGACAATCCCCATTTCAAGTTTCACGTGACCTGCACGCGATTGGCGGAAGGGGATCCCTGGCCGGGCCGTCGGGGCCGCATCGATGCGGCGTGGATCAAACAGCAGATGGTTGATGCGGCCGGCACCTATTTTTATGCCTGCGGCCCCAACTCACTGGTGGAGTTTGCCGAAGGGCTGCTTTTCGAGCTCGGCCTGGAGAAAAGCCGGATGAAGACCGAGAAATGGGGATGACGGAGAAGGGGGTCGAACGGACCCGCGGCCGGTCGTTTGGTTCTTTATTCTGCATCCCCCATCCTGCATCCTGCGCCCCATGTTGAAACGGACACCTCTGTTCTCCGCGCACCAGAACCTGGGCGGCAAGCTTGTCGAATTCGGCGGCTGGGAAATGCCGGTGCAATACACGAGCATTATGGACGAGCACCAGGCGGTGCGAACGGCCGCCGGCATTTTCGATATCTCGCACATGGGAGAGATCACGGTCAGCGGCAGCGCCGCCCCCCGGTTCCTGAATTCCGTCCTGACGAACGACATCGATAAAATCGCTCCCGGTGGCGGCCAGTACACATTGCTGTGCAACGAACGGGGCGGCGCCATCGATGACCTGTACGCCTACCGGCTTTCGGGGGAAGTCTATTTGCTGGTCGTCAATGCGTCGCGCACGGAGGCGGACGTCGCATGGCTGCAGGCGCGGGCCGCGGAATTCCCCGGGCGCGAAGAATTGCGCCTGACGGATGCCTCTCACCAATACGCCGCCGTCGCCGTGCAGGGTCCGCGTGTGGTGGAATTCATCGATGCCTGCATACCGGGCTCCGCGTGCTCGGGCTCGGGCACACGCGTGGACCGCGTCACCGCCTTGAAGAAGAACCAGATCGCGGGCTTCGCTTGCGGACACGCCAACGTGCTGGTGTCACGGACCGGTTACACAGGCGAGGACGGCTTCGAGATCGTCGGACGCGACGATTCGATCCGGCAACTCTGGGACGGCATCCTGGCTGCCGGCCGGCCGTTTGGCATCAAGCCCTGCGGCCTCGGCGCCCGCGATACGCTGCGCACCGAAGCCTGCTATCCGCTCTATGGACATGAATTGGACGAGAACACGACGCCCATCGAAGCCGGGCTCGAGTTTTTCGTCGCGCTGGACAAGGGTGAATTCGTCGGACGCTCCGTCCTGGCCGCACAAAAGGCGACGGGCGTGTCCAGGAAATGCGTCGCTTTCAAGATGACGGACAAGTCGGCGCCGCCGCGTCCGCAGTATCCGATCTGGGCCTGCGGCGCAAAGATTGGCGACGTCACCAGCGGCACGCAGAGTCCGTCGCTGGGCATAGGCATCGGCCTGGGCTATATGCCGCCGGACCTGGCGACGCCGGGCACGGCCATTGAAATTGAGATTCGGGGCAAGCGCCCGCCCGCAGTGGTCGTGCAGAAGCCAATCTACCGAAGGGGTCAAGCTCCTCAAAGGGTAACTGATTCGATTTGACGCGCGCCCAGAGTCCGGTTTTTTGACACGCCCGAGCCAAGGAATGGGTGGAACAGGCTAGCAGCCTGTGCCGGCCGGCGACTCGCCGGCCGGAAGAGCCGGACGACAGCCGACACTCGGGCGTGAGTTGCAACTGGACGACTCTCTCCATTCCGTCCGGCGAGTCACCGGACGAGACGGGCGAGTCGCCCGTACTACCCAAAGCTTGTGACGCCGACGCTGACGGAGTAATTCCTGTCTTCCCAGCGCTGGGTGTCCTTCCAGAAAAAGGTGAACTCGATCACCGAACCGACCGGCAGATTCTTCGTCGGAAAATCCACAAACCACAGATTGAGCGGGCCCACCAGGGTGGCGTCCGAGGTCCTGGTGTTCGCCCAGCGATCCTCCGACCACACGACCGTGGCCTCCGCGGTGACGATGACGCGCAATATTTTTCCAGGGGACATCCGCCGAACCGGATGGCGCAAGTTCCAGATTTCATGCAGGCTTCGCACCGGGTTGACAACATAGCGCTGGAATGCCGGTTCGACGCGATCGAAGCAGATGCCGTCGTGAGCACTGCGCACGAGCGACACGTATTCGGCATGCGACCAGCACAACGGCATGGCCGCACCCGTCGGCTGGCCGCGCCTCATCCCTCTCTCCGGCAGGTCGTCGGCGTCCCACAACTGCTCGCTGATCATCGCCCCTTCGTTGGCGAATTTTTCCATCGCCGAAATGAAGGGCAGCGGATCGCGCCCGGCGGCGAGTTCGTAATGACCGCGTTCGCCGGTCAATATCGGCCAGGACCGGCCGACGCCCGTGCCATCGAAGGCGCTGCCGTCCTCCTTCTGCCCATAGCCGTCGTGGTTGTAGCGGCGCCAGCAGGGGCCTTGCGGCAGATCGCGTTTGAGCACGCGATCGATCACTTCGATCGAATCGCGCACGACGGGGTCATCCGCCGCACGAATGCCCAGACGCACCAGGTGAAGAAAATCGCCGCCCACGATGTTTCTTGCCGGATGAAGGCCGCCGGCGTTGCCGACTTCGAGCATCGTTGTGTTGGGATCGGCGTGCGGATCGGGCGCCAGAGGATCCGTGGGATTGATCCGCATGTAGTGGCGCGGAAAACCCCCGACCAGCTCGCCGCACGTGGTCACGGTCCATTCCTCGATGTGCGCGGCCAGCCAGTCGGCATAGTCCAGAATGAACCCGGCCGTGCGCATTTCATCGGCACACTTGGCGAACTCCGCGGCGCACACCAAGCCGGCAATCACCGTGGCGAGCGTCGAGGGTGAATAGCCGGCGTTTTCCTCCCAGCGTTCCTGCGCGGTGACCGGGCCCTGCCGCATGAGATAGGCTGCGGCACCAAAAATCATGACGCGAGGATCGAACCGCCCCAGCGAGGTGTCGTTGTTGCGCAACCGCCACGCCAGCAGGATCGGGGCGGCAATTTCATCCAGTTGCACACCGGACCAGTACGCGTTCCCATTGATCCAACTGTTTTGCGGGAAACTGCCGTCCGGCCGCTGGACGGCTGCGAGCCAGATCAAGGCGCGCAGCGGAGTCCCGGTTTGGCCCGTCGCCAGCAATGCCGTCGCGCTCTGCACCAGGTCGCGCGTCCAGACCAGATGATAACCGCCCAGATCGTTGTCGCACTTCGTTTCGCCCCAGGGGATGCTCATCGACGCCACCAGTGCGCCTTGAAACAATTTGTCTTCGTGGGCGAGCAGGATGCAGCGGCTGAGCCGGTACAGATGACCGCTGTCCGAGGTGTGCCGGCTGAAATCATACTTCGGATTGACGACCGTGCGCTGCCACTGGCGGACATAGGCCTCGCGATGAACTTCGAAGGGCTCCGCCAGTGATTGCAGCATCTTCGCCATCGTGCTCTGGCAGCTCCCTCCGAGAGCAATGGCGATCGTAAATTCGCCACCCGCGCGAAGATCGACTTCGCCCGTCAGCGCGATGTTGCCGTCTTCCGCCCCGCTAAATTCCCAGTCCATTTTGAAATGATTCGTCAAATCCTGCCAACCATCGCTGGCACCGACATACCCGACCGACCGCCGCGAAAAACCTGCGCTGCAACCCATGACAAGATGGATGTCCTTGCGTTCCGCATGGAGCAGTTGGTTGCCGTTGATTTCGGAACACCAGCCGGAGTTGCCGGCCCCATGACGCGCGATATGCGGCGCCAGCAGTGCGTAGAGGTGCAACCTGCCGCGCAGGGATGGATCCATGACTTCGAGCCGGGTATGCACGAGCAGCACCGACCGGTGTGGATCTGCAAGGACGTGCTTGATCAGCCGGTAACGCCCGTTGGGCTCCGAGTTGGTGAGGCGGTAGAAAACACAATCGCGTTCCGGGTATTCGATCCGGTGGCTCAGGTCGCGCTTTTCCTCATGGCAAAACGTTTCCCCGTCGGTGATCAGGAACTGAAAATCGCGCGTGTTCGGTGTGTCAACCGAGGGGTAGTAAATCTCGTTGACGATGCCATGGCTGAGCGTGAACCAGAGCCGGCAGCTTGTATGATAAGCGGTGCCCAAGCCTTCCTTCGCGCTGGAAGTCCAGCAGGGTTCGATGCCGGGCGCACCGAATGCCATCGGGTTTTCGGGCGGGTTCATGCCATGGCTGCCCGGCCCTTTGGGATGTTTCATTTGTATTCGCTTTTTTGGACGAATCGCTCATGAGTTGATCCAGTATAAAGCATGGTCCAAAGGCGGTGTCTGCCTTGGGATGCGTTTGCATTATTTCCCAAAAGGGCGGCGGGTGGAAGCTTTTTGAGCGGTCCCTTCGCCCCGGGCGCATCGTGAGGGAGTGTTGCCCAAAGACTCGGAGCGTCAGGATTTCAGAATGTATTCGGCCTTGAAGTCGCGTTTGCTGGAATCGTGCTCGAGTTTGAAGCCGACCTTTTTGCTGACATGCTGCATGCCGTAATTGTCAGCCAGCACGATGGCGGTGATGCGCGCCAGCTTCTCGTCGCGGCCGATGTGCACGAGTCGTTTGAGCAATTCCGTGCCGAGGCCATGCCGCTGCCACTGGTCGTTGATCAGGAGCGAAAATTCGGCTTCGTTTCGCCCACGCGCCTTGCTCAGCCGGCCCACGCCGACAATTTCAACCGCGCCGCCCTTCGGATTCTTGCGCTCGGCGACCAGCGCGATTTCGCGGTCGTAATCGTTGAAGCAGATTCGCGTCAGCCGCTCGTGCGCGATGCGCTGGTCCAGTTTGATCTGGTTGAAATACCGGTGATACACGCTCTCCTCGGAGAGCGTTTCATGGAACTTCACCAGCAAGGGCTCGTCTTCAGGCCGGATCGGACGAATCGTGATCGCTGTGCCGTCTTTCAGCTTCCACGGGGACACATATTGCGTCGGGTAGGGGCGGATGGCGAGCCGGGGCAGCTTGTCTTCCTCCGTCTTCGCGTCGTGCAGGATCACCCGGGCGTCGAGCGCGACCAAGTCGTCGGCGGAGGCGAACATGGGGTTGATGTCGATTTCCTTGATCCACGGCTGTTCGGCGACGAGCTGGCTGAAGCCGACCATGATTTTTTCGAGCGCGGCGAGATCCACCGGCTTGCGGCCGCGCACGCCTTTGAGCGCGTGATAGATCCTGGTTGTCTCCATCATGCGGCGGGCGAGGGTGGTGTTGAGCGGGGGCAGGGCGAGGGCCTTGTCCTTGAACACTTCAACGAGCTGGCCGCCCATGCCGAAAAGGAGCACCGGGCCGAACTGGGGATCGATGCTGCTGCCCAGAATGATTTCGTAGCCTTCGCTCAATTTGATCATCTTCTGCACCGTCACACCCTGGAAATGTTTCGCGCCCGCCTTTTCCGTGCAGGCGGCTTTGATGGCCTTGAACGCCTGCCGGACCTCCGCCTCGTTCTGGAGGTTCAATTGCACGCCGCCCACGTCGGTCTTGTGCGTGATGGTCTCGGAATACAGCTTCAGGACCGTCGGAAATCCGATTTCAACCGCCAGTTTGGCGGCCTGGGCTTCGGTCGTGGCAATCTTGGTGACGACGGTCGGGATGCTGTAACAGGCGAGCAGTTCCTTGGATTCAGCCTCGGTCAGGATCGTCCGGCCCGCGTTTTTCACGGATTCAATCAGCTTCCCGGCTTTGGACCGGCCCGAAGCCAGATCGTCCGGGTCGGCCGACGGCACCGGGGTTTCGTAGAGCGCCCGGAGACTATCCGCGTAGCGCCACATGGACGTGAACACCCGCGCCGCGGTGTCGGGATACGGAAAAGTCGGGATTCCGGCGTCGTTGAGGATCTTCTCGCCGGCGGCGACATCGGCGCCGCCCATCCAGCTTGCGAGCACGGGCTTGCCTTCGATGTGCCCAAACGCCTTGAGCTTCTCGGCCGTGGCGGTGGGATCCGTCATGGCCTGCGGTGTGAGGATCACAAGCAAGCCGTCGCTATTCGGATCGCGGCCTGAAATCTCGAGTGTCTTGGCGTAAGTCTCCGCGCTGGCGTCACCGAGCACGTCGATGGGGTTGTTGTGTGACCAGGCGGCGGGAAGGATTTTGTTCAGTTCGCTGATGGTGCCTGCCGACACTTCTGCGAGCGCGCCGCCGCTGGTCAGGAGCGCGTCCGTGGCCAGCACGCCCGGACCGCCGGCATTCGTGATCATGGTCATGCGATTGCCCCTGGGCCGGGGCTGCCGGCCCAGCACTTCCGACATGTAGAACAGGTCGGAGATGTTGTTGACGCGCAATACGCCGCAGCGCTTGAACGCGGCTTCGAGAACGTCGTCGCTGCCGGTCAGCGAGCCGGTGTGGGAGGCGGCGGCTTTGGCGGCGCCGGCGGTGCGGCCGGGCTTGATGACGATGATCGGCTTGGTCAGCGCGACTTCGCGGGCGGCCGACAGGAACGCACGGGCATCCCCGATGGTCTCCATGTAAATCACGATGCTCTTGGTGTTCGGGTCGTCTCCGAGATAGTAAATCAAATCGCCCCAACCGACATCGAGCATGGAGCCGATGGACACGAATGCGCTGAAACCGACGTTTTCCTTCAGACTCCAGTCCAGGACCGCGGTGCACAAGGCGCCGCTCTGGCTCAGAAAACCGACATTGCCGCGCCGGGCGATGGTGCTGGCGAACGTGGCGTTCAGGCCGTTGGCGGTCATCATGACGCCGAGGCAGTTCGGGCCGACGATGCGCATTCCGCCGCGGCGCGCTTCGGCAAGGATCTTCTGTTCGAGAGCCGCCCCCTCGGGACCGGTTTCCTTGAAGCCGGCGGAAATGATGATGGCGCCCGCCACCCCGGCCTTGACGCAATCCTGGATGATGCCCGGCACCGTCTTCGCCGGAGTGCAGATGACCGCCAGGTCCACCTTTTCCGGCACGGCCGAGATGCTCGGAAATGCCTTCACGCACAAGACCGAGGCGCGCTTGGGGTTGACCGGGTACACGACACCGTCGAATCCGCCACGGCCGAGATTCTGGAAGACCGTCCGTCCGACACTGCCGGGGTTTTCGGTGGCGCCGATGACGGCGATTACTTTGGGTGAAAAAATGGAATCCAGCGGATGTCTGCGCGCCCTCAAAATGTCATGGGCGGACTCGACCGGCTGGGGGTTGGAGTCAGCTAAGGTTTGCATGCAAGATTTCAAAAAGATTCAGAAAAATGCCTGTCATTATTCAGTGTCGGCGCGCTCAATTCACCGCGGCGTGAAGCGAACCTGCCTCAACCTGGGAAAGTTCGCAGGCGCACGCGCTGCGGACTTCCCTCTGTTTGCCAAACATTAACCGTTTTTTGCAGGCGCGCCACCGGTCGCGTGTGATTATTTTGTTTCTGGGCTGTTTGTCTGACTATGCGCTGATTTCAAATTGTTGCTCCGAAAACCTCATGGGCGCAGTTTTCGAGGAGGAATTTTTCAAACTCGTAGCTGTGGACAAAACGCCCTGTCTTTGAAGGCTTGACGGTCGGATCAATATACATGTAAAGGTGATAACGACCACTCGATTTCTGCTGAGCTAGCTTGCTTACCTCATCGTGAGACAACAGCCATATCCGGTCAGAAGATAAGTCCACAAGCGCAGCGTATTGGGCTGGGCTATTTTCAGAAATCCACCAGTCCAGGCCATGCTTACCTTTCCCGCCACCCGGTTTGGACTTCAGGTTGGTTTTCACCTGAATTGTTACTGCCTTGCCGTTCAGTGGCGAATACGCGACCAAGTCAACACCGGAATCTGTCGTCATTGGCGCGGACTCAACGCCGCGCAATAGAAGTTTGTATTGAACAAGCAACTCGCCACATCTTCCGATTTGTGCAGTCTTCATCCTTCTAGCCTTCTTAATTCTACCGTTTTAACAAGACGGAAGTGATGCAGCGAATTCTTGCCGAAAATGATTAGCGGGATATTCTTCCGGCATGGACACAAACGCGAGGCTGGGCTTAAGTCCTTAATCAAGCCCGACCGCGGTCTGTCAATCGTTGATTCCCCAGCCCTCAAGCATCGGCGTCCGGTTGTAGGGCGGAATCGAGGCCTTCCGGGGTGCCTCGGCGGCCTGCGCGACCGAGACCGGCGGCAGGCTGCTTTCCGGAAACGGGATTTCCTGCGGGAGAAAATCGATCTTCGCCTCGGCGGCCGCGTCCTTGAGAAAGGCCTGCGCCAGGACGGCGGCCTGGACGTCCTCACCTGTGAAGTCAATCAGCGCCACGAGCGCCGCCGCCTGTCCCTGCTTCCGCGGGACCCAGCCGGCGATCCAGGTCTTGACGGCATCGGACAATCCCCCGTTCCGGGCGTTGGCGACGATGATTACGTCCGCTTCGATGGCATCGTCCACGGCGATCTGGTTGAGCTTGGTGCTGCGCAGCACGTCAAACTTCCACATGGTGCTGCGCAATTCGGCGCCGCCGCCGAACTGGGAGACCAGGAAGTGGCAGGCGTCCATGGCCCGCTTGCCGGATGCGAAATCGTCGTAAGCCATCACCACCCGGAAGGCCGGTTTGGACCTGCCTCCCGCGACCACGGGGATCCCCTCGTGAACGGTTGCTTTCACTCACTTCACCCTGCGCGTGGGCCTGAGTCTGGCAACCCGGAAATGGGCGCAACAATTCTAGGGGAATTGCCTAGAACCACTAAGGGGTTTTGAAGTGCTAAGACCCGACCTGCGCCTCGGACCAGCGAACGGCGTAGCGGATCAGGTCGGTGGCGGTGTTCACTTTGAGTTTCTCCTTGATGTTGGCGCGATGCACCTCGACTGTTTTCACGCTGAGATGAAGGTGGCCGGCGATTTCGCGCGTGCCTTTTCCCTCGCTGATCAGTTGAAACACTTCGAACTCCCGGTCGGACAATCGTTCGACGGACGACCCGGCATTCTCGGAGCGGCGTCCGGAAAAAATTTCCAGGATGCGTGCCGACATTTTTTCGCTGACATAAATGCGCCCGCTCAGGACCTGGCGGATCGCCTCCACCAGTTTCTTGCCGCCTTCCTGCTTCATGATATAGCCGCGCGCCCCGGCTCGCAGCACGCGTTCGGCGTACAGGGATTCGTCATGCATGGAAACCACCAGGATCAGGACCTTCGGACACAGCACGTGAATGTCCTTGATCAACTCCAGTCCGTTCTTGTCGGGGAGCGAAATATCCACCAGCGCGAGATCGGGCTTTTGGGCCGCCGCCAGGTCGAGCGCCTGGCCCGCCGTGTCGGCTTCGCAACACACCATCAGGTCCGGCTCGCTCGTGATCAATTGGGCCAGACCCTGGCGCATCATCGGATGGTCATCGACGATCAGAATCCGCTTTTTCGCCTTGGAGTTGTTTTTTCTTGGGGCCACTTGCGTTCGCTTTCTGTTCAGAATTGGAGCTGAGCGCGACGGCGCACAGGACGCGTCCGCCGCCCTTCGGGTTGTTGTCCAGGGCCAGCGTTCCGCCGATCATTCCCGCACGGGATTGCATGATGCGCAAGCCCATTCCACTTTGTCGCGGCGGAATTTGGGGGAAACCGCTCCCGTTATCGTTGACGGCCAGCAGCAGGCGCTTCTGCTGCTGGGCCAATCGAATCACGATTTGCCTGGCCCTGCCATGTTTGATGGCATTGGACACGGCCTCCTGTGCGATGCGGAAGAGATGGGTCGCCACGGCGGGGTCCCGTACCGGCACGGGGGCCTGGCACTCGAAGCGACAGCCGACCTGGAAGACTTTTTCCGTGTTGGATGCCAGTTCCTGGAGCGCGGCCATGAGGCCTTCCGATTCGACGGTGACGGGAGAAAGGCCGAGCGCGAGCAGGCGCGTCTGGCGGATGGCTTCGCGCACATGTCCGGCGATCTCACCCACGCGCCTCGCATCGGTTTTGGATCGAGGCGCGATCTTCTGTTCGAGCGCCTGGCTCATGAATTCGATCCCGGCGAGTTGCTGGCACAGGCCGTCGTGCAGGTCCTGTCCGATGCGGCGCTGTTCGCGATCGCTGATTTCCAGAATCTCCTTCTCGAGCCGTTTGCGCTCGGTCATATCGCGCAGGATCACCAGACAGTGGGTGATGCGACCGCCCTTGTCCCGGACCGGTCCGACGCGCCATTCGACCCAGTGCTCCTCGTCGGCGATGCGATAGGTGGAAACGCCTTCCAGGAAGGGTTCCTGTTCCGGGAGCCCCTGCCGCAGCCGCTCCTGGACGGCGCTCAATCCGCCTAACGCGCTCAGCGGTTGTCCCGTCACCCGCTCCGGCGAATAGCCGGTCAGTTGTGTAAAACTGGGGTTGACGTAGAGAATCCGCGGATCGGGAAAGTCCGCATCGGCAATCAGCACGGCGCTGAATCCGCGCTCCACCACGCTTTCGACGAGGTTCACCCGCTCCTCGGCCGCGGCGAGGCGGCGTTCTGTTTCGATCTGCTCGAGGACGTGTTTGACCACCTCGGGCACAAACTGGAGGAACTCGACGTCCTTGACGAGGTAGTCCTTCGCACCGCCCTTCATCATTTCGACCGCGACGCGTTCATCGCCCTGTCCTGTGATGACGACAAAGGGAAGCAGGGGCCGGGTTTCCGACAGCCGTCGGATGAGTTCCTTGCCTTCCATGTCCTGAAGTTTCAGATCCAGCAACAGGAGGTCGGCGTCATTCGCGGCCAGCCACGTCAGCGCCTCCCGGCCGGAAAGGGCGCTGCCGGTGCGGAATCCCTCCCGCTGCAACGCCTTCTCGATGAGGCGCAGAAGGCCGCGGTCGTCGTCCACGATGAAAATGGTTCGCTGGTTCGCGCCGCCCTGCATACGACTAGCTTCTGTCAATCACCCGCCACCATTGATGTCGGGAATCTCAACGAGGGAAATATAAAGTCCCAGGCTTTTGATGGCATCCGCAAACTTGTCGTAATCCACGGGCTTCACGATGTAGCTGTTGCATCCAATTTCATGGCACCGCTGGACCTCGCGCGGATCATCCGTCGTCGTCAGCATGATGACGGGAACCTTGTGCAATTCGGGATCGGCCTTGATCTGGCGCAATACTTCGACGCCATCGACGCGCGGCATGCGGATATCCAGCAGGAGCAGGCAGGGCACATCCACGGCGCGGCGCCGGCCGGATCCGCGGCGGAAGAGAAAGTCCAGGATGGCCTGCCCGTCCGCGAACCACTGGATGCCATTGTGCAGGCCCGCGCGCGCGAGGTTCTTTTCGATCAACCGCGCATGGCCCGCGTCATCTTCGGCGATGAGTATCACCACTTCACGTGCCGTTTTCATGCCCTCATGTTGCCTGCGCGGGGGCGGGGAGGGAAACAAAAAAGGCCGTGCCCGCTCCTGGCCCGGATTCGACGCGGATACTGCCGTTGTGGCGTTCAAGAATGCGCTGGGCGATCGTCAGCCCCAGCCCTTCTCCCGTGCCGTGCGAGGGATTCAAGCGGTGGAAAATCTCGAAGATTTTTTCCTGATGTCCCTGCGGGATGCCGATGCCGTTGTCGCGAACGGTGTAAATCGCGCGGTCTTCCTCGATGCGGCCCGTCACGGAGATCAGGCCGGGGCGTTCGGGATCGAGGTACTTGACGGCGTTGTCCAGCAGGTTCGAAAAGACCTGGTCGATTTGCGTGGCGTCGCCCAGGCAGTCCGGCACCGTCCCGACCTGCAACGTCGCCCCGGCCTGTTTGATCTGAAACTCCATGGCCTGGGCGATGCCGGACAGCATGGTTTTCACGTCGAGGCGCTCGATTTTGAGCGCGGCGCGGCCCAGGCGCGAGTACCGCAGGAAGCCGGACAACAGCGAGTCGATTTTTGCAACGCCCGCCTGGATGTATTCAAGGGCCTCCGGAATCTCTTGAGAGAGGAGTTGTCCCAGTTCCGCGGAGCCGGCGTCGGGTTTCAAGTCCGGCGCGAGCTTCTGCAGCCTGCCGCAGGCCAGGGCCAGTTCCTTGCCGAACCCTTGAATGTTGACGAGCGGCGAGCGCAGATCGTGCGAGGCCACATAGACAATCGTCTCCAGTTCCTTGTTCTTTTCGGCGAGGGTCTGCGCCAGCGCGGCCAGCTTTTCCTCGGCCCGCTTCCGTTCGGTGATGTCCTGTTTGACGGCAACGAAGTGAGTGATGTCGCCGTCGCCCGCGCGAACCGGGGTGACGGTCATTTCTTCGGGGTAAAGCGAACCGTCCTTGCGGCGATTCACCATCTCACCGTGCCACGACTGGCCGTGCCGGATGGTCTCCCATAGCTCGCGGTAGAGTTCCGGTGGATGCTTTCCGGATTTGAGGATGCGCGGATTCCGGCCCACCACTTCATCCCGGTCGTAGCCCGTCAGCCGGGTGAAGGCCGGGTTGACCCAGAGAATCTGCCCGTCGGTGTCGGTGATCGCTATCCCGTTGGCCGTCGATTCCAGCGCCTCGGACAACAGCCTCAACTGTTCCTCGGCCCGCTTGCGCACGGTGACGTCGCGGATGAATCCCGTGAACAAGCGCCGGTCGGCGAGGCGCATCTCGCTCACGGAAAGGTCGATCGGGAAAGTGGATCCGTCCTTGCGGCGGGCGGCGACCTCCCGGCCGATGCCGATGATTTTGGCCGTGCCGGTCTGCTGGTAATTCGCAAGGTAGCTGTCGTGGCATTCCCGGTCCGGCGAGGGCATCAACAGGCTCACGTTCCTGCCGATGACTTCCCCGGCTTTGTAGCCGAAAATCATTTCGGCGGCGCGGTTGAAGGACTCGATGCGGCCGCGGTCGTCGATGGTGATGATGCCCTCCGCCGCCGTCTCGAGAATTGCCCGCAGCCGTTCTTCGCTGTCGGACAGTGCCGTTGGGAGCTTCGTCGGCGGGGCGCTTTGGTTGCCGGGGCGTCTTTTTTTCGATTCGAGCGACCGGAGGCGCGCGACGAGCGCGGCCCTGGTCATGTGCGTGTAATCGGCCATGCGGAACGGCGGCAGTATTGGAGAACCCGTCCTCAATTCCAATCCCGAAGTCAATCCCTGAAAAAGCAGAGTCGCGGGCGCTTCCACCCGCGGCTGGAGGAGGCTTTTGGGGGTAACGGGCGCCACGGAGGCGCCCAAATCAGTTTATTTGCCCAGCAATTGGGCCCGATATTCCGTCGGAGATTGTCCGAGAATCTTCTTGAAAACACGGTTGAAGTGGGTGAGTGACTGGAAACCGACTTCAAAGGCGATTTCGCTGACGCGCAGATTGGGGTTCAGCAACAGGTTCTTGGATTTCTCGATCCGCACGCGCGAGAGGTAATCGGTGAAATTAATGCCGGTCACTTTCTTGAACATTTTGCAGAAGTAAAACGTGCTCGTATTCACGGACTTCGCCACCTGGCCGAGGGACAGCTCCTCGGTCTGGTGCTCGTGGATGTACTCCTTTGCCCGGGTGATGACCGGGGGCTCGGCGTTGTCCTGTTGCACCACGACCTGGTTGCTCAGCATCGAAAGGTGTTGAGCGAAGATCGTCAGCAGCTTGACCACCGAGTCGTGGCGCTTCTGCGGCACCACTTGCGTGCCGAAGAACGCCTGCTTCAAATGTTCACGATCCAGATCCACGCCCCATTCCGCGACCTGTTTGGAGGCCCGCTCGAACTGGAGCGGGGTCGGTTTCTTGCGGAAAACCTGGCCGGTTTGGAGAAATCCGATGAGCCGGTCGCCCAACCGCACCGGCACGGCGGTGTCGCACATCCCCATCGAACACGTCGCGGTGTACGGTTCCTGGGTCGCCCGTTGGGAGAGCGCTTCCTGCACCTGCAAACACGCGCCGCACGCGCGGCTTCGTTGGGCCAGAATCTGGCAGAACGGGCTTTCATTGCGCTTGCCGTGGTGCGGCAACTGCCACGATTCCACCGGCCGCAACGCCACCGGCAGACCGGTCGTCTCGCTGAAAGCACGCTCGTATTCCTGGTAAATCTTCGAGCCGACCAGGGCCTCGACCAGCGCCCGATTGGCGTGGCCGTTGCCGTTGCCGTTGGCCGAGGGCGCCGCGTAAGGGTTCTTCGGCCGCAGCACCGGCGCCTTCTTGAAATCACCGGCGCGAGACGGGATCCGCCCGTCGCCCGCCGCACTCCCCCTAAGATCGCCCTCATCCGTCCGACTCACCATTTCTTGCCTTACAAAAGTTGTTTGCATGGGAGCAAATTAGGTTAAAGCAATGGAAACAACAATTGGGGTGCCTCCGGGTGCTGACTAGCCAAATGGACTACCCAAGGTAGGGGAATCCCTTACCACGCCGGGGTTGTGGCCGGCGCGGCCGCGGGGGGTGGGTGTCAGGATCGTGCCTGTTTTCGGGGTCTTCCGCGTCTGTTCTCGTGCTGATACTTCGGTCGCAAACCCGCTCGCGCTCCAGGCCCCCGGGCGCCCGCGCGCCGCCTCCCCGGCGGCCGTCCGCCGGGTCCGGCCGTGGAAAGAATCGGCGCCGCGGACCGGCAACGAACCGACGGGCGTGCCGCGAAGGCCAGCCTTCTTTTGTCTTTTGCCCGGCCATAGCAGCAGAGCGCGCGGGTCGGTTTCGGGGCCGCAGGGGGCGCATCTTGAGGGCGTGTTGCCCAAAGACTCGGAGCGCGGACCGCTGAGTCCGCGCAGGGGATAGCTCGCGGGAATTCCTGCCATCCTCGTGCATCCGGGATTCGCGCGGACCTGGCTGTCCACGCTCCGCCCGGTTTGGACAACACTCCCTCAAGATGCGCTCGGCCCGGCACGGATCCGGGTTTGACTTGCGCCGTCCCTGCGCATTCGACAGACTTTAGAGCGTGTTTGCGCCTCTGCCACTTCTGGAGCGCGTGTGGGCGATCCTCCGCAGACCGCTCGAGCCGGTCCAGCCGCTGCCGGCTTTCCGCCGCGGGATCAAGGCATTCTGCTTCCGACCCGGGCGGGTGCAGAGTCGAGCTCGCCGGGTCGCGCGGGTGGGCGGCTACGCGGCGGTTCTCGGCTGTGTGAGCCTGCGCCTGTTCGGCGCGACTCCGCCGCTGCCGAACTATTTCATACGCGTCTGGCAGACGGAGGACGGCCTGCCGCAGAACGCGGTGACGGCGGTGGTGCAGACGCAGGAGGGTTACCTGTGGCTGGGCACGTACGACGGTCTGGCGCGATTTGACGGCGCCAGCTTCACGGTGTTCGAAAGCGACCAGAAGAACACCCCGGAAATGGGTAGCAGCCGCGTGGTGAGCCTATTTGAGGATGACAACGGCATCCTGTGGATCGGGCATGAAACGGGGGAGGTCACGTATTACCGGGCCGGCCATTTTCAGGCGGTGTCTTCCAAAGGGGACAACGAAAACAGGAAGATCCTGGGGATCAGCGCCGACGAGTCGGGCAGAATCTGGATGTTCAAGGACGATGGCAGACTGGTCGGGCTCGACGGCGAAGTGATTTCCGCTCCCAACGCGGGGACTCCGGCCAGTGTGACCGCCTTGGTACGGAACCATCGCGGACAGTTGTGGATATTGAATGGCGGGGAGGTGTTCAAGCTCGAAAAGAATCAATTGGTTCCGATCGCACCTGACGGCGAGTCGGTGGGAGGGTATGTCTCCGGGATTTGCGCGAGTGATGATGGCGGACTGTGGATTGTGAGCGACGGGCGGGTGCGGAAGTGGGACGGGCATGAATTGACGGACGACCTGGGAGCAAGCCCATGGAATCAAGGTTCGATCACCACGGCCATTGAGACCCGGTCGGGATGCCTGGCGGTCGGAACCCTGGACCGGGGGCTCTATCTGATTTTTCCGCATCGCGGCGTCATTCATTTCGATCGTAAGAACGGATTCCCGCACGATTGGGTGCGTTCGCTGTCGGAGGACCGCGAAGGCACGCTGTGGGCTGGCACGGGCAGCGGCGGGCTGGTGGCTCTGCGCGCGGGAAACATTGCGACAGTGAATGCGCCGGATCAATGGCAGGGCAGGGTGGTGCTGTCCGTTTCGGCGGCGCACGACGGAGCGCTGTGGATTGGCACCGAAGGCGCGGGTTTGTATCGCCTGTTCGAGGGCGAATGGTCTCATTTCGGGGAAAACAACGGGCTCTCCAACCAGTTTGTTTGGTCGGTTTCCGAGGATTTGCAGGGTCGCATCTGGGCGGGAACCTGGGGCGGCGGCCTGTTCCTCCAGCAGGGCGATCATTTCGCGCCTCCGGCGGGACTGGAGAATCTCACCGTGCCCACGACGGCCCTGTTGCACGCAAAGGACGGGGTGACATGGGTGGGCACCGGTGAGGGCATCCTGCGCTACGCGACCAATGGGATCTCATGGTTCGGGAGGCAGAAGGGATTGAACCTGCCGGACGTCCGGGCGGTGGTGGAAGACGGCTCGGGAGACTTGTGGTTCGGCATGCTGGCCGGCGGCCTGGGCCGGCTGCACGGGAACGAGGTCCGACAATTCCGAAAGCGCGACGGCCTATCGAGCGACTATGTCCAGTGTCTGCATCTGGATTCAGACGGCGCGATGTGGATCGGAACTTATGGCGGCGGATTGAACCGGTTCAAGCATGGGCAGTTTTCCTCCATCAACACGAGCCAGGGGCTGCCCAATAATTTCATTTGCGACATCGAGCAGGATGACAGCGGCAATTTCTGGCTCAGCTCGCACGGAGGCATTTTTCGAATCCAAAAGGGAGAGTTGAATCGTTGCCTGGACGGCCAGACCAAATCCGTGCGGTGTCTGAGTTACGGCAAGGGCGACGGGATGCCGACGCTGGAATGTTCGGGCGGACTGCAGCCGGCGGGCTGCAAGACGAAGGACGGCCGCCTCTGGTTCCCGACCAGCAAGGGCCTGGCGGTGGTGGACCCGAACGGCGCCAAGGCCAACCCATTGCCTCCGCCGGTTGTCATCGAAAAGATGCTCGTGGACGGCCGCGCGGTGGCGAAAGCGCCGGACGACAGCGCTCCCTTGCGGATTCCGCCCGGCCCTCAGCGGTTTGAATTCCGCTACACCGCGCTGACGTTTGTCGCTCCGGAGAAAGTCCGCTTTCAATACCATCTCGAAGGGTTGGAGACCGAGTGGATGGACGGCGGGTCAAAGCGGGCCGTGAACTACGGCTATATTCCACCGGGCCATTACACCTTCCGCGTCGTCGCGTGCAACAGCGACGGTGTCTGGAACCTGGTCGGCGCCGCACTGGAGTTCACGGTGCAGCCGTATTTCTGGCAGACGTGGTGGTTTCGCGTGCCGACCGCGCTGGCCGCGGCGGCGCTCCTTGCGGGAAGCGTGTTGTTCGTCACACGCCGGCGGATGCACCGCAAGCTCGAACGCGTGGAACGCCAGCGCGCCATCGAACGCGAGCGCTCCCGCATCGCCCAGGACATCCACGACAACCTGGGCGCGAGCCTGACGCGCATCTCGCTTCTCAGCCAGTCCGTGTTCGGGGAATTGGACAATCCCCAGCACGCCGCAATCCAGTTGGAACGAATCTACAGCACGACTCGCGAGCTGACCCGCGCCATGGACGAGATCGTCTGGGCGGTCAATCCCCAGCACGACACGCTGGACAGCCTGGTGAGTTACGTGGGCAAATTCGCCCAGGATTTCCTGGGCCCGCTGCACATCCGCTGCCGGCTCGATGTGCCCGAGCAACTGCCGGCGTGGCCCGTCACCGCCGAAGTGCGGCACAACCTGTTCCTCGCCTTCAAAGAAGCCTTGAACAACGTGCTGAAACACGCCGCAGCCTCCGAGCTCTGTGTCTCGCTCAAAACCGACCCGGACGCGTTCACCCTCGTGATTCGTGATAACGGCGTCGGGTTCTGTCCGGAAGCGCCCGCACAGCACGGGGCCAGCGCGCCGAGCCGCATCGTGCATGGCCACGGCTTGGCCAATATGCGACTCCGCCTGGAAAAAGTCGGCGGACACTGCGAAATCCAGAGCGCCCCCGGGCGGGGAACCGAAGTAAAGTTTGTGGTGGCGGTCGCCGTCCTTTCGACATGAAGGGCCTGGCGGATGAAGTTTGTCCCTAAAACTGACGACACGCCTTTGTCGGTGTGCATAGGTATGATAAAACTGTCGTGAGTATCGCTGTGTCCATAATTGAAGACGATGTGCCGGCCAGGGAGATATTGGCGGCCTGGATTCGTCGCGGAGAAGGTTTCCGTTGCGTCAGCGAGCATGGCACCGCCGAAAGTGCCTTGGTCGGTTTGCCGCAGGAAAAGCCGGATGTCGTGCTGGTGGATATCAACCTGCCGGGGATGAGCGGCATCGAATGCGTCCGGCGGATGAAGCTGATTCTGCCCAACACGCAATTCGTGATCGTGACGGTGTACGAGGATACCAACCACATTTTCAACGCGCTCGCCGTCGGGGCCAGCGGTTACTTGTTGAAGCAGACCCCGCGGATCGAGCTGCTCGGTGCCCTCAAGGAAGTTCATGCGGGCGGCTCACCCATGAGCAGCAATATTGCCCGAAAAGTGGTGCAGTCTTTTCGGCGCCCGATGGCCGAGACGGACGGCGCGGCGGACCTCTCTCCGCGGGAGCGCGAGGTGCTGGAACTATTGGGACGGGGCTATCTCTACAAGGAAATCGCGGAATCGCTCGGGATTGGCGTGACCACGGTGACCACGTATATCCGCCGGATTTACGAAAAACTTCACGTGCGGTCCCGTGCGCAGGCTGTGGCAAAATTCGCCCACATGCCCCTGGGCGATTCGCTTTAAGCGCCGGGTCGAGGGTGGTTTTCTCGAGTTCATCGCCCTAATGCCCGTTACAAGTCACATCGAGGCTGCGCCAGCGCCGGCGAAGGCGCCGGGCGTTTGCCAGTGCGGAAGTATTTCATGAAAAACCTGAACCTGTTCTCCGTTGGATGCCTTCTCCTTTTCGCCTCGGCCATCGTCCGCGCCGAGCCCGTCTCCCGCGATTTCATCACCGCGCGCGGCGACCGGTTGTTTGAAGGCGACAAGCCATTCCGTTTCATCTCCTGGGACATCCCGAATCTGCAACTCATCGAGGACGACCTGCCGTTCGCGGAACTCAATCCGTGGCGTCTGCCGGACCGTTTCGAGATCAACGATGCGCTGGCGACGGTTCGCCAGATGGGCGGCACCGTGGTGCGCACTTACGTCATCTCCGTGCACCGCACCAACGATGCGCCGGGCGTGCCGCGCCATGTGCTCGGTCCGGGCCGTTTCAACGAAGAGGCGTTCCGCACACTGGACCAGGTCATTCAGGCGGCCAACGAACACGGAATCCGCCTCATCATCCCCCTGGTGGATAATTGGATCTGGCAGGGTGGCCGGGCCGAATACGCCGGTTTTCGGGGTAAGCTGAAGGATGATTTCTGGACGGATCCACAAATCATCGCCGATTTCAAGGAAACCATCCGGTTCGTGCTCCTGCGAACCAACACGCTGACCGGCATCGTTTACTCCGATGATCCGGCCATTCTATGCTGGGAAACCGGAAATGAACTCCAGTCCCCGGCTCCCTGGACGCGGCAAATCGCCGCGTACATCAAGAGCCTCGATACCAACCACCTGGTGATGGACGGCTTCAATGCCAACGAGCTGCGCCCCGAGTCCCTCGCCATGCCGGAAGTGGACATCGTCACCACACACCATTACCCGGGCTCGAAGACGAAGAAGTCCTTCGCCCAGTTGATTCGCGAGAACGCGGCGAAGGCCAAGGGACGGAAGCCATACGTCATCGGCGAATTCGGATTCGTCAGCACGTCACAAATGGAGGAGGCGATCAAGGCGATCGTCGAAACCCACACCTCGGGCGGGCTGCTCTGGAGCCTCCGCTTCCACGATCGCGACGGCGGTTTCTACTGGCACAGCGAACCGTCCGGAGGCAACCAGTATAAAGCCTTCCATTGGCCCGGTTCACCGATCGGCGCCCTGTATGACGAGATCAATCTCCTCGCCATGGTCCGCCATTACGCGTTCGAGATCCGCGAAATTGCCGAGCCGCCCGTGCCGGTTCCCGCGCCGCCGACATTGCTCCCGATCACCGACGTCGCGGCCATCTCCTGGCAGGGTTCCGTCGGCGCCTCAAGCTACACGGTCGAGAGAGCGCCGAAGTCCAGTGGACCCTGGTTCGTGGCCGGGGATGGCATTGATGAGAGCTTGGCGCAATATCGCCCCCTGTTTGCGGATCAGGCCGTGTCTTCTAGCCAGTGGTATTATCGCGTCCGCGCCGCCAACACCACCGGCGTCTCGGAACCTTCGAACTTGTTCGGTCCGGTCCCGGTCACCCATGGCACCCTGGTCGATGAACTGGCTGATTTTTCAAAAGTCCACGCCATCGAGGGCGGCCTGGCGATTCAAACGCGCAACAGCCGCCAGGCAAAGGAAGACGCCTATCGCGCCGCCGGCAACGCCGGCGACGCCCTCGTGTATCAGGTTCCTACCTCGGTCCAGGGGTTTCGCGTGTTCGCCTTCTTTCCGCACGACGTCGCGGACCTGAAATTCGCCGGGTCCGCCGACGGCAAGGTTTATCATGACATCAGCGCCGCCGAGGGTCTCCATTTCCAGGGGCCCGGGGATTACAAATATTGGAAGCCGGTCCTTTACCAGGCCGGGAATGTGGGTCCGGACTTCAAGTTCCTGAAAATCGAGCTGACCGGTGAAACGCAAATCGGCCGGGTGGAAATCACGTATGCGCCGGAGAAAAATTAGCGGTCCCGGTGGAGCGCGGACAGCCTTGTCCGCGCGAACCCAACCGGCTGACCTCGCGGACATGGCTGTCCGCGCTCCTTTGCCAGGAGGCTTCCCATGAATTCACAGGAGTTGAAAGCCTTTTCCCAGCGTGTCAGCGATCAACTGTTCGGCCACCTCATGCCATTCTGGTGCGGGCCCGCGGTGGACCGCGAACAGGGCGGCTGGATGGCCTGCCTTTCCAACGATCTCAAACCCGACCGCACCCAGCCCAAGGGGCTTATCGTGAACAGCCGCATCCTGTGGGCTTTCTCGGCCGTCCACCGGAAACGCCCCGACCTGCTCTTCAAACACATGGCCGATCGCGCCTTCGACTTCGTGATGAACCGGTTCTGGGACGCGCAGTTCGGCGGGGCCTTCTGGCGGTTGGACGACGCCGGACGGGTCACCGACGATTCCAAAAAAATCTACGGCCAGGCGTTTTACATCTACGCGCTCGCGGAATATCACCAGGCCTTCAATGCGCCGCCGGCCCTGGCGCGCGCCACCGAACTGTTCGAGTCGATCGAACGGCATGCGCACGATCCCCAATTCGGCGGCTACCTCGAGGTGCGCCGGCGCGATTGGTCGGAGGCCGCCGCGGACGCGCGGCTCAGCGACAAGGACATGAACGAGAAGAAATCGATGAACAATCACCTTCACGTTCTGGAGGCATACACCAATTTGTACCGGGTCTGGAAGGATCCAAGGCTCGAACAGCGGTTGCGCGAATTGATCGGGCTCTTCGAGAAGCGCATCCTCGACCCGCGCACGCATCACTTCAACCACTTCTTCGACGAACAATGGCGCGTGCGGTCGGACACCTACACCTTCGGCCATGACATCGAAGGGACCTGGCTGCTCTGCGAAGCGGCCGAAGTGCTGGGAGATCCCGCGCTGCTCGATCACGTGCGGACCGTGGCGCTGCCGATGGCCCAGACGGCGCTCCGGGAGGGCGTCGCCCCCGACGGCGCGCTCTGTTACGAAGGGAAGGGCGGAAAAATCATCGATCCAGGCAAGGAATGCTGGCCGCAGGCTGAGGCCGTGATCGGGTTCCTTAACGCGTTCCAGCTTTCCAGGGAGTCGAAGTACCTCGATGCCTCGATCCGCGCTTACGATTTTATCGAAAACCGTCTCGTGGACCGTGTTCACGGTGAATGGTTCTGGCGCATCAACGAGGACGGTCGCCCCGACCCGAAACTCCCCAAGGTCAGCGAATGGAAGGGCCCGTATCACGGCTCGCGGATGTGCTTGGAAACACTGCACCGGTTGCACACAATGCAGTCATGACAAGCCGAAACCACGGAAAGCCGTCGTGTCCGCCGCACCCACTGCTTCCCGTGTTCGCTGCAATCCTGGCTGCGGCGATGCTCATCGCCGTCAACACCTCCGCCGAGAGCAGCGTCGGCATCTTCAACGTGCTCGATTACGGCGCCAGGGGAGACGGCACGAACGACGATACCGTGCCTATCCAGAAGGCCGTGGATGCCTGCGGCGAACAGGGCGGGGGACAGGTGCTCCTGCCGTCGGGCAAGCTCTTTCTATCGGGCGCGATCACCCTGCGCAGCGGAATCGATTTCCACCTTGCCGGCACCGCCGTTCTTAAAGGCAGCCCGGACTGGCGCGCCTACGGCAAACCGGGCGCATTGCTGTTCGCGAAGGATGCCCGGGGCCTCACGGTCTCCGGCACCGGCGTGTTGGACGGCAACGACCGCGCCGTGTGGCAGGAATTGGCCGATGAAGAGGCCGGCGGCAACGTCAACAAGGACGGGTGGTGGCCCGAGTCTTTCACCGGCAATTGGTGGCCATTTGATAAACTACCGACCCAGCCGCAAACGCACGGCGGACGACCGATGATGGTGATTTTCATCGGCTGCGAGCGGGTTCGCCTGCGCGATGTCACCTTGCGGAACGCCCCAAGCTGGACGGTCCATCTGGTCGGCTGCGAGGAGGTCTCGATCGACTCCATCAGCATCCGCAACGCGTGGGACGTGGCGAACAACGACGGCATCGACATCGACCATTGCCGCGACGTTCGCGTCGCCAATTGCTCCATCGAAGCCGCCGACGACGGCATTGTAATCAAGAACACCCCGAACTTCGCCTCCTATGGCGGGTCGGCCCGCATCACCGTCACGGGTTGCATCGTCGCGTCGCGAAGCTGCGCCCTGAAGGTGGACGAGATTTACACCCAACCCGGCGCCCGCGACATCGTGTTCGCCGATTGCGTCGTGTCCCACAGCAATCGAGGGTTGTGCATCCAAAGCCGGGACGAAGGCGACATCGAAAACGTCCTCTTCGCCAATATCACCGTCGAAACACGCTTCTCGCCTCACAAATGGTGGGGCGCCGCCGAGCCCGTTCATATCAGCCTGTTCCCAAGGACGCCACAAACGAAGCTGGGCCACGTCCGCAACATCCGGTTCAGCAACATTCTTTGCCACAGCGAAAACGGAATTTTCCTCCAGGGCTGGACGAATCGTCCCCTGGAAAACATTGTGTTCGACAACGTCCGCCTCGAGCTGGCGAAGACCAGCGATGTGCCGGGGGGCTTTTACGATCTGCGTCCCGCGGGAGTGTTCAAGGGCGTTTTTGAAAGCAAGCTGGCGGGGATTTATGCGCGCCATGTCAAGGGACTCTCACTACGCGACACCGAGGTGGGGTGGGGGGAACCTTCGGATCGGGTTTACGGTGAAGCGTTCGACAAGGCCGACGTCGAGGACCTGAAACTGGATGACGTCACGCTGGGGGCGCTGCCCAAAACGGCCCGGGCCCAACAGCCTTGAGCGTTCCATCATCCCGCCAGCGCGCCCAATTTGGCATTGGCTTGAGAGATCATCGCCAGGGTGCTTTTGTCCGTATCGAACACCGAGTTGAGCCCCTGCGGTTCGCAGGGCGGATCGCCTGTCAGCCCCGTGGCTGAATCCGGTTTGCCGACACCCGGCCGGCCTTCACCGCCCCAGGTCCAGAAGTTGGCGCCCTGTAACGCCCGGCCCGCCTTGCAGGAATCCGCCACCTGCTGGAACATCCGGCCATAATAATCGTCGCGCGCCGCCGTGGGCGTCTCTGGTTCATATTTCTCATGATCGCGCGGCAACCCGAATTCCTCTAAAACCAGCGGCTTGTGCAGCGTGTCTGTCGCCAGCACGGTGTGCTGTTCCACGTGGTCCTTCGCCCTCGCCGCGGCGCTTTCGTATTCCGGCGAAAGCTGGGGGTCCTTGAGCCAGCCCCAGTTCTTCAGCCACATGTGTACTGTGACGTAATCGATCGCCGGGGTCTTGTGCACCTCGACAAAAACCTCCGGCTTCTTCAGGGAGCCCCAAATGCCTTCCGAGCCGGTGCAGACCAGATGGTTCGGATCCTGGTCGTGAATGAACCTGGCCGTCTGGTCCACCCATTTGGCGAAAATGGGGACATCATCGACCGTTTTGGCGTCGTCGGTGCCGGGACGCGGCTCGTTGGCCAGCTCCCAGGTCATAATGGCCGGGTCATGGCGGTAGATCTGCCCGTTGACGGTGTTGCGGCGCTGTATCAATTGCGAAACGTAGGCGCGATACAGCTCGCTCGCAGCCGGCAGGGTATAAAACCGGGCGGAGAATTGCATGAAGGCGTGCCAGTCGCCACGGGCCATCACCGGCCGGTCCGGGTCGGGGATGGTCTCTCCCGTCACCCAGCGGACGTACTGTGCGAAGCCGCCGGACCACTGCCAATAGTTGGACACAAACAGAATCCCCCGCATTTTGCGCTTCGCCATTTCGGCCAGGCAAAAATCCAGTCCGCGAAGCAGGTCCTCGTCCCAATCACGCGCGCCGCGTTTGGTGCCGCGCGGGATCGAGCCTGCCAGGGGCGAAGTTTCCGAGCCTGCCAGCAGACGGATGTTCGTCACGCCGATCCGTTGCAGGCGGTCGAGTTCACGCACGAGCCGCTGCCGCCCGCCCGCCAGCGCCGGGTCGCCGAGATAGCAGCCATACCACAGGTTGGTCCCGACATAGAAGTAGGGCCGGTCCCGCCATTCGAACCTGCCGTTGCGAACGCCGACGAAATCGCCGGCGCTTCTTCGCGGGCGCGCGGAGTTCGTCTGGGCGCTGGCGTATCCGGCTGCGACCAGCGGCAGCGCCAGGGCGGTGGTCTTGAGGAACGTTCTTCGCGAAGTATGCTTGTGGATCATGGCCCAAACTCCAGGTTTCTAATGGGTGATTGTTGCGGCAATTCGGCGACACGCCCCTCTCCGTGATTTCGGCGACAGGCGTCATGCTTCGTTCCAGCATTAGCACACCGCGGACGAACCGATCAAGTGGCCCGAAGAATTCCGTTGTAGCCATTTTTGATGACATTGTCACCGCCCGACTTCATCCTACCTTCAAACGGAAGCATTGAATTGACATGACCACAAAATCCTTCAACCAAAAACTGAAGCGGCTCCGCCAGCGGCACGCGCAACTCATCCGGCGGCGCAATCGCCCGCAACAGAACGGCAATGGCATCTTCGACCGCTACGAACGGCCCGTTCTCACAGCCGACCACACACCGCTTTCCTGGCGATACGATTTCAACCCCGCCACAAACCCGCGCCTCATGACGCGGATGGGCATCAACGCCGTGTTCAATGTCGGCGCCATGGAGTGGAACGGCAATATCGTCCTCATGGGCCGCGTCGAGGGCTGGGATCGCAAGTCGTTCTTCGCCATCGCCGAAAGCAAAAACGGCGTGGACGGCTTCCGGTTTTGGGATTACCCGGTCCGGATGCCTGACTACGAACCGCAGGAAACAAACCTGTACGACATGCGCCTCGTCCGCCACGAGGACGGCTGGGTGTACGGCCTGTTCTGCGCCGAGCGTCACGATGACTCCAAACCGGGTGATCTGTCCGCCGCCATCGCCCGTTGCGGCATCGCACGCACCAAGGACCTCGTGAAATGGGAACGGTTGCCCGATCTCAAGACCAACTCCCAGCACCAGCGCAACTGCGTCCTCCATCCGGAATTCGTCAAAGGGAAATACGCGCTCTATACCCGCCCCATGACCGACTTTGCGGCCACCGGCACCGGCGACGGCATCGGCTGGGGTTTGTGCGATGACATCGAGAACGCGGTCATCGGACGGGAACAGATAATCGACCCGCGCTTTTACCACACGCTCAAGGAAGGCAAGAACGGCCTGGGCCCGGCCCCCATACGGACGAGCAAGGGCTGGCTGCACCTGGCGCACGGCGTGCGGAACACCGCCGCCGGCATGCGTTACGTCCTCTATCTTTTCCTGTGCGACCTGAACGACCCCGCCAAACTCATCAAGTCTCCCGGCGGTTATTTCCTCGCCCCGGAAGGCGAGGAGCGGGTGGGCGATGTCTCGAATGTGGTCTTTGCCAATGGCTGGGTCGCCCGCAAGAACGGCGACGTTTTCATTTACTACGGCTCCTCCGACACCCGCACCCACGTCGCGACCAGCACGGTGGACGGATTGCTCGATTACGTGCTGAACACGCCGGAAGACGGCATGCGCTCCTCCCTCTGCGTGGACCAACGCTGCCGGCTGATCGAAAAAAACCTGCGATTGTCAGGCGGAAACAAACGCTCGTAGCGGCAACCCTATCCCAGTTTCACCGTCTCTCCGGTCCTGATGGATTTGTAGATCGCCGTCAGGATCTTCAGGTCGCGCAGGCCTTCTTCGCCTGGCACCCGGGTCGCCTTGACGCCCAGGATGCACTGCGCGAAATCATCCATCTCCGCCGCAAATTGGTAGAATTCCCCGAGGGAATCAACCTCGGGATACCGTATTTCCTCGCCGTCACTGCGCCGGCCACGGTTGCCATCGTAGTAAAATCCCGGGTCGAGCTGGAACCATCCCTTGTCCGCGACCGCCCGGTAACCCCCGACAAGGCTCGAGTTATAACTGGTGCTGCAATCCGCAATCACCCCGCTCGGAAACTTCGCCTGCCATACCACCGTCTCGTCCACTTCCTTGAATTTCACCGGGTCGGTCTTGGTTTCCATCCCGGAGACGGCGATGGGTTCCTCGCCGGTGATGAAACGGGTGGCCTGCAATGCGTAAATGCCCACATCCATGAGCGCGCCGCCCCCGGACAAGGCCTTGTTGAACCGCCAGGCGCCGGAGGGCAGGTCGAGGTGAATGTCGAAACAGGCCTGGATGATCCGCAGATCCCCGAATACCTTCTCCCGCGCAAGTCGCATGCACTCCAGATTGTGCGGCTCAAACCGGCAACGGTAGCCAATCGCCAGCAGACGGTTGGCTGCCTTGCAAACGTCGATCATCTCCTGGCATTTCTCGGACGACGCCTCCATCGGCTTCTCGCATAACACGTGCTTGCCCGCCTTCGCCGCCAGGATCGTGTGCTCGGCGTGCAGCGCGTTGGGCGTGACCACATAAACGGCGTCAATGTCCGGATTGTCCGCCATCTTCGCCATCGTTTCGTAGCTATAGATGTTCCGGCCGGGAATGTTGTATTGCGCCTTCCACTTCTCCGCCTTCGCGGGTGTGCCCGTGATGATTCCCGTCAGCCGGCAGTTTTTGGTATGTTGCAGCGCGGGAGCGATTTGATGCGTGCTCAGACTGCCAAGACCGCAAAGGGCGAAACCGATTTTCTTCTCCGCCGCCTGCGCCAGCGCGCGCGTCACAACGGTGCTGATGAAAGGCGCGGCCAGCGCGGCTGACAGGGTCTGTCGGATGAATCTGCGACGCGGTAGTGCTTTCATACTTTTGGAGCGGAGATAAGTGCGGAGCACTGAGCTGTTGATAAAAACGCCTGAGCTCTCATGGAGGTGGGAGTTTCCGTCAAGCCTCGACAAAGTTCAAGCGACAAACTCCATCTCACGAGTCAACCATAAGAACCGACCGTCTATTCCCGCAGGTCCTCCCGGCGTTGCCGCGACGAAGGAGGGGCTACGCTGGGTGGTGCATCACAAATTGAAATCAACCCTGAGAGGGTTGAATCAAATCGCGGTGAAACGGAAACGGCGATCCAACCCCGTTGGGGTTGATGATTTTTTGGACGACGACCCAGGGTAGTCGCTCCGCTCCAACCCTGGGCTGAATGATGGAATCCCGTTGGGATTCTCGAATGGAATGTTTGGCAGGGCGGGCCGTTCTCTGGCCGCCGCTCGTCCGCACGCCAACGACGGCGCACACGGAGTGATGCGCCCTGCCTGACACGCCGCGACCGGGCGGGAGGTTCCGGGTAGCGATAAAGGTTCCGCTTCTCACAAAGTGGGGCGGCGAGTGGAGGCAGGGGATTTCAACACAGCCGTGCGACGATTCTTTTGCAACCTTTGCGGCGCATAGCTCTTCTTTTGTGAAACGTCCGTAAAGCATTCGCCGAACTCCATTTTCAATTTCACCGGCCAGCAGGAACGGTTCAGCAAGTTTCTGAAACTGTTCTGTCAGGTCGGTCGCAGTAATGATGCCGCAGAGTTGCTTGTCTCCGGCTCTAACGAGTACGTAGGCATAATCAGCCACGATGCGAATCGCGGAAAATAAGGAGTCACCTATTCCAACTTCGTGCGCATGCCGAGACAATGTTCCCACACGACGCCCACTGTCCACGGGCTGATTTATTTGCACTAATTGAATGCTGCGACGACCTGATGAATCGCGCGGGTGTGTTCCGGGGTGCTGCCGCAACAGGAACCGATGATGTTGGCGCCGGCCGCCAGCGCTTCGGCCACCCCACCCGCCATGTCGGCGGGTGATTGTTTGTAAACAGCCCGTCCCTTTTCCAGCACCGGCAGACCGGCATTGGGCTGCACCATGACCGGCAACTTGCAGTGTTCCCGATAGATTTTCGAAACTTTCGCGGCGCCGGTCATGTCCATGCCGGTGCCGCAGTTCAATGCCACGATGTTCGCGCCCCGTTCCTCGATAAACCCGGCGGCCTGCGCGGGCAAGACGCCCATCATCGTGACATAAAACGTCTTGTCTGCGGATAAATCGTAGGCAAGTGAAGCGATGACACACGGAGCCCCGGCGGCTTTGGCAGCGTCAATGGCGATTCCGATTTCGTCAAGCGATGTTTGTGTCTCTATAATGATCGCATCCGCGCCGGCTTCGACCAGCGCCCGGGCCTGTTCTTCGTAAGCGGCCCGGGCCTCCTGTTACGACAGGTCGCCGTACGGTTCCAGAATCGCACCGAGTGGACCGAGGTCCCCAAGCACATAACCTTCGCGCCCGGCAAACGCTTCGCGCGCGATGCGGACTCCCGCCTGGTTGATGGCGCGCAAGTCATCAGCGTGGTTGTGCCGCCTCAGCATGATCCGGCTTCCTCCAAAGGTATTGGTGATGATGCAATCCGCGCCCGCGTCCGCGTAACGCCGCTGAATGGCCTGGACACGTTCGGGGTGCGTGAGATTCCAAACCTCGCCACAGGCGCCGCTTTCGAGGCCTGCCAGCATCAGTTGAGTGCCCATCGCGCCGTCGCAAACGAGACGGCGTTCCGGCAGGGTTTCTTGAAGTGATTTTTTCATCATTAGAGCAGGGTTCCGGGCTATGTCAGGACGTATGGTTAAGACAGCCGATGATTATGTTCAAGACCCGAATTTAATGCTAGAGTATGGCCAACGACGCCGTTTATCCTATTGAACCGCATACAAAAATCGAAGGCGGCCACATGAGCGTCGAACTGCATTTCAATAATCAACGACGTGACGTCGCGCCGGGCATTTCGTTGTTCGATTATGCCGAATCGCTGGGCATCAACGTGCCGACTTCCTGCCGCAAGCAGGGCAACTGCAAGGAATGTGTGGTGGAGGTCACCGAAGGAATGGATTGCCTTTCGGCCCGGGTTCCGGCTGAGAAACATCTGGAAGGCAACTTCCGATTGTCCTGCTCCTGCCGCATCGTCAAGGATTCCGGTATCGTCCGCTGCCACACGATGCGGCGCGGCGAAATGCGAATTGAACGCGATGCGCTGCATCTTCCCGGCGGCAATCAAAAGCTGAAGCTCGAGCCGGCGGTGACCCGCGACGGCGACCGGATTCTTTTGGACGGCGCGGAAATCGCCCGCTCGACCGGTCCCATTCACGGGCTGGCGATGGATTTGGGCACCACCGCCGTCGTGCTCCGGCTCCTGAACCTGGAAACCGGCGAGGTTATTGCCGACGCTTCCTTTGAAAATCCCCAGCGGTTCGGCGGGTCGGACGTGATGTCACGGATTCATTACGACACGGAGGAAGGCGGTCACCTGCTGCAAAGGACGTTGGCCGGGTATCTCACCCATGCCATCGAGGAATTTCCCGTGGACCCGAAGACGATTTACGAAATGGTCGTTGCGGGAAACTCGACCATGCGCGACATGTTCTTCCGCCTGAACGTTTATTCCATCGGGCAAAGTCCCTACCGTTCCAGCACCGAACTGGAGATGGCGGACGGCCACCGGACCACGACCAGCCTGGCCGAACCGGCAAACAAATTGTTGCTGCCGCTGCATCCCAAAGCGCGCGCTTATGGCATGCCCATCATCAGCGGTCACGTCGGTGCCGACGCCGCTGCGTGCATGTTGGCGGTGGATGTGGCGAATGAGGAACGGCTCATCGCCATCATGGACATCGGCACCAACAGAATTGATTGTCGGCAACCGGCACAAACTTTTTGCCGCTTCCTGTCTCGCCGGACCGGCGTTTGAAGGCGGCAAAATTTCCTGCGGCATGCCGGGACTGCCGGGCGCGATTGAAAAAGTGAAGCTCAACGCGGACGGCTCATTTTCCACGGAGGTGATCGGCGGCGGTCCGCCGGAAGGCATGTGCGGTTCCGGCCTGATAGACCTGTTGAGCGAACTGTTGAAGCACAACCGGATCAACGCCTTGGGACGCTTTGAAAACGGCGAAGACAGCATCGTCGTGGACCAGCGCGGCGACCCGCCGGTCTATTTCACGGAAAGCGACATCAACGAACTGGCCCAGGCCAAGGGCGCCAACGTCGCCGGCTTGCAGATCGTTTTCCAGCAATATGGAATCCGGTTTGACAACCTGGACATTTTTTACCTGGCCGGCGGTTTTGGCCGGCACTTGAACGTGGAATCCTCAAAACGGATCGGGCTGATTCCGAACATTGCCGATTCCAAAATCCTGCAGGTGGGCAACGCCTCGATTGAAGGCGCCTGCATGGCGTTGTTGTCACGCACGAAACGCATGGAATTGGAAAACCTCGTCAAACGCGTGACCCATTGCCGTCTGGAAGCGCACCCGCACTTTTTCGATTATTTTGTCGAAGGCTGCCAGTTCAACCCCGCCGAATCCCCCAAGACACTGGAGGGTTCAGCACAATGACCGGTCTGGCTTGAAGAGGCTTTGACATGCTCGAACTGACCGACAAACACCCGGACATCAACGTCCAGGAAAGCGAATACACGCGGCTGTTGGGATACCCGAAGCAGCACGTGCGGGAGGGGCGATCCCGTGAACTCGCCGACTGGGTGAGGCAATGGTATGCCGCCAACGGCCGGCCGTGGATTTACGCGCGACAGGCCGATCACCTCGAACTGGCCAACGAACGGTTGCGCATTCACGGCGCCGGGTTCTCATCGAAACAACTTCACGACCAGTTCGTCGCCGCCCGGGCCCATACGGCGGTGCTCGTTGCGGTAAGCGCCGGAAAGGAATGCGAGGAGAAGGCGCGGCAACTCTGGCAGGAGGGAAAACCGGACGAATACTTCTTCGTGGAAATGTATGGCTCGGCGGTGGTCGAACATCTGGTGACCATTGCCAGCGGCCGCATCTGCGGATGGGCCGATCAAAACGACATGGCGGTCCTGCCGCATTACAGTCCGGGCTATTCGGGCTGGGACATCTCCGATCAAATCAAACTATGGCAACTGATCCGGCAGAAGTCGGGACGCGATTTTCCCGGCGACATTCACGTGCTGGACACCGGGATGTTGCGGCCGAAGAAATCGCTGCTGGCGGTGTTCGGCGTGACGCGGCACCTGGACAGGGTGCGGAATCTGGCGACGTTGATTCCGTGCGAAAACTGCTCGCTGCCGGGCTGTCAATATCGCCGCACGCCGTATCGGCATTCGCCACCACAAAATGAAGACGTGCGCCGGCTCCAGGGCGAACGGACGGAGGAGTGGGAGACAAATTGCGATGCGGAGCGGCGCGCTCACAAATGGGGCCTGGTGTTTGAAGTGATTCATTACGCCCTGGTCCGGCACGAACGGGAAATGGCGGATGGACAGGCCTGGACAATTTTGGGAAAATCCGCCACCGGACACTCAATATGACAAAACTTTGTGACATCAACGCGGCGGCAAAGGAAAAACTTCCGCCCGGTTTCACCGACAAATCGGGCATCGGCGTGCATTATACCGACGCCTTTATCAAACCGATGAACACCCAACTGCCTGATGGCACGCGCGTTGGTTGCAAACGCAAAGGACTGAAATTGACGCTCACGGTCGGCACCAAAAAAGGCGAAGGCTTGATGCGCCGGCTCGACATCAGCAAAGACCCCGTGATGATGTTGAACGCCGCGCTTCAGGAAGCGGCAAAAGCCGCAGGCGTGGAATTAAAAATTACCGAAAACGAAATCCTTTTTGCAGGCTGAACCGTGGGAAACCCTAACCTGGGAACTTCTTTTCCAATTCATTCTTCACCGCTTCCGCAACGTCTTGCGCGCTTCCGTCGCGCTCCTGTTCATCGCTCCATTTCCATTGCGAAAGAAAATCGTCCGTGCTGGTCAGGCCCTTTGATTGCGCCAGCGAATCAATCCGGACGGTGAAGCGCTGCGCCAGTTCAACTTTGATTTCATTGAAGTCGTCCCACGCCTTGACTTGCGACGGAACGTCCTGCCAGTAGAGGATTTGAAATGTTGATCTGGCGTTCGCCATCCGCGATGCCGCCCGCGATGCGGCGCGCTCGGCTTTGACAGATTCGATGGTTTCCATTTTGGAACTGGCCCTGGGAGCGGCGCCTTTGCCGGCGAAATACAGAAACAAATCCACCGCGCTCGACGCGTCCGCGCCGTAACCGTCCGCGCCGATTTCGTCCGCATACATCTGGTTGATGGGCGCGCCGCCGATGGCGAACTTGATGTGGTTGAGGCCGCGTTCCTTGTAGCCGTCAAGCACGGTTTTCATGTAAGTCATCGTCGTGGTCAACAACGCGCTCATGCCGATGATGTTCGGCTTGAATTGTTCGGTCGCAGCCAGAAATTTTTCGATGCTCTGGTCCACGCCGATGTCATGCACTTCAAACCCCGCGCCTTCGGCCATCATGCAGACGAGATTTTTCCCGATGTCATGCAAATCGCCGCGGACGGTGCCCATCAAGAGAATTCCCGCCGGCTGAATGTTGGAATCTTTTCCGGACAGCAACGGTTTCAAAACCGCCATGCCGGCTTTCATCGCGCGCGCGGCGATGAGCACTTCGGGCACGTAAAGAATGTTGTATTTGAAGTCTTCGCCCACAACGCTCATCCCGGCAATCAGCCCTTCGCTGAGGACTTCCTGCACCGGACGGCCTTCCGCCAGGGCATCCCTGGTCATCTGCTCGACTTCTTTGGCGTTGCCTTCGTAGAGGCATTGATTCATCAAAGCATAGTCGGGCATTCCATTCCCTTTTAAGCGGCTGCGCGTTTTGAATTAAATTCCTCCAGCGCTTTCAGCATCGCCTCGATGTTTCGCTTCGGCATTCCCGGACTGGTGCCGCCGCCGACGGAGAGGATGATGCCTTCGCCGCCGCTC
>Ga0224555_1001366_pt1 | contig 34058 bp, 28 predicted proteins | sample 714S23034metaG_FD_180687 | JGI IMG/M metagenome (GOLD analysis project Ga0224555, IMG submission 180687) | Peat soil microbial communities from Stordalen Mire, Sweden - 717 S2 30-34 | ecosystem: Environmental > Terrestrial > Soil > Wetlands > Peat | place: Sweden: Norrbotten County, Stordalen... | reverse complement strand
TCTACTCTGCGGCCGCCGGCGCCACGTGGAAAGAGGCGCTCACCAACGTCACACTGGTGAATTTCTTCATGACTCCCCAGGTCATATTCGTGGGCGTGGCGTGGACGCTCGTGATCGAGGTCATCTTCTATAGCGAGTCGCTACTTCTCAATCCGCTCATCCATCGTCGACGGCTCATCCGTTACTTCCCGCTTTGTGTGACCGGGCTCAGTCTGTTCTTCATTCTGAGCTCACGTCACTGGACGAGTGGCTACTTCTTGTTCACCGTGTCCTCTATCTACGTGCCAATCTTGGCGATTGGAAGTTCATTCTTTCTCCTCGAGAAGCGAATTATCAGTCATTGGATGTTCCTAGGGCTGCTCGTGGTCGGTTGCGGTACTTTTCTTTACGGAACCGAGAACTTCTATCCGCAGTTCATGAGCACGAGCAACTCCTATCCAATCTCGGCGTTTCTGGCGATTGTGATGTTCGGCGGCGCATGGCTCGCCCGCAGCGTGATCCCCACTTTCCGAGTCGTGAGGGCCGTCGCCCTCACGAGCTATTCCCTTTACCTGTTCCACGGCATCGTAGGAGTGCAGCTCATCGAGTACTTTGACCGCTCACTCGGCTACACGCTGTCGCTCGCAATTGGACTCATAGCCACGGCAGTGGTGGTAGGGGCCAGCTACTTCATGATCGAACGTCCGAGCCAAAGGCTGGCGCGTCGCCTCACAACTCGAAAAGAGGCCATCGAGGCCAAATAGAGACTCCCCGGAGTTGATTGCGCCAGTGCAGCCGCAGGCCCCGAGGCGGAACGGCGCCATTGGGCGTTGAACGGGTGCACATGGCTTCGGCTGGCATCCCTCCGTTGAGGAACACTGCCGATCGAGATGGCCGGGCCCGACCAAGTGCACGTGTCGCGTTATGGCCACCCTTGTGGTCGCGACGGGTGAACACCTTTGCGCATTGAGGAGTTGTTGTGGTCGTTAGGAAAGTTCGACGCGGAAGTGGAATGCAAGGTTGGCTGACGATTCACCGATGTCGACTCCGTATTGACCCTGGACAGTGGTGAACGAGCCATTGCGGTAGATCTGGAACCCGGACCAGGGGATGCTCAAGGCGAGTTCTTTGGCCGAGTCGGGACTGATGAGCACCCGTTCGAACGCCCGAAGCTGCTCGGGGGGCTCTCCGGCGCTGCGCGGATAGCGCACGTAGACCTGCACGACGTCGGCCCCGGTTCGAGCGCCCTGGTTTGAAATCGCGAGATGAACGAGCACCCCCGAGGAGGTCTTGCGAACGCTCGCCCCTGACAACTTGAAGGAGGTGTACGAGAGGCCGTAGCCAAACGCGAAGAGCGGCGCCACCGCGTTGGCCAGATACCACCGGTAGCCGACATCGAGCGACGCTGATTGGCTGCCGAAGTTGACGACCGAGTCGACTCCGGGGAACTGAGCCGGTGCAGACATCGGCTGAGCCGACATGCTCGTCGGGAACGTTATCGGCAGTCGCCCTGACGGGTCGACTTCGCCAGTGAGTACCGCCGCGATGGCCGTGCCGTCCTCTTCGCCGGGATACCAGGCCTCCAGCACCGCTGACACTCGAGCGAGCCACGGCATGAGCACCGCGCCGGCGGTGTTGAGCACCACGACAGTGCGTGGGTTGGCAGCGGCCACGGCCGAGATCAGGGCGTTCTCGTCACCGGGAAGGTCGAGGCTCTGCTGGTCGGTGCCTTCGCCACTCGAGGCCCCGGCGAAGACCACCGCGACCTGGCTATGGCGCGCCAGGGCGGCCGCCGCGTCGATCTGCGCGGTGACGTCGACGATGCCGAACCTGGGCGGCCCCTGCTTGGCCACGGCGAACCACTTGGCCGAGAAGGCGTAGAGCCGATGAGCCCGAAGGCGGACGGTGGTGGACATGTCCGAAGGTCCGTGCAGGCCCGCCGACGCCGATATCAGGTGACCGTCGAGATACAGCCAGGTGTCGCCGACCTGCTGCATCGAGACCTCGTACCAGCCCGTCCTGTGGGCACGAAGGCTGACGCGCCAGCGGCTCCAACCCTCGCCGGTGCCAGGTTTGGTGGCGGTGGCCACTGCGGCGGAGACGTTCTTGGCGGTATCGACCGAGAGGTCGGCCTTGCCCGGTTCACCCTTGGTCTTGATGGGCACCGGCGGGGGCAGGGGCGTCCCGCTCACGATGTCGAAGTCGTTCAGGTGGTCGAGGTCGAGCGACGTAGGACCGCCGGGCGCGTACTTGACGACGGCGTGCGCACCCAGCGACGACGTGAGGGCCGTGAGAGGAGTGACGCTGAACGACGTCTTGACCTCAGAACTCCCCTCACCGGAGGTTTGGGCGAGCGACGAGGCGTCGGCTCCGATCACGGCGAGGGTGGCGAGATTCGCCGACAGGGGCAGGACGGCGCCGCGGTTCTTCAGCAGAACGACGCTCTTCTCGGCAGCGTTCAGGGCAGTTGCAGCGTGGGCGGGAGTCGTCGCCGGCTTGGCGAGGGCGACCTGGCGAGGGTGGGCGATCAGTCCGTAGGCGAACATCGCCACCAGGATCTGTCGCACGGCGCGATTGATGTCGCTCACCGGCAGCTTCCCCGCTCGCACCAGCGTCACCAGTGACTGGCTCGACGCGGGCTTGATGAGGGCGAGCCCGGCCTTGAAGGCGCCGGTCGCGTTGGACACAGATTTGAGATCGGAGCGGACGAAGCCCGTGAACCTCCAGGAGCGCAGTGTCTCGTAGAGAGAGGGACTCGAACAGGTGTTGGTCCCGTTGAGCGAACCGTACGAGCACATCATTGACGCGACGTGCGCGTCTTGAACCGCTGCTTTGAACGGGGCGTTGTAGAGCTCGGCCAGCGCCCTAGAGGGCACGATCTGGTTCAGCCGCACCCGCGCGGTCTCTTGGGTGTAGCCGGAGAAGTGTTTGGCATTGGCCATCACGCCAGTCGACTGGATCCCTTCGATGCTGGCGACTCCGAGAATGCTGGTCAGGTACGGGTCCTCGCCGAAAGTCTCGAAGATCCGACCGCTTTGAGGAACCCGGGCCAGGTTGAGCTCGGGTCCCTGGACGACGTCGATTCCCTTGGTGCGGGCCTCGGCTCCCATGACCTGGCCGGTGGCGCGCGCGACCGCTGGATCGAAACTGGCGGCGACTCCGATTGCCGCGGGCAGCTGCGTGACGCCGCGAAGCCCGTAGGCGATGCCGTTTGGACCGTCCGAGAGGACCAGCGGAGGAATGCACAACGAGGGTATGCCGCCGTTGGTGTTCTCGATGCCGTCACGGCTGCGAAGTACTACGAAGGCGGCCTTCTGAGTCAACGTCATCCTGGCGAGCACGCGATCGGCCAATGTCGTGTCACTCGCGAGGTGGAGTTGCGAATCGCGCACCCACGGGCATCGGGTTATTCGAGCCGCCGACTTTGCCGCGTGCGAGGACGCGCCGGAGGCCTGAGAGGCTGGCGTCAGGGCGGGGGTGATCACTGCGATGCTCAGCGCTGCCGCGACGACACAGTCGCGCAGAAGCTTCGGGTATGAGTTCACGATCACGGGGATGGGGGGATTGACATGTTCGTCTCTGCCAGGTGGCGTTCTTCTGGAAAGGGTGGCGCCCTCGTCGACGACGAAGCCCGCAGACTCGAGACACCGCTTTCGATGCTACGTCTTTTGAGGTTGTCCTGCCCAGACTGCGATGCCACATCGCATGGCACAAGCACACCGTTGGGCGCGGCAGTTGGACAATAGGCCATTCGTGAAGTGTCAACCCGTTCTTCGTGTATAGAAGACAGGCCTTCAGCTGCCGATGAACGTTTCAGAAGGTAAAGACTTGGTAAAGGTTGGGGCAGTCGTATCGCGGATGGAACATACTTGAGCGTGCACGTGCTCGTAGTCGAAGACGATGAGCCGATAGCCAGCGCGCTCGTGAGTGGGCTCCAAAGAGAGGGGTTCGCCGCAGAAAGCGCTGGCTCCGCGGCTGAGGCGCTCAACGCGCTGCCCGCTGACTTCATCCTGCTCGACTTGGGACTGCCGGACCGCGACGGCATCGATCTCTTCCGAAGCCTCCGCGCGGTATCGGCGGCGCCAATAATCATGGTGACGGCGCGCGGCGAAGAACAGGACAGGATTGCGGGTCTCGACCTCGGGGCGGACGACTACGTCGTCAAGCCCTTCGGGGTCCGCGAACTAGTCGCGCGGATCAATGCCGTGATGCGCCGCTCGGGTCAGAAGGAAGCCGAGACGATGCCCGTGCAGGTGATCGACGGGGTCGAGATCGATCGCCGGGTCCGGGAAGTTCGTGTGGAGGGAGAACTGATTGCGTTCACCCCCAAGGAGTACGGGATTCTGGAATTCCTGGCCCGAGATCCGGGGGCGGTTATTACACGTCAGGAACTGCTTGACGGCGTCTGGGGTCCCCACTGGTTCGGAACGACAAAGATGATGGACGTCCACGTCGCGTCGCTGAGACGAAAGCTCGGCTCGCCCGATCTCATCGAGACCTACCGGGGAGTGGGCTTCAAGCTCGTCGTGAAATAGTGAGAAATCGTCTCCTCGTCGGCTTCATCCTGTTCGCCTTCATCGCAACGGCACTGCTCGTGATACCAATCGGCATCACCCTGGAATCTCACGAGAGTTCGAACACGCTCAGCACGCTCAAGCGCGATACGAGCGCGCTGTCGGCGTTGCTGACCGATGCCCTCAATCACAATGACCTGGCGCGGGCGGTTGCTCTTGCTGACTCGTACGCCAAGTCAACGAAGCGTCAGGTCTTCGTGGTCGACAGAGGCGTCGTGCTCGTCGCCACCAGGACGAGCCAAACGCATGATGGGGACCTCATCAAGATCGCCAACTCCGTTCGCCTTCGCGAGTTGGCTGGCCAGACGAAGGGCAACGCCAGCGAGGGACCGCAGTTCTACGTCGCGATTCTGCTGAGTCACGTCGCCACGGGCGCCACGCCCGATCACGACGTCCTCGTGGTCACCTATCCGGTGAAGGTGAACAATCAGCAGATCCACCGCGACTGGACCGAGCTCGTGCTCTACGGACTGGTCATGCTGGCCCTGGCGTGTTTCTTTGGCCTCTTCGTCTCGAGTTCGTTGGTGAAGCCCCTGCGTCGCATTGGAACTGCCGTGGAGGCGATCGGCAGCGGGTCGCTCGACGTCCGCGCGCCGGTGACGGGCGGGCCCCCGGAGCTGCGAAGACTCGCCGAATCGATCAACTCGACCGCGGTGCGACTGATCAACCTCCTGCAAGCCCAGCGGGTCTTCGTCCAGGACGCCTCGCATCAGCTGCGCACTCCACTGACGGCGCTGCAGCTGCACCTGGAGAACCTCCAACACGGTGAAGGGCAACCGGGCACCGATCTCGCCGCGGTGATCGCGGAGGTGAACCGTCTGAGCCGGCTGGTGGACTCGCTCCTCGTCCTCGCGCGCGCCGAGTCGACCAGCCCCGATCTCGTCACCGTGGATCTGCACGAGGCAGCGCTTGAGCGCGTCGAGGTCTGGAGGCCGCTCGCCGACGAACTTCAAATCAGTCTCGTGGCCTCGGTGCCGCCAAGCGCGGTGGTACTCGCGACGCCAGGAGCGCTGGAGCAGATCCTCGACAACCTTCTGTCGAATGCGTTCGACGCGACGCCTCCGGGGGGTCTGGTCAGCGTCGAGTCGTCCGTCAGTGACGACAGCGTTGAACTCCACGTGCTCGACACTGGTCCCGGACTCAGTCCCGCGGACCGCGCGCTCGCGCTACAGCGCTTCTGGCGAGGGCGCTGTAACGCCAATGAGGGCACTGGCCTGGGGCTCGCGATCGTCGACCAGCTGACGCGCCTTTGTGGCGGCTCCGTCGAACTGCGCGAGGCAGCGAGCGGTGGGGTGGACGCAACGGTCTCGCTGCGCAGGGGCTGACGAGCACTCGGACCTTGAGCGTCGTTCGACGTGTCGACCCGCAACGCAAGTCGCTCGATAAGAGCACCGTGAAGGTGGAATAAGAGCACGACTTTCGACGCTCCGCGCGAGGGAATCTTGGCCGATTCTTTGCCGCAACCCCAAGTTTGGCGAGGGGTCGATTCGTTAACTTGATTTTGAGAGTTCGATCGAAGACGAAATTCGATTCAGTCGGGTTCTCGTTCACACACCCAAACCAAACAGGAGAAGATGACATGAAGAAGATATTCACCAAGGCAATGATCCCCGCTCTACTGGTCGTCGGTTCGCTCGGCGTTGGCGCCACCGTGGTTACGGTTCCGGCCTTCGCCTCGACCAAGACCGCAGCGGTCGCCGCGAAGACCTACAGCGGCACCGTCAAGACGGCCAATACCGTCAAGGACTCGTTCACCCTGACCGTGGGAACCACGACCTACACGGTGCACTACAGCGCCAAGACGACCTTCAGCAAGGGTACGGCGGCCAACATCAAAGTGGGCGCGGCCGTGTCGGCGACCGGCAAGCTCCACAAGACTTTGATTTCGGCAACCAGCGTCAGCGCTTAATTGCCTGGCACAGTCCAGACGAGGCGGCCAGACCTGAGTCCCTCATCGTGCGCACCTTCGGCGCTCGGTGAGGGACTCAAGTGTGTGAGGGCCCCGAGTGAGAGTCTGTGAGAGTCTTCCCGTGCCGCCCCGCTCCGTGGTCATCAGAGTGCCCTACTGGTACCCGCGCGAGCAGCAAGCAAGATCGAGGTAGTGAGTTGCCCTTCTCCCCGTCACGAAGATCGTTCCTCGCCGGACCTGGGATCTTGGCGGGCGTACCCGTCGCGCCTCGAGTCGCCGGCGACCTCGCAGAGGATGAGGACGCCAATTCTTCGCCCTAGGCGCTCGGCGCCCCGGCGATCACGGCCGCCACCTCGTCGGCCGGCACAGCCACTGAGAAGAGGAAACCCTGACCAAGTTCACAGCCGAGGTGGCGCAGGCGCTCCAGTTGGGCTGGCGTCTCTATCCCCTCGGCGAGCAAGGTCATGCCGAGCTTGTGGCCGAGCGAGATGATCGCCTCGAGCATCGTGTCATTGCGAACGCTCTCGCTCGCCGGGCTGACGAAGGAACGGTCGATCTTCAGGATCCTTGGGTGCAACAGCGCGAGGTAGGAGAGCGAGGAGAACCCGGTACCGAAGTCGTCGAGCGCGAAGGCCAGTCCGAGGAGATCGAGACGCGAAATCACACCCAAAGACTCATCGACCTCGAGAAGCGCCACTCTCTCGGTGATCTCAACGATGAGCCGCTGTGGTGCAAGTCCGCTCGCCGTGAGTGCCTCCTCAATCATCGACACGAGGTTCGGGTCGTGGAACTGACGCATCGAGAGGTTGACGGTGACGTAGGGCGCGGTGGCCTGAGCACCTGCCCGATCCCAGGAGTCCGCCGCGACAACGGCCTCGCGCAGCGCGAAGTGGCCGAGTTCGAAGATGAGGTCGCTCTCCTCCGCCAGCGGGATGAACACGTCGGGTGGCACCAATCCTCGCTCGGGGTTCTGCCATCGCATCAGCGCCTCAAAACCGACGACGTCGGTGGTGGTGAGATCGACAATGGGCTGGTAGTGCATCGCGAGTTGACCGTCCGGAAGGGCGTGGCGCAACTCCCGGACGAGCGCGAACCGGCTGGACGCCTGCTGCTGCATTGCGGAAGTGGAGACGACGTGGCGGCCCTTGCCCTGGCGCTTGGCCTCGTGCAGGGCCACGTCGGCGTCTTGGATAAATTCGACGTAGTCCCTGCTCGTCCCGTCCCAGACCACGACCCCGACGCTCGCGCTCTGTTCGAGGGAACCCCCCGCGATGGTAAACGGGCCGGCGAACACACCGAGCAGGCGTGTGGATACCTTCTCGGCCTCGGCCTCGGACCTCAGTCCCACGGCCAAGTAGAGAAACTCGTCGCCCCCGAGGTGGCACAGAGTGTCGGCAGTGCGAGTCACCTGTGCGAGACGGTGCGCAACCGCCACGAGCATCTGGTCGCCAACGACGTGGCCGAAGAGATCGTTTACCTCGCTGAAGTTGTCGAGGTTCACCAACAGCACGGCGCCCAGCCCGCCCTGACGAACGACCGTTGCGTAGGCCTCGGCGAGCCGCTCCTCAAAGAGCACCCGATTAGCGAGGCCCGTGAGCGGATCGTGGCGGGCCTGATAGACAATGAGTGCTCGCTCCTCAGTGATGTCGCGTTCCGACGAAACGAAGTAGAGGGTCCGGCCGGCGACGTCGCGCGCGGCAGACTTCGACACCTCGGCGATGACAACCCGTCCATCCTTATGCAGGTAGCGTTTAACGTAGCGCGCCTGTTCAGTCTCGTCGCGAGCTATGCGCCGGCGGGCCTCTTCGCTGATACCCACGTCCTCGGGATGGGTCACTCGTATCGAGTCGCGACCGAGGAGCTCCTCGCGGGTATAGCCGACCATCTGGCAGAAGGCGTTGTTGACTGCGACGGCCCGGCCATCCAGATCGGTGAAGGTCATGGGAACCATGGTGTTCTCGAACGCGAGGCGGGTGCGCTCCTCGGTCTCGGCGAGCGTCACGGCCCCCGCGAGTTTGCCCGCGAGATCCTTCAGGCTGACCTCGGAGCGGATGAGACTCGCGACCATCTGGGCACTGTGCTCGCGAATGACCGCGATGACCCACGGCTTGTCCTCGAGTGCGAGGGGCGAGAGGGCGATGTCGACTACGATTTCGCTGCCGTCTCGGCGCAGGAGCGTGAGATAGGGACTACCGCGTATCGCCCGCGTAACCGGGTCCCGGGCATACTCGTCGCGTTTGGCGACGTGCGCTTCGCGGTGCGGGGATGGCACGAGCACCTCGACAGCCTGGCCAATGAGCTCCTCGTGCGCGTAGCCAGTCAGGACCGAAACGAATTCGTTCACGTGGCGGATCACGCCGTGGTCGTCGACGACGACGATCCCGTCGGGCACGACGTCGAGCAACTGGTGCCGGGGAAACGGACGATCTTCGAAGTTGGACACGACGTGCTCACTCTCGTCGAGGAGCAAGACCCTCCGGACCGATAAACACCCCTCTTTGGAGAGTGTAGCGAGCACGAACCCCATGGGGGCGCCTTGGGGAACTGCTCCGCACTCCGCGTCCTCCGCCGTTGACGAGCGAGGTTGCACGAGTTCCCTGACCGCGAACGGTCAGGGGCAGGCCGCCAAGGGCAAAGTACGCCGAACGAGCACACACGAAGTGCTAGCCCGCCGGGCAGGCGCGTCTCATCGGATCTACGGGAGGGTCGAGCGACACAAGGACGAGGGGCGCCCGGAACTCGGCCAGCCGGTCGAGGGTTCTCATTGAAGTGGCGGTGATTGCAGTGGAGGTGAGAGCGGTCCTGATACAACCGTTCAGCTTCAGCGCCCAGTCAGTCCCGCGTGTCGCTGGTCTGGTGGCGCAGGCTGTTGGGTCCCAAGCCATCGCGATCGCGGTCCAGGATGGTCGCGACGCTGCCTAACCCAGTCGGCGCCGACGAATCTACGTCACGTCGCCAAGCTCCTGAGGTATGCCCGGACCTGCGACGGCGACCTCAGCCTGATCACCGACGGCGACGCCCGATGCTGCTCGATGGCCTCCTCGAGCAGTGGGCCGGTCCGCTTCGGGAATCGCCAGACCCAGCGGAGGAACTCCGCGTCCCGCCGCTCGGGGCAATCAGTCAGGCGTCGAGCATGGTCAATCCGAGGGAGTACCGCAGTGTCAGTAGTTCGGCATTCGATTCATTACTTGAATGCCTATGGATACGTGCAACTTCCAGCGTTTGTCGACGCTGGCCCAATACAGTCGATATCAACCGTGAATGCCACGCTTAGTGCGCGTATACGAAGTGCACCAAATGGTCCTGCAGGCGCTGAGAGACGAGGAGCGAGCCGGGCGTCACGTGACTACAGCCTTCATTCGAAAGCACGGGGTCGACACGGCAGGCTCTTCACAATCGCGCCCACGACACCCTGTCCTTCGAGTCACCGGCAGGCCCTCTCGACCTTTTCGCGAGCGACCGGCGTTGGGATTGTCGGGGTCGGCTCGGCGCTGTCTCGAAGAAGGTTGAACGCGAGATGAGTGACTTTCAGCCCTGACTCTTTCTGATCTGCTCGCCGTACGTTGAAATCGTGCGGCGCCGGTGGATCGGGTTGCGCGGGATAGACCAGTGTGCCGTTTGAGGACAATTTGGCTGCGACACGCGGGAATTGGCCATATAGAGAAGTGCCCGATGGTCATCGCCATGACGCGCACCATCATCGAGTTCATCTCGGCAACCGCCGTCACCACCGGGCTTACCGACCGAACCGATTATGACCCCAACTGGTATCCAGAAGGTGTCAAGATCAGCAACGATCAACTCGCCGCGTTTCCTCTCCACTTCACGACTTCGAGGGAGAGTGAAACTACACCATCATCCCTCAATCAAATTCGGCGTGAGTCCTTGCCGCCCCAAAGCGGCAGACATTCCTGGGGTGCTGACTTCTTGCAAGAACTCTGATCCTTTGTCTTCAGCGACGGAACGACTGCATCCCTACTCGCTGACGCCGGCTTGCAGCGCTCCGTCGATCAAGAGCTCAGCACCGGAACAGAATGAGGACTCTTCACTTAGGAAGAAGAGCACCGCACTAGCGACGTCCTCGGGACGACCAAAGCGGCCAAGTGGCGGCGTAACCCACTGCGTTGGATCGTCGCCCGCATCGGGATGACCGATGGGTCCAATGTGGCGCATCCCAGGAAGCGTCGCACCGGGACAGATGCAGTTGCAGCGGACCCCGTCGGGGGCGAGATCGAGCGCGAGAAGGCGACTCATCATCACGAGTCCCGCCTTCGATACTGAATACCCGCCAATCGCTTGTTCACCGCGTAGTCCAGCATCCGACGCAATATTGACGACACCGCCCCTCCGTTCAGCGAGATGGGGCTGCGCAGCCTGGACGTAGGCAAGCACTGCACGCAAGTTCACTCGAATTAGCCGATCAAACTCGGCCATGGGCGTGGAGAGCAGTGGGGCAATCAGTGCCACCCCAGCGTTGTTCACAAGCGCGTCAAGACCCCCCAGCAGCCCCACCGCTTCCTCCACTGACGAGCGAATTGCTCCGTCATCCTCGGCGTCAGCTGACACAAACCATGCCTCTCCGAGCAACTGGAGTCGGGCGGCGGCGGCGGCGCCACGAGCACGATCACGGCCAGTAACGACGACGCGGAAACCGCTTCGCAGCATGGCCTCCGCAATCCCGAAACCGATTCCTGATGTCCCACCTGTAACGAGAGCGAGCTTGCCATCAAATGATCCTGAAGCAACGGTCGCCATAAAAACCTCCAATCGTCGCTACTATACTTTTTTGATGAGCGAAATGTCACCTTCTCCTTCGCTGCCTTTAGATGATCCCTGTGAGGAGGGGATGAGAATCGCGCAGGCCGCAGCAACGGAAAACCTGCCCATTCGGCTGATTGGCGGCGTCGCAGTCTTTGTGCGGTGTCCAAGCGCGAAACTCCCGGGACTGTGTCGCACCTACGGCGATGTGGACGTCATGACGCTGTCGAGCGGTCGCAAGAAGATCACGGCCTTCTTCGAGGAAATGGGATATGTGCCGGACAAGATGTTCAACGCAATCCACGGAGCAACGCGGCTGAACTTCATGGACCCCGCACGGGATCGGCCCCTTGACGTGCTCTTGGACCGCCTCGAAATGTGTCACACCATCGACTTTCGACACCGCCTGGACGTTGAGCCGTTGACGGTCCCACTCGCCGACCTCCTCCTCAGCAAACTTCAGGTCGTGCAGATGAACCTGAAGGACATCAAGGATGTGGTCGCGCTCCTTGCCGATCACCCACTGAGCGGTGTTCAAGGAGAGCGCATTGACACTGCGCGTCTGGTTTCAGTGCTTGGGAGCGACTGGGGATTTGAGCACACGGCCCGGCGCAACCTTGAGGTCGTCCGAAACTCACTCGCTGAGATGGACGTGCCTCCCGGCATGGCTGATCAAGTCAGTGAACGGATCACCGGCATCGTTTCAGCTCTTGATGCTGGAAAGAAGTCCATCACCTGGAAGTCCAGAGCGCTCGTTGGCGAACGTGTCCGTTGGTACGAACTGCCCGAGGAAGTTCGACACTAAAGGACTCGGACGCGGCAAACCATACCGTGTCCGAGTTCCTCTTCGTTACTCGGGCGGCAATTCCCTGTAGACGAGGTCGATATTGATGCCTTGGCTCTTTCGTACAGCCTTGGCGATATAGAAGATCGACAGTCCGACGACGACGATCGCAGCCATGAAACCCGGCACGTACCACCAGTGCGCATGGGTCTGGATTGCAAGCGCCGGGTACTCGAGGACGTCGTAGACCAAGAACGCCATCACCAAAGCCGACAGTGGCGCCACGATCTTCAACACCGGGATCCCGAACCAGCTCACGTTGGCAGGAGAGGCCTGGTAGAGGTCTGGTCGGCGCTTGGGAAACGTGAATGCCGCAAAAGCCACAATCCAGACGCAGACCACGCCAGCGAGCACACCAAGGGCCAGCCACATTTGGAAGCTTGTGCCGTTGACACTCCAGAGGAGCATCACCGTGATGAGGCCCATCACGGTAAGAATCGCCGGAATCGGAGTGTGTGTGCGGTCATTGACGCTGGCCAACCTCGCGGGGAGCAGACGATCAAATGCCCAAGCGAACACACTTCGAATCGGCATGAAGCTGTTGCCTACCATCGCGGGAAGGCTCCAGAAGATGAACGAGCCGACGATGAGCACACCTAACGTCCTTGAGTTAGTCGCCAGTGAGGAGAGGAACTGATAAAAGGGCCCGGTCGGAATCACGTACGCCGTATTCCCTGCAGCACCCGCCGCCGAGATGAATGCATACCCTGCAACCTTGAAGATCAAGAGCACACCGATGACCAGGAAGACCACGTCCCATGTGAGCGCAGTGAACATGATCTTCAGGTGACGGTTTCGGTTTCCCGCGCTCTTCAGTTCACCCGAGAGATAGACACTCCACCAGTTCCACATCATGAAGGTCATGATCACAAAGACTGCTGGCAGCGTCGACGACATGTGCCCCGCATTGGGGTGCAGAGCAATCGTTGATCGCGCTGCGTGAATGACCTTCTGATACGAGTTGCCCGTCGCTCCAAACTTTATGGAGAGCGCGTTGAAGCGTGATTGGAATGACGTGGGGTTACCGAAGATCAGGACGATGAAAGCAATGAAGGTTCCAATCGAGGCGATGATCCAAAAGACGTTCTGCCAACGCATTGTACGTTTTGTGCCAGAGATCAAGATAGCCGTCATCAGCAGGATCATGAATAGCCCACCGAGGAAAATCCAGGCGTTATCGGTTTGGAAGCGATCCCCCCATGCGATCAGGCCGGTGTTGTGGAAGATCACACCGAAGGAAACGAGCACCGGTCCCAACGCGAACACCGCGAAGTAACGGGCCCAAAAGGTGGCTCCGATCATCCCGGAGAACGCCGCTCCGAAATTCGATACCAAAGCGGCAGGAGGGGACAAGATACGGCTGACCCAGACGTAGTCGCCACCGGTCCTTGGCATACTTGATGCCATTAGCGCCATCATGATGATCACCGGAATGTTCAGGACAAACGAAAGCAGCGTCGCCGTGACGAGATCGGCACCAGGGAAGGCCGAGAGGGCAAAGAACACGCCCCAAGCCAGGGTCGCGCCGACTGGGGCGGAGAAGACTGCATTGAAAATCATCGCATCGAAGGCCGACGCTTCTCGCACCAGTCCAGTGCTATTTCGTAGGAACAACTGACCGCCCTCGGCCGGTGTTGCTGGCGTTGACATAAGACCCTCCCAGACAAAGACGCCTTAGCTCGCGTCATGACACAAAACATGCACCTGCGCAATGAACCTTTGCAAAAACTACCCGTGAGAAGTCTGAAAAGCAAGCGAATGATTTCCTCTTTTTGGTGTGATAGTTTCACGATGATTGGCTCACGAAGCGGAGAATGATTGTGGATATTTTGTCCGACTTATTTGGTGTCAAGAAGCCGCTTATCGCGATGTGCCACTTACTTGGGCTCCCTGGAAGACCCCGCCACGATGCTGCCGGCGGAATGGAGAAGATCTATCAATCGCTCGCCCATGAGGTGCATGCACTCCAAGACGCTGGCGTTGACGGCCTTCTCTTCTGCAACGAACACGACCTTCCGTACTCAACTTCGGTGGGCGTTGAGGGCGCCGCCGCAATGGCCGCGGTGATCGGTCGTCTTCACGCAGATATCCGCCTTCCCTTTGGGGTCGACCTCCTCTGGGATGCCCGATCGGCTATCGCGGTGGCGCGCGCCACCGGGGCGAGCTTCGTGCGAGAAGTCTTCACCGGCGTCTACGAGAGTGATATGGGTCTCTTTGCGCCAGATTTTGGCGAAATTGCCGCTTATCGTCACGCTATTGGCGCCGATGACGTTGCCATCTTTGCCAACATCACGCCCGAGTCCTCGAGATCAGTCAGTAATCGCCCCGTAGCAGACCGGGCCAAGGGCGCGGTCTACATGGGTGTCGACGTGCTATTGATCAGCGGCCCGGCGGCTGGGGCAGAACTCGAACTGAGCGACCTCTCCGAGGCCAAAGCGGCGGTAGGCAACTTTCCTGTCCTCGCGAACACCGGTGTCAAAGACACCAACGTCGCATCAATGTTGGCTGTCGCTGACGGAGCAATCATCGGGACCAGCTTGAAAGAGGGCGGTTCAACATGGACCCGCGTCGACCCAGAGCGGGCTGCTCGGATGGTTGAGTTGTTCAAGGTGCAGCGAGAAGTTACCGCTTCATGAGCCCCTTGTTTGGCTCCAAGGCGCCGCGCACGGTCCTCTACTTTGCGACCGACCTCCACGGTTCGGAGAAGTGTTTCCGGAAGTTTCTGAACGGCGGCAAGGTCTACGGCGCAGACATCATGGTGCTCGGTGGGGACGTAGCCGGAAAAGCCATTCAAGCCTTGACACACACCGGTGGATCGACCTATGCGTGCACCTTTCGTGGAGCCCACTACGAAATTGAAGAGGGGTCCGAGTTGACCGAACTCGAGCAACTGATCTCTGACTTCGGTTACTACCCGTACCGGGCAGAACCAGGAGAGCTTGAAGCGATGCAAGCGGCGGGGACGATGGAGGGGCTCTTTCTCGAACTCATGCGCCAGCGCTTACAGCGGTGGATGCAGCTCGCCGACGAGAGGCTCCGGCCACTCGACATTCCCGTCTACTGGATGCTCGGCAATGACGACCCCGACGAGTTGGAAGCAATCTTGGATGAAGCGCCTTGGGGGACCCACTGTGAAGAAAAGGTTCTACGGCTCAAGTCAGGACATGAGTTTCTGTCACTTGGCTACTCCAACGTCACGCCGTGGAATAGCTACCGGGAACTGGCCGAGGAAGAGATTGAACGGCGCGTGATGGCGCTCTGTGGGCAGCTCGAAGACCCATCCCGGGCGATCTTCAACCTCCACGCCCCGCCCTTTGACAGTGGCCTTGACGAGGCACCAGTGCTCGACGCCAATCTCACCGTGCAGTCCGCAGCGGGCCAGGTGAAGATGGGGCCAGTTGGCAGTACGGCCGTGCGCACCGTAATCGAGCGCGTGCAGCCACTGCTCGGGCTCCACGGACACATTCATGAGTCCTACGGTTCTCGCCAAATTGGCAAGACCCTCTGCATCAACCCCGGTAGCGACTACGGCACTGGGATCTTGAATGGCTTCATCGCCACCTTGGAACCAGATCGGGTTGCAGCGCACCAGTTCGTCCGGGGCTGAGCCCGTTGAGGAACTCGGGCCCACTCTTTGCGGCAATCGACGTCGGCACGACTGGTGCCCGCGCAGCGGTCATTGACCTTGACGGCGTACGAGTCGCCGAAGTCCGACGGCCGTATCGAACCAGCGTGCCGGAACCGGGCTGGGCTGAACAGGACGCCCTGGACTGGAGCGAGCATGCAATCCAGGCGCTGCAACGCCTGCCTGACCGCGTCAAACGTCAGATCTCTGGACTCGGACTCACCGGACAGTCCCCGAGCGTCGTCCCCGTCGACCGCCGTGGCCGCCCAGTCGGACCTGGCCTCATCTACCGCGACAACCGTGCCATGGTCGAGGCAGCCGAGATGCGCCTCCGCATCGGCGCCGCGACCTTTCACGACATCACCGGACACACGCCCGAGGCCTTTCACGTCGGCCCGAAAGTACTTTGGCTGAGGCGACACGCTCCCAAGGTCTTCAAAGCGACCTTCCAATTCTTGCAACCACGTGACGTCGTGCTGCACCGTTTGACTGGCCAATTCTTCACCGATGAGAGCCACGCGAACTGCACGCTGTTCTTCGACCTCACTTCCCACCAATGGTCTGGTTACCTCTTTGAGCAGTTCGATCTCGATTCCGGGCTCTTCCCTGCCGCCGTGCCATCGTGGACCGTGGTGGAAACCCTGTCCGCCAAGATGGCAGCCGAGACCGGCCTTCGAGCGGGGATCCCGATCGTGATCGGTGCTGGCGACAGTCAGTGCGTCGCTTTCGGGGCAGGTGTCACCGAGCGGGGGCCGATCAGCGAGATGTCAGGGGCATCGTCCTGTCTCAACTCCGTCGTTGACGTGCCCCGTCGCGACCAGCGAATCACCCACTACAGCCACGTCGTTCCTGACCGATTTACGACCGAGGTCGGCCTCAACACGACCGGGGCAGCGCTGCAGTGGGTCGTGCGGCAACTCGGTTTTGCCAGCTTCGAGCAGCTGTCGAGCAGCGCTGAGTCAGGCCTTCGTCGCCTGCGACACCTCGCGGAGAACAAGAATCCATGCGACCTCGCACCGCTCTTCCTCCCCTACATGGGCGACGGTGAACGCGATGATCCAACAGTTCGTGGTGCATTCGTTGGGCTCTCGGATCGCCACGACCGGGTCGCCCTCGCCTATTCCGCAATGGAAGGTGTCGCACTCGGAGTGGCGTCCCGCATTGCCGTCCTCCAGCGGGCTGGCTCACCGCTGGAGGAGCTGCGCGTCTCTGGTGGCGGTGCACAGACCGCGGTGCTTGGACGTATCAAGGCACACCTCCTTGGCCGGCCTGTCTGTCATCTCGAGGCTGACGCCTCGGCCAATGGTGCGGCGTTGCTCTCGGCACAAGCCGCTGGTTATTCTGACGAGGTCGGCGGAGCAATTCGCCACACGCTGTCGCGCGCGAAGCGGTTCCAGCCAGATGAGGCGACTCATGCAGCAATGCTGCCTCGACAGCGCTGGTTCGAAGCGGCTCGACGGGCCCCGGCGTTGCACCAAAACCAGGAACGTACAGGAAAGGATGGTCAGTCATGACCAATTTCTCGCTCGGCGTGAACAACTGCTTTGCCGTGAAACGCTGGCCTGAACCAGACATCTGGGCAGCACTTGTAAAAGATGAGCTTGGCCTCGACCTCGTCCAACATAGCTTGGATCTCGTCGACCTCGATACCTCACACGACGAGATCTTGGCTCAAGCCGGAGCTATTCGTACAGCCTGTGACAGCAATGGGCTCCGCATCGACTCCACCTTCACCGGCCTCGCCGCGTACTCCTCGAACCTGCTTCTCGCTCCAACCGCGCCATCGAGGCAGCGCGCCATTGAGTGGTACAGGAGGGCGATTGAACTCAGTGCGGCAATGGGGGCCCCGGGCACTGGAGGACACGTCGGCGCCTTCACCGTCTCGGACTACCGTGACCCAAAACGGCGATCTGAGCTCGCTGTACTGTTGGAAGAAAGCCTCGCCCAGCTTGCTAGGTACGCACGAGAATTGGGGCTTGAGTACCTCCTCGTCGAAAACCTCGCTGTTGCCCGCGAGCCTTCCACGATGGATGGGATCGGTCGTCTGATGAGTGGGGGTGACGCTGACCACGTACCGATCCGACTATGCCTCGATGTTGGTCATCAGTGTGTCCAGGGAACCTCAGGTGGCGACCGTGATCCTTACGCGTGGCTCGAAAAGATGAGTCCGCTCGCGCCCGTCGTCCAACTCCAGCAAAGTGATGCCGAGGCCGACCACCACTGGCCTTTTACCCAGTGGGCGAATGCACGTGGTCGCATCGACGCAGATCGGGTGCTCGATGCGATCTCCCGATCGGGTGCAGACGAGGTGGCCCTGATTCTGGAGATCATTCCCTCGAACGAGGCAGACGATGATCAGGTCCTCGCCGACATGGTCACCTCGGCTCAGTACTGGCGTCGCGCCCTCTCTGGCTAGGAGTCTGCTCAATTGATCGGTGAAAATCAACGGCATCGCAATCATGAGGATCGAAACGGCGGCTTCAGGGGGTCAGCGCAACCGACTTCATGCATCGAGTCGTCCGTGACGGCTCTTTGACGATATCCAGGTAGTTGCCCGAGTGTCGGGGGCCATGAAGAACCGAACTCGGATCTTCGAGTCAAAGCCGATCGACAATGCGGTCGCAACTCAAGACACGGTCACCCCACTGCGGGCCTTCATTAGAGGACTGCTCATCGCTCTGGGTGGGCTCACCATGACAGATCTCGCGGCCAAGGTTGGCGGGTCGCCCGCTCGTAACGATGCTATCCCTGTCAACTCCACTGCCGTCACGTCAAAATGCCCCGTCAGCCAAGCCAAAGACGAGCCTGCGCCTCGATGCTGTACCAAACTTACTTAGACTCAACACCGTGACGTTGTGAGCTGCTTCGTAACGCTGGACCAGCACCATGATCACCGTGCTGTCGAGCGCACCACCAATACCAATGCCTACAAAAGCCCCTCCGATTATCGGGTAGAAGCCGCCGAATGCACCGACGACGACCGCCATCGCGATCGAGCGAGCACACCGCCTGCGACCAGCACGTCGCAGGTCCCTTCGATCTTCCGCACTTCCCGGCCAATTCCCAAGCTCTGGATGCTCGGCCTCGGCGAGGGTTTTTTGTACGCGGCGACGGGTGATGAGCAGTGAAAGAGTGGCCGCGGCCGCAAGCACGAGGCCCGCTATTGAGAACACCAAGACGAATGAGTACGTAAGTGCGAGCACGAGGCCTGCGGATACAGCCAGAGCAGAGGTGAAGAGTGAGAGGTTTTGATACGACTGTACCGTCGGTCGCCACGTCGGCACGTCGCTCGAGAGCGACGCCTGCATGCCATTATCCCGTTTCACCATCAGCGCTGACGATAGTACAGAGACTGCGGCGCGAGTGCCTCGGAGCAACCTCGAGAAACTCGTTCCGGTACAGGGCTAAGAAGAGTGGCCGGGATTTGATAAACGTCACTTCATGGTGCTCCGTCGTGCCGACGCTCAGTTCAAACTTCATCGACTTGCCAGGCGAAAGAAACTCAATATTGTGGAGTTGTACCTCACCGTCCACAGCAATTCGCACTTCACCGGTCATTTCATGTCGCCAAAAGTGAACCTCGTGCTTCTCGGCCTGTCCGAGGCAGAACGGGAACCGCCTAAGACCACGCCGCCGCCGAATCGTTCTGGTCGATCTTCAAACACGAGTACTTCTACCATCATGTCTTTGCCAACATGATGAGTTGCGCGCCGGCATCGAGTCGTATATCAACTGGTACAACACCACCCGGCGCTGCTCCACGATCGGCAACGTCAGTCCCGTCAACTACGAATGAGCATTGCTCCAAGTAGCGAAGTCTGCTTAACCCAGTGTCTACTTTGGCTGCGGAGCCTCGCACTCCAATGCACGTAATTGCTGAACATGGCTTCGTGATTCCGGCTGATTTCCGCTGGCGGCGCGGGTCACCACGTCGATCCTTGGGCACGCAGTACTTCGGATATGTACAATCCATCCAGAACCTCCGCAGCAAAAAAAACTTCTTATTGATGTCAACGACGTAGTGTGCGAAAGTTACTCGATCATCGAGTGTTCAGTTAGAGGAGATGGCGCATGAGAATTGGCCTCTACGGCTTCGGCAAGACCGGAAAAGCCGTCGCGAAAGCTGTCATGGAAGATCCGACGATGACCCTCGAGTGGGTCGTGAGGAAGACCGACAACCTGAAGTACCATTCGGCCGCCGAACTCTTCGAGATGGAACCCAAGGACGAGGGACTCATCTTCCCCCTGTCGCACGTTCAGATTGCCAGTCATCTGGACACGCACCCCGTCGACGCGATCATCGACTTCTCGTCCCAGGACGGCATCGACCACTACGGCGTTGCGGCCGCCGAGCGCGAGATCCGGATCGTGTCCGCAATCTCCACCTACACGTTGGAACGCCAGAGATTCCTCCGCGACCTGAGTACGAGGACGGCCGTCCTGTGGTCGCCGAACATCACCCTCGGGGTGAATCTGCTGGTCATCGCGTCCAGTATCCTCAGGCAGGCGGTTCCCGACGCCGACGTCGAGATCGTCGAGGAGCACTTCCGGAAGAAGAGCGGTGTTTCGGGCACGGCGAAGATCATCGCGGAAACCCTGGGGGTAAATGAGCTGGACGTGAAGTCCATTCGCGCCGGCGGAATCATCGGGATCCATGAGGTCGTCTTCGGGCTCCCGTCGCAGGTGGTCAGGTTGCGACACGAAACCATCTCGCGCGAAGCCTTCGGCGAAGGTGCGTTGTACGCCGCCGCCAAGCTCGAGCGAAAGTGTCCCGGTTTCTACACCATGGAGGATCTGCTGCGCCCGCTCTTCGGTGATGGATGCCGGAACTGCCAGCCGCTCAACACGAAGATCCTCGAAGAGCCCGCGGCCATCTGAGGAACTCCTGGGTCCGGTCGCTCGAGCTTGGCAGCGGCGCTCAACGCGGATTGTCAGTGAGGCGGCCGGGTGGTAGACCGATGGCATGTCGAACTTTCCTGCAAGGCGTCGCAAGTCGTCCCCCAAAGTCACCGCGTTCCTCATTGGCGCGACAGTGATCTTCCTCGTCGGCTGCACCGTCGTAGCGAGACGCAAGGGTTACTCCGGCATGGGCGGCAACACCACCGTTCGATGCCGCGAAGGTCACCTCTTCACGACCATCTGGGTGCCAGGAGCCTCGATCAAGTCGGTGCGACTCGGCTGGGCCAGGCTGCAGTACTGCCCGGTCGGCCGCCACTGGACCCTGGTGACCCCGGTGAAGGACTCGGACCTGAGCGACGAGGAGAAGCGCGTCGCCGCCGAGAACCGAGACATCCGAATTCCCTGAGGGGGTCCCGGTCACTGCGAATCGCCGTGCGGCTACTGAGCAGTGTGCTCGTTGGCGACGGTGTGGGCGAGGTCGCCCTTGCACACCTGGTGCTGCCCGCTCGGCGCCGGCGGTAGGTGGGAGTAGGCGCACTGCGGTGGTGAGCTGAAGACTCCGGTCGCGGCGACGAATGCAAACATCGCAATGAGAGTACCGAGGCCACCGATGACCATCGCCGATACGGCCACGCCCTTGCCGCGTTCGTGGCGCTCGCGTATCTGGCCGAGAGCGTTCGCACCGAAGAAGAGGCCCACGGGGGCACAGACGAACGCGGTGACGATGGCAACCTTGGCCCACGTGTTGGTCTTGGCTCTCGACGCGTTGATCGCCTCTGGCAGCTCGGGCGCGTCAACATCGGTCATTGTCGTCACAGTACGCGCTCAACCGTTCCCAGCCAAGCATGACGTGCGGCTCCTGGCTCAAGGTCGTGCCGACCCAGGTCCGAACTGTGGTCGTCGTTCGCGTGGACGTGGACCATCACGACGAATTCGTCGTCGATCTCGGCCATGTCCCCGGCACGGGCGACGGGCAACTCCATCGGCCACCTTGGAACATCCTCCAGGGCCGACTTCAGTCGGGGTCGCACCTCCACGCCTCGGCGCCTTCGCGCAGCGCGAAGTAGACGACCACCAGGCTCGCCACGGGATCAGCCCACCACCAGCCCACCCACGCGGCGAGCGACACTCCGAGCAGCGTGCTCACGCTGAGCAGCGCGCAGAGCGCGGTCTCGGACGCGTCGGCGTTGAGCAGCCGGGCGACGGCCGCGGAGCCTTCCTGCGCGAGGCTCCGCGACGTGGTGCGCTTCGCCCAGGCCAGGCTCGGCATCAGGGCGATCGAAGCGAAGCAGACCACGAAGCCGAGCGCGTTCTCGGAGGGATGACGGCTCATCACGAGGTCGATCGACGCGCTCACCACGACGTAGGTCGCCAGGGCGAAGAAGAGCACCGCGATGATGCGGTGTGAACGGTGCTCGCGGTCGGCGCTGGCGTCACTGCTTCGCACCATCGCACGAAGCTGACCCAGCACCACGACGGCGCTCATCACCTCGATGACCGAGTCCGCGCCGAAGGCCACCAACGCGACCGATCCGGCGAGGATTCCGCTCACCAGGGCCGCCACCGCCTCGAGCGCCGACAGGGCGACCGTCAGGCGTTCCAGTGCCACCGCTCTTCGTGCGCTCTCTGGAATGACGTTCATGGGTGCGCCCGATCATCGCTGGGTGTGTCGCTCTGAATCACCAGCTACCACCAACCGTAGGGCGGCCGAGGCCTGTCGGGCGCCGTGCCCCGCTCGCAACCTGTTCTTCGAAGGCCACGACCAGCGCCGCGAGGGTCACTTCATCCTGGCGAGCGCCTTGACGACCAACCCCTTGCACTGCGTCGTGCTCACACCCGGCCAATTCCCCTCGAGGATCCCCGCGACCACACTCCCCTGGCGCACGAGCAGGTAGTCGTAGCGAAGCGTCACGCCGAGCGACGTGAGGCGGAGCGCGAAGGCCTCGCTCGCGTTGGCGTACCGGGGGAAGCTCATTGCCCCCGCGGTGCCGGTCACCACGTGGCCCTTGTAGATCGCGTTCACCACCTTGCAGGCCGTCATGGTCGCGATGATCTTCCTGTACGTCTTGGTCGCGCTCGAGTACGTCGCGAGCTTCTCGTCGAACACCGCCAGCAGGTCCGGCCCCACGAAGTACGCCTGCGCCTTCGGGGTCTGCTTGGTCCCCGCCGGCTCCAGCAGGTTCTCCATGCACCCCACGCCGTTGTCGCCCGCCGAGCTGGCGGCGCTCCAGCCGGTCGGGACCTGGCTGACGCTGAGCAGCTGTCCCGAAAGCGTCGACGAAGAAACACCGGCGGGTGGACCCAACGTCGCCAGGGGCAGGACGAGTGCTCCAACCAGCGTTGCGACGGCCACTGCGAACGGGCGCTTCATGGCGCCTCCCCAAGATCTGACTCCGGTCCACTGCGCCGCCTGCCGGGACGCCTCCCCATGACCCGGGACAAAAGGCCCACTCGTGGAGAGTGCTAACCGCCCACCTCACCCAGGCCCTCTTCTGACGATGCGGTGACGAGACCGCCACCGATTCCAGTTCGCGTCCTCGATCTTCAACCAGGAGTCTTCAGACGGCGGACTGATTCGCCCTCGCACGCGGCATCGAGACGAAGCACACGTGTGCCGAGGCGTGCCTACGCCTTCAAGGGCAGAAGGCGCCACCAACCTTCATGAGTCACCTGACGCTCAGTTTCCCGAGCCATTCCCGCCGAAGTTGCCAATGCCGAGTCCGTTCCCGTTGCCGGGACCGTTCCCGTTGCCGGGACCGGTCGGGATCGTCGTGGTGGTGGTCGTCGGCAGCAACGTCGTCGTGGTGACCGAGGGGGGAATGGCGGCCGAACTGAGGTTGAGCGCGCTCGCGAGCACGGAGAGGTCGCTCTGGAGCACCGCACCTTCGTCCTGGGCGATCGTGCCGGCCTGGACGCCGTTGGCGATCGCCACCGCCGCCTGCTGGAGGTCGTTCGCCGCCTGGACCTTGTTGCCAGCCGCGTAGTCGCTCTGGGCGAGGCTGGCCTCCTGGGTGATGGCCGCTCCCGAGGCGTGATCAATGTTGTGCACCTTCTCGCCGTTGATGACGTCGCTGGTCAACGTGGCCAGTTCCGGCTTGCCGAGAGGGATCGTCGTGGTCGTCGGCCGCGTTGTCGTGGCCTTGGGATGCGTAGTCGTCGTCGTGGAAGGGCCCAATCCGCCTCCCAGCACGGTGAAGAGGATGATGGCGAGCACGACCACCGCCGCGACTACCGCGGCGACTGGCCACCACGACGGGACCTTCCACTTGACCGGAGCCGGGCGGCGCAGCGGAGCGACCACGTGGGTCTCGTCGCCGGCGAGAGCCGCCACCGCACCGGGCATGAGCATCGTCCCGTCGTGCGCCGCGACCGCGCCGAGTCGTGTCGTCTCGTCGCTGTCGGCGACGATCCACGGGGCGTCGAAGGCCGAGGTCGAGAGAAGGGCCGCCACCTGGGCTCCGTCGGGCCGGTTCTCGGGCCGGTGGTCGAGCATCCCGCTCAGCACCAGTTTCCACGGCACCGGCAAGTCCTCGGGCAAGGAAACCGGTGAGGCCAGGCGACGTGCGACGATCTCGCTCGGCGAGCCCTCGTAGGCGCGCCTTCCCGTCAGGCACTCGAGCAGGACGATCCCGAGTGAGTAGATGTCGGCGCTCGGTCCCACCTGGTGGTCCTCGAGCTGCTCGGGCGCCATGTAGCCCACGGTGCCGAGCGTCGTGCCCGCGATCGTGAGCGCGGAGGCGTCGTGGAGCTGGGCGACGCCGAAGTCGCCGAGCCACGCCTCGCCGTCCGATCCCAGCAGGATGTTCGAGGGCTTCACGTCGCGGTGCACGATCCCCTGCTCGTGCACGTACGCGAGGGCGTCGGCGAGCCTTGCACCGAGCGTGGCGGCGTCCTGTGAGCTGAGTGGCCCGTCGCGCAGGAACGTCGAGAGCGACGGCCCGTCGACCAGTTCCATCACCAGGTACGCCTGGTCGCCGACGGTGCCGGTGTCGAGCAGCGTGATGAGACCGGGGTGCACCAGACGTTCGAGCGCCCGGGCCTCCTGGGCGAGACGTCGAGCCAATTCGGGATCGTCCGAGCGGACGATCTTCAGCGCGACGGGGGTGCCGCTGTGCTGGTCGAGCGCCTGATAGACGTCGGACATACCGCCTCGTCCGAGCAGGCGGACGAGTTGGTACCGGTCGTCGAGGACGTCACCGATCGAGGGCATAGGCGTTATTCAAGGTAATCCAGCGTAACCCGAGCGCGAAGGATCTGATTCCCCTCGTGGACGCGGTTGGCGGAATGCAGCATTAACGGTGCAGGGTTCGTCCTTTCAACCTTCGAAAAGGCTGTCGAAAGTCCGGAAAATCAGTGCCGTTTGCCGGATTGCGAGGACCCGGGTGGCACCACTGTGGTTTCCCGCCGGCGAACATCTCAGCATTGCTCCCAAGCAAATAGGCGCGCTTCACCCAGTTCAGCGGCGATGAACCTCCCACCGAGGTCCTTCGCCACGGCCTCGGCTTCGCCTGGACTCACCGTCAGCGTGACAAGTCAAGGGTCCGGCCGTGCACGTGCGCTCCGCAAACGGATCAACCAACACCCAACGCGGCGACGAGGGTTTCGTCCGCAAAGTCGTGGGCCGCTGTCGACGCGCCGCAGCGTCTGGACCGTTGACGCCGCGCCGCGACGTCTGAACCCAGCAGAGCATTTACGAAACGATTGATTGCTTCAGCGCCGCGGTGAACTGAGGTTTCGTCCGAAGCGAACGATGTCCCACGGATCGGCACAGGAATGGGTGAGAGTGCCGGCAATGGTCTCTTCGTAGTGGCTCGCGGGGACTTTGGCGGCGCGCACTATGAGCACATTGGGTCTGACGATTGACGTGAATTCTTGATTTAGTGTCATATCTGGGTGGTCGCTCCTGAAGCCTCTTATAGCGTTCCCTTCTCCGCCCAAAAAATGTGACTTAAGTCCCAAGGCATCCGATGATTTACCTCGATCATTCACAAGAGCTCCGTTGGGTGGTTGGGACTGATTTCTACGAAAGTTCAAAAGGGCGCAGCGTCCAATAGGCGACATGCGTCCTGACTCGAATCCGTTAATAGGTCGACCCGCCACTAGGCAATCTCTGGAAACCGCGTGACGACTTGGTGATCATTTAGCTTGCCCACGTAGAGGCGGCAGATCGCTCTCGCAAAGTCAATGGTCGCGTACCACTAATTCAAGGGTCGGACCCTGAATTGCGCCACTGAAACGGGGGTTGTACTCGCTTCGGAGACGACATACCTTGCGCATAGGTGCGCTTTGAACCTCGGGTTTTATATGGTCACCTGTCCCGGGGTTGGCGAATGGTGAAACCGACGCCTGGTCGCAGTTCGAGGAACCAAAGGGGCGTTGATGACAAAGTGCTTCACCCGAGGTCGGACAGGAGCAAGCCTTACTGGTCTGCCCTTCGGGGTTCCCCCGGACGCCTTGCGGAGTTTGCTCTCGCAGGAGGTTGAGTTAGGAAGCGTTGCCTTGCACGACTCACCTTGGGAAGTCGGCAACGTATCGTGTGGACAACCGCTGAGCGGCCAGCTTCGCAGCGCTTTCGAGTCACCATCGGGAATGGAATCGACGACTGAACCGAAGTTGCACGTGCGTAGTCACAACACAATCACAATGGAAGCACTCGCACTTGACAACGCTCTCAATTGGTGCCATCATCACAACCGCAAGGGCGGATTGGAAGTGACCATGTCGGGCTCCATCCTCGCCACGCGATGCAGCGGTCGCCGTCCAACGGCGGGAGTCCCTCGTGATTCGATCTCTCCGAACGGTTCTTCGTTCGCGAGGACGCCCGCCGCCTTTCGGCAACCACTCTCCAACTCTGAAGCGTCGCTTCGTCACGCTTCGTTCCCGAACCAATCGGTAGGTGAAACGGGTGGTAGCGACGATACGCGCGACCACGAGACATTTCTGATTCAAAAGGTGTTGCGGTTCTGGCAGAAGGGGCGAAGCAGTTCGCCCCAGCTGGTCCGCATCAGCAGTGACTTCCTTTCTGGGAACTCGCTGGCAGCAAAGGGTGACGCTTTGATCCACAGGCTACGTATGGTCGCCCGGCCTGTGGGGAGCGAGTGGCGAACCCGACGCCCGTTTCAGGTAACTATCCAAACCAATCTAAAAAAGGGAGACCGAACAAGATGAAACTATTTTCAATCAGAAACCTGGCGATGACGGGAGCGTTGAGTGTCGCGGGCTTAGGCCTCGTCGGCATGGGCGCCCACGCTGTGTTCACTCAGAACACCACCAGTCAGCAGACGATCCAGGCAGGATCAATGAATGTCACATTGCACGCAGACGGTGCAACGACATTGTATGGGACAGACAATACAGCCAATGTTATTCTAGCGCCGACCAACAGTGACGAAGGTTCTTCATTCGCTGAGGTCTATCACGTCACCATGACCAACAACAGCAATATTCCTGTGAGTGAAGTCTCTTTCCAACTGGGTGCCACGAACGATAATAGTCCTGCTTCGTGGACAATGCAGGCTGGTTTGTGGGCGTGCCTTTACGCTGGTAGTGGCGCGATGAATGGCAACGAGGGTGAAATCTACTTCAACTCGCCGCTGAACACCGCAATCAATTGGGGAGCTGGAGCGAGCAAATTCTTGACCCTTGCTAAAGGGGCTACTGACGACTACACGCTCGTGATCTACGCGGGTCCAAGCGACAACGGCTGTGGTCCGCAGTATGACGGCTACGTCGCGTCGCCGTTCAACTTCAACCCATCGGACCCAAATAGCCCAACGTTGCCAGGACAATTCAATGGATGGGTTCCGGCCTCGCCTCCGACCGCCTCGTACCCGTTCTACACTGCGTCCAGCCCTTGGACCCCTTCATTCAGTAACAACCCAGCTGCGGGTTCGCTCTTGACGGGTGCTCAAGGCGGAGTAGTTACGCCGGTCCTCACAGTCGGTTACTTCGGCTAGGAGAGTTCTGTACACCACGCCGGGGCTCCTCCTATTTGAGGAGCCCCGGCGTGGGCCGATATTCGTAGTCAAGTTGGATTGAGAATCGTCGAATTCGCTGAGTATCAAAACGAAAAAGTCAGCCACATTGATCAATACGAATTGAGTGGTTATACCCTTAAATTGCAAGACAACGGAAGATGAGGGAACATGAAGTTTCGCGCGGTCGACGACAAGGCGGGACGCTTTGGACTCCCTGTAGGCAGTAAGAACGAAGAAGAGTGGAAATGATATGAAGCTTCGTACAGTTCCAATGGTGGTGGTGGTGATGAGCATCGTGGGCTTGGACCTAATCGGTGTCGGCGCTCACGCCACGTTCACTCAGAACACCACGAGCGCTCAGACGATCACGGCAGGTACGTGGGGAGTCACGTTGTCGGGATCGTGTGTCGGCGGTACGACCTGTCCGGTCGACACCAGCAATAATCTGTTCAGTTTGTCGTCCGACGGCGCGAAGCTGACGTTCACTCCATACATAACAACCGAATCCACTTCGTCGTTCAGCACCGGCGACCAGGAGGTCACTGCGACTAGCACCGGCAATGTTCAACTGACTGATCCCACTTGGGTGGTCAATGCAACTGGTGGTTCCGATTTGGCGAACCAGGCCTACGTCTGCGCGACCAGCACCGGCATTGGGGTGGGCGGTGCCAACCTCGTGCTCTACAACGGCCTTCTAAGCGACTTCACTGGCACGACCTATGCATTAAGTGGTGATGTGCTCTCGACGACCGGGACGCCCTCTTCGACTTTGGGTCCGACCGACAATTTGGTCGTTGATGTCTATGCCGGCAACGAGACGACGCCCTGCGGCACTAATGCCGCGGGTACCACTGCGACGCCGGGCCCCAGCAACGAACCAGCTATCAGTGGTGCTGCCATCGGCGAGAACATCGCCATCAACGTCGAGTTGACGTACCAGGACTAAGGGCTTTTCAAAATGTCAGGACGCATTGAACAGATGTGCCACATTGGGCAGCAAGGCAAAGGAACGCGGGAATGAAATGAAGTTTCGAGCGATTGCCATGGCAGGGGTCACCGGTATAGCAGGCTTAAGCCTGATTGGCGCGGGGGTGTACGCGTCAGGATCGCCGCAACCTCCTCAGTTCACGACCGTTTCGGGGCTCAGCGTGGTGCTGTCCGCCGGTGGGGCAACCGGCAACGGCACACCGAACATCGCCCTGGCATCGATGGGACCGACCAGTTCATCGTTCATGACTGCTCCCACGCTCATTACGATCACAAACAACGGCACCTTGGTGGCTTCTGCAGTCGCGCTGCAACTCAGCGACCAAAACAACAACACCAGTCTCGAAGGTGAAACGTGGGCCTGTCTCTACAGCAACGGGAGCATCTTCGTCAATGAACCCTTGACCACGGTGAAGGGATACGGCCAGGTCGCTATCGGCAACCCGACCCTCGCGCCTGGAGCCACGGACTCGTACACGGTCGTGTACTACGCCGGCTCAAGGCAGAATACCGGCTGCGGCCGTGCCTTCACGGGCTATAGCGCGACGCCCCATAATGGGTACCCCGGGCACCACAACTCAACCGAGCCGTTCCCAACGAGGAGGACGAACTCAGCGGCCGGCTCTCTTAGAAACCGCGCCGAAGACGGGACCATCACGCCGACCGTCACGGTCACCTTCTCGGCCACGTCGATCCCCACTCCGACGGTTTCAATCACCAATATCCCCTCGTCGGCCATCTACGGCGGCAGCTTCGTCCCGACCTTCACCACCTCCGGCGACGGAACGGTGTTCGCTGCGACCTCTACGACCCCATCGGTCTGCACCGTGAACGGCGCCACCGGAACGGTCAACTACGTGGGCGTCGGTACCTGCACCCTCACCGCCTCGGTCGGGGCGACCACGGACTACACCGCGGCAACCGGCGCGCCGCAGGGCTTCCTGGTCGGTCCGGCCACCCCGACGGTGTTGATCACCAACATGCCCGCATCGTTCACCGTCGGCGGCAGTTTCAACCCGACCTTCACCACCTCCGGTGACGGCATGGTATTCACTGCGACCTCTACGACGACGTCGGTCTGCACGGTCAGCGCCACCGGGACGGTGAACTTCGTGGGGACCGGTACCTGCAGCCTCACCGCTACCGTCGCCGCGACCACGGACTACACCGCGGCGAGCAGCACCGCGACGACGCAGTCCTCGAGCGCCCCGGCGGCGCCTCTTTCCACTCCGACGGTGTCGATCACCGACATCCCCTCGTCGGCCACCTACGGCGGCAGTTTCAACCCGACCTTCACCACCTCGGGTAACGGCACGGTGTTCAGCGCAACCTCCTCGACCCTCTCGATCTGCACGGTGAGCGCCACCGGGACGGTCAACTACGTGGGCGTCGGTACCTGCACCCTCACCGCTTCGGTCGCCGCGACCACGACTTACACCGCGGCAACCGGCACGCCGCAGAGCTTCCTGGTCGCTCCGGCCACCCCGACGGTGTCGATCACCAACATGCCGGCATCGGCCAGGAAGGGCGGCAATTTCATCCCGACCTTCACCACCTCCGGTGACGGCACGGTGTTCACTGCGACCTCGACGACCCCCTCGGTCTGCACGGTCAGCGCCACCGGGACGGTTCACTTCGTGGGGACCGGTACCTGCAGCCTCACCGCTACCGTCGCCGCGACCACCGACTACACCACGGCGAGCAGCACGGCGACGACGCAGTCCTCGAGCGCCGCAAAGACGACGCCGGCTTCAGGCGCCGCAAAACTTCCGCCGGTCAAGATCCCATCGTCGGCTCCGGGAACCGGAGGGGGTGCAATGGCGAGGTTCGCTCACAACGCGGGACTCCTGGCGGCCGGCGGCTCGCTCGTATTCGCCGGACTCGCAGCGATGACACTCGCCATTCGTCGTCGCCGGCTCTCGAGTCACCCCAAGTCATAGAGCGGCATCGAGCTAGACAGATGCGAGTACGTCGAACATGCAGCAGCCACGCGAGCAACGACCAGGTTTGTCCCGCTGGTGTCGTGCCCGCCTCCCATTGGTCAGCAATCCCGTGTGCCTCCCGTGACCGCGCTCGATGCGGAACCCACAGCGTCAAGACTGGGCGCTGGTCCGGTTCCGCACGATTGGGGGGCGGGGCAGCAACAGCCGAGTGGCCGAGAATGCGGGCCATCTCCACCATCGGGGCGTGGGGCCATCGTCGTTGCCCTCGATTCTCCTCGTCGGGCGGGGGCCTGAGCAGTTTGGGCCCTCGGGGGATGTTCAAGGGTGACCCAGCCGGCCGCAGAGCGCTATGGATAGACTCCCGTGCGGTCGTGTCATAAGCGAGCGAATGATTACTATTGCCCGCATCCCCCTTGGAGGGTGGACGGTTCAGACTGGCGGTTGCCGGCACATGGTACGCCGCCCTCGAGGGAGTGACGATGGCAAGACGTTCGAAGACCAGGGACAACGACACCAGCGCGGTGACGGTCAGTTCGAACACTGAGGACGGGTCCCCCGGGTCGGTGGCGCGTCCCAGGTTCTCGAAGTTCGCAATCTTGGCCAAGTGGCTGCGCAGGATCTTCTCAACGATAGTGGTGCTGGTAGTGCTGGCGGCGGTGGGGGTCGGGAGCGTCGCTCTGATTCACGGAACCTGGCAAGTGAACCCGATCGTCTCGGGCAGCATGCGTCCGGGGCTTCCAGTTGGCGGTGCCATAATTAGTGAACGAGTCCCCGTGGACCAGTTGCTCGTTCGTGACGTGATCGTGTTCAGGAGTCCCGACAATCCCGCTGATCTGATAGTCCACCGTATCGTCGCGATGTCCAGGAGCAATTCCGGGCAACTGGTGATCAAGACCCAGGGCGATGCAAACAATGTCCGGGACGCGTGGACACTGACGATACGCGGCAACCACGCCTACGTCGCGCGCTGGTCGGTGCCCCTGCTCGGCTACCTTGCCGTTGCCTTTGAGAACAACCGTGGCTTGGTGTTGCTCGCAGCGGGCATCGTGCTGATAGCGGCCGCGGCCTCGGCGATACTAAAACAACGTCGACACGGCGAGGCGCCTGAAGAACCCGACGAGTCCGAATCCACAAGGTCTCTCGACACCGCAGCGACCTCGCCCACCAGTGCAGTCGAAGACGCAACTGTCGCTTCGAGCATTGCGGAGAGCGACGCCAATCCCTTTGACTCAACACCGGAGAACCCAGCTTCCGATCGTGAGGACGCAGCTGTCCCTTCGAGCATTGCGACGAGCGACGCCAATCCAATGGAGTCGTCCGTGGAGAACCCCGGCGAATCCGAACCACCGATTGATGCGCCATCACCGCAGAAGCCTCAGTGGCGGCATCGATTTGGGATGAAAGAGGACTAGTTACAGCCAATGCTTTGCCCGAAGATCCATGCGAGGCCGAGGTTCACCGGACAGATACCGCAAGTTGCCGCTGCCGCATTGGTCCTTGAACGACGGGTGCCGCTGATGCTCGCAGCACACGTCGGCGATGGTGACCGCGGCGTCCTTGATCGCGGGGGTTGCAGTCACAATTCGTGAACTTGCACAATGGGACTCGTCGGTGGAGTGGACTAGGAGTCTGGGTCGCGCCATCAGGCAGACAGTATTCGAATCAGTGCATACTTGTTGATTTCGTCGCCGTGCTCCCGCCCTTGACGGTGGCAGTAAGGGTCTCAAAGAACGGCGTCTCCACGTTTGCGCTGGCTAGTGCGCTTCGACCACTCGGCGAAACCGTGAGCGTCAAGACCCCACTCTTCCCCTTCGCCAAGCGGTATGGCGCGCTGGTCAGGACGACCTTGATCGTCTTCGTGACCTTCTTCGTGATGGTCCACGGTCCCGACTTCACGCTTACCTTCTTGGTGGTGGTGATCTGTCCGAGCGACCTGACCAGTCCTGAACACGTGGACCTTGCACAGCTCAGCTTGACCGACTCGTGAAGGGTGCGGCCGGACTTGGAGAACCTGTCGAGGTTGATGACGATCTTCGGTGCGGACTTCCTCGGTGGACCGCCCGCTAGGGCCGATCGGATTGCGAAGCTCTGGTGCACCTCGGGAGCGGCTGAGTAGTTCGCGTTTCCCGCCTGGTTCGCGTCGACGACGCAGGTGCCAGTGCCGGTGAAGGAGACTTTGGAACCGGTGATGGTGCACGCTCCCTTAGTCGAAGCGGCGTCGATGTGGAAGGTGACCGGGTTCCCCGAGGCCCCGCCGGTCGCCGAGACGACGTAGGTCCCGCCCACCGTGGGCGACGACGGCACGCTCGAGGTGAAGGTGATGACTTGGCCGAGGAGGATCGAGAAGCTCTGGTGTACCTCGAGTGCAGCCGAATAGCTTGCGCTGGCTGCCTGGTTCGCGTCGACGACGCAGGTGCCAGTGCCGGTGAGCGAGACCGTGGGACCGGTGATGGAGCAGGCGCCCGCCGTCGAGGTGGCGTCAATGGAGAAGGTGACCGGGTTCCCCGAGGTCCCGCCGGTCGCCGAGACGACGTAGGTCCCGCCGACCGTGGGTGACGACGGCACGCTCGAGGTGAACGTGATTGCTTGGCTGCCAAGCAGGACCGAGAAGCTCTGTTGCACCTCGGGAGCGGCCGAGAGGCTGGTGCCTCCCGCCTGGTTCGCGTCGACGACGCAGGCGCCCACGCCGGTGAGCGAGACCGTGGGACCGGTGATGGAGCAGGCGCCCGCCGTCGAGGTGGCGTCAATGGAGAAGGTGACCGGGTTCCCCGAGGCCCCGCCGGTCGCCGAGATGACGTAGGTTCCGCCCACGGTGGGTGACGACGGCACGCTCGAGGTGAACGTGATTGCTTGGCTGCCGGGCGGCGACGGTGGGCCCGACCCGCTGGCCGCTTCAATCGAGAAGCTCTGGTGCACCTCGGGAGCGGCCGAGAGGCTGGTGCCTCCCGCCTGGTTCGCGTCGATGACGCAGGCGCCCACGCCGGTGAGCGAGACCGTGGGACCGGTGATGGAGCAGGCGCCCGTCGTCGAGGTGGCGTCAATGGAGAAGGTGACCGGGTTCCCCGAGAGCCCGCCGGTGGCCGAGACGACGTAGGTTCCGCCGACAGTGGGTGACGACGGCACGCTCGAGGTGAACGTGATTGTTTGGCTGCCAAGCAGGACCGAGAAGCTTTGCTGCATCGGGGAAGCGGCCGAGTAGTTGGTGTCTCCCGCCTGATTCGCGTCGATGACGCAGGTGCCGACGCCGGTGAGCGAGACCGTGGGACCGGTGATGGAGCAGGCGCCCGCCGTCGAGGTGCCGTCAATGGAGAAGGTGACCGGGTTCCCCGAGAGCCCGCCGGTGGCCGAGACGACGTAGGTTCCGCCGACGGTGGGCGACGACGGCACGCTCGAGGTGAAGGTGATGACTTGGCCGAGGAAAATTGAGAAGCTCTGTGGCATCGGGGAAGCGGCCGAGTAGTTAGTGTCTCCCGCCTGATTCGCGTCGATGACGCAGGTGCCGACGCCGGTGAGCGAGACCGTGGGACCGGTGATGGAGCAGGCGCCCGCCGTCGAGGTGCCGT